>Ga0315902_10001898_pt1 | contig 33257 bp, 28 predicted proteins | sample LakEriMetagenome_9_FD_203523 | JGI IMG/M metagenome (GOLD analysis project Ga0315902, IMG submission 203523) | Freshwater fungal communities from buoy surface, Lake Erie, Ohio, United States - Buoy 12 MA117 | ecosystem: Environmental > Aquatic > Freshwater > Lake > Lake biofilm | place: USA... | reverse complement strand
CCGTAAACGTGCCCGCCTTCTGGCACCGCGCCACAAAGGTATCGATCGCGCGCGGTTCTTCATAGCGCACGGTGATCAGTCGCTCGCCCGAGAGCACGAAAGTGACCGGCGAGAGCATCACGTTGTCGCCGTCGGTGTGCGACAGCATCATCGCGGTCATGAAATGGGCGCCGTCCTCGGTGTAGAGACGGCTCGAAATCTCGATCTCGCTCATTTCCTCGCGCGTCGGAACATCGACGCCGAAGGCGCGTTCCATCGCGGTTTCTTCGTCTTTCGAGGGGCGCAGCAGGTCAATCCAGACGGCGGTATCCAGCGCGGCGAGGTCTTCGCCCGCAAGGACGAATCGGTCGGACTGGTTGGCATAGGTGCGGATCATCGGCTTGCGTTCCGGTAGCAAGGGCTGAACCCACGTCTGGGCCAGGTCGCGCCGGTTTGCAACGCCCCGCTAGTTTGCCGGGGTCAGCTTCAGCAGGCGCCCTTCATCATCCTCAAGCACGTAGACCGCGCCGTCCGGGCCTTCCTCGACTTCGCGCACGCGCTTGCCCCATTCATAGCGGGCGGCCTCGGCCGCGGCGCCTTCCGGCGTGATGCTGACGCGAACGAGGGCCTGGGAAGAAAGGCCGCCGATCAGCGCATTACCCTTCCAGTCGGCGAATAGGTCCCCGTCATAGATATCGAGGCCGGCCGGGCTGATGGCCGGCACCCAATAAGCGGCGGGCGCTGCGAACTCCGGCCGGGTCGGGTGATCGGGAATATCGCGGCCATCATAATGGTCGCCGTTCGAGACTTCGGGATAGCCATAATTCTGGCCGCGAACGATCAGGTTCAGCTCGTCGCCGTGCCGCGGCCCCATCTCGTGCAGCCAGAGCTTGCCGTCCGCAGCGAACGCCATGCCGAGCGGGTTGCGGTGGCCGAGCGTCCAGACCTCGGCCGCCGGACCGCCCTGATCCGCGAACGGATTGTCGGCTGGAAGGCTGCCATCAAGGTTCAACCGCACGACCTTGCCGAGCGTCGAGCCCATATCCTGCGCCGGGGTGAATTTCTGGCGCTCGCCGGAGGAGATGAAAAGGAACCTGTCCGGAGAGACGGTCAAACGGTGGCCATAGTGCCCATTGCCGGGCACCACATCGAACTGGCGCCAGATCACCTCGCGACCGGCCAGCGCGCCGCCGGTCGGCGTGAGCGACAGCGTCGCCAGTTCAACCACCGCGCCGGAGAGTTCGGCATTATCGGCATCGCGCGCGACATAGGAAAGATAGACCTGCCCGGTCGATGCGAAATCCGGGTGAAGGATGATATCGCCGAGTCCGCCCTGTCCGCGCGCCTCAACAGCCGGCCCAGCTGTAACCTGTCCGGCCTTGCGGCCATCGGCGCCGAGCAGCCAGATTGCGCCACCCTTTTCGGTGACCAGCGCGCGGCCGTCCGGCAGGAAGGTCATCGCCCAGGCTTCGTTGAAGGATTCCAGCGGTACGGCGCGGATCACCGAACCATCCGTCCCGGTCACTTTGAAACTGCCTTCAGGCTCGGGCGTGACGCTTGCCGGTGCGGGACTGGCGCACGCGGCCAGAACAAGGCCTGACGCAGCGGCGAGAAAGGCGACAGTATTCGAGAAACGCATGGGGTGGCTCCGTCTTGGGCGCTGATGTGGATCAACCCTGCTTGAAGGCAGCCGGATCCACGAGGTGTTTCAGGGGCTTGCCGGTCAGGTAGCGCTCCAGATTGGCAAGGAAAGTCTCGTCCGCACCGTCAATGGTTCCGGGCGTATCGGCACTGTCATGCGGCGTGATGGCGATTTTGGGATGCGCCCACAGGGGATTGTCTGACGGCAGCGGCTCGGTGCGCGTCACATCGATGGCCGCAAAGGCCGGCCGGCCCGCATCCAGCGCCGCCATCAGCGCGGCCTCATCCACCAGCGCCCCGCGCCCGAGGTTCAGGAACAAGGCGTGCGGCGCCATCGCGGCGAAGAAGCCAGCGTTCGCCATGCCTTCGGTTTCCGGCGTGTGGGGCGGGCAAAGCAGCACGACATCGGCGCGCGGCAACTCCGCCATCAGCGCGTCCGGCGCCACCATCCGCGCGGCGCCCTCGGCAGGCCCCGGCGACCGGCGAAGACCCGTCACCTCGCCGCCCAGCGCCGTGACCCGGCGCCCGACCGCCTGCCCGATCGATCCGTAGCCGACCACCAACCAGCGCGAGCCGCGAATCTCCCGCGCGCCCAGTCGCTTCCACTCGCCCGCCTGCTGCTGGGCCCGGTGCGCCGGCCCGGCCCGCAGGAAATCCAGCGCCTGCCAAAGCGCCCATTCGGCCATCGCCTCGGCCTGCGTGTGATTCGTTGTGTACTGGCGCGCCTTCTGGCCGATCATCATCAGGGCCGGATTCTCGATGCCCGCGGCCGCCGACTGGAACCAGTCAAGGTCCGGCGCCTTCAGGATCGCCGTCATGAATTCACGCACGGCGGGGGAGTAAAACCCGTCTGCATTGCCGAAAGCCACGTCGATTGGGGGCATTTCCGCGAGCAGCGAGCTCGTCTCCGCGTCATGCGCCTTGCCGGCATCATCGATGGTCACGATGCGGACAGCGGCGCTCAGCCCCTTGAGCCGCGGGCGAAGGCGCGCGAATGTCCGCGCATGAAGAAGACATGTTTTCATGCGCTCGTGCTTAGCCTTGCACTGGCCTCCGGCACAAGCGCCGCTCAGTCCGGCCTGCCCGCGCGGGGGCCTGACTATTTCCGTGACGCGGCTGACCTCGCCCGCGTGCTTGGCTCGGCCCACGCCATCCGGGTGCGCTGCAATGGCAGGGACGACCAGTATTGGCGCCGCTACATGGCCGACATGCTGGCCTACGAGGCGCCCGAACCCGGCAGCCTGCGCTCGTCTCTCGTGCGCGAGTTCAACGACGCCTTCTCGGACGTCAGCGATGAATTCGACATTTGTGACAGCACCGCCATTGCTGCTGAGGCGCGCTATGCCGAAAGCGGCCAGGAAATCGCGACCCGGCTCGCCACCCATTATTTCCCGAAACGCGAACGTTCCGGCGGAGGATTTGACTGATGCGTAACCTGCTTGCCGCCAGCCTTGGCGCGCTGATGCTCGGCGCCTGCGCGCTGGCCGTGCCGGCCCAGCCGGATGCCCCCGCCATCGCCATACCGCTGGACCTTGAAGCAGCGCCAATGCCCGGCCCGGTGGTCGACAATGCGGCCTATCCGAAAATGGGCCAGCGCCCCGAGAGCGGCCGGCCGATTGCCTCGCGCTCGGCCGTCGTCGCCCCGAATGGCGCCGCTGCAACGGCGCACCCTCTCGCCACGCAAACCGCCATCGATGTGCTGAAAGCGGGCGGCTCCGCAGTTGACGCTGCCATCGCCGCCAACGCCATGCTCGGCCTCGTGGAACCGACCGGCAACGGCATCGGCGGCGACCTGTTCGCCATCGTCTGGGATCCCGAAACCCGGCAGCTCTACGGCTATAACGGCTCCGGCCGCTCGCCTATGGACGCAACCCTCGCAGACGCCCAAGCCAAAGCCGACCAGTTCAAGGATGGCAAGGCGCTGCCCTCCTATGGCACCATCTCGGTCACGGTTCCGGGCACGGTGGACGGCTGGTTTGCGCTGCACGAGAAATTCGGCAAACGTCCGATGGCGGACAATCTCGCCCCGACCATCAAGTATGCCCGCGAAGGCGCACCGATCCCGGAAATGATCGCCTGGTACTGGTCGCGCGGCGAGAGCCGTTTCGGCCCGGCGCATGAGCGCGGCGAGCTGGAAGAGTTCGAGAATGCGAAGAAGCTGTATTTCAGCCCGGCCCCGGTCGCCGGCTCGCTCTTCCGCAACCCGGACCTTGCCAACACGCTGGAAATCATCGGCAAGAAAGGCCGCAATGAGTTCTACAGTGGCATCATGGCCAAGAACATGGCTGCCTATTTCGGCCGCATCGGCGGCCTGCTCGACTATGACGATTTCCGCACGCACAAAGGCGAATGGACCCAGCCGATCTGCGTGGAATACCGCAGCGAAGTGAAAGTCTGCGAGCTTGGCCCCAATACGCAAGGCGTCGCCGCGCTACAGATGCTCCAGATGCTGGAGCGGTTTGACCTTAAGTCCATGGGCTTCGGCTCGCCCGATGCCGTCACCGCGATGGTCGAAGCCAAACGCCTCGCCTTTGCCGACCGAGCGCTTGGCTATGCCGATCCCGCCTTCTCGGGAATCGACCCATCGATCTTTGTCGCGCCCGGCTACAATGCCAAGCGCGCCGAGGCGATCAATATCAAGAAAGCCGCGCCGTCTGTTGCTCCGGGTACGGAAATCACCGATGCCGCCCTGCGCGACGGCGACACGACCTACCTGACCGTCACGGACAAGGACGGCATGATGGTCTCGCTCATCCAGTCCAACTATCGCGGAATGGGTTCCGGCCTCGTCGCCGATGGCATGGGTTTCATGTTCCAGGACCGGGGCGAACTGTTCAGCCTCGACCCGAACCACCCCAACGTTTTCGCGCCCGGCAAGCGCCCGTTCCACACGATCATCCCCGCCTTCGCCTTCCGCAAGGACCTGCCGGGCTGCCAGGTGCGCGCAACGGCGCCGGAACTCGCCTGCCCTTACGAGCCCTGGCTCAGCTTCGGCCTGATGGGCGGCGCCACGCAGCCGCAAGGCCATGTGCAGATCATCACCAACCTCATCGATTTCGGCATGGGTCTGCAGGAAGCGGGGGATGCCGCGCGCTGGGAGCATGATGGCGGCTGCGAGCCGACCGATGCTCTGGGTGCGGACTGTGATGTCGGCACCGGCACCGTAATGCTTGAGCGCGGCCTCGCCGACGCCGCCGCCGAGCTTCAGGCCCGCGGCTACAAGGTCGATTGCTGCGAAGCCAACTATGGCGGCTATCAGGCCATCATGCGCGACTTCAATTCCGGCGCCTGGATCGCCGCCACCGAAATGCGCAAAGATGGAAGCGCGGATGGGTACTAGTCTACCCGCCGAAGCCCCCCGCGACTGCCCCCTCTGCCCGCGTCTCGTGGCCTACCGCGAGGCCGTGCGCGCGAAGGAGCCGACCTGGTTCAACGGCGCAGTGCCAAGCTTCGGCAGCGATACGGCGGAGCTAGTTATCGTCGGCCTCGCCCCCGGCGTGACGGGAGCAAACCGCACCGGCCGCCCGTTCACAGGCGACTGGGCAGGCGACCTGCTCTATACCACGCTGGACAAGTTCGGCTTCTCGAAAGGCACCTACGCAGCTGATCCGGGCGACGGCCTGAAGCTGAGCCGCGCGATGATCACCAACGCGGTGCGCTGCGTGCCGCCGGAGAACAAGCCGGTGGGCGAGGAGATCAACACCTGCCGCCCCTTCCTGCAGGCGCGCCTGGCTGCGCTGCCGAAGCTGAAGGTCATCGTCTGCCTCGGCAAGATCAGCCATGATTCCACGCTGCGCGCGCTGGGCGTGAAGCTTGGCCCCCACCCCTTCGGCCATGGCACACGCTATGACGTGTCCGTGAACGGACGGCCGGTCACGCTCCTCTCTTCCTATCACTGCTCGCGCTACAACACGAACACCGGCCGGCTGACCGCTGAAATGTTCGAAGATGTCTTCGCTGCCGCGAAGGAAGCCCTTGGCTAACGGCCCGGCATTGGACACTCTGCCGGCATGGAAACGCATGTCGACCTCGCCGTTCTGGCCAATTGGATGGACGCTCAGGGCCTCGGCGCCGGGCCGCTGGAAAATGTCCAGCGCCTCGCAGGGGGCACCCAGAATATCCTCCTGAAATTCTCCCGTTCCGGGCGCGCCTATGTGCTGCGCCGCCCGCCACCGGTGTTGCGCGCCAATTCGAACGAGACGATGCGCCGCGAGGCGCGCGTGCTCGCCGCGCTCAAGGGTACGAATGTTCCGCACCCGGAGCTCATCGCCGCTTGCCCCGACGAAGTTGTCCTCGGCGCCGCCTTCTACCTGATGGAGCCCATCGACGGCTACAATGCCACCACCGGCCTGCCGGAACCCTTCGCGTCCTCGCCGGCTCTGCGCCACCAGATGGGCCTCTCGCTCGTGGACGGAATCGCCGCCCTCGGCGCACAGGACTACTTCGCCCTCGGCCTCACGGGTCTTGGCAAGCCGGACAATTATCTTGAGCGCCAGGTCAGCCGCTGGAAGGCGCAGCTGGAATCCTATGCCGAGTTTCCCGAATGGGACGGCCTGAAGGACCTTCCGGACATCGCCGGCGTCAGCCGCTGGCTGGAAGAACACCGTCCGCGGACCTTCTCGCCCGGCATCATCCACGGCGACTATCACCTCGCCAATGTCATGTACCGCTTCGACGCCCCGCGCCTCGCCGCCATCGTCGACTGGGAACTGACGACCATCGGTGATCCGCTGCTCGATCTCGGCTGGCTGCTCGCCACCTGGCCGGAAGGCACTACAGGCACGGTCTCGGTCACGCCGTGGGAAGGCTTTCCGTCTGCGGACGAACTCGTCGCGCATTATGCAAAGCAGACCACGCGCGACCTCACCCATGTCCACTGGTACGGCGTACTCGCCTGCTACAAGCTCGGCATCATCCTCGAAGGCACCTACGCCCGCGCCTGCGCCGGAAAGGCACCGAAAGCCACAGGCGACCAGCTCCATGCCAGCACCATCGGCCTGCTCGAACGCGCCAACCGCTGGATCAGTTGAAGCACTGCGCTAAGCGCGCACGATAGCCGTGCTCGAATCGACTATCAGGGAGCAAGCTGCTTTCGGACTTCACCAAATACCCACCCGGCGACCAGTCCGGCAAATGCAAAGGCCGCGCACAGGTAAAGTTGTGCGGATAAGGCATTCCACGCCCGTGTCTTGGATAGATGACCTGCCAAAGGCAAAATAGACAAGCCAAAACTAAACAATCCGCCAGTCGCCATTCCTGCCAAAGCATAGATGCGTGAACTCGCCGAGCGTCCTGCAGACTCAACCCATCGGCAAGCAATTAGCGCAGGGATGGCGCCAGCGCTGGCAATTCCCAAGGCAATACCCAAGACGACCTCGGTTGTAAAACGGTCGATCGAGAGATGTGGGATAGGCTGGAGTGTGTAGGAAACGAACCATATCACCCATAGAGAGATTGTTGCAGCGAAGACGGCGCACAGAAACGAGCCTGCAAAAACTCCGAACCAACGCATTTGCTTGCAACGCTCCTCTGTTCGAATACCGGACGCCTCAACCGCCCTTGAGGATCCGCGCCTTGTCGCGCGCCCAATCCCGCTTGGCTTCGTTCTCGCGCTTGTCATGCGCCTTGCGGCCTGTTGCGACGCCGATCAGCAGTTTCGCGCGGCCCTTGTCGTTGAAGTAGAGCTTCAGCGGCACGATCGTGCGCCCGGCCCGCTCGACTTCCTGGGAGAGTTTCGAAAGCTGCCGCTTCGAGACCAGCAGCTTGCGCTTGCGGCGCGGCTCATGGTTGAACCGGTTCGCCCCGCCATAGGTCTGGATCTCGGCATTGATCAGCCAGAGCTCGCCCTGTTCCACGGAGGCATAGGCCTCAGCGATGTTCGCCCGGCCGTCGCGCAGGGATTTCACTTCCGAGCCGACCAGCATCACGCCTGCCTCGAGCGTATCCTCCACGGAATACTCGCGGCGGGAGCGCCGGTTCTCGGCGACCATCCCGTCTGTGCGGCCTTTGACGGCAGGGGTCTTCGGCTTGGTGGCCATGGTGCTAGATGTTCACGCCGGCATGGCGCAGCGCGGCGTCGATCTGCGCGCGCGCCTCGGCGTCCGGCGGCGTTATCGGCAGGCGCACCTCGTCCGTACACAGACCCATCCGCGACAGCGCATACTTCGCCGGTCCCGGCGACGGCGACGAGAACATCGCGCGGTGCAGCAGCACGAGCCGCTGGTTGATCGCGCGCGCCGTTTCAAGGTCGCCGTCATCAAAGGCGGCATGCATCGCCGCGCAGGCTTCCGGCAGCACATTCGCCGTCACCGAAATGCAGCCCGCTCCACCCATCATCCGGTGACCGAGCGCGCTCGAATCCTCGCCTGAAAGCTGGATGAACTGCTCGTCCGGCCCGATCAGATGCTGATGCAGCGCCACGCGCTCCATCTCGTCGCTCGCATCCTTGATGCCAATGATGTTCGGCAGCGCCGCCAGCGCCGCCACCGTCTGCGGCATCAGGTCGATGATGGTACGCCCCGGCACGTTGTACAGAAACACCGGCAGGGCGACGGCGTCGTTGATCGCCTTGAAGTGGGCATAGAGGCCCGCCTGGTTCGGCTTGTTATAGTAGGGGCAGACGACCAGCGCGGCATCCGCGCCCGCGGCCTTGGCATGGCGCACGAGGTCGATGGCTTCATCGGTCGCGTTCGAGCCTGCGCCAGCGATGACAGGCACCCGCCCGGCGGCCACTTCAACGCAAAGTGAGACGACGGCCTTATGCTCCTCGGTCGACAGGGTCGACGTCTCGCCCGTCGTGCCGACCGGCACCAGGGCGGCGGAACCACCTGCAATCTGGCGCTCGACCAGCTCGGCAAACGCCTTCTTGTCCACCGCCCCGTTGCGGAACGGCGTCACTAGCGCAGGGATCGATCCAGAGAACATCTTATTATTGCCAGTTTTTCAGGGATTCGTTTCAGGAATTCGTGGGATATGCGTGCTAGGCTGCGATGCTTGGATTGTCACGCTTCGGAACAGAAATAAACATAGGCGACCATGAGACTTATCCGGAATCTCGCTGTTTTTGTGTCTGCGGCTGCTGTTCTTACAGGGGCTGCCGCCTCCGATGCGCCTGAGACGCCCAGTCTGAAGCCGGGCCGCAACCTGCTGGCCGAGGCGCCCGCCGCCACGCCCCCGGCGCAGGTCATGAATGTTAACGCCGCCGCCGAGTCGGTCTTCATGCCGTCCGCCGCCGCCATCCCGACGCGCACGGCCAGCTCGCTCTATCTCGCCCGCGCGCTGACCGCCTTTGAACGCGGGCAATGGTCCGAACTTGCCAGCCTCCAGTATGAAGCGTCAGACCCGGTCCTCAAGAACCTGATCATGTGGAAACGGGCCAGCGAAGGTGTGCCCGGCATGACCTTTGACGAGCTCGACCTGGCGCTCAGCCTGCTCAAGGACTGGCCGCAGACTTCCAAGATGCGCCAGCGCGCCGAGGCGATCATCGAGGACTCCTCCCTCGATGCGGCCGCCCGCGTTGCCTGGCTCGATAAGTCAGGCCCGATTACTGGCGCCGGGAAGATCGCCCTCGCCAATGCCCTTCGCGATACCGGCAACCGCACGCGCGCCGACCAGGTGATCAAGGATGTCTGGCGTAATCATTCGCTGGACAGCGGGCTCCAGCGCCTCGTGCTCGCCCGGTATGGCCAGTCGCTCAGCCAGGACGATCACCGCGCCCGCGTCGATCACCTTCTGTGGACAGGCCAGCGCAGCGATGCCGAAGCCCTCAAGCCGCAGCTGACACCCGATCACCGCAAGTTGGTCGACGCCCGCATCGCCCTCGCCAAGCGCGCCAAGAATGTCGACGCGATGATCGAGGCGGTGCCGTCGCACCTCCAGAGCCATCCCGGCCTGCTCTATGAGCGCGCCAAGTGGCGACGCGCCAAGAAGGTGGACGGAGTGTCCGATCTTCTGCGCCAGATCGATGGCAAGGACGTGCCCGCCGATGGCCGCGGCCGCCTCTGGGACGAGCGCGCGATCGCAACGCGCGAAGAATTGAAACTTCGGAACTATACGCGTGCCTACCAGCTCGCCGCTCCGCACGGCATGAATGCCGGTGCTGACTTTGCAGAAGCGGAATGGCTCGCTGGCTGGATTGCCTTGCGCCTGAACGGCGACGCAACCCGCAGCCTCGGCCACTTTGAAAGGATGACCGCCGGGGTCTCGAGCCCGGTCAGCCTGTCGCGTGGCTATTACTGGACCGGCCGGGCGCGAGATGCCCTTGGCCAGCCGGAATCCGCCCTCGCCGCCTACAGCGCCGCCGCCACGCACAAGTACACCTATTATGGCCAGCTCGCCTCCGAGCGCACCGGCGACAAGAAGATCGACCTCGGCGCTCCGCCGGTGCCGGCCGCAGAGGATCGGGCCCGGTTCGATGCGATGCCGGTTATCCAGGCGATGCGCCTGCTCGGCGAGGCCGGCGAGACAGAAAGCTTCCGCTTCTTCGCCTTCTTCCTCGATGACCAGCTGACCCAGCCCGTCGATCTGGAAATGCTCTCGGAACTGACAAACCGCTTCACGACGCCGGATGTCGGCGTGCGCGTCGGCAAGGCGGGCCTGCAGCGCGGCGTTGTGGCGCCCGGCGCGTCCTATCCCGTGCTCAACTTCAACGTCACCCGTCAGCCGCAGGTCGAGCGCGCCTACGTGCTGGCCATCACGCGGCAGGAAAGCGAGTTCAATCCGAACGCCCGCAGCCCGGTCGGCGCGCGCGGCCTGATGCAGTTCATGCCCGCCACCGCCAAGGCCGAGGCCCGCCTGCGCGGCATGCCTTACGAACAGGCCTGGCTCACAGAACGGCCCGATTACAACGTGACCCTCGGCGGCCTGCATCTCGATACGCTAATCAACCAGTTCGGCGGCAGCTACATCATGACCGCCGCCGCCTACAATGCCGGCCCGTCCCGCCCCAATCAGTGGGTGCGTGACTACGGCGATCCGCGTGCCGGCCAGATCGACCCGATCGATTGGGTCGAGTTCATCCCCTTCTCGGAAACCCGCAACTACGTCCAGCGCGTCCTTGAGAACATCCAGGTCTACCGCCACCGCCTCTCGGGCGAACCGGAAGACATCCGCCTCGGGGAAGACCTGAAACGCGGGCGGCGGTAAGACCGACCGCGCCGCAGTCTACGTTGCCGGAGCGTGAGCGGAGGCACCCGCGCCCTTGCGCGCCGCTCACGGCGATGCTCAGAACAGGGTGAGCTGAGGGAGCCTGACGTTGACCATTCTCAAATCACTCGCCTTCCGGGTGCTGATCGCGCTTGTGCTGGGCCTCGCCGTCGGCTCGGCTATCGAAGGCAGCGGCGCTGTCCCGGCGGGCCTGATCACGACGACCGAAGCCATCGGCAAGCTATGGCTCGGTTGCCTCCAGATGACGGTCGTGCCGCTCGTTTTCGCGCTTCTCGTCGTCGGCGTTGCTGCCGTCTCCGATGCGATGTCCGCCTGCAAGCTCACCGCAAAGGCGCTCGGCTGGTTTGCGGCCCTCCTGGTGGGCGCCATCGTGCTCACTTTCCTCGGCATCGAAGCCCTCCTCGCCGCCCTGCCGGTTGACGCCGAAAGCGCGCGCCAGCTCGTCGCGGGTGCCACCGGCGCCGATGCACCCCCGCCGAAGGCCATCGAGTTCGGCGCCTGGCTTGCCTCGCTCGCCCCGTCCAATCCGGTCTCGGCCGCGGCCAGCAACGCCATCCTGCCGCTCGTCATCTTCGCGCTCTTCTTCGCCTTCGCGGTCACCCGCCTGCCGGACGAGCAGCGCATAATGCTGGTCAAGTTCTTCGACGCGGTGGCGGATACGATGATCGTCATCGTCAAATGGGTGCTGCTCGCCGCTCCGCTCGGCGTCTTCGCGCTGTCGATGACGCTAGGCCTGAAAAGCGGCCTCGGCTCGACCGGCGCGATCCTGCACTACGTGCTGATGGTCTCCGGCGCGTGCATCCTCACCGTCCTCGCCTGCTATCCGCTCGCGGCGATCTTCGGCGGCGTCGGCCCCTTGCGTTTCGCGCGCGCCATCGCCCCGGCGCAGGTCGTCGCCTTCTCGACCCAGTCCTCGATCGGCACCCTGCCGGTGATGGTCGAATGCGCCCGCAAGAACCTGGGTGTGCCCGAGCATGTCGCGGGCCTCGTGCTGCCGCTCGCCGTGGCGGTCTTCCGCCTGACGAGCCCCGTGGCCAATCTCGCCGTCGTCCTCTTCATCTGCCACGTCTCGGGCATCCAGCCGACACCCGCCCAGTTCGCCGCCGCCGGCCTCGTCGCCTTCGCGGTGTCGATCTCTTCGGTCGGCCTGCCGGGCCAGGTCAGCTTCTTCGTCTCGGTCGCCCCGATCTGCCTCGCCATCGGCGCGCCGATCGAACTCCTGCCGCTGCTGCTCGCGGTCGAAGTCATCCCCGACATCTTCCGTACCGTCGGCAACGTCACCGCCGACCTCGCCGTCACCACCATCCTCAACCGCAAAGACAAAGGCGTGCGGGTGATCGCCCCGGAGACGGCCTGAACCGAAAGGCCTTTCCCCCGCCTTCCCATGCCGCTACGCTTCGCCGGAAACACTCCACAAGTCCGGCAGACTTGTGGACGACTTGTAGACTATTTCTGGACTGTTTTTTGAGAGGGGCCGGGCCCATGAATGCAACCTTCAAGTCGGCGCTCCTGTCGGGCTGTATCGCCCTCCTCGCGGCCTGTGGCAGTGAAACGGGCGCGGGCCCGGGCGCAGCCGGCGGCGGCGGTGAGACGGCGGCGACCGCCTCGATCACCTCCGTTCCCGGCATGCCGGTAGGCCCGCTGCGCATAGCGGACGAGAACCTCGTCGCCCTGTACAAGCAGCTGCACGAGACGCCCGAGCTCTCCTTCAAGGAAGCGCAGACCGCTGCGATCCTCGCCAATGAACTGAAAACACTCGGCTTTACGGTCACCGAAGGCGTCGGCGATGCCTGGGTGAAGGACAAGTCCACCAAGGAATACGGCGAAGTCCGCGCGGGCGTCGGCGGCTACGGCGTCGTCGGCGTGTTCGAGAATGGCGACGGCCCGGTCGTGCTGATCCGCGCCGACATGGACGCGCTGCCCGTGCCGGAGAACACTGGCCTGGCCTTCGCGTCGAAGGTTGTTTCCGAAACCTGGACCGGCGTCGAAAGCCCGGTGATGCACGCCTGCGGGCACGATATCCATATGACCGTATGGGTCGGCGCCGCCCGCCGCCTCATCGCGGAAAAGGACAAGTGGAAAGGCACGCTGATCATGATTGCTCAGCCTGCGGAGGAAATTGGACTGGGCGCGCAGGCGATGATCGCCGATGGGCTTTACTCGAAATATCCGGTTCCGGACTATAATATCGCGCTGCATGTCTCGGCCGGCGCACCGGCGGGAACGGTCGCCTATTCGTCCGGATTTGCCCTCGCCAATGTCGATTCCGTTGACATCAAGGTCAAAGGCCGCGGCGGCCACGGGGCCTATCCGCACACGACGGTGGACCCGGTACTGGTGGCGAGCCATATCGTCGTGGCGCTGCAGAGCCTTGTCTCGCGCAATGTAAATCCGCTGGATTCGGCTGTCGTCACCGTCGGCTCGTTCAAGGCAGGCGCGAAGCACAACATCATTCCGGACGAAGCCGAACTGCTGATCACCGTGCGCTCCTACGAAGACAAGACGCGCCAGATGCTGCTCGACGGCATCAAGCGGATTGCGGAAGGCCAGGCCGCCGCGTTCGGCGCGCCGCCGCCGGAAATCAACGTGGAAAGCGATTATACGCCCGCAACCTTCAACGATCCTGCACTGACCGAGCGGGCGATGAAGGCGGTGGCGAGCGAGATCGGCGAAGCGAACGTTCGCGCTGTGCCGCCGGTCATGGGCGGCGAGGATTTCGGGCAGTTCGCGCGCACCGAAGAAAAGATCCCCGGCGTCATCTTCTGGCTCGGCGCGGTGGAGCCGGACAAGTTCGCCGCTTCGCAGATCGACGGCATGCCGCTTCCCTCGCTGCACTCACCGCTCTTCGCCCCCGACTATGATCCCGCCATCGCCACCGGCGTCGACGCGATGACCAGCGCGGCGCTGGAGCTGTTCGGGGATTGAGATCGCCCGGCCGCGCGCTAGCTGGCATCCGGCAGAAGTTGGAGCGCGGGAGTGTTGACACGGCGGCACGTATTGGGCGCAGGCGCTGCGGGGCTGGCGATGCTGGCTGGCGGCTGCGCCACAACGGCAAGCAGTCTGCGAGGATCGGCGCTTGCCTCGGATGTGCGTCTGCTGCGCCGGGCATATGAAACGCTTCATCCCGGCCTCTACCGATACAACACAAAGCCGGAGATGGACGCGCTGTTCGAGCGGCTGGAGGCGGACTGGGAGAAGGGACCGGCATTGCCAGAGGCCTATCTTTCACTGTCCGGACTGCTGGCAAAAGTCCGCTGCGGACATTCCTACGCGAACTTCTACAACCAGTCGGACGCCGTCTCGGAAGCGCTGTTCGCAGGCCCCGGAAAGCTGCCCTTCCTGTTCACCTGGCTGGGCGGGAAAATGGTCGTCACCGATCCTCAGGGGACGGACGGCCTGGCGCGCGGCGATGCTGTCGAGCAGATCAATGGGGTGCGTTCTGAGGATGTGCTGAAAGCGCTGCTGCCCTATGCGCGGGCGGACGGGAACAATGCGGCCAAGCGCGTCTCTCTGATGTCCGTCTCGGGCCTCGACCAATACGAGACTTTCGACGTTTTCTACGATCTTGTTTTCGGACGCGCTGAAAGTTTCCGGCTGGACGTGCTCTCTGCGGATGGCACTCGCCGGGACATCGAGGCGGCCTCGATCACGCTCGCCGAGCGGCAGGCCCGGATGACGCCGGAACCGGAAGGCGGCGCAGCCTTTACCCGGCGCTTCGAGGCAAACGGTGCCTGCGTTTTGCGCATGCCCGGCTGGGCGCTCTACGACTCGGACTGGGACTGGAAGGGCTTTATCGACGAAACTTTCGCGGAGATCGCCAGCCGCAAGGCGTCCGCCTTGGTCGTCGACCTGCGCGGCAATGAAGGCGGGCTCGACTGCGGCGACGAAATCCTCGCGCGGCTGATCTCCGCGGACCTTCCGCGCACCGCATACGAACGCCGGGTGCGCTATCAGAAGACGCCGGCGGACCTCGACCCCTATCTCGACACCTGGGACAAATCTTTCCGGGACTACTCCGCCAGCACCGAGCCGCTCGGCGATGGCTTCTACCGGCTGATCGAGCGGGACGGCGCAAGCCGGGCGCCGATTGCGCCGAAAGGTCCACGCTATGACGGCAAGCTGATCGTGCTGACGGACGCCGCGAACAGTTCTGCGACATTCCAGTTCGCCAATCTTGTGAAGGCCAACGGCCTCGGCACGCTGGTCGGCGAGACGACCGGCGGCAGCCAGCGCGGCATCAATGGCGGCGCCTTCTTCTTCCTGCGCTTGCCGGAGAGCGGACTGGAAGTCGACCTGCCCCTGATCGGAACATTCCCGCTGACGCCAAAACCAGATGCAGGCATCGATCCCGACGTGTTCGCCGCCTCGACCCCCGCCAGCCTTGCCGACGGCAGCGACCCCGTACTGGAGGCTGCGCTGGCGATCGTTTGAGGGTGGGCGCACCCTGGAGCAATAATGGCCAAAAAGGGGCGGCAGCCTTGCCTCGGAAACGTCTCTGCGCTAGACACCCTTTTGCTCAAAGTGCGCAAAAGTAGTGGTGGTGTCACGAACGAGCCCTGATCCTTGCGGTGCTTGAGGCCAGACCTTGAATTCCGCGCCCTCAGGCCTAACTTATACTCAAATCGAGCAAAAGAGCTCGGTGAAGGAGGTTACCATGGCGCGACTGATCGATGCCGGTCCCGGATGCCCCACGCCCACACCGCTGCGCGGCAAGTCTGCCGCCGAGGCGCGCGGGCTGACCTATGATGACGCGGTGAAGGCCGAGACGGATGCGCTGTATCCGCTGGTCGCCGACTTCGTGACGCCGATGGAATGGCCGGCGATTGCGCCGCTGGTGGCCGCGATCAACAAGCTGAAGCGCGCGAAGAATGCCGTGATCCTCGCCCACAACTACATGACGCCTGACATCTTCAGCCTGGTTGGCGATTTCCGGGGTGACAGCCTTCAGCTGGCGCGCGAGGCCGCAGCGACCGATGCCGACATCATCGTGCAGGCGGGCGTGCATTTCATGGCCGAGACCTCCAAGATCCTGGCGCCGGAGAAGACGGTGCTGATCCCGGATACGCGGGCGGGCTGCTCGCTCGCCGCCTCGATCACGGGCGCCGACGTGCGCCTGATCAAGCAGAAGTTCCCGAACTATCCGGTCGTCACCTATGTGAACTGCACGGCCGACGTGAAGGCCGAGTGCCACATCACATGCACCAGCTCGAACGCCGCGCAGGTGGTCGAGCATGTTGCAAAGGAATGGAATAGCGACACGGTGATCCTCGTTCCCGACCAGTATCTGGCGAAGAACGTGGCGGCGCAGACCGGCATTCGCATCCTGACCTGGCCGGGCGCCTGCGAGGTGCACGAGCAGTTTTCCGGCGAGGACGTGAAACAGCTGCGCGAGGCGCATCCCGGCGTCATCGTGCTGGCCCACCCCGAATGCCCACCGGACGTTCTGCAGGAAGCCGACTTTGCCGGATCGACCTCGGCGCTTTCGAACTTCGTGGCCGAGAAGCAGCCGAACAAGGTCGTGCTGCTGACCGAATGTTCGATGAGCGACAACGTGGCCGCCGAGAATCCGGCAGTGAACTTCATCCGGCCGTGCAATCTGTGCCCGCACATGAAGCGCATCACGCTGGAAAACATCTATGACTGCCTGGTCAGCGGCAAGCATGAAGTCACCATTCCGGAAGACGTGCGCGTGCGCGCGAAAGCGACCCTTGATGCGATGCTTGCCTTGCCGAAGATGGCGCGCCCCCTATCGTTCAAGACCGGACAGGTTCCTCTGGAACTCGAGATGGTGATCTGACGGACGTGTGATCGAGACGGCTTGCCAAGCGCAGGACGAAAGAGTGAAGTCAACCCGGGACCCTAGTCGAGGAGGCGTCCATGAATACCATCCGCAGGTTGGCGCTGGCCGCGCTGGTGATGACGCTTGCTGCAGGGCTGCCCGCCCAGGCGAACAAGAGCAAGGGTGACAAGGACGGCTCGGACGTGCTCGGCAACTGGAGCTTCCAGACCAAGCCCTACCGCGAGGGCCAATGCGTGATGACCGGCACGATGAACCTTTCTCCGCATCCGGACGAAGGCCTTTATAACTGCGAGCTGACCGCGGTCGAGATGTGCACCCAGTGGGGCCGTTCCGTTGTGCGCCAGTCTTGCGAGGCGCGGCGCTTCGGAAACCAGGTTTCCGTGCGCTCGACCATCGAAGAGATGCTCGAGACGAAGATGCCGGGAATGTATTATGTGCCGGACAATTTCACGCTGACCATTCAGAGCGATGAACGGATGTTCGGCGCGTTGGTGTCGGCCGTCACGGCGCCGGTGGAGTTCCGCCGCGCGAATGACGGGATTTCCTGATACCGGCCATGTTCGAGGAAACCGCTCACCGGGTGCGCGCTGAAGGCGGCGCGAGCGTCGACGTGCTGATTGTCGGCGCCGGGCTCGCGGGGCTGTTCCTCGCGTTGAAACTGGCGCCACGCCATTGCCTCGTCGTCTCGCCCTCGCCGCTTGGACAAGCCGCGTCGTCCGCCTGGGCGCAGGGCGGGCTGGCCGCCGCGCTCGACCCCAAAGACAGCCCGGCGCAGCACGCCGCCGACACCGTCGCCGCCGGCTCGGGCCTCGTCGATCCGGTGATTGCCCGGCTGATCGCCGAGGATGGCCCGGCGCGGGTTCGCGACCTGATTGCGCTCGGCGTGCCATTTGACCGGACGCCTGAAGGCGCGCTCGCCTTGTCGCTCGAAGCGGCGCACTCGCATCCGCGGGTCGCGCGTGTGTCGGGCGACCTTGCGGGCAAGGCGATCATGGACGCGCTCGTGGCGGCCGTTCAGGCAACGCCGAGCATCGAACTCATCGAAGGCGCTCGGGCGGTCTCGTTGCTTCAGGATGGCAACGGGCGGATTGCGGGCGTTGTTCTGCGCGATGCGGCCGGCCGGCTGACGGCGCGCACGGCGCGGGCGACGGCGCTGTGTACCGGCGGATCGGGCGGTTTGTTCAAGGTGACAACCAATCCGCGCGAGGCGCAGGGCGACGCGATCGCGATGGCCTTCACCGCAGGCGCTTTGCTGGCTGACCTCGAATTCGTGCAGTTCCATCCGACCGGCATCGATATCGGCCGCGACCCCGCACCGCTGGCGACCGAGGCACTCCGGGGCGAAGGGGCGACGCTGCACAACGCCGACGGCCGTGCCTTCATGACGGACTATCATCCGCTGGCGGAACTTGCACCGCGCGACGAGGTGGCCCGCGCCATACATGCCGAGCGGATGGCCGGACGCGGCGCGTTCCTTGATTGCCGCAAGGCAGTGGGCCAGCATTTTCCGGATCATTTCCCGACCGTGTTCGGTGCCTGCATGAGCGCCGGGATAGACCCGCGCACGGACCGCATCCCGGTGGCGCCGGCGGCGCACTATCACATGGGCGGCATTGTTTCCGATTTCTGGGGCCGCTCCACGCTGGCCGGGCTTTCCGTGTGCGGAGAGTGTTCCTCGACCGGGGCGCATGGCGCCAACCGGCTGGCCTCGAACTCGCTGCTGGAAGCGGTCGTGTTTGCGGAGCGGATCTCGCGGCGGCTCAACTCGGCGGTGCTGGATGCGCCTGCGGCGAGCGAGGCGGTGATCCCGGCAGCGCTTACCGAGTCGCGCCTGCTCCAACTGCGCGAGGCGATGTCTGCCCATTGCGGCGTCATCCGCGAGGCGAAGGGCCTGAATCAGTTGCTCGACCTTTGCGCGGAGTTCGAGCCCGAAGCGCCCGGCGCGCCCGCACTGACAGCGGCGCGGCTGATCACGGAGGGCGCGCTCGCGCGGCGCGAAAGCCGCGGCGGGCATTTCCGCACCGACTATTCCGAAACCGGCCGGCCGCAGCGCCAGTTCATCGCCCAACCGCCCCGCGAACGTGTGCACTCATGACACTCTCGATCCCGCCACTGCCCGGCATCATCCTTGACCCCATCGTGCGTCTGGCGCTGGCCGAGGATCTCGGCCGCGCCGGCGACCTGACGACCGACGCGACCATTCCGGCCGGAGCGCAGATGCGGGCGGTGATCGCCGCGCGGAAGCCCGGCGTGATCGCCGGCCTTGATGCTGCGGAATATGCCCTGCGCCTGATCGATACGGATGTGAGCTTTGCACTGAAAATGCAGGACGGCGCCGCCCTTGCCCCGGGCGATGTGATCGCCGAGCTCAAAGGTTCGGCGCGCTCCATCCTGATCGCCGAGCGCACGATGCTGAACTTCCTCGGCCGCCTCTCGGGCGTCGCCAGCCTGACGCGGCAATACGTGGACGCCGTGGCGCACACGAAGACGAGGATTGTCTGCACACGGAAAACAACGCCGGGCCACCGCGCGCTGGAGAAACGCGCCGTGCGCTGCGGCGGCGGTACCTCCCACCGCTACGGCCTCGATGACGCGATCCTTATCAAGGACAATCATATTGCCGCGTGCAACGGCTCTGTCGCGGATGCGATCGAGCGCGCGAAGGCCTATGCAGGGCACCTGAGGATGGTCGAGGTCGAAGTCGACACGCTGGCGCAGCTCGAGATCGCGCTCGCGCATGCCCCGCATGCCATCCTGCTCGACAACATGAGCCTCGCCGACCTCAGCGCTGCGGTGAAGCTGACGGGAGGCCGCGTGCCGCTGGAAGCCTCGGGCGGCGTGACGCTCTCTTCCGTTGCGGCAATCGCTGAGACCGGCGTCGACTTCATTTCCTCCGGCGCGCTGACCCATTCGGCGCCAAACCTTGACCTCGGGCTGGATGTCGTCTGACAGTCCCGCCCGTGACGCTTCACCGAGGCGCAAGGGATCCGGAGACCAGACATGTCAGCCGCAAACGGCCGCAAGAGCATTTTCATCACAGGCGCTGCCTCGGGCATCGGGGCGGAGACGGCGCGGCTCTTTTCGAAGCGCGGCTGGTTCTGCGGCCTGTATGACGTCAACGAGATGGGCCTGAGAGCCGTTGCCGCAGAGCTCGGCGCCGGCAACTCGCACGCCGCGAAGCTGGATGTGACGAAGCGCGCCGACTGGGCCGCTGCGATGGAAGGCTTCGGTGCCGCGACAGGCGGAAAAATGGATGTGCTGTTCAACAATGCCGGCATCGGCCGCCATGGCTGGTTTGAGGACGTGCCGCCGGAAGACTCGGACCTCGTGATCGACGTCAACGTGAAGGGCGTGATCAATGGCGTGTATGCGGCACTACCGCTGCTGAAGGCGACGCCCGGCGCGCGGATAGTCAACACGGCCTCCACGGCGGGCATCGTCGGCGCACCGCAGCTCGCCGTTTATTCCGCCTCCAAATGGGCGGTGCGCGGCCTCTCCGAAGCGCTGGACGCCGAGTTCCGCGACCTTGGAATCAAGGTCACCAGCCTGATGCCCTGGTTTGTCGATACGCCGATCCTAGACATGGGCGCGAAGGCCGGCGCCAACGAGAAGATGTCGGACCAGATGAAGGCCAACGGCGCCACGATCTATCCGGTGTCGCTCGCCGCCGAGAAAGCCTGGGAAGCCGCGCATGGCGACGATATCCAGGTGATGGTGGGCGGCGAGGCCGAGCGCGCCCGCTTCATGACACGCTGGCTGCCGGGCCTCGTGCGCAAGCAGATCAAGGCAGGCGTGCCGCCGCGCAGCTGAAGCGCAACAGGGCATCCGGAATCGAAAAGGCCGCCGGTGGATAGCCGGCGGCCTTTCAGTTTATGCCCGTCAAAGAGGCGATCAGAGCGCGCCGTCTACCGAAGAAGACGAAACCGAACCGATCTGGCGAGCTGTGTAGGCATCGATTTCGGCCGCCGGGACTGCGGCTTCAGGCGCCGGAACGGTCTGAATGCTCATCAGGCGGGGCGCAGAGGTCGAGATCGTACGGGTCGAGGTGGTGACACCGGCCGGAGCCGTGGTCGGTGTGATGGTGTAGTAGCCATCGTCTGCGGCCGAGCTTGCGTCCGCAAAGAGCAGGCCTTCGTCGATCACTTCGCCGGCAGCAGCCTCGGCATCCAAGGCCGCCAACTGCATGGCAGCAGACTGCTTGCGCGCTTCGAAGTTGCGCTCAACGCTGGCCCATTCGGCGCCGCGCGGGAAGCGATAGAAGATGTGGAGTCCGACCTGGTTGGTCTGGATCAGACCGGAGTTCCAGATCGGGTCGACATAGGTTGCGTGGTAGTGGGTCGCGCCGCCGGTGCGCTCCTCATTGAGGTTCATCAGGACGTGGGCGGCGATGCGTTTCGCGCGTTCCCAGTTCTCGCCTTTCGGCTTGACGCGCATCGCGCCGTCACAGGTGAAGGTGAACTGGCAGCCGGTGGTGCGCGTTGCGCCCTGGAAGACCACGCCGCAGGCCGTGTCCGGATAACGGTGGTCTGCCATGCGGTTGGCGATTACTTCGGCGACAGCAAGCTGGCCTTCGAGCGGCTCACGAGCGGATTCGTAGTACACGGCCTGGGCCATGCACATCAGTTCGGAATCGATGGTTTCAGCGCGCTGGATTTCGGCGGCGCGGAACGAGGCCAGCGTTTCGAGCGCAGCGCCATCACGGTCGCGCATCGCATAGCGGCTCATGGAAGAGTCGGGGTCACGCTTCAGCGTGTACTCGACGGTGCGCAGCCAGGGCGTGTCGAGCAGCGCCGGCGTGTGGGCTTCGGTGCGCACGGCAAGACCGGCATCCTGATACATCGCGAAGCGTTCGGCTTCGGCGCGATACTCGGCTTCGGCTCGGAGCGTGGATTGGGAGTTCGAGATGACCGGCAGCGACACGGAGGCTGTCACCGCGCAAACGGCGATCATCCCGCCACGGATGAAGACTTCACGCTGTTCCTGGTCCGTCATGCCTAGCCACCACCGTTTGAGCTTTGCACGCAGCCCATTCAGGGAGACCAGCCTCGCCGGGCTTGGTTGAAGAAACCTTAACATCACCATCCTCATTCACCCGGCCAGCGGTATTGTTCCGCCTTGTGACCCGGGCTTCCAGGTTTGAACTCGTTGTCGAGGACCATACGCGTCCCGTCACGCTTCTGCGCGACGAGGCCACTTGGCCCACCCGGACCTATCTAGCAATAATTCAGCCAATCCGATGAGTGACAAAACCGAAAGGCCCGGCGGCTGGTAGACGCCCGGGGTTTATGCAACTTCGAGGAAATTACGCTCAAATCTTTGAAAATAATAAGATTATACGGGCTGACGCCGTCAACCTGAACGATTCCCGAGGGGGCGCCGTGTTGCTGAAAAACAACACTCAAGCGTCCACGGTTTTGGCGGGTATTGGTTACTTTCCGGCGTCTTTGAGCGCTGCCTGTGCCGCCGCAAGACGGGCGATCGGCACCCGGTAGGGCGAGCAGGAGACGTAATCGAGGCCCGCGCGGTGGCAGAATTCCACAGAGGCCGGATCGCCGCCATGTTCGCCGCAGATGCCGAGCTTGATGCCCGGGCGCGTACGTTTGCCGCGCTCGGCTGCCATCTTCACGAGCTCGCCAACACCTTCCTGGTCAAGCGTGACGAAGGGATCTTTCTCGTAGATGCCCTTTTCCGAATAGACCTGCAGGAAGCGGCCGGCATCGTCGCGGCTGATCCCGAGCGTGGTCTGCGTCAGGTCGTTCGTGCCGAACGAGAAAAAGGCCGCAGACTGAGCAATCTCGCCGGCCTGCAGCGCGGCGCGCGGCAGCTCGATCATCGTGCCGACGGTATAGTCGACCGTGACGCCGGTTTCCTTGAACACGGTCTGCGCCGTGGCGTCGACGAGGGCTTTCAGGATGGCGAGTTCGCGCTGGGTGGCGACGAGCGGGATCATCACTTCCGGAACCGGCTTCAGCTTGCCTTCCTTGGCGACGTTGACCGCCGCCTCGAAGATGGCGCGGGCCTGCATCTCGTAGATCTCGGGGTATGTGATGCCGAGGCGGCAGCCACGGTGGCCGAGCATCGGGTTCGACTCGTGCAGGTCGTGTGCACGGCGGCGGAGTTCGTCGGCATTGATGCCGGACGCCTTGGCAACGTTCTCGATATCCTCGTCCGTGTGCGGCAGGAACTCATGCAACGGCGGATCGAGAAGACGGATGGTGGCGGGGCGGTCGCCGAGGATGCGGAAGATTTCCTCGAAGTCCGAACGCTGCATCGGCAGCAGCTTGGCGAGCGCCTCGCGGCGGCCTTTCTCATCGTTCGAAAGGATCATCGAGCGCACCGCCGGGATGCGCTCTTCCTCGAAGAACATGTGCTCGGTGCGGCAGAGGCCGACGCCTTCGGCGCCGAACTCGACGGCCGTGCGGGTGTCGAGCGGGGTTTCCGCATTGGCGCGCACCTTGAGGCGGCGGACCTTGTCGGCCCAGCCCATCAGCTCTCCGAAATCACCGGACAGGTCCGGCTTGATCAGCGCAATCGCGCCTGCCATCACGCGGCCGGTGCCGCCATCGATGGTGACGACATCACCCTTCTTGAAGGTGCGGCCGCGCACCGTGAACTCGCCGCGTGCATTGTCGATCTTGAGATCGCTAGCGCCGCAGACGCAGGGACGGCCCATGCCGCGGGCCACCACGGCGGCGTGGCTTGTCATGCCGCCGCGCGCGGTCACAATGGCGCGGGCAGCGTGCATACCCTTGATGTCATCCGGGCTCGTCTCGACGCGGACCAGGATCACATCCTCGCCCTTCGCGGCCATTAGAAAGGCCTCGTCGGAATCGAACACGACCTTGCCGACAGCGGCGCCGGGGCTGGCCGGCAGGCCCTTCACGATCACGTCGTAAGCAGGTGTCTTGGCGGCCTTTTGTTCCTGTTCGTTTGGAATTCGAGGGTGGAGCAGCTGGTCGAGCTGCGACGGGTCGAGGCGCAGCAGCGCTTCGCGTTCGGAGATCAGCTTTTCGCGGACCATGTCGACCGCGATTTTCACCGCGGCAGCGGCGGTGCGTTTGCCGTTGCGGGTCTGCAGCATGTAGAGCCGGCCGGCTTCGACCGTGAACTCGATATCCTGCATGTCCTTGTAGTGATGCTCAAGCTTGGCCGCGACATCGCGCAGCTGCTTGTAGACTTCCGGCATAGCGTCCTCGAGCGGCTTGTCGCCCGAACCGAGTGTGGCGGCGCGCTCGCGCGAGATTGGCGCCGGCGTGCGGATGCCTGCCACCACGTCTTCGCCCTGCGCGTTGATCAGGTATTCGCCGTAGAAGATCGCCTGCCCGTTCGACGGGTCGCGCGTGAACGCAACGCCGGTGGCCGAGGTCTCGCCGAGGTTTCCGAACACCATGGCCTGCACGTTGACGGCCGTGCCCCAGTCTTCCGGAATGTCGTTGAGCTTGCGGTAGATGATGGCGCGGTCGCTCATCCAGCTGTTGAACACGGCGGAGATGGCGCCCCAGAGCTGTTCGCGCGGGTCTTCCGGGAACGGCCGGCCGAGTTCCTTCTGAACCGCTTCCTTGTAGCGGACGATGACCGCCTTCCAGTTCTCGGCGGTCAGGTCGGTATCGAGGTCGAGGCCTTCGCGCTCTTTATAGTCGTCGAGTATATGCTCGAACTCGTCATGGCCGAGGCCGAGGACCACGTTGGAATACATCTGGATGAAGCGGCGGTAGCTGTCATAGGCGAAGCGGCCGCCGGCGAGTTCCGCGAGGCCGGCCGCGACCGATTCGTTGAGGCCGAGGTTCAGCACGGTGTCCATCATGCCCGGCATCGAGGCGCGGGCGCCGGAGCGCACGGAGACAAGCAGCGGATTGGCCGGATTGCCAAAGCCCTTGCCGGACTGGCGCTCGAGGCTTTCCAGCGCGGCGTTCACTTCGGCTTCCAGCCCGGCCGGATAGGCCCGGCCCGTCTGGTAATAGGCGACGCAAACGGCGGTGGAGATGGTGAATCCCGGAGGCACAGGCAGGCCGAGCTTGGCCATTTCGGCGAGGTTGGCGCCCTTGCCGCCGAGCAGGTTCTTCATCGAGGCGTCGCCATCGGCGGTGCCGCCGCCAAAGGCATAGACCCAGGTTTGCTCTGCGCCCTTGCGTGCCGCTTCAGCCATGGGAAATCGCCTCCTGTTTCAGGTCCGTTTGCTGTTGAAGTCTGTCAGCCCGGTTCGTTTGCAAGTCCTATGCTGCATCGCACCTCCAAAGAGAAGTGTGCGTTTCGTCTCCGGGGCGAGTGACAACGTTGTTAGATCGCCTTTGAGGGAATGTACGCAGACGCCCTGCAGCCGGGCCGTTCCGAAGCGGAACACTTAGGATTAACCCTCGATTTTCGAGAAATCGGCAACCTTGTGCAACGCGCCGCGCACGGCGACGAGCAGCGCCAGCCGGTTGGCGCGGATAGCCGCATCCGAATCGTTCACCATCACAGCCTCGAAGAAGGCATCGACCGGCGCCCGCAGCCCCGCGAGCACGCGCATGGCACCCGCAAAGTCTTCCTTGGCGAGCGGCGCCTCAAGCGCGGCCTCGGCAGCGGTCACCGCTTTCCACAGCGCCTGCTCGGCGGCCGGGCCCTTGGCGACGAGCGCGGGATCGACGGAAAGGTTCTCCGGCAGCGCGCCTTTCTTCTCTTCGGCCTTCAGGATGTTCGCTGCGCGCTTGTAGCCCGCCAGCAGCGTCGCGCCGTCTTCCGTTTCGAGGAAGGCGCCGAGCGCCTCGACGCGCTTCACGATGAGCACGAGGTCATCCTCGCCGAGCGCGAAGACGGCATCGATCAGGTCATGGCGCTTGCCCTGGTCACGGAGGACTTGCTTGAGGCGGTCGGCGAAGAAGGAGAGCAGGTCTTTGACAGACTGCCAAGCATGCTGCCCCGAGTGCGCAATAAACTTTGCCGCAGCGCTTTTGCCCAAACGCTCTTCGTAGACTTCTTCGAATTTTTCGATGAACCCGTACTCAGCCGCGATCGGCTCAAGCACCGCAAGTTGCTGCTCTTCTCTACGTCGGTACGATCCGCCTAATACCCGCCCCACTGTTCGTGGTGTGGTTTGAATGAGCCGGATGCGAAGCTGATTATCGAGCAGAATCCGCACCACCCCCAAAGCCGCGCGTCGCAGCGCAAACGGGTCCTTCGATCCCGTCGGCTTCTCGTCAATCGCCCAGAAGCCCACCAGCGTATCGAGCTTGTCCGCCAGCGCGACCGCCACCGCCACCGGCTCAGAGGGCACGGCATCGCTCGGGCCTTGCGGCTTGTAGTGATCGCGGATCGCGTCGGCCACGCGCGCGTCTTCGCCGGCGGCGCGCGCATAATACCGTCCCATCACGCCCTGCAGTTCCGGGAACTCGCCGACCATTTCGGACACGAGGTCCGCCTTCGCCAGCCGCGCGGCGCGCTCTGCAAGCACCGGATCAGCCCCAACCTTCGGCGCCAGTTCCCGCGCCAGCGCCGCCACGCGCTCCACCTTGTCGCCGAGGGAGCCCAGCTCTTCCTTGAACGCGATGGTCTTCAGCTTCTCGCCCATCACTTCCAGCGGCGTCGCCTTGTCCTTCTCCCAGAAGAAACGCGCATCCGACAGGCGTGCCGACAGCACGCGCGCGTTGCCCTCGGCAATCTTCACGCCGCCATCGCTGGCCGTGATGTTCGCCACCACGATGAAGTTCGGCGCAAGGCCTTCCGTACCCGGACGGCGCACTGCGAAATACTTCTGGTGCGTGCGCATCGACAGCTTGATCACTTCCGGCGGAAGGTCGAGGAAGGTCGGGTCCATCTGCCCGAGCACGACCACCGGCCATTCGGCAAGCCCGGTCACTTCTTCCAGCAACCCCTCATCCGGCACCAGCTCCAGCCCGGCCTTGCCGCACACATCCGCGATCCCCTCAAGGATGCGCGCCCGCCGGTCCGCCCGCGACAGGATCACGTGGCCCTTGCCTTCAAGCTGCTTCTTGTAGTCCGCCCAGGATTTGACCGTATACGGACCACGCCCGTGCACCCGGTGTCCTTCGGTGACGTTCCCGCTCACCACACCGCCGACTTCGAACGGCACAATCTTGCCATCGAACACACAGACAATGCCCTGCAGCGGGCGCACCCAGCGCAGGTCGCCGTCCGCCGTCCGCATCGATTTCGGCCAGTTGAAACCGCGCACGATGGCCGGCACGGCCTCCGCAATCACATCCACCGCGTCCCGCCCCGGCACCGAAATGTAAGCGACATAGGAGTCGCCCTTCTTCGGATCGGACACGATGCTCGCCTGGTCAATCGAAGTCAGCCCCGCCCCGCGCAGGAAGCCGGCGATCGCCTGCTCCGGCGCGCCGACTTTCGGGCCCTTCTTCTCTTCGCGCACATCCGCCGAGCGGGCATCGAGCCCCTCGATCACGGCGGTCAGCCGGCGCGGGCCGGAAACGGCAAACGCGGCTTTCCAGCCGAGGCCCGCTTCCTTCAGACGCAGCGTCAGCGCGGCGAGCAGGTCCGCCTCCGCCTTCGCCTGCATGCGCGCAGGGATTTCCTCGGAAAAGAGTTCAAGCAGCAGTTCGGCCATGGGGTCCCGGCGGGCAGGTGTTTCGCGTGGGTCACGGCATAGACGTGCACGCGCCGGGGTCAAGGGCGGCAGGTGAAAGCCCCTCTCCGAAGGGAGAGGGGGTTCAGGCGCAGCGCCTAGTTGCGGCGGTCGATCCGGTCTTCGCGGCGATCCCAGCGGTTCTCGGCGCGGTCGAGGCGGTCCTCGATCACATCGCGGGGGCCGTGGTCATAGGCCTCGTCGCGGCGGCTTTCGCGGCGGTCGACCTTGTTCTCGAAACGGTCGAGACGGTCTTCGGCATGATCGGCGCGGCTGCCTTGCGGAATGTCGCCGCGAATTTCGGCGGCGGTCAGCCGGTGGTCGATCCGGCCGAGGCGTTCGGCAGGGCCGGCCAGCGAGGCGGGCGCCGCAAAGGTGGCAATCAGGGCAGCAGCAATCAGCGGTTTGAACATCGGAAGTCCTCCTTGAGCGAACATGACCCGGTCATCCAGATCATGCCCGTTCAACGAAGGCGGCAACGTGTTTCCGTCGCACGAAAAGCAAAGAATCTTTGCTTAATGCACTGTTTTTTATATGAATATCTGTTCAGCTTCGTTCAGAGCTTGTTGTGCGCACCGTCGCAAAGCGGCGTTTTGCCGGTCCGTTTGCAGGCGCAGAAGAAGACCTTGCCGGTCTTCGGCGCTTCCCAGCCTTGCGGCACGAATTCGGTTCCCTTGTGGCTGCCATCGCAGAAGGGCTGGCGTTTGGAGAGCCCGCAGGCGCACCACCAGTACATCTTGCCTTCCTCCACCTCGACCGGGATTGGCTGGTTTCCGGCGACAGTCGGTTCGGTCATGGGTCTTCCTCCAAAACGGGTGACTTAGAGGAACCAAGGCAAAAGGCGAGCCGCCTCAGCCTTGCGTTTCCGCCCATTGGGCCGCCGCGCCGCGCGCGAGATCCCGGACCCGGGCGATGTAGGCCTGCCGCTCGGTGGGGCTGATCGCACCGCGCGCATCGATCAGGTTGAACGTGTGGCTGGCCTTCAGGGCATAGTCATAGGCGGGCAGCGGCTTGCCGGCTGCGCGCAGGGCGTTCGACTGGTTCTCGCAATCGGCAAACCAGCGCTTCAGCATTTCGACATCCGAATGCTCGAAATTGAAGGCGCTCTGCTGTCGCTCGTTCTCGAGAAACACGTCGCCATAGGTCAGCGGCACGGCAGAGGCGGGATCATTGAAGGGCAGATCGTACACCCGGTCGACGCCGAAGACGTACATCGCAAGGCGCTCAAGGCCGTAGGTCAACTCGCCAGAGACCGGCGCCACATCGAGGCCGCCGACCTGCTGGAAGTAGGTGTACTGGCTGACTTCCATCCCATCGCACCAGACTTCCCAGCCGAGCCCCCAGGCGCCGACTGTGGGGTTCTCCCAGTCGTCTTCGACGAAACGGATGTCGTGGACGGTGGGATCGATCCCGATCCGGTAGAGGCTCTCGAGATAGAGGTCCTGCAGGTTCGGCGGGTTCGGCTTCAGGATCACCTGATACTGGTAATAATGGCCCAGACGGTTGGGGTTCTCGCCATAGCGGCCATCCTTCGGGCGGCGCGAGGGTTGAACATAGGCAGCGCGCCAGGCCTTCGGCCCAAGCGCGCGCAGCACGGTTGCGGGGTGTAGCGTGCCGGCGCCGACTTCCATGTCATAAGGTTGCAGGATCGCGCAGCCTTGCGCGGCCCAGTAGGCCTGCAGCGTCAGGATCAGGTCCTGAAAGGATTTCGGTTTGGCATGGGCTTTGGGCGCAGGCATGGACGGCTCACGGATCAGGTAAACCCCGGCCTAGCGCCAAGCCCGGCCCCGCGCAACCGGTCTCACTTTTTCGGCGGTTGCCGCTCGCTATTGTGATCCTTCTGGCCGAACCAGCCAATCCAGGAAATGGCAACGCCAAGCACTACGCTCAAAATGAAGAGGATCGTAAACATGACCTCGTCTCCTGCGGTCGCCCCCAAGGCTTAAGGTTGGGGCAACACCCCCCGATTGCAAGCAAAATCGGCGCTTACCAAACGACGGACAGGCCCTGAATGATGGCATCGGCTTCCGCCGTGCGGGCAGCGCCGTCCTCGGTGTGCGTGACCAGCGGCGATAGCAGGGTGAGCGGTCCGCGCTTCAGGCCCTTGCGGGCCCGCACCAGAACGCGGCGGGCGGGTTCGCCGGGCTTGGAGGCGATGGGCAGCACTGTGATTTCGCCGGCCTGCCGGTCGAGCGGGACAAGCAGCCGGGCCAGTTCGGCGGCGCGGTGGATGAGGATGACCGGCGCGCGCGGCTTGGCGGCAAACAGCATGGCCTTGACCCAGCCTTCCAGCGGCAGGCTCTCGATATAGGCGCCTGCCTTGCCCTCGCCGGGCGCAGATATCTTGCCGGGCTCGAAATAGGGCGGGTTGGCGAAGACAAGGTCAAACCGGTTCTCATGGGCCTGAACCCAATCAGAAGCCTCACCTGCCTCGACTCTGACGCGCGGTGCAAAGCCGTTGAGACGCGCGCCTTCCCGGGCGAGTTCGGCCATCGCCGGAACCTGTTCCAACCCGACAAACCTAAGCCCCGGCAGCCTGAACGCCGCCGGCAACAGCGCCCCGCCGCAACCGCAGCCAACTTCAAGCGCCTCGCCCTTTTCCATCGCCGGCAAAGCCGCCGCGAGGGCCAGCGAGTCGAACCCCGCACGGAATCCCGCCTCCGGCTGAACGAGCTTCACCCGGCCCTGATAGACCGTGTCTTCAGTTGTGTTCTGGTTCGGCCCGGCAGCGTCGCTCATGCGCTGACTTCGAGCCTCGCAGCATCTGCGTCAACAGCCCCAGGACGAGTTCCAGGCGAAACCCGGGTGATTGTACATTGTGTAGGAGGTCTCTCCGTAAGAGATGCCGGCTTCGTGGACGTCGCCGTCATCATAAGTAACGGTGATCTCGGCATACTCGTCCGCATAGCTGACGAAATAGAGATAGCCCTGCCCGCCGCTGACGCCAGAATACTCCATGATGTAGCCATTGCCGGAAGCACATTCCAAAGACTGGCTTTGCGATTGGTCGGGCCAATAGGTGCCGTTGGCTTCCTGCAGACCGACCGCCAGCATGGCCATGTCAGTCGAAGAGCAGCCTGCGAGGCATCCCGCCGATACCAGAGCTATCATCCACTTGCGCCGCACGTGATTTTCTCCCCACAAAAACAAGGCAGAGAGTTGCGGTATCTGTGTCTCGGCGCAAGCCAGAAAGAGACAAGCGCACAAGTTGCGGGGATCAGCGCCGCGCGAGGTGCGCCAGCGCAACACGCGCCCGTGCGGCAAGGTCCGATTTGACCATCACACGGCGCGGAAAAGCAAAGATGTTGCCTTCTATCGACGAGATATGCCGGTCAGCCACGAAGAAATCGATCCCGGCCTCGCCCAGCAGGTGTTCGATATAGGACAGCTCCACCGGATCATTCGTCCGGAATACTTCTTCCATCAGGGCGTCTGGAACCGCAGGTTCAGATCCACGGAGCGCGCATCATAGGCCTCCGCCTTGTCCGGTTTCGGACCAGCGCCGGTTACGATCTCGATGATTTCGGTGGTCGTTCCGGAATTGCCACCACCTCCCAGCGGAAAACCGATGCCGATCCCTACGCCGACACCCGAATAACCGCCCGATCCGGCCGAGCCGCCAACGCTGATCGAGGTGCCGCCACCGCGGCCATTGCTGCCGGACTGTTCTGTGGCCTGATTGGTGATCTCGAACCAATCCTTGCCTTCAGAAAGCGTGATCTCGGCTGCGCGCAACAGCGCCATGTTTCGGGCTCTGATGGGGTCCTTGTCAGTATAGGAAACCCGGTGCCGTCCGGTTTCGATCTGCTGGGACAGATAGCCCTCCCCGCGCTCGGATTTGGCGGGGCCATAGACCGGCGTCGTTGCGCAGGCGGCCATGACAGCGAGAGCGGGGATCAAACGAATGTGTTTCATGAGGCACTTCTAGCGCGAATCCGGCCTGCTTGTCAGCCTCCTGCGAGAATCCCGATTGATGACAGGCCCGTGATAGGGTCAATACATGCGGCCCGGTGCCACGTCGCCTTGGCGCCGCGCCCTCGTAGAATTACTTACTGTTAATGACCAGCATGCGGAGTTCCGTTTGACCGTTGCGCCGAAACCAAAAAGCAAGGCGGCACTGTCTTCGGTGGTGGACCGTATGCAGGGGCTGGTTGCGGGCGATCTGGCGCAGGTCGAGCAGCTGCTGGCAGCTCGTGCGGCCAGCCCCGTTTCGATCATCCCTGACCTGTCAGGTTACATCGTCTCCGCTGGCGGCAAGCGGCTGCGCCCCCTGATCACGCTGATCGCGGCCAACGCGGTCGGCAAGGCGAATGCCTCCACGCATGCGCTCGCGGCCGCAGTCGAGTTCATCCACACCGCCACGCTGCTCCACGACGATGTCGTCGACGAAAGCACGATGCGGCGCGGCAAGCCGGCGGCCAAGACGATCTGGGGCAACAATGCCTCGATCCTCGTCGGCGACTTCCTGTTCGCCCGCGCCTTCAACCTGCTGGTCGAAACCAACAGTCTCAGCATCCTGAACCGGCTCGCGACTGCGTCGACGACGATTGCAGAGGGCGAAGTCCGCCAGCTTGCGGCCATGCAGTCGCGCGACCTGCCGACGGAAGAATACCTGGCCATCGCCGAAGCAAAGACCGGCGCGCTGTTCGAAGCCGCCGCCGAAACCGGCGCACTTTCGGCCAATGGCGAAGCACATGCCCCGGCGCTGGCGACCTATGGCAAGAATCTCGGCCTCGCCTTCCAGATCATCGACGACGTGCTGGACTATGGCGGCACAACCTCGGTTATCGGCAAATCGGTCGGCGACGATTTCCGGGAAGGCAAGATCACCCTGCCCGTCATCATCGCGCGCCGCCGCGGCTCGGACGATGACCGTGCGTTCTGGGACCGGGCGCTTAACCCCGCAACGCAGGAAGATTCCGACCTCGCGCACGCCGTGCACCTGATCCGCGCCACGGGCGCGTCCGAGGCCACCGTGCAGGAGGCCGAGGCCTATGCCGCCCTCGCCAAGGGCGCACTGCGCACCCTGCCCGCATCGCCGTTCCGCGACGCCCTCGAAGACCTCGCCGATTTCTGCGTTAGCCGCGCTTACTGAGCCTCAAGTGCGCGCCCGAGCGTGAACCTCTGATACGTCCAGATCGCCATGCCTGCCACCAGCAAGAATACAAACACGAGCGCGTCGACCGGCAACCCGCCCGCTGAATAGGCGCCGGTTGCAACGGCAAAAGGCCCGGCAAACACACCGCCCGCGCAGAACGCTGTCATTACCCACCAGAGCCTTGCGACCCGGTCATGGCTCCAGCCCGACCTAAGCAGCAGCTGATAAGCATGGTCGCGGTGCGCCTGCATCAACGGCTGCCCGCGTCGCGCCCGCCAGGCCAGCGTCATGAAGACATCGATCAGGATGGGCAGGCAGAGCGTCAGCGGCACGAACACAGGACCCGTCATGGCGAACATGACGGACGCCCCCCCGATCAGTCCGCCTACGGACAATGCCCCGGCATCACCCGCAAACAGCAGGCCGCGCAGGTTCCAGAACAGGAAGCCGCCAATCGCCGCAGCGGCGGCGAGCAGTAACCAGACCAATACCGCAGCGGCTTTCTGGTCCGGCGAATACAGGACAACCGGCGCCAGCATCATGGCGAGCGCGCAGAGTATGATCAGTGCCGTGCCCATGGCGATGCCATTGGCGCCGTCCATGAAGTTCACCGCATTCGCCATCACGAATATCCAGAGCGCGGCGAGCCCGGCGGCGGCGAGCCACGGCAAGCCGATTCCCTGATCGCCTATCCACAACGTCTCGGTCACCAGACCAAGCTGAACGGCAGCCCAGGATGCGCCGAGCAAGATCAACAGCTTCGCCATCGCCGGCAGGCCCTTCGCATCGTCGAGCCATCCGACCAGCGCTGCGAACCCCATGAAGGCGGCGATCCCGGCGAGGGGCGGACTGAACAGCAACTCAGCCACCGGCACGCCGAGCAACGCAAGCACGGCCATGCCGGCACTGACGCCCATCACGATGCCGATGCCGCCGGAACTCGGTACGGGCACGGCCTGCGTCTTGCGTCCGCCATCCGGCGCATCTTTCGG
>Ga0315902_10001897_pt1 | contig 33265 bp, 32 predicted proteins | sample LakEriMetagenome_9_FD_203523 | JGI IMG/M metagenome (GOLD analysis project Ga0315902, IMG submission 203523) | Freshwater fungal communities from buoy surface, Lake Erie, Ohio, United States - Buoy 12 MA117 | ecosystem: Environmental > Aquatic > Freshwater > Lake > Lake biofilm | place: USA... | reverse complement strand
TGCTATCGCAACTGGTACTATTACCGTTACTTCTATTCCTACTGCCTCCATTAGTTATGCAGGAACTCCATTTTGTTCTTCAGTGACTACTGCACAAGGGACTTTAAATGGAACTGGCGCTTATACAGGTGGTGTATATTCCTCTACTGCCGGTCTGACTATTAATCCGGCTACCGGAGTTATCACTCCTTCGACTTCTACCTTAGGTACGTACATCGTTAGTTATACCATTGCCGCCAGTGGTGGTTGTGCTGCTGTGACTGTAACAACAACGGTAACTATTAATCCTAGCGTTACCCCAACATTTGCCGCTATAGATGCGATTTGCTCGGGTGAAACTCTTAATCCTCTCCCAACTATTTCTAACAATGATGTGATAGGTTCGTGGGCACCGACTTTAAATAATACAGCGACTACTACCTATACTTTTACACCAGCAACCGGACAATGTGCTACAACAAATACGTTAATTATAACAGTATATTCAGTACCACAAATAAATTCTATAAATCCGTTATACTATTGTGACCCAAATAATGATGGGTTTGGTGTTTTTGATATGACACAAGTAATTCCAACAGTAACCGGAGGAATTTCATATCCAGTAAGTTTTCATGAAACCTTGACGGATGCTGAAATTAATGGAACTTACATTCCAAATCCAGCTAATTATTTAAATATTCATATAGATCAACAAACTATTTACATCCGAGTAGAATCAACAGAATCGTCTAATTGTTATAAAATATTAACTTTAGAATTAATTGTTAATCCTACTCCCGAAGCAAATGAGCCCGACGATTATCATGTTTGTGATACAAACTATGATGGCTTTGCCAGTTTTGATTTAACAACTGTTGCTTCTCAAGTATTTGGATCCATAAATCAATCGACACATACAATTGCTTATTTTACTAGCCAGGCAGATGCACTGTTGGCAACAAATCCGATAAGCAATCTGACCAACTTTATCAATCAAACTATAAACACACAAACTATTTGGATTAAAGTAACCAATAGTGCAACTGGTTGTTATGATATTGTAACATTACAATTGTTTGTAGATGCTTTGCCTTTGGCAACTCAACCAAATTATTCGCCTTATACATTATGTGACAACAATGCTCCTTTAGCTTATGAAGAATTTGATTTAGGCTTAAAAATTACAGAAATATTAATTGGACAAAATGGAATGAATGTAACCTTCCATTTCAATCAAGCCGATGCTTTAGCTGATATAAATCCGTTACCACTTATATATACTAATGCTATCCCTTATGTACAAACATTATGGATTAGAATTGAAAATGCTATTACAGACTGTTTTGTTTTATCAACAATAGACATACGAGTTGAACCATTACCATCTCCTATTCCTCAAAGCGAACCATACACAATTTGCGACGGCAATCAAGATGGATTTGGAACTTTTGAATTGAATACTTTAAGCGTCGATATACTACAAGGTGCTGATTATACCATTACGTATCACGAAACTATAGAAGATGCTCAATTAGGAAACAATCCGTTGGTTAGCCCTTATGATAATATAACTCCGTTTGTTCAATTTATTTATGCATCCGCTATTGACAATATGAACGGATGCAGAAGTATAATCCCTATCGAATTAAATGTAAATCCACAACCTATAACTCCATTTACAGTTCCAAATTTAATTCAATGTGATGAAGATAGTAATTCACAAAATCTATCCATGGTATTTGATTTAACACAAAATGACGCTGCGGTTTTGACTATTCAACCTTTACCAGCTTCAAATTATACGGTAACTTATTATCTTTCTCAAGCGGATGCTATTGCTGGTCTTGCCCCTATTATTCCAGCTACACTATATGTTGGAGCTAATAATGAAATCATTTGGGTAAGAGTTGAAAATAATAATTCACACTGTTTCTCGATCGGTTCATTTGTGTTATTGATAAATCCTCCTTTGGCATTAATAACACCAACTCCTTTGAGTATTTGTGATGATGATTCCGTTCCAAACAATCAATTTACAGTATTTGATTTAACGGTTAAAAACAATGAAATTACAGGAGGATTACCGAATATGACCGTAACGTATTATACTAGTTATCCTGTAACCGCTTCTAGTGTTGCGATTCTGAATCCAATAACTTATACTAATGCATTGCCTGCGGTTCAGACTTTAGGGGTTATGGTTACTAATGCTCAAGGTTGTAGAAGTTACACTTCTTTAGACATTAGAGTATTGCCTATCCCAACGCCAAGAACAACAGGAATCAGACCATTGCCTGCTCAATGCGATATAAACAATACAGGAGATATGCTTGAAACTTTTAATTTAACTTTAAATGCTTCTTTCATTATTAATGGTGATACTACATTAACGTTACATTATTATCCTACACAAGCAGACGCTTTAGCCGGAACAAATGAAATACTAAATCCAACAACCGCTTTGGTTGGAGTTAATGTATGGATTAGAGTAGAAAACAATAGAGTTGATTATCTTGGCAATCACTGTTTTGTATTGGTTGAACAACCGCTTACAGTAAATCCGTTACCAAATATTGTTCAACCAATGTCATTTCAAGTTTGTGATGACGATACTGATCAAAGGGTAATGATAGATTTAACTACTACCACAAATTCTTTACTTGCAAGCGGTCAACTTGCTGCTGATTTTACAATTACTTACTATACAACAGCTGCCAATGCTCAAGCTGCAACGAATGCTATTGTAAATCCAATGAATTTTACCAATACCATAAATCCACAAATTATTTATATAAGAGTTGTAAATAATGCCACTAGTTGTGTAAATTATAATGGACAATTTACCCTTTTAGTTAATCCTCAACCAACGGTAGTAATTCCTGCAAATTTCGGAACTTGTGATACTGATGGAACGAATGATGGCTATTTTGCATTAGACTTAAGTTCTTATGTCTCTGGAATTATAGGAAGTCAAACCAATGTCTCTGCTACTTTTTATGATAACCAATCGGATGCTTTAACAGGAAATAACGCCATAATCGATTTGGCAAATTATCAAGCTTATACACATACACTTTGGATTCGAGTAGATGATTTAACAACAGGTTGCTACAGATTGGCATCGTTTGACTTAACAGTTGAATCATTAGCAGAACCAAATATAATTTCACCAAATGATACGATTTGTGTCGATTATGCCACGAATGTATTATTAAGTGGCTTGACATTGAATAGCGGAATCAGTAGTTCTAGTTTCACTTTTGCCTGGTCATTAGATGGAGCTGTAATTCCTGGAGCAACCGCTTCTACTTATACCATAAATACTGTTGCACCAGGAGATTACTCAGTTGTGGCTACAAGTAATAGTTCGTTGGCTTGTGTATCCAATGTTTCAAATACGTTTACCGTAATTCAATCTGGTCCAGCACAATTCTCTGAACCTCCATTTACCATTAGTAATGATTTTAGTGACAATCAAATTATAACTGTAAATGTGGTTGGATTTGGTGTTTATGAATATAGTTTGGATGATGGTCCGTTCCAAAGTAGTAATGTTTTCGTGAATGCTTCATTGGGTGAACACACTATTACTGTTCGTGATGTTAAAGGAAATTACAGTTGTGGTGAAATTGCTATTGATGGAGTTCAAATTATCGATTATCCTCATTATTTTACACCAAATGGAGATGGTATTCACGACACATGGAATGTTATTGGGTTGGAAGACCAACCTTTTGCTCGGCTTTTTATTTTTGACCGTTATGGTAAATTGTTGAAACAATTAAGTACAACTAGTAATGGCTGGGACGGAACTTATAATGGTTATATGCTTCCCGCAGACGATTATTGGTTTAAAGTGGAATACTTAGACCAAACCAAAACTAGTTGGAAAGAATTTAAATCGCACTTCACGCTGAAAAGATAATAGCCAAATTTGTTATATTTGAACAATACTCGATGCAAAGCTAACACGAAGCTATAGCGAATTGGCGAAGCAATAGAATGAAGCGCAGCGGAATAAAATTCATCACTATGGAACAATACGGTAAAATATTATTGATTGCTATGCCTTTTTTTCTTTTGCTAATCGTAATCGAAAAAATATATGGCTATTTCAAAGGTATCGACCATGCACCAATGATGGACAGCATTTCAAGTATTAGTTCCGGAATGACCAATGCTGTTAAAGATGCTTTGGGATTGAGTATTGCGATTATTTCCTACAAATGGATGGTTTCAAATTTGGCAATTATTCATATCGAAGCTACATTACTAACATATGTAATTGCTTTCTTTGTTATTGATTTTTATGGCTATTGGAGCCATCGATGGGCACATCAAATCAACTTTTTTTGGAACAAACACGCTATTCATCACAGCAGCGAAGAATTCAATTTAGCTTGTGCATTGCGTCAACCTATTTCTAGTTTTGTTAATTTGTTTACTTTCTTGTTGCTTCCGGCTGCTCTATTCGGAGTACCATCAAAAGTGATTGCCATTTTGTTACCCATACATTTGTTTTTACAATTTTGGTATCACACTCGATATATTGGAAAACTTGGTTTTCTGGAAAAATTTATGGTTACGCCATCGCATCATAGAGTTCACCATGCTATTAATCCGGAATATATGGATAAAAATCACGGACAGATATTTATCTTTTGGGACAAATGGTTTGGCACTTTTCAGGAAGAATTAGATTCGGTTCCACCAGTGTTTGGTATCACGCGACCTGCACATACATGGAATCCAATCAAGATAAATTTTCAGCATTTGTGGCTTATAATTAAAGATGCTTATCATGCCGAAAGCTGGAAAGACAAATTCACCATTTGGTTTAAACCAACAGGTTGGCGTCCAAAAGATTTTGATGAAAAATATCCCGTTTATAAAATCACCGATGTCTATCGTTTTGATAAATATGGCAACCAACATTCGCAACTTTTGATGTATTGGTCTTTGGTGCAATTGTTTACTACTTTGGGATTAATTAGCTATCTATTTGGGAACCTTGCTACTATTGGTTTACCAAATATTTTTGTGTATGGTTTATTTATTTTTTTAACGGTCTACAGCTATACCGAATTGATGGACACTCGCAAATTTTCCATTTTTTGGGAAGGATTACGATTCCTTTTTTCAATAGGAATTCTTTATTTCTATGGCGATTGGTTTGGAATGTCTAAACTATTACCTTTTTCAAACGGGTTACTTATCACTTATTTCTCGTTATCATTATTAATGAGTTCGTATTTTGTTATTGTGGAATTCAGGAAAACTCAAGACTCACTTTTATATGATAACTAGTCAACGATTACTTCAGGCTTTTCTAGTTTTTGGAATAGTGTATTCAATTATTTTACTTACCGGAAACGACACTTTAATTTGGTATTTAAAACCGCTTTTGATTCCGTTTTTGTTTTATGCTGTGGTAAAAAGTGAGCCATTTGTTACAAAAAAATGGTTGCTTTTAGCTTTGCTTTTCTCCTGGATAGGCGACTGCATTTTGATGTTTGCCGATAAAGGCGAATTGTATTTCATCTTCGGATTGTTGGCTTTTCTGGTTGCACATATTTTGTATATCCGTCTTTTTTTTGGAAGAAATTCAGAAGACAACCATTCTAACAACCAATTATTTTGGCTTGGTTTTATTATAATAATGATTTATTTGGCAGGTATGTTGGTGCTTTTGCTTCCAACTTTAGGCGATTTAAAAATGCCTGTTGGTATTTATGCCTTAACCATTTCAATCATGTTGATGCTAGCGCTAAAAGGAACTTTTAACTGGAAAGGCAATGCTAAATATCTTGTGCTTTTTGGCGCTACTTTTTTTGTGATTTCAGATAGTATTTTAGCTATAGATAAGTTTCTTACGCCTATAGCTTCAGCTTGGTATTCGATAATGATAACGTATCTGATTGCGCAGTTCAGTATTACGTATGGAATTTTGAAATTGAATCAAAAAAAATAGCATTTCGATTGAAATGCTATCTCTATTTTAATGTGGTAATTTATCCTTAAAAACGCCATACAAAAACGTTCCGAAAATAGCACCTATTAAAATCAATCCAACGCTCATAAAACCAGCGCCAAATAGTATAAAAATTGGTCCCGGACAAGCTCCAACCATTGCCCAACCTAATCCAAAAAGAATACCACCAATCCAATAACGTGTGTTTCCTTTTTCTTTATCTTGAATAATCAGAAGATTGCCATTGATATCTTTTAATTTGTTTCTTTTTATGAATTGGATCCCAATAACTCCAGTAGCAATTGCAGTCATAATAATACCATACATATGAAACGATTGAAATTGAAACATTTCATAAATTCGGTACCAGGAAACAGCTTCTGCTTTGGTTAAAACAATACCAAAGAAAAATCCAACGAGTAAATATTTTAATAAATTCATAGCTTAAAAAAGTAAGGGTAAAATATAATGCGACATAATCAAGCCTCCGATAAAAAAGCCAATAACGGCTTTCAAAGAAGGAAGTTGTAAATTACTCATTCCGGCAATGGCGTGACCCGAAGTACAACCGCCGGCATATCGAGATCCAAAACCGATTAACAATCCACCAACTAGTAAGATAATAATCATCTTTGGCGATTCGAATATTTGGTCTCCAAATAGTGTATCGGGTAATAATTTTCCGTTTGGAGCATCGATTCCCATTGCGGATAATTGTTGAATCGTTTTAGGGTTAATATCGACATTGGAAACATCGCTCAAAAAATGAACAGCCACATAGCCTCCAATCATGGCGCCAACAACAACCACTAAATTCCAGCGTTGCGATTTACAATCCCAATCAAAAAAGGGTACTTTTTTTCCAACGCCAGTCATGGCACATAAAGACCGAAGATTGGACGACATCCCAAATACTTTTCCAAAATAATTAAGTAGCAGCATTACAACGGCTATAAGAAAACCAGCTATCGACCAATGCCAAGTGTGAGTTAAAAATTCCATATAATAAATTTTACACAAAAATAGAAATTCATTTGAACTGTATCTAAAAACTATTACTATAAATTCCCTATTTTTGATTTGTTTTCTATTTTTTGCATGATAATTGTAGAAGGAATCCAAAAAATATTTGTTATGAAAATCAAGTCTATATTAGTTGCTGTTCTTATTTCAATAACGACCTTATCTTGTATTAGTACAAAATCAACTTTAAAAAATGTAGATGATAATGCCCCAATTCCAACATTATCATCAAACAATACATTTCTTTTAACTGAATACAGTAAAGACAAAAAGTATGGTTATGACCCAGACTATCCAATCAATGTTTTTTATAAAAACACTAAGGATGAAAACCTTAATGCAGAACGTTTTTTAAATGCTTTGGCTGGGCCAAAAGGTGAAAAGATTAGCTTTTCTAAAATACAAAGTTGTTGTCCATTTCCAACTAAAAGAACCGAAATTGGCGCAGGATTTCTTGATTTGTATGAATTAAAATGGGAAGGGCAAACTGAGTCGCTAAAATTGTATCTAAATATTTATGAGAAAGGACATTTACTTGTCCCTGTAGGCCTTTCAGTTAAAAAATAACTTAACATACGTTCTGTAAGAAATATTCAAAATATCCTTATATTAGCCTCTTAAAAAATAAATTTTTATGAATTTAAATTCTGTTCCACAAATCAAAAATAGTGATAGTGGAAATTTTTTTGTTCTTGCCGGCCCATGTGCTATTGAAGGCGAGGAAATGGCTATGAAAATAGCCGAAAAACTAGTGACAATTACAGAAAAACTGCAAATACCATACGTTTTTAAAGGTTCATTTAAAAAAGCCAATCGCTCAAGAATTGATAGTTTTTCGGGGATTGGCGATGAAAAAGCCCTAAAAATACTTCGTAAAGTTTCTGAAACTTTTCATATTCCAACTGTTACTGATATTCATACAAATGATGATGCTGACATGGCAGCACAATATGTTGATGTATTGCAAATTCCTGCTTTTTTGGTTCGTCAAACTGATTTAGTTGTCGCTGCAGCAAATACCGGAAAAGTAGTTAATCTAAAAAAAGGGCAATTCATGAGTCCGGAAAGTATGAAACACGCCGTTCAAAAAGTCTTGGACTGCAATAATCAGAATGTCATGGTTACTGATAGAGGAAGTATGTTTGGTTATCAAGATATGATTGTTGATTTCAGAGGCATTCCTACAATGCAACAATTTGCAACAACTGTTTTGGATGTTACCCATTCTTTACAACAACCAAATCAAACAACTGGTGTAACTGGAGGAAGACCTGATATGATTGAAACCATTGCCAAAGCCGGAATTGCTGTAGGTGTTGATGGTATTTTTATCGAAACCCATTTTGATCCGGCAAATGCTAAAAGTGATGGTGCTAATATGCTACATTTAGACTATTTTGAAGGTTTAATGACCCGTTTAGTAGCCATCCGAAAAACAATCAATCAATTTTAATCGATAAATCCACACATTGAAAAAAATATTTTTATTTACAAGCATAATTATTTTTGGAGTAACTCAAATTTTATCAGCCCAAGAGAATACAAAATTAGAAGCAAAAACAAGCGAAGAAAAAATTAATCCAGCAAAATTTACAGCGCACAACAAGGGAAAAATGTATATCTTTTGGGGTGGAAATCGCGAAAGTTTTTCAAAATCAGATATACATTTTAGAGGAAATGATTATGATTTTACATTATACGATGTTGAAGCTCATGATAAAGGAAAAGGTTGGCATTTAGATTATGCCAATCCAGCTAGAATGACCATACCACAAACCAATCTTAGAATTGGCTATTTCATTAATGACCATTATAATATTTCGATTGGATTTGACCATATGAAATATGTTATGGTTCAAAATCAAATTGCAAAAATTGGAGGAGTTGTTGGTAATTCTTATCCAGATCATGCTGGTGTATATTTACCTTCTGGAAACAATACTATTGACTTAACTGATGGTAGTTTTCTTAAATTTGAACATACTGATGGCTTAAATTATGTAAATACAGAGTTTTGTAGAGTTGATGACATTTCAAAGCTTTTTAAAATCAGAAACACTGATAAATTTCAATTGAATTTAACTGAAGGTGTTGGTTGTGGTTTTTTATATCCAAAAACAAATTCAACTTTACTTGGTAAAGAAAGACATGATGATTTTCATGTAACCGGATTTGGAGTTTCAGTTAAAGCTGGATTAAACTTTACCTTTTTTAAATACTTCTTTGTTCAAACCGAAATAAAAGGAGGTTATATTAATATGAATGACATAAGAACTTCTAATAGCCCATCTGATAAAGCATCACAAAGTTTTTTCTTCCTTCAAAAAATCATTGCTTTTGGTGGAATTTTTAGTATTTAATTAAATTTTCTATTTTTAAAATACCTATATACTACATATGTGTTTGGTAGCTTTTTAGCAAAATGTTTTTGCTTCTTTTATAACCGACACCAATACTTCATTATCAATCGTTTCTAGAGAAAAATAGCGCAGAGATTTATAGGTATTTCTTTTGTCACCATTTAAAACTTCGAGATTATTTTTTAATTGAAAACCTTTACTAAAGGCAACATCTACATATTTCCCTTTAAGACTCACATTTAAAAAGCAAAATGGTTTATTATTCAGATAAAAAAAGGGAATGTTCCATTTATATTCTAAAGACACTTCGGGTACTGTATGTTCTACAACACTAATAGTATGCAAAAGAATATCGCGATACTTTTCGGGTTGTTTTAAAATGTAAATATCCTGTGGCTTCATTTAATCTATTCCATACTTGTCAAACAAATAGAGTAACGAGGCCATAGTTGCGGCTCCAAGTTCTAACTCTCTTTTATTTACGGCATCAAAGGTATCGTTAGCGGCATGGTGATAATCAAAATAGCGTTGCGAATCGGGCTCTAATCCAGCTTTTACAATTTTTTTTGAGGTTAATGGTTCAATATCGGAACCTGTTCCGCCTTTAACAAAATTATGAATAAAATAGGGCTCAAATAAGTACTTCCAACTGTTTACTTTTTGGAAATTAGCCTCATCACATTCAAAAGAAAATCCTCTAGGGGAAAATCCACCGGAATCACTTTCAAGAGCAAAAATATGATTTTCATTATTTAGTTTCGATACTTCTTCATATTTCTTTCCACCTCTACCTCCATTTTCCTCATTCATAAAAAGAACAACTCTGATGGTGTTTTTAGGTTTGTAATTTAGTTTTTTAAAACACTCTACAATTGCCATACTTTGAACCACTCCAGCGCCATCGTCATGAGAACCATCCGCTAAATCCCAGGAGTCTAGATGTCCGCCAACGGTCATGATTTTTTTAGGATGTTCTGAGCCTACAATTTCACCAATTACGTTGTACGAAAGCACATCATCATAAGTCTGACAAGAAAGCTTCATGTAAAATTTCAGTTTACTGTTCTCTTTTAGTTTTTTACTCAATAATTCGGCAGCATTGGTACTTATTGCTGCTGTTGGAATATACTTCTCTTTGGGTAAATCGCCATAACTTTGTGCGCCTGTATGCGGAAAATCATCCAGTCTAAAATTCATAGAGCGAACAATTGTTCCCACTGCGCCATATTTTGACGCTTCTTTAGCACCATAATACCTTTGATCCACACATTTTCCGTATGATTTAAAGGCATCTATATTTTCGGGTTCAAAAGGTCTGTTATAAAAAATAATTTTCCCCTTCAACGTTGCTTCACCAAGAGTTTCTAGTTCTTTCAAGCTTTTCACTTCAACAACCTCAGCTATTAAACCCGATTTGGCTGTGGCAACAGAACCACCAAGCGCACATATTGGAATATTGATTTTTAATTTATTATCCATTATATAAGCCGTTTCTTTCTCGCCTCTCACCCATTTTGGCACCATCACTTCTTGAAGATATACTTTATCTAAACCTAAAGTCTCTAATTGTTGTTTGGTATACTGCACTCCTTTTTCAGCACCAACAGAGCCTGATAATCGAGAACCTACTTTATTTGATAAATCATCCAGCCAGGAATAACATGTAGATTTAGTTAACGAAAATTTATAAATATCAGCAAGCATTTTTTGATCGTTGCTTTGCGCGTAAATAATGGCGGTAAAAAGTAATGGTATTAGTGCGATTTTTTTCATTAGAAATATTTTTATCAAAAATAAATTAAAAATCATTTGGTCAAGAAAATATTATTCATTTACTTTGTTTTTCAAAGTACTTTAAAATGGAAAACGAAAAATACCTCAAAGACATAGAAGACATCAAACAGATGATGTCAAAATCTACACAATTTATTTCATTAAGTGGCTTATCCGGGATTTTGGCTGGTATTTATGCCTTGATTGGTGCTTATATTGTTAATTCTCTTTTGGAACAAAACAAATATGATGTAGTTATTATCGAAGGATTGACGTTTAAACTAATCATCCTGACGGCTTTCGTTGTTTTAGTACTTTCATTAATTACGGCATTCATTATGACCAAACAAAAAGCAAAAAAATTAGGAGAAAATATCTGGAACTCTTCATCTAAAAGACTGCTTATTAACTTTTGTATCCCATTGTTTACTGGTGGAATTTTTGCTTTACTCCTATTACGTCACGGCGTTTATGGCTTGATTGCTCCAATAACTTTAATTTTTTATGGATTAGCTTGTTTAAATGCAAGTAAATACACTTTGAAAGACGTTCGGTATTTAGGTATAACTGAAATAATTTTGGGACTAATTGCTGTTGAATTTTCAGGATATGGTTTGTATTTTTGGGTATTAGGATTTGGGATTTGCCATATTATTTATGGAGCGGTAATGTATTTTAAATATGATAGAAATTAATCTTGAAAACCATCATCCAAAATATCAACAAAGCTTTTGATCACCGAATTCGTCTCGGGATTATGTCGGTATTGATGGTTAATGAAAGTGCCGATTTTAATATGCTTAAAGAAATGCTAGGCGTTACCGATGGTAATCTTGCCAGTCATACCAAAGCTTTAGAAACCGAAAACTATATCATGATTGAAAAGCAATTCATTGGAAAAAAACCTAACACGAAATATATTGCTACGTCTGAAGGAAAAAAAGCGTTTAGAGAACATATTGAAGCACTGGAAAAATTAATATCAAAACCTTAATCTATTTTTTTATCAATTAACTTTGAATTTCAAAGTACTTTTAAATTAAAATTAATATGAACAAAATCCTATCTATCTACTTTTTAAACAAAAAACAAAATCCGGTTTTAATACTGTTAGCCATATTATCATTGACTTTGATTCTATTGCGCGTAAAAATTACTCAAGAAGTATATTTGCTTTTCCTAATATGGAACCTCTTTTTGGCTTACATTCCTTACTTTGTCTCATCGGAAATAAAGAATATCGTTCCAGGAACTTTTACTTTTTATTCAGTTCTACTGATATGGTTGCTCTTTCTTCCTAATTCTTTCTATCTGATAACAGATTTTGTCCATCTGCATCATGTTACTAAATTCCAATTCTTATTTGATGCTGTTTTATTAAGCAGTTTTACCGTTGCCGGATTTTATTCAGGCATCCTATCGTTATTTAATATCCACTTCTTGTTACAAATGAAATATTCTTTACAAAAATCATGGATATTAATAGGAATAATTGCTTATCTGTCGGCGTTTGGTATATATCTAGGAAGGATTTTACGCTTTAATAGTTGGGATATTTTACGTCATCCTTTTAGTCTTTTTTCAAATAGCTACAAAAGCTTTCAAAACACTGAAACCATATTATTCACAGTGGTTTTAGGAACATTTATATTGATTTCTTACTGCTTAGCTTATTCATTTCTGTATAAAAAACAATAAAATCATGACACAAACGCAATCAACGGGAAAATTTTCGACCTATTTAGCCATTACTTCTTTTGGTATTGGAACGCTATTATTAATCCTCTTTTTACTTTTTCCAATGCCATTACTAATAATTATTGGTTATTTCTATATACTGTTGGCAATACTAATAAATGGAATTACGTTGTTATATCTATTCTATCTTTTCATAATTCATCGTCTGAAAAGAGAAATCATCGCCATTCGCATGCTCATCCTTTTGGCAAACATTCCAATTGCCTTACTCTATTTAAACATCGTTTTACACAATAATTAATTCTAACTAAAAACAATTAAAATCATGGAAATTTCACAAAACGAACCACAAGAAGAAAGAACTGGCTTTTTTCAATCAACAACTGCCAAAATGCTAATGGTAGGATTCCTAACCTTAGTCTTATTAATTCCGCTATTCTTTGTACAGGATTTAATTCGAGAACGTTCACAACGAAAAACCGAAATGGTTGATGAAGTGACCAATTTATGGGGAAAAGACATTTTATTTTACGGTCCAATTTTAAGAATTCCTTACACAAGTTACGAAGCTTACAATGTTACCAATCCTAAAACCGGCGTGACAACTATTGAGAGAAAAGCAGTAAGCAATTATGCTTATTTCTTTCCGAATGAATTGAAAAACACTTCTAATATTAAGAAAAATGAATCGTTAAAACGTGGTATTTTTAATCATGTTGTGTTTACGGCAGATATGAATTTCAAAGGGAATTTTACAAGTCCAAATTTTACAAAGTTGGGCATAGCCGAAGAAAATATTCAGTGGAGCAAAGCATCCATAATTGTAAAAACGACCAATTTAAAAAGCATCAAAAGCGAACTTAAAATTCAATTGAACAACGATAAATTTTCTTTTGAACCACAAAACAATGACAAAAGTGAATACAGTGTTTTAGCCACCAACAGTTTTGATTACAAAGCATTAACCAAAAATGATAAAATCAATTTCAATTTTGGAATTACTTACAACGGTAGCAATAGCGTCAAATTTATCCCAGTTGGAAAAATAACTACCGTAAGTGTAGATTCTGATTGGGAATCACCAAGTTTTGAAGGTTCATTTGCTGCAAGCGACACCACTAAAACCATCAATAATAAAGGATTTCACGCTGATTGGAAAATTCTGGACATCAACCGAACATTTACACAACAATATATAAACGCTCTGCCCGATTTAAATGATTATCTTTTTGGCGTAAAACTTATCCAAACGGTTGACGAATACCAGCAGAACGAACGCGCTTCAAAATATGGTTTTTTGGTTATTGGTTTAACTTTTCTAATTTTTTTCCTGATTCAATCCGTTAGTAAAATCAACATTCATATTTTTCAATATTCGATGATTGGTATTGCTTTAATCATGTTTTATACTTTACTGATTTCAATTACGGAACATAGTACATTTAGTTTTGCTTACACAATTGCTGGAATTGCAGTAGTAGCCATGATCACTTTATATTCTATTTCGATTTTGAAAAATAGGAAGTTTCCAATGTTTATAGGAATCTCTCTGTCCGTTTTATATACATTCATTTATGTAATTATTCAAATGGAAGATTACGCTTTATTGGTTGGTAGTATTGGATTGTTCTTAATTCTTGGAGCGGTTATGTATTTCTCAAGAAAAATTGACTGGAGTAAATAAATTTGTAACGGATAAATAAACTAAAATGGAACTATTCGTTGAAAAAGATTCAATAGTTAGAGAAATCTGGGGAAAGAGTGATACGGTGCTTTTTATATTCGCCGGTGCTTCTGCTGAGTTTGCGCTAAATAAATCAGTTGACTGGCTCTATTTTACCGGAAAACTTCCTTCTGATCCTTTAGGAAGATAGTTCTCCACAGTGAAATATGCAAAGTCAATAATCTTTTCACCTATGGATAAAGCAAACGCTTCGATTGATTCATTGAGGAAGATACATGGCGCTGTAGAACAAAACCGTGGCGCTGTGATTCCTGATTGGGCTTATCGCGATGTTTTATTTATGCTAATTCATTATTCAATTGCTTCCTACGAGCTTCTTGAAAGAAAATTGACAACAGAAGAGAAAGAAGAAGTCTATGATGTATTTTTTCGTGTTGGAACCAGAATGGGATTAGTTGAACTTCCACTAACATACATCGAATGGTTGCCGATAAGAGAATCACATTTGAAGGAAAACCTGAAACAGAGCAAATACACTTTTGACCTTTTCAAACAATACAAAAAACATCTTGGTTGGATTAGATATGAAGTGTTGGTAGAAGTACAAAAATTAGTAGTTCCAAAGCATGTAAAAAAGCTATTGTATTTAAATGACTTTTCATTACTTACTATTGCTATTCCGATTTATAAGTTCAGTCGAAATAAGGAAATGGGGAAATTCTTTAAAAATCTATTACTTCCATCAGAATATAAAACGGAAATTAAAGAGTTAGATATACAAGCTAGATAAAATATTTTTCAAAAGAAAAGCCTGTTCAAATTGGACAGGCTTTTTTATAAATTGAAATTCCAATCCTTACTTTTATCATACCAAAGTTGACCTTCAGAAACGGTCAACGGACAATCAAAATTATTGGTATATAAACTTCCCGTTCCTAAACCTTGAGGCATCAAATTATTTTGCAAAAAAGTAAATTGGGCAATCGCGTTTAAACCAACATTACTTTCTAAAGCTGAAGTAATCCACCAACCAATATTCAATTTTTCGGCCAATGAAATCCATTCCAAAGTTCCACGAAATCCACCTATAAAACTTGGCTTCAAAACGATGTATTGCGGTCTAATTTTTTGAAGTAATTTTTCTTTAGATTCTTTCGAAAACACTCCGATAAGCTCTTCATCCAAAGCTATAGGAATTTGGCTATTTTTACACAGTACTGACATCGTGTCAGTATAGTTTTTTTTAATTGGTTGCTCTATGCTATGAAGTTTAAAACCAGTCATTTGATTTATTTTATGTAAAGCTTCATTTTCATTAAAAGCACCGTTAGCATCAACACGTATTTCGATTTGATTCTCATCAAAATTAGCTCGAATAAAGCGTAATAAATCAATTTCTTTGTCGAAATCTATGGCTCCAATCTTTAATTTTATACAGCTAAAACCTTGTGCAATTTTCTCATCAATTTGAGTTTTCATAAACGCTTCATCTCCCATCCAAACCAATCCGTTTATCGAAATACTTTTGGTTGAATTTGTAAAATCGGAAGGAAATAAAATGAATGGATTTTCGCTTTTTAAAGACAAAAAAGCCATCTCAATTCCGAATTGAATTGAGGGAAATTCTATTAATTCATCCCAAAGTTTTTGTTCTCCAAGATGAATATTTTCACAAGTCCATTTTAGTTTTTCTTCATAATCCGATCGATCGTCTGCAGATAATCCGCGAAGAATTCCACACTCACCTATTCCTTTTTTACCCTCTTTTTCCAAGATGACAAACCAGGTTTCTTTATCGGTTAAAATACCTCGTGAAGTTCCAGAAGGATTTTTGAAATGAAGGTTGTATTTGAAGTAGGAAGCTTTCATTTTTAAAGCGAAATGCTTTCTCCAATTTCTAAAAGCATTAAATCTTTTCCTGCATCGAAGAACTTTTTTTTGGCTTCATCGTGATTGATAACAATAAAACCAAACGTATCGTAATGACAACCCAAAATCTTATCACAATCAACAAAATCAGCAGCCATTATAGCATCTTCAACATCCATAGTAAAGTTGTTACCAATGGGGAAAATTGCTAAATCCAATTTGGTTCGCATCGGAATGAGTTTCATATCCATAGTTAGCGCTGTATCTCCTGAAATATAAACATTTTTGTGTTCGCCTTCAATCACAAAACCTCCTGGATTTCCTCCATAAGTTCCATCGGCAAACGAACTTGAATGCACTGCATTTACATATTTAACTTTTCCAAAATCAAATTGCCAACTCCCACCATGATTCATTGGATGGTATTGAAAGCCTTTATTGCCATAATATACTGCAATTTCATATCCTGAAACAATCACTGCATTAGTTCTTTTAGCAATTACCTCAACATCTAAAGTATGATCTTGATGCGCATGTGTAAGAAAAATATAATCAGCCTTTAATTCATTAAAATCAATGTGAGCCGCTTTTTCATTAGCTGTAATAAAAGGGTCAACAAGTATGTGTTTTCCATCTACTTCAATTCCGATACAAGCGTGACCATAGAATGTGATTTTCATTTTAGATATTTTAAATTATATATAATTTACCAATAAATCAGAAACAAAATAAATTAAACTCAATGCCAATAAAATGGACAAAAAGAATGTGCTCAACGCTAATTTTTTTAATTCGGGATCTAAAAGTTTAGGGTTTCTATTTTTGTTAACTCTTATTAAATGTGAACCCAGCGGAAAATAAACAGCCAAAAATAAATATTGATCAAAATGAAAATCATTTAAAAAAGCAAATACTACAACCAAAACCATAGCCGATATAACTAAAAAATAATGATATTTTTTTGCCCATACGCCACCTTTTTGAACCACAATAGTATTCTTTCCGGCTTTTCTATCACTCTCTTCATCACGCATATTGTTTAAGTTTAAAACGCCAACGCTCAAAAAACCAATAGCTGTTGCTGGCAATAATAATAACCAATCTATTTCTTTTGAAAACATAAAATAAACACCAAATGTGCTTACTAATCCAAAAAAAATAAAAACAAAAACATCTCCATAACCACGATAACCGTAAGCGCTATTTCCAACTGTGTAACGAATGGCCGACGCAATAGCTATAATGCCCAAAAACAAAAAAACAAAAGAATAAATTAAGTAACTTTCTTTAAACGCATAATAAATTAATATAACAGCAAAAAACAATGTTATTATTGAAGTAATTATCATGGCATTTTTCATTGCAAATGGCGTAATAACTCCTTTTTGAATCGTTCGTTTTGGACCAACTCTATCTTCATTATCTGTTCCTTTGATGCCATCGCCATAATCATTGGCAAAATTGGAAAGTATCTGTAAACCCAATGTAGTTAACAAGGCAAAAAGCACTATATTCCAATTGAACATAGCTTGTGACATGGCGTAAAAACTGCCCACAATAATTCCGGATACAGAAAGTGGTAATGTTCTTAATCTTGCGGCTTCAACCCAGTGTTTCATTTTTAGACTTCTTAGATTATTAGACTCTACTCTGCGATATTTACGGCAACCATTTCTTGTCAAAATTCGGCTTTCTTTTTTCTAAGAAAGCATCTCTTCCTTCTTTGGCTTCATCGGTCATATAGGCTAATCTTGTAGCTTCGCCGGCAAAGACTTGTTGCCCAACCATTCCATCATCAGTCAAATTCATTGCGAATTTCAGCATTTTTATAGATGTTGGTGATTTGGCTAGTATTTCCTGCGCCCATTCATAAGCAGTATCCTCTAATTCAGCATGCGGAATTACGGCATTAACCATCCCCATATCAAAAGCTTCTTGAGCATTATAATTTCTTCCTAAAAAGAATATTTCACGTGCTTTCTTTTGCCCAACCATTTTGGCTAAATAAGCAGAACCATATCCGCCATCAAAACTCGTTACATCAGCATCGGTTTGTTTAAAAATGGCGTGTTCTTTACTGGCTAAAGTCAAATCGCAGACAACGTGTAAACTATGTCCGCCACCAACTGCCCAACCAGGAACAACACAAATAACAGCTTTTGGCATAAAACGAATCAAGCGTTGCACATCTAAAATATTCAAACGATGATAACCATCTTCACCCACATAACCTTGATGTCCACGTGCTTTTTGATCACCGCCGGAGCAAAATGACCAAACACCATCTTTAGAACTTGGTCCTTCCGCCGAAAGCAAAACCACTCCGATAGATGTATCTTCCTGAGCATCGTGAAATGCTTCAAGCAATTCTGCAGTTGTTTTCGGTCGGAAGGCATTTCGAACATTAGGACGATTGAAAGCTATACGCGCAACGCCATTGCATTTTTTATAAGTGATGTCTTCAAAATCTTTAACTGTCTTCCAATTAATTGAATTCATGTAAATGCTAAAATTTGTTAAATTAAAAGTTGTAAAAAAATAAATTGCTCTATTTTAGCGTAAAAATAAATCATTTTTTACTCTTAACTACAAAAACAAAATTAAATCCTCATGAACAAATCGATATTTTATATTACTTTCTTATTTATTAGTTATTCAGGATTTTCACAAGCTTATGAATTTCGAACTATTAAAGATATTGAGGCAACTCCTGTTACCTCACAAGACCAAACCGGAACCTGCTGGAGTTTTTCTACTACATCTTTTTTAGAAGCTGAAATCATTCGTTTAACGGGAAAGAAAATAAACCTTTCTGAAATGTATAATGTCCGAAACACGTATCTAGACAAAGCCGAAAATTATGTCATGCGTCAAGGTAAAGCACAATTTGGTGAAGGTGGATTAAATCACGATGTTATCAATAGCGCTCGAAAATATGGCATAGTTCCCGAAAGCAATTTCATCGGAAAAACAAATCCTAATTCAAATTACGACCATAATAAGATGGAAGCTGAATTAGAAGCCATAGTGAAAAAAGCAATAGCTGAAACACCTAAAAATTACCCTAACTGGAAAAAAGATTATGCTGGAGTTTTAGATACTTATATGGGTAAATTTAATGAAGATGATAAAATAATTTCGTCACAACAAGTTATCGATAATAACAAATCTAATTTCGAAGGAAAAGCGCTTACACCAAAACAATTTTTGGCAACAACTAAACTTAACTTAGATGATTATGTAACCATAACTTCATTCACTAATGAACCTTTTTATTCAAAATTTATTTTAAATATTCCTGATAACTTTGCTAACGGTAGTTTTTATAATTTGCCCCTAGATGAGTTTGTTCAAAATATAGATAATGCATTAGATAAAGGATTTACCTTAGCTTTGGATGCTGATGTAAGTGAAAAAACTTTTTCAGGTAACAATGGCATTGCCGTTATTCCTGAAAACGAAAATGATTCAAAAACCATACTTACTCAGATAAAGCCTGAAAAACATATAACACAAGAATATCGTCAGGATGAATTTGAAAATTATAACACTCAGGATGACCATTTGATGCACATAGTTGGAAAAGTTGCCGACCAAAAAGGGAATCAATATTACAAGGTAAAAAATTCCTGGGGAACTAAATCAGGGAAAGAAGGTTTCATATATATGAGTGTTTCTTATTTACAATTAAAAGCTATTTCTGTTATGTTACATAAAGATGGCTTAATCAAAAAAACAAAATCTTCTTTGGGAGTATAAACACCAATTGTTATTCGGGAGATGAGATTAACCCTTTGTCGGAATGACAAGAATAGCATCAACCTGAAGGAATTATATTCATTCAGGTTTTTTGTTATATTTATCTTTCTAAAACCAACCAAATGAAACACTTTACCACCAAAGAAAAATTCCGAATATTATTAAGTTTTCCTGTAATCATTGCAGCACTTGGCTACTTTGTTGATATTTATGATTTATTACTTTTTGGCATTGTTCGTATTCCAAGTTTAAATAGTATGGGATTAGATGCTGACAAAGTAGGTACAATGATTATCAATTATCAAATGATAGGATTGGTTCTTGGTGGAATTATTTGGGGAGTATTTGGAGATAAAAAAGGAAGGCTTTCGGTATTGTTTGGTTCTATCATCGTGTATTCATTGGCCAATATCGCCTGCGGATTTTTACCTCAAATCAATTTTATGGACAAGGGAACAGCCTATGCTATCTTGCGTTTCATTGCCGGAATTGGTTTAGCCGGCGAATTAGGTGCCGGAATTACATTAGTTTCCGAAACCTTACCAAAAGAATTGCGAGCCATTGGAACTTCAATTGTTGCAGGTTTCGGGGTACTTGGTGCTGTGGTTGCGCAATTTACTGTAGAGTTAGCAGGAAGTTGGACAACGGCCTACATCATTGGTGGACTTTTAGGTTTAGCATTATTAGTATTACGCATTAGTGTCGCTGAAAGTGGTATGTTTAAAACTGTAAAGGAAAATACTGCTATAAAACGAGGCGATTTCTTTTCGTTCTTTACCAATAAAAAACGTTTTGTCAAATACATGAAATGTGTCTTCATCGGAATTCCGATTTGGTATGGTGTCGGAATTTTAGTTTTTATGGCAAACCAATTCGCGCCTGAAATGGGCATCGCTTCCATAAATCCGGGAAAAGCAATCATGTGGGCTTATATTGCAACTTCGGTAAGTGATTTTACCAGCGGATGGTTTTCTCATGTTTTAAAATCAAGAAAAAAAGCTATCTTATATATGCTGCTATTTACGCTGCTCGGGGTAGCATTGCTTCTTTTTAGCGGTAAGAAAACCGAAAATATGTATTATTTCTATTGTGCATGGATTGGATTTGGCTCCGGCTTCTGGGCATTATTTGTTACTGTCTCGGCAGAGCAATTTGGCACCAACCTGCGAAGTACCGCAACTACAAGTTTGCCTAATATGGTTCGAGGTACTGTTCCGATTATGCTTATTGGTTTTGATTATTTAAAACGTACCAATTCTGTTATATTTTCTGCAGCTATTGTCGGACTAATTGCATTTGCTTTAGCTATTTACGCTATATTTACCATTAGCGAAACGCACGACAAAGATTTGGATTATGTAGAATAAATTTAACTAAAAATGAACCATTTCATATTATACATTATTGCTATTCTAATTGCTAAATTATACATAAAAAAATACAGCAAAAAAGCAGAAGCAGATATAAATGAATTTTATAAAAATAAGAGCAAAGAAGAAAGCCATTCCCAAACTCTATCCAACCATAAATAAATCTGAATTCCAAAACCAACAATCTTCAATCTACATTCTTTATCTTTGTTCCGCAAAAAATTAGAACATGGAAACCATTCTTGATAAAAATTTACCAGTTGGAAAGCCAAAATGGCTTAAAGTAAAATTACCCATTGGTCAAAAATATTCTGAACTTCGTGGCTTAGTTGATAAATACAAACTCAATACTATTTGTGCTTCAGGAAGCTGCCCAAACATGGGTGAATGTTGGGGCGAAGGCACGGCTACGTTTATGATATTGGGAAATATTTGCACGCGTTCCTGTGGATTTTGTGGTGTAAAAACTGGTCGTCCAGAAACTGTAGATTGGGATGAACCCGAAAAAGTAGCGCGTTCTATAAAAATTATGAAAATCAAACATGCAGTAATTACCAGTGTTGATCGTGATGATTTGAAAGATATGGGTTCTATCATTTGGCTAGAAACTGTTCAGGCCATTCGCCGAATGAATCCAGAAACAACTTTAGAAACACTTATTCCCGACTTTCAAGGTGTAGAAAGAATCATCGACCGAATTGTTGAAGCCAATCCTGAAGTTGTATCTCACAATGTTGAAACTGTACGTCGTTTAACGCGTGAAGTTCGAATTCAGGCAAAGTATGACAGAAGTTTAGCGGTTTTAAAATACCTGAAAGACCAAGGAATTCGCAGAACCAAATCGGGTATCATGCTCGGACTTGGCGAAACCGAAGAAGAAGTTATCCAAACCATGCGTGATTTGCGTGATCAAAATGTTGATATAGTAACACTCGGTCAATACCTACAACCGAGTAAAAAACATTTGCCTGTAAAAGAATTTATCACTCCGGAACAATTCGAGAAATACGAAAAACTAGGTAAAGAAATGGGATTCCGTCATGTAGAAAGCGGTCCGTTAGTACGTTCATCTTATCACGCTGAAAAGCACATACTTTAAAAATTGAAAATACAAATTGCCATCAACGGTTTTGGACGTATCGGAAGAAATCTTTTCCGATTACTACTCAATCATCCCTCTATTGAAGTGGTTGCCATCAATGACATTGCCGACAACAAAACGATGGCTCATTTAATAAAATACGACAGTATTCATGGCGTTTTACCTTATAATGTCTCTTTTGATGATAAATCAATAATCGTTGATGGAAAACCATATTTGTTTTTTCATGAAAGAGAAATATCAAACCTTAAATGGAACAACATTGATTTTGTTATAGAAAGTACAGGCAAATACAACACTTTTGAAGACATCAACAAACACATTCTGGCCGGAGCTAAAAAAGTAATTCTCTCTGCACCATCTGAAGTTTTCGAAATTAAAACTGTGGTTCTTGGTGTAAACGAAAATATATTAGATGGTACAGAAACCATAGTTTCCAATGCCAGTTGCACGACCAACAATGCGGCACCAATGATAAAAATCATTAACGAATTATGCGGCATTGAACATGCTTACATCACAACTGTGCATTCCTATACAACTGACCAAAGTTTACACGATCAACCACACAAAGATTTGCGAAGGGCTCGTGGTGCTAGTCAATCAATTGTGCCTACCACAACTGGCGCGGCAAAAGCATTGACCAAGATTTTTCCAGATATGGAAGGGAAAATTGGCGGAAGCGGTATTCGCGTTCCTGTTCCTGATGGCTCTTTGACTGATATTACTTGTTATGTAAAAAATGAAGTTACAATTTCCGAAATCAATGCAGCTTTTAAAAAAGCATCTCAATCATCTCTCAAAGGAATTCTCGATTATACCGAAGACCCAATAGTTTCAGTTGATATTATTGGCAATAAAAACTCTTGCCTTTTTGATGCGCAACTGACTTCTGTTATTGGTAAAATGGTCAAAGTAGTTGGTTGGTATGATAACGAAATAGGTTACTCTTCCCGAATAATTGATTTAATACTTTTGTTAAAAAAATAATTTCCCTACATTTAGCATCCATAATTTTTATTTGCAAAGCAGAATGAAATGGATTTGGATTTTTGTATTTTTTCCTATTGCCTTATTTGGGCAAAAGCTGACAGTTAAAAAAATTGACAGTACTGCCTATTATATTCAGTTGGCTACCTTCAACAAAAAGACGAATAACTACAAATCATCTCTTGTTTTTTCTCAAAAAGCCTATAATTATGCTAAACTTCACAAAATTACCAAAGGGAAGGCTGATGCATTATCCTTGCAGGGTTCAATCTATTTTGAGTTAAAAAAATGGAATGATGCTTTAGAGTCATATACAAATAGTGCCGAATTATACAATCAACTTTTACCATCAACTGATTATGCCTTTTGTTATTTCAACATTGGACTTTGTTATATGCGTTTAGAAGAATTTGACAAAGCAGAAGATAGTTTTAACAAAGCAGAATCCATTTATAATATACTAAAAATTGATGCTTCTCCTTTTATGAATCTTCAAAAAGGAATTTTATATAAGAATAATGGAAAGACAGAATTGGCTTCCAAACTATTTAATGAAATAATTTCAAAAGACGAAATAAAAGATGTTTTCAAAACCAAAGCCGAAGCTTTTTATCAACTGGGAACGATTGAACAAAATTTAAATCATTATAATTTAAGTGTAAACTATCTAAATAGAGCATTATTATTAAGTACAAAAGATAAGAATCTTGACCAAAAAATAAGAATTCTGTATGATTTGAGCAAGTCTTATGAAAAACTACTTGACCTAAAAAAATCGTATGCTTATTTAAAAGAACATTTGAAATTAAAAGACAGTCTTTCGCAGTTAAACAGTAAAAAATTAAATGCAAATGATTATGTAAGTTTCAAGGAAAGTGAGCGAATGAAAGCCATAGAACAGTTGGCAAAAGAAAATGAATCACAACAAAAAACAAACAGATTCGCCAAACTAATTAGTATTTTGGCTATTGCTCTTATTACCATTTTATCACTTTTGAGTTTGTCTTTATATAAAAATAACATCATTAGAACTCAGTCGAACAATATTTTAAAAGAAAAAAATTTCGAATTACAAATTGCAAAAGACAATGCCGAAAAAGCATCAAAAGCAAGAGCTGAATTCTTATCAACCGTAAGCCATGAACTTAGAACACCGCTAAATGCAATCAACGGAATTACCCATTTGTTGATTGAAGATAATCCAAAACAAAGTCAATTACACTATCTAAATTCGCTGAAGTTTTCAGGAAATTATCTATTAACATTCATAAATGAAATATTAGAAATCAACCGAATTGATTCAAATAACATTGAAATTGAATACATCAACTTTAACATCAAACAATTGTTGTTGGATATTCAAAATTCGATGCAAGAAATTGCATCCTTAAACAACAATAAATTTACTTTAGAAATAGACCCAAACGTGCCGGAAATATTGCTTGGCGACCCAACAAAATTGTCGCAAATATTTATCAACTTAATTAATAACGCACTGAAATTTACGAAAAATGGTGAAGTAAAAGTGATTGCCAAATTAATAGAAAATGGTGAAGATTTCTCTAGAATAAATTTTGCTATAAGCGACAACGGAATTGGTATTCCGAAGGATAAACAGGAAACCATTTTTGAAAGTTTTTCACAAGGTTCGATTGAAATCAATAGAAAATATGGTGGAACTGGTTTGGGTTTAACCATCGTAAAAAAACTTGTCGACTTATTAGGCGGAGAGATTAACTTAGTTAGCGAGGTTGGAGTTGGAACTACTTTTGATTTCGAATTAAATTTGTTGCTTGGCACAAAAGAAATTGTAGTTGAAATAGAGAAATTGTACTCTGACGAAATGTTAATTGGCAAAAAGATTTTGGTAGTAGAAGACAACAAAATCAACCAAATGGTAACCAAAAGAATGTTAGAGAAAAAAGAAGTTATATGCCAAATTATTGAAAATGGCGAAGAAGCAGTTGAAGTACTCAGTAAAAAAAATGATTTCGATTTAGTTTTAATGGACGTTCACTTACCAGGCATAAATGGCACCATTGCTACAAAAAAAATTCGGGAATTTGATACTAAAAAACCAATCATTGCCCTAACTGCAATTTCTTTGAATGAAAATAGAGAAATGCTTTTATCATTTGGCATGACCGATGTAATCACCAAGCCTTTTGAACCAGAAAATTTCTATAAAATTATAGCAGCGAATTTGAGTTAGAACTGTAAAATTAATTCCTTAATTAATTTTCTAACATGAGGTTCTGCTTTTGCGGCAGCTTTTAAAACTTCGTCATGGCTAACTTCTTCCATAGCAGTTTCAACATCACCCATATCGGTAATTACAGAAAGACCAAAACATTCGATTCCCATGTGTCGAGCAACAATTACTTCAGGAACTGTAGACATTCCTACGCAATCGGCTCCAAGAATCTTTACCATTTTATATTCTGCAAAAGTTTCAAATGTTGGACCTTGCAAACCAAGATAAACGCCATCATGAATGGTAATATTATTTTCAACAGCGATTGCTTTTGCTTTTTTAATCATCGCTTTATTATAAGCTTCGTTCATGTTCAAAAATCTTGGACCAAAACGCTCGTCATTTTTTCCATGTAACGGGTGTTCTGGAAAAAAATTAATATGATCTTTTATAACTACAACTGAACCTACTTCATAATCCGAATTTACACCACCGGAAGCATTAGAAACTACCAATTTAGACACGCCAAGATATTTCATCACGCGCACAGGAAACGTAACTTGCTTCATGTTATAGCCTTCATAAAAATGAAATCGTCCTTGCATTGCCATAACTTTTTTATCTCCAATAGTCCCAAATACCAGTGCACCTTTATGTCCTTGAACTGTTGATACCGGAAAGTTCGGAATTTCATGATAGGGTAATGTAAATTCTATAGTGATATCCTGTGTAAAACTTCCTAATCCTGAACCTAGAATAACACCATATTCCGGAGTGAAATTGGTTTTGTCTTTTATATAATTAACGGTTTCTTGAACAAGTTCCCACATAGTTTAAAATAATTTGGTCAAAAGTTTTTTGATTACTCACAAACTTACTTTTGATTGGTAAATAATATAATTGCTTTTTTAAAATTTTAGCATCCAAACGTACAAAATCTTTTTCAGTTGAAACTATAATTTTATCAATGGCTCTACTTTTTATGGCCAAAATTTCGCTTTCATTATAATGATGATGGTCTGGAAATGTCATAATTTCATCTTTATCGGCCTTTAAAAAATCGAAAAAAGGTTTTGGCTTGGCAATACCCGCAAGTACTATTTTTTGTGCTAATTTAATATCGCTAACGGCTAAACTGTTTTCATTGTTATAGACCTTATCATCATAATCAATGTTACTGAAAAAGATTTCTCTTTTGTTGTCATTATGACTAAAGAATCTGATTAAATTTTCTCTAATAGTTTTCTGCTCAGATTCAGTAATATTTGGAGGACATTTGGTAACTATTATTATGTTTGCTCTTCTAGCTCCAATTCTTCCTTCTCGAAGGTTCCCTGTTGGTAACATAAAATCATCATAAAACAAATCGTCATAGGAAGTCAATAGAATATATAAACCTGCTCTCACTTTGCGATGCTGAAAAGCATCATCCAACAAAATAATTTCAGGTCTAGATTTTTGATTCAATAATTGCTCAATTCCGTTTCGCCTGTCAACATCAACTGCAACCTGAATATTGGGAAATTTTTTAAAATACTGAAAAGGTTCATCACCAATAATTTCAGCATTTGAAGCAGCATCAGCTAAAATAAATCCTTCTGATTTCCGTTTGTAACCCCGACTCAATGTTGCCACTTTATAATTAGGCGAAAGCAACCGTATTAAATACTCAATTTGAGGTGTTTTTCCAGTGCCACCAACGCTCAAATTACCAACAGTAATTATAGGAATATCAAAGGAATATGATTTTAGTATACCTTTATCATAAAGATAATTTCTTAAAGAAGTGATAAAACCATATATAATGGCAAAAGGAAAGAGTAATTTTCGCAACAAATTCATACTACGAAAGTAACGATTTTTTATATTTGAATTAAAATTATTCTGATTGTAATAAACAATGAAAATGAAGTGTCTAAAAATTTTATTGATTTTTTCCCTGATATCATCAGCTGTATTTTCTCAGGAAACTGACAATGCTGCCATTCTGAAAATAGTTTTTACCAAATACTACAAAAACGAAAAAGTAATAGCCAAAGGAAGACTGCAATTGTTGAGTTTTTATTGCAAAAAAGCACCTAATAACGTAGAAGTTTTGGAAGTGATTTCAAAAAGTGATTTTCTCAAAAAAAATGCTGCCGAAATCAAGAAGCAAATCATAATTGGTATCGATGAAGATTGGTCAGCTGCTTACAACCTTTTGTTTGCCAATCAAAATCAATACTTGAAAAGCAAAGTCAATGCTTGTTTGTCATTTGAAGAATACAAAGCAGTTTCCGATCGTTATGGTGAAAATAACCAGCGTTTGATGATTGTAAACAAACCTATATATTTTGCCAACAATAATTTTGCATTAGTAAAAATTGCTTTCTATAGAAACATTGAACACAATAGTGGTAGTTTTTTGCTCCTCGAAAAAGTAAATGGTATTTGGACAATCAAGGAATATTTAAACGAATGGGCTACATAATAGTTGATGGTTGGCAGTTGATGGTTGATAAAATTCTTTGACCAACAACCAACAACCAACCAACAACCAACAACCAAAATATGAAAATAAAAGAAACACTCTCAATCTTAGAAGAAATGGCTCCTTTGGCTTATGCCGAAGACTTTGACAACGTTGGTTTGCTTGTCGGAAATCAAGAAAATGAAACAACAGGAATATTAGTTTGCCATGATGCCTTGGAAAGCGTTATTGACGAAGCTATTGCTAAGAAATGCAATTTGGTCGTGTGCTTCCATCCTATTATTTTCTCGGGTTTAAAGAAAATTACCGGAAAGAATTATGTCGAGCGTTCGGTTCTGAAAGCCATCAAAAATGATATAGCTATTTATGCAGTTCATACTGCGTTAGACAATCATAAAAACGGTGTAAACAAAATTTTTAGCGATGCCTTAGGTTTGATTAACACCAAGATTTTGGTTCCGAAACAAAACTTCATTCAAAAACTAATTACATATACCATTCCCGAAAACGTTGAGGAATTGCGCAATGCTTTATTCGATGTTGGCGCCGGAAAAATTGGAAATTATGAAGATTGCAGTTTTAATTCTAAAGGCATTGGCACCTATATGGGCAATGAAGACAGTAATCCTGAAATTGGCGAGCGCTTTGAATTTGTTGAAAACGAAGAAATCAAAATTGAAGTAACCTTTGAGAAACATCTGCAATCTAAAATCTTGAAAGCGCTTTTCAAAAACCATGTGTATGAGGAAGTAGCTTATGAGATTTACGATTTGCAAAACACACATCAAAATATCGGCCTCGGAATGATAGGCGAACTCGAAAAACCAATGAGTGAAACCGAGTTTTTAAACTTCGTAAAAGATAAAATGCAATGCGGCGGAATTCGACACAGCACATTACTCGGAAAATCGATAAAGAAAGTTGCTGTGCTAGGCGGTTCGGGAAGTTTTGCTGTTACGAACGCCATTCAGGCAAATGCTGATGTTTTTTTGACTGCTGATTTGAAGTATCACAACTTTTATGAAGCTGAAAATCAGTTGGTTTTAGCTGACATAGGTCACTTTGAAAGTGAAAGATTTACAAAAAATTATATTGTTGATTTTCTTAAGAAAAAAATCCCTAATTTTGCAGTCAATTTTTCGGAAGAAAATACAAATCCTGTTAAGTACTTATAAAATATGGCAACTACAAAAGAACTAAGTGTTGAAGACAAATTAAGAGCTATTTATGACCTTCAAATCATAGATACAAGAATTGATGAAATCAGAAATGTAAGAGGCGAATTGCCTTTGGAAGTAGAAGATTTAGAAGATGAAGTTACTGGTTTAAGCACACGTTTAGATAAATTAAAAAGTGATTTGGTTACTATTGAAGAGCTAATCAAGGAAAAGAAAAATGCTATTGACGATCATCAAGCTGCCATTAAAAAATATACAGCGCAACAAAAAGATGTTCGCAACAATAGAGAATTCAATTCATTGACTAAAGAAGTCGAATTCCAAGAATTAGAAATTCAATTGGCCGAAAAACAAATCAAAGAATTAAAAGCTTCTATCGAACATAAAAAAGAAGTAATTTCAAATTCTAAAGAAAAATTAGATCAAAAAACATCACATCTAAAACATAAAAAAGCAGAATTGAGCGATATCATGGCCGAAACTCAAAAAGAGGAAGGCTTCTTAATCGAAAAATCAGCCGAATATGAATCTTTAATTGAAGAAAGATTGTTGGCTGCTTACAAAAGAATTCGTTCAAGCGTTCGTAATGGATTAGCAGTTGTATCTATTGAGCGTGGCGCTTCTGCCGGTTCGTTCTTTACAATTCCACCACAAACACAAGTGGAAATTGCTGCAAGAAAAAAAATCATCACCGATGAACATTCAGGAAGAATTCTAGTAGATGCTTCATTGGCAGAAGAAGAAAGAGAAAAAATGCAAAAATTATTTGCTCACCTATAATAATTAATCCCGACTCGTTCGGGATTTTTTTTATGAAAAAAATTCAATTCTTAATCCTCACAAAATCCATTGGTTTATATCTCAATGTATTGAGCTATATCAATTTGGAAAAAGCTAAAAATAAAGCCTACCAACTTTTTAGTCAACCCAGAAAAGGCAGAATCAATAAAGAAAAATTGCCTAAAACATTGCAGAATGTAACCTATGAAACTTTTGAATACCAAAATGAAAAGTTTCAAACCTATATTTGGCAAGGCACCCGAGGCGCAGCCGAACGGAGCGAAGCTAATGATGACATAATTCTACTCGTTCACGGATGGGAAAGTAATGCATCTCGTTGGAAAAAATTACTAAATCATCTAAAACCATTAGGAAAAACTATAATTGCCATTGATGGTCCAGCACACGGACTAAGTGAAGGCAAAGAATTCAACGCTCCAAAATATGCCGAATATATTAATGTACTAACTCAAAAATACCAACCTCAAACTGTAATAGCTCATTCTGTTGGCGGAGCAGCTGTTGCTTACTTTCTAAACAAATATAAAAATTCATCAATTGAAAAAGTAATCCTTCTTGGAGCTCCTTCTGATTTTAAAATTTTAAGTGATAATTTTATAAATCTTTTAAGCTTAAATAATAGAATTAAAGAGCAATTGGAAGATTTTTATTTTCAAAAATTCAACATTCATATTGATGATTTTTCAGGTCATAAATTCGCGAAAAACTTTACCCAAAAAGCTTTCATCGCACACGATACCGAAGATAAAGTCGTGCTCATAGACGAAGGTCGGAAATATGCAAACGCATGGAAAAACGCTATCTATATTGAAACAAATGGCTTGGGACACAGCATGCATGACGCCGATTTGTATCAAAAAATAATTGAATTTATTTAGTAATTAGGAGCACAACGTTTTCAATTATTCAGAACTTTTACTCCCGCTGTCCGTTGCAATCTTTTTTAGTTTGTCATACTGAGCCTGTCGAAGTACAAACTAAAAAAGGATTTTCACTACCATCGGGGCTAATTAGAATGTTTTCCTGCACTTACTAAAATTCTGAAAATCAATACAACTTAAAAACCAACTTTACTATTTTACCATTTCTGTAAAAAAAAATCAATTCAACAATAAAATTTCCTATTTTTAACAAAATCATTACTAATTACTTTTACTAATTATTCCTAATCATGAAAATAGATAAGATTCAAGCACTTCGCGGTCCTAATATTTGGAGTGTTCAACGTAAAAAACTAATCCAAATGCGTCTTGATTTGGAAGAAATGGAACAATTTCCAACCAACAAAATTGATGGTTTTCGTGAAAGGATTGAAGCTATGTTTCCTACAATGATTGAACATCGCTGCTCTGAAGGCACACGCGGTGGATTCTTTTCCCGCATAGAACGCGGCACCTGGATGGGACATGTAATTGAACATATTGCCTTAGAAATTCAAACTTTAGCAGGAATGGAAACCGGTTTTGGAAGAACCCGCGAAACCAAAACTCCAGGAGTATATAATGTAGTTTTTAGTTACACCGAAGAAAATGTCGGAATGTTTGCTGCCGAAAGCTCTGTTGCTATTGCCGAAGCGTTAATAGCTGGAACACCTTATGACCTAGAGGCAGATATTCAGAAAATGCGTGAAATCAGAGAACGCGTGCGTCTTGGTCCTTCAACAGGAAGTATAGTTGAAGAAGCGGTATCGAGAGATATTCCATGGATTCGATTAGGAACAAACTCATTAGTTCAATTAGGTTACGGAATCAACCAAATGCGTTTTCAGGCAACCATTACCTGTAAAACAAGTAGTATTGCGGTAGATATTGCATGTAACAAAGAGCAAACTAAAAAAATGCTCGATGCTGCATCGATTCCAGTTGCAAACGGTGGAATTTGTGTTGATGAAGAAGATTTAGATGAAGTGATCCGAAAAATTGGCTATCCAATTGTAATCAAACCTTTAGATGGAAATCACGGAAAAGGAGCTTCTATCAATGTAAAAAACAGAGAAGATGCTGTTGACGGTTTGGCTTATGCAAAAAAGTACAGCCATCGCGTTATCGTTGAAAAATTTATTACAGGTTATGATTTCAGAGTTTTAATTATTGATAACAAATTAGTAGCTGCAGCCAAACGAGAACCGGCTCATGTAAAAGGAGATGGAAAACAAAATATCCAACAATTAATTGAAGAAACTAATAGAGACCCACGTCGTGGTTACGGACATGAAAATGTCTTAACCCAAATTGATGTAGATAGAGATACGATCGATTTATTAGAAAAATTAAATTATACCTTAGAAACTGTTCCGAAAAAAAATGAAATAGTTTATCTGAAATCAACTGCTAACTTAAGTACAGGTGGAACTTCTATTGATGTAACAGATATGATGCATCCTGAAAATATTTTCCTTTGTGAAAGAATATCCCGTGTTATTGGTTTAGACATTTGTGGAGTAGATATCATGGCCGAAAATCTAACACAACCTTTGAAGGAAAATGGCGGTTGTATTTTGGAAGTAAATGCTGCACCTGGATTCCGTATGCATTTAGCACCATCAGAAGGATTGCCTAGAAACGTTGCCGCTCCAGTTATTGATATGCTTTATCCTCCGGGAAAACCAAGTCGTATTCCAATTATTGCCGTTACAGGAACTAATGGGAAGACAACTACAACCCGACTTTTGGCTCACATTGTAAAAAATAATGGTTTTAAAGTTGGATTTACTACGTCTGATGGAATTTATGTCCAAAACCATATGATGGAAAAAGGAGATACTACCGGACCTGTTTCTGCCGAATATATTTTGAAAGACCCAACTGTTGAATTTGCTGTGTTAGAAACCGCGCGTGGTGGCATTCTTCGTTCTGGCCTTGGTTTTAGTCGTTGTGATATCGGAATTATAACAAACATACAAGAAGACCATTTGGGATTAAGTGATATACATACTTTAGAAGATTTAGCTCGTGTTAAAAGTACTGTTGTTAAAAGTATCAAGAAAGATGGATGGGCAATTTTGAATGCCGAAGATGCGCAATGTTTAAAAATTGCAAATG
>Ga0315902_10001896_pt1 | contig 33270 bp, 45 predicted proteins | sample LakEriMetagenome_9_FD_203523 | JGI IMG/M metagenome (GOLD analysis project Ga0315902, IMG submission 203523) | Freshwater fungal communities from buoy surface, Lake Erie, Ohio, United States - Buoy 12 MA117 | ecosystem: Environmental > Aquatic > Freshwater > Lake > Lake biofilm | place: USA... | reverse complement strand
TGCGCAGTGAGTCATCTTTGCTGAAGATGGATGGTGTGCCATCGTTCCAATTGAATGCTGTCTTAGCGGTCATATCCCCATTTCCTACATAGTTTCTTTATCTTGGCTCTGAGCTTCTTCTTCTCGCAGACCTTTGCGTGCTGGCTCTCAATCATCTTCTCGCGCAGTGACTGTGGCGTGGGTGGCGCAGGGAATAACCCATTCCAGCCAATCAGGCCACACACCAAGGCAATTAGAAGGCGGTCTGTCATTCACTCTTCCCCTTAATCACTTTCTGCACCACTTCTTTGGTGGTGAATCGATGCTCATTGGCGCACATGTATCTCCTGTACACCTCATTGTTTGGCCGCGCCCTTGTCTCAAGCACGCTGACCCATTTGGCGCAAACTGGACACTTCACTTGATCTCCCAAGAATCCAGCAGCACCACGATGAAGGCATAGACCACCACAAACAGGATGGCGATGCCAAGCGCACCCAGCAGAACGAAACTCAAGACTGTTTCCATTGTTTAACCTCACTTGGTGGCGTCCAACCGAAGCGCCGCCAGGTGGCCTGCACATCAGTGACTTTGTTTACTTTGGCGGGTGGGTAGGCAGGCACATAGATCTTTGTGCCAGCGGGTGGGTTCCAGTTCAACTTTCTCATTTCTGTGCCGCCATCAGTTCAAGTTCAACCTCTTTGACGCGCTCGCGCAAGATGCTCACCTCGTGCTCAAGGGTGGAGATCTTTTTCTCCAGGCGTTCGCGTGTCATGTTTTCAGCGTGCGACCAACCGATCAGCGTGCCCTCGGTCACCGCCATGCGCGCCAGCTTGGCGTACTCATCGCGCAACATGAAGCCGCCACCCACCTCCATGGGCGGGGTGAACTTGTTGACTGCGCGGTCTATCTCTGTTTGCATTTTTTCAGACATGTGCTTCTCCTTGTGTTGTCAGTTGATTATTCCAAGCCGCGACCAGCAATTTCGCGTCATATGGGACAGGGGTCACGGCAGACACAAACAGGCCCTTGCCGCGCTGCTTGCGTCCCCATGCGTCTTGGGCATTGGTGTTGATCAGTTCCTTGCGCTTAACGGCGTTATAGATCTTGGTGCGCACAAAGCCGCCATTGATCAGCTCTTCCATCGTGCGCGGCTCTTGGCAGAAGTCTTGGAGTTCAGTCATGCTTCCCTCGCTTTCAGCATTTGGTCAGCGTACTTGTAAGCGGCTTCAGATACAGCATCAGCCGCACGCTTGCCAGCGTCAAAATTGAAGTCTGCTGGATAGTTAAAGTCTGGATGCCACGCCTTTGCCGCCAGAAAGCCTTGCATCGCCTTTGCCGCAAAGTAGTCCCGCAAAGTCATGCCATCTTGGTTAAGCAATCCATCTGGAAAGGCTTGTTGTTCGTCGCTCATTTCAACAGCTCCTTAACAATCTCAACGATGAAGGGCATGGCGAACAATACGCCAACGATGGTGGCTTGGGCAAATTCTTTGATGGTCATTCTTCATTCTCCTCTTCACAAAGCTCGCAGCCAGGGTGATCTGGATCGCGGCAGTCATGGTGGCTGGCAAGGTTCAACTGATACTGGCGGCGGTGGAAGTCTTCCGCTCTCATGCAGTCAAGGTCTGATTCGTCAAGTGGCATGGTGATCTCCTTAAAGTTGGGGCCGAAGCCCCTTGGGTTAATAAGTTCTGAGGCAAGACTCAGGCAGTGACAGGCCACCACGCATCAACTTTCCAGTTGACTCGTTCAGCTCTTTAAGAGCTGCCCATCTTTCGCCATCAGCACCAATGCTGAAAGACAAGATAACAAAAACACCAGCGTTTTTGCCGCGAACGATTTGGTTGAGAGAGAACATCGAAAACCTCCAGAAAGTTGAATTGCGTTGTTGATGGATGAATCATATCACATTTGCACAACTCGTCAACAACTATTATTTAATCCACACAACTTTGTCGGGTATTCATCCCATACAATTGGCTTGCTGGTTATCTCCACCAGCAGTTGCCTTTAACGGGACTGGGTCACTCCAGTCCCTTTTTTTGCATATATACTTGACGCTTTCCACAAAACATGGTTAACATCTTACACATGAAAGTATCTCAACAAGCAATCCACGAAATCAAGTACAAGGCCGAGTCGGCTGGGTACAAGATGTCTGACGTCTGCCGAGTGGCAGAGATTGATCAGGCTCAAGTCTCGCGCTGGCTCAATGGCATCACAGAGCCTTTGTATGGGAGCGTCATCAAGTTGGAGCAGGCCTGTGACGCGCTCATCTCGGCACGCCTACAGGTGCTCAACCAAGCCATGGAAGACGCCGTCAAATGAGCAAATACTGCATTGGCGTGGACCCTGGCCTCTCTGGCGCAATCGCCGTCATGTCACCCGAGAGCTTGAAGATATTCGACATGCCCACCATGACGGTGGAACGCAACGGCAAAGCCAAGCGGCAAGTTTCTGCCACCGAGCTGGCCGAATTGCTGTACCTGTATTCAGGCAAAGACTGCCATGTTTACTGCGAGCGCGTGTCAGCAATGGCAGGCCAGGGCGTCACCAGCGTCTTCAGCTTTGGCCGTTCATTCGGCATGATCGAGGGCATCTTGGCCGCATTCAAACTGCCTGTGACCTATGTGGCGCCAGCCACTTGGGTGAAGGCCGTACACCGAGGCGCAGGCAAGGATGCCAGCCGCCAACGAGCCATGGAATTGTTTCCAGAGAATCAGGCCGACTTCAAGCGCGTCAAGGATGACGGGAGGTCGGATTCGGCTCTGATCGCATATTGGGGCAAGCACTATGGATGACAAAGAACGCGCCACTATGCGTGAGCACATAATCTGGCTCGGTACTGAGCTGGAGAGACAACGCAAGCTCAACCAGCAGCACATCGTCTTCTTGAAGCGCCTGCTGGACCCAGAAGACCTTGGCTTCGCAGCCAGCAACGAGGTGCGAAAAATCGCATATGTTTTGCTGATCAACAACAACACGAATGAACACCAAGAATGAAACAACTCAAACTGCGCCCATCTTCTGCCTCGCGCTGGATCGCCTGCCCCGCCTCTGCGCGGCTCTCAACCCTTGTGCCATATCAAGAGAGTGGCGAGGCCGCCAAGATAGGCACAGCCATCCACGCGCTGGCCGAGACATGCTTCCAGCTTGACACCGACCCCATGAAGTTCATCGGCCAACAGGTCGAGGGCATCACCATGACTGAAGAGAATTGCGAGTTCGCCTTAGAGCACCTGCAAGCCATTTGGGCGGTGCAGGATGAACTGGGGCATGTGAAGGTAGAGCAGCTCTTCAAGCTCTACGACACGCCCAAATTCAGCCTGCAAGGGACTGCTGATGTGGTCGGCTGGTCTGACTCCAAACTCACCATCGCAGATCTGAAGACTGGCCGCGGTTATGTGGACGCCGACAGCGAGCAAATGAAGATCTACGCCTTGGGCGCGATGAAGGCCAACAACCTGCGGGTCAAGGAGGTCGAGTTCCAGATCATCCAGCCACACCATGGCGACAAACGCATCCACCGCATGTCAGCAGATGAGCTGGGCGTGTGGGAAACGCAGATCATGCTTCCCGCCATTGAAGATGCTGTGAGTGATGCACCGCGCTACGCGCCAAGTGAATCTGCCTGCCAGTGGTGTCCCGCAAAGACTATTTGCTCGGCACAGAAGGCATCCTTTGATGTGGTGGCGGCGCAACCAGATCTGACCGTCATGAAAAAGGAAGAGGTCAAGGAAGTCATGCTGGCGCTGACACCAGAGCAGATCGGCGACATCTTGGACCGCGCACCGCTTGTTGAGAAGTTCATTGATGCTGTGCGTGCACACGCCTTAGACGCGATGGAAAAGCACAGTGCAGTGATACCTGGCTGGCAGCTGCAATCCAAACGCGCCAGCCGCAAGTGGCTTGATGAGGGCACTGCGCGTGCCGAATTGATTGCTGCGGGTTTATCCGATGTCGATATTTTTGAAACAAACCTAATTACTCCAGCGGCGGCTGAAAAGCTATTGCCAAAGGATCAAAGAGTACTCTTGGACGATCTCACGGCCAAGGTATCGAGTGGACTCACTCTCGCAAAAGACCGCGGCTTGAGTCAATAATGCAACCCCTGTAACTTTTAAAGGCAAATGCAAATGCTAAATCTCTCATCTGGTGGCGGCTCTGGTAACTACATCCGCTTCTCCCCCCAAGCAAATGCTTGGACCAACAACCTTGGCGAGGAAATCCAACTCAAGAAGGTGGTGTTCGACATCGACAACGTGCAAACAGGCTGGCTTCTCTTGGGTGTCGGTGTGCGCGAATGGAATCCCGATGCACAGCTTGGCCGTAAAGGTCCACAGCCATCCCCCGAGCACAAGCGCGGCTTCATCGTCAAGTTCTACAACAAGGAGCTGGGCACAGTCGAGTGGAGTTCCAACGGTGTAGGACCTAATATGGGGCTTCAAAATCTGCACTCCGCTTGCATGGAGCAATACGCTGCCAACCCTGGCAAGATGCCTGTGCTTGAGTACACAGGCTCAAAGCTGGAGAAGATCGGCAAGGGCACAACCCGCATCCCAGCTTTCAATTTGGTGTCGTGGATTGACAAGCCTGCCGGTATGGACCAGTCTGATGCCGAGTTTGTGGCACAAGCTGCGCCAGCAGTAGCTCCAGCTCCTGCGCCGTTTGTTGCGCCTGCGGCGAAGCCAACGCCAGCAGCTGCTGCTGTGGCCGCAAGTGATGACGAAATGTTCTAACTGACAAGAGTCAAGCGCCGAGGTGTAACAGCCTCGGCTTTTTTTTCCTCAAAAAAATACAACATGAAATATCTATCACTTTGCAGTGGTATTGAGGCGGCAACAGTGGCATGGCATCCCCTCGGCTGGGAGGCTGTGGCCTATTCGGAGATTGAGAGATTCCCATCTGAAGTGCTTGCGCATCATTACCCATCAACGCCAAACCTTGGCGACATGACCAAATTTAAGGAGTGGAACTTTGAATCAGATGTCGATCTTCTCGTTGGAGGAACTCCCTGCCAGTCTTTCTCAGTCGCAGGACTCAGAAAGGGATTGGATGACCCACGTGGCAACCTCATGCTCACCTATCTTGCCATTGCTGACAAATATCGGCCCCGATGGCTGGTTTGGGAGAACGTCCCTGGCGTCTTGTCATCTAACGGAGGAAAAGATTTTGGAGTCTTCCTCGGGGCGCTGGGAGAACTCGGGTATGGGTTCGCATACAGGGTTCTTGACGCTCAGTACTTCGGAGTGGCACAGCGCCGCCGCCGTGTGTTCGTTGTCGGATACCTTGGAGACTGGCGAGCTGCCGCAGCGGTTCTTTTTGAGCGCCACAGCTTGCAAGGGCATCCTGCGCCGAGCAGAGAAGCGAGGAAAGAAGTTACCGAGTGCGCTGGAACGCTCACTGCAAATGGTGACGGCCTCAACAGGCCAGCAGGCAACGCCAACGAACTAGACTTTTGCGTAACGGTTGATCGCAAATGGCCAGCCGACATAAGCAGCACATTGGACACAACCTTTGGCACGAAACAAGGGCTGGAAGATCAGCACGTCAATGCTGGTTGTCCCATGTTTGTGCCTGCCTACGGCATCCCAGGCAATTGGATAGGGCGCAAGCCTGAGAACGGCGGCAATGCCACAGAGCCAATGCATGATGTGGCTCCATGCCTCACCAAAGCAGATCAGCATGGTGTGGCTGCTCCCATCGCATTCAGCGGATGTGATGATGGGATGGATACGCAAATCAATGTAACGCCAACCATGCGCGTTGCCGGTAATGCACAAGGTAATTTGGCGGTGGCAGTTGGCACTGACCTCTACAACGGCGCAATCACAGGCGATGTGGCTTGCACTATGTCAACACATGGCGGTGATGGAAATGGAACTGGCCCGACAGTGATGCAAGCCATGGCCGTGCGCCGCCTCACCCCTGTGGAATGCGAGAGACTCCAAGGCTTTCCAGACAGCTACACAGACATCAAATCAAAGAACAAGCCAACGCCTGACGGCCCACGCTACAAGGCCTTGGGCAACAGCATGGCAGTGCCTGTGATGGCATGGATCGGACAGCGCATCGAACAAGTAGAGGCAATATGCAAGCAGAACAAATAGCCAAGCAGCTCGGCAACGCGAGACGAGCCAACGGCCAGTGGGTAGCAAGCTGTCCAGTGCCAGGCCACGGCAAGGGCAATGGAGACAAGAATCCCTCACTCTCAATCAGCATCAACGATGACGGCAAACCCTTGTTCCACTGCCACGGTGGGTGCACGCAAGAAGATGTCTTCAACACCATCAAGGACATGCAGCTACTGCCAGAGCTGGAAGAGCGTCCCGATCCACTCGCCAACATCAAGCCATTGCCGCAGGTGCAGTTTGACCATGAGTGGGAATATCAGGACGAGAACAAGACAACAGTCTTTGTCAAGCAGCGCCTCAAGATAGGGGAGTCTGGCAAGACTTACCGGCTGTACAAGGTTGACGCTGATGGGCGGCGGCACACGACATTGGGAGATGCCCGCATCGTCCCTTACAACTTGCCTGAATTGCTTGACGCCAAATCAGCGGGGCGCATCATCTACTTGGTGGAGGGCGAGAAGGCGGCAGATGCCTTGGCAACCCTTAAGGTCACGGCCACAACGGCGCACACAGGGGCGGGCAGCTGGCCGGAGGCCATCACAGAGTACTTTGCTGGCGCCAATGTGGTGATCTTGCCCGACAACGATCTGCCTGGCTGGCGCTACGCGCAGAAGGCCGTGGACGCGATCTTTGCCATCGCCAAGAATGTCAAGGTAGTGGACTTAGGACTCCAAGGCCAAGGAGACGATGCCTATGAGTTCATCCATGAGCAGGCAAAGACAAGGGAAGACCTGATTGAGCTGGTGAAGGCAACGCAAAAGCTGACATCCACAGATGTAACGATTCCCGAAAGGCTTATCGCGCTGAAGCTGGATGCGCCAATTGATGCAACACCACAACAACAGCTCACAGCTCCAGAGGACATCGCCAAGGAATTCGCGCCAGATCCAGCAGCAGAAGCAAAACCCGCCAAGCCAATCAAGACAGTCAATATTGAGTCGTGGGATGACATACAGGATGAGCCGGTCGAGTGGCTGATCCATGGGGTGCTGCCAGTCAAGGCGTTTGCCGCCTTATATGGCCCGCCAGGCTCGTTCAAGTCATTCATTGCGCTGGACATGGCCGAGGCCATCGCCACAGGCAGGCCGTGGATGGGCAACCCGATAGAACGCCAAGGAGCCGTGCTGTACCTGTGCGGTGAGGGCTTTGGGGGATTCGGGGCGCGGATTAAGGCTTGCCAGATCCACCACAAGACGCCAAAAGGTGCGCCGATCTATGTGATCAGACACCAGCTCAACCTCAGATCAAGCGCCGAGGACTTCAACGCGCTCATGATCGCCATCGTGGCGCTGGTGGAGAAGACCGGCATGGAGTTCCAACTGATGGCGGTGGATACCTTGGCAAGGGCGTTTGGCGGCGGCAATGAGAACGATTCGGACGCCATGGGTTCATTCATCACCACCATGGGAAAGATCCAAGAGTTCCTCAACTGCGCCTTGATGGTGCTGCACCACAGCGGGAAGGACTTAGCCAAAGGCCTGCGCGGTCACAGCTCACTGCTTGGCGCGGTGGACACCCAGCTGGAGATCCTCAGATTTGAGGAGCAGGCCAAAGGCGTGATCAGCCTGACCAAGCAAAAGGACGGCGAGGACGGCATCAGATTCGGCTTTGAGATGGTCGAGATAGAGATCAGCGGGTCAAGCCTTGGCTTTGATCCCGTGGTCAGTCTGGCGGTCCAAGCCAGCGATGAGGCCGCCAATCAGGCATCAAAGAAGGCCTCAAAGGGCAACGCAGGGAACGCCGGAAACGGCAAAAACCAGCGCTTGGAGATGCTGTGTCTGGAGACTGTGGTCAAGGCCAAAGGAGGTATAAAGTATATAGACGGCAAACAGAGGATGGCCGTCAATTTGGAGGAATGGAGGCTGGAATTGTGGTCGAAGATGGGGTGCTCGGAAGAGGATCGGAACAAGTTCAACACGGCTTGGAGCAGGGCGAAGACTCGCCTCCAAGAGGTTGGGCTTGTCGGCATCAGGGATAAATTGGCTTGGTTGGAGTCAAAAGATGCGTCCAGTGACGAGTATTGATACTGTACAAATAAACAGCTTACAACTTACAAACGCATACATTTGCAAGTGTTTGTAATGTCACTCTTACAAATTACAAACCGAGAGTCTATAAGACTCGAGGTTTGTAAGAGAGTGAATGAAAGAATGAAAGGAAAGAGCGAGATGGCAACGAAACAGAAAACGAGAAAACCCAATCAGCTACCTTTGGTGGAGATTCCAAGTGATCGTGCAGATCCTTGGACGATTCACGTTCAATCTAAGTTGGTGGAACTGGAGTCGGTCAAGGCGGCCAGTGACAGGAAATGGGGAGAAAACCGACTGATTACTTTAGTAGACAGTGATGTCAGAGAGAAATTCTGGATTCAGAACAGTCGAGTTCACCAGTTCATCGCGGCAAAGGATCAGATCAAATTCGATTCGGCGGTGGCGTCCATGATCAGGGCGTTTGGCGTGTTGGACAACAAGGCAACCGAAAAAGGATTCCAGCCAGCCGCAGAACAGATTCCGAGGATTGAGTGGGAGATGAGCAATGGCCAGATCATGGTGGTCACCAGAACGCAGGCCGAGGCTTTAGCGATCCAGACATCCAGAACAGATCTGCGGGACGAGCACATCTGGAGCATGGAAGAACTAGAGGTCTTCATGGTCGAGCCAATCGTCCAAGAGGTCATCAAGATCAAGGCCATGATCCCAACAGCACAGGTCACCAAGTTCAGCTCAACCAAGCTGGGTGGTGAAACAGGATTTGATGACTTTGAAAATGATCTGGTATTCGGCGACAATGAGCCGACAGAGTTCAAGTTCAACTCAACAGCAGCAGAGAGGTTCAAGAATGGGACAAATTAAGCTTTTGGCGGCCTTAATCAAGGCAAAGGTACTGGCGGTAGTCCAGCGCGTTAAAACGGCTCTGAGGAGGGTTTAATCGTGCCAGGCAACCCAAAGCGCAGGCAGGATGTCGCAATGCTCAATCAGCTGCCCGAAGAGATGATCTTCAGCATGATCGAGGCAGGCAAATCCATTGCCGACATTTGCATTGATCTGGGCATCTCAAAGCGTGCGCTCGATGAATGGATTGACGAGAATGATCACGGTGCTATGATTACACGCGCGCGCACGCGTGCGGCTGACTTGATGGCCTGTGAGACTATCAAGATCGCAGACGGCATGGACATCGACCACGCGCAGCGCGATGTCCAGCGCATCCGCACTCGGCAATGGCTAGCCGAAAGGTGGGATCAGAAGACTTATGGCTTACAAAAGCAGGCGCAGGTGACGATCAACATGCAAGACCTGCGCATTGACGCGCTGCGCCATGTCGAGGTCATTAGCGACTTATCCACAGGGGAAGAGGCATGATTGGCGGCTTGGCCTGTGGACAACTGGCGTTTGCCGTGGCCGCGCATGTATAACCTGTGCGTAACATGCAAAGTAGTTAACATAATGGACATCGTGTAAAGCCGACAAATGCACGCATATCCACAAAGGCTAATCGAATCAACAACTTACGCCATTTCCGCGTCTGGAAGTTGTCCACATACGCCGAAGGTACTCACCGCGCTGGCGCGGCGGCTCGACCCCCCCCATCGCTCGGCGCGGCGGGGGCGGCTGATGGTGCACCCTAAGAGACAGCGAAACCCATGACCCACCCCCCTACCCCCACCCCCACAGCGCCCACCGTCCGCTCCAAAAAAAAATTGGCCGCAGCGCCCGATAACCCATTTGTCGAATTCGTCAAGCTCTACAAAAATAACCCTGTGCTCTTTGTCCGAGAGGTGTTGAACACTGAGCCTGATGGCTGGCAGATTGAGTTCCTGAATCACATTGCGGCAGGCAACCGGCGCATAAGCGTACGCTCCGGCCATGGCGTTGGCAAGTCAACGGCGTCAGCCTGGGCGATGCTCTGGTATCTATTCCTGCGCTTCCCTGTGAAGATTGTGGTGACGGCGCCAACATCCAGCCAGCTGTATGACGCCTTGTTTGCTGAAGTCAAGCGATGGGTGAAGGTGTTGCCGCCTGTGTTGTTTGACCAGCTGGAGGTGAAGCAGGACCGTATTGAGATGAAGGATGCCAATAATGAGGCGTTTATCTCGGCCAGAACATCCCGCGCCGAGCAGCCCGAGGCCTTGCAGGGTGTGCACAGTGACAACGTGATGCTGGTGGCTGATGAGGCCAGTGGTATTCCCGAGCAGGTCTTTGAGGCCGCCGCTGGCTCGATGTCTGGGCACGCCGCCGTGACGCTGCTTCTTGGAAACCCTGTGCGCTCTAGCGGATTTTTCTTTGATACCCACAACAGGCTGACGGCTGACTGGATCACGATGAAGGTGTCTTGCGCCGACTCGCCGAGGGTCAGTGAAGCCTACATTGAGGAGATGAAGGCGCGTTACGGCGAGGAGAGTAATGCGTACAGGATTCGCGTGCTTGGCGAGTTTCCGAGATCAGATGACGATACCGTCATCCCCATGGAGTTGCTTGAGCTGGCGATGAGCAGGGATGTGGAGGCGAGTAAACATGCGCCTTTGGTGTGGGGATTGGATGTTGCGCGGTTTGGCTCGGACAGGTCTGCCTTGTGCAAGAGGCAGGGAAATGCGGTGCTGGAGCCGATCAAAACGTGGAAAAACCTCGATTTGATGCAATTGACGGGTGCTGTTGTGGCCGAGTTTGAGATCCTTGTGCCGTCACAGCGCCCCCAAGAAATCCTTGTTGACTCGATTGGTTTGGGCGCTGGCGTGGTGGATCGCCTCAAAGAGTTGGGGTTGCCGGCGCGTGGAATCAACGTGGCCGAGTCACCGGCCATGGGCGGGACTTACAGGAACTTGAAGGCCGAGCTGTGGCACAAGGCCAAGGCGTGGCTTGAGCAGCGGGACTGCCGGATGCCCAAGGATGAGGCATTGATTGCTGAGTTGGCGGCTGTGAGGTACTCGTTCACGTCTAGCGGCAAGATCCAGATTGAGGGCAAGGATGAGCTAAAGAAACGCGGGATGTCTAGTCCTGATCGGGCCGATGCGTTTTGTTTGACGTTTGCCTCTGACGCGGTGATTGGGATGTATGGCTCGGCTGCGTCTACCAAGTGGAACAAGCCCTTGCGCAGAAACCTGCCTCGGGTTGCATAATTCGTTAATTCTTTAAGGGGTAAGAGATGAAGATGACTAAGGCACAAAAGAAGGTTGGCTCTGTGATGTCCGAGTACAAGGCTGGAAAGCTGCACTCTGGCAAGGGCGGCAAGGTTGTGAAGAATCCCAAGCAGGCCATCGCCATTGCGATGTCCGAAGCCAAGATGCCCATGCGCGGTGCACGCACTGCCAAGAACATGAAGACAAAGGGGATGCGTTAATGGCTACCTTAAAGCGCACCATGGATCAGGCCATGGACCAAGACGAGGGCTATGAGGGTGGCGATGAGGGCGAGAGCTGTCCCATGGCGACTCAAGACATCACCTTGAATCTGAAGAATCGCGGCAAGGCAATTGATGCCGCCGACTATGGCCCAGAGAATCCCGCGCTGCCAAATAAGCAGTACTGGATGAAGATGGCCGAGGAGTGGCAGGTGGAGCCAGAGGACGCGAAGATGAGTCTTTGCGGGAACTGCGCGGCGTTCAATCAGGAAGAGTCGATGCTTGAGTGCATTGCTGAAGGCATTGGCGAAGAGGGCGACCCTTGGGCAATGATTGAGGCTGGCGACTTGGGCTACTGCGAGATCTTTGACTTCAAGTGCGCGTCCAGCCGTACCTGTTCGGCTTGGGTGGCAAAGGAAGAGGGCGAAGATGAGGGCGAAGATGAGGAGCCTGAGTCACTCTTGACGATCAAGATTGGAGTCAAAGGTGAAAAGTAAGCCTGGACTTTATTCAAACATCCAAGCCAAGAGAGCGCGGATCAAGGCAGGCTCTGGCGAGAAGATGAACAAGCCTGGCACGAAGGCCGCGCCCAGTGCTGCTGACTTTAGGCTGGCGGCCAAGACGGCAAAGAAGCCTAAGAAGTGATTGCGCCGATTTGCATCTCGACAGTCAACGGCAAAGGTTTGCGGGTGATGCTCACAAGCATTGCCGAGTACTGTCCCGAAGTGCCTGTCTATTTGCGCGGTCCAGAGTCCATTATTGGCGGCTATGACACTGACCTGAAGATCTTTGGCACGCCAAGAAACTTTGGCGAAGATTACAACGATGTCATGGACCGCGCCTTTGCTGACGGCTTTGACTCTGTTGTCTGCGCCAACGATGACATTGTCCTGACCCCCACCAGCTACAAGCATTTGCTGGAGGATGTGGCGCAGCTCAAAGTCGAGACTGGTGAGCCTGTGGGCTGGGTTGCTGCGCGGTGTGATGCGGCGCGTCCTGTGCAGAATGTGCGCTCTAACCCCTTTGAGCAGCGGCTGCACTACTTCAAGTACCCCTATGAAGACGCCATTGTGCCCATGGAGGTGCTTAGTCCCATCTTTTCATGGATTGGCCGCGATGCGTGGGAGTGCTTCAAGTTCCCCCCGCTGAACTGGTATTCGGATGATGTGCACTGCGAGGACTTGCGTGCCGCAGGCTTTCATCATTACCTGTCACGGTCCTATGTGCACCATGTTGGCAGCCAGACAATTGGCATGGATGGCAACCGGCTGACTCAGCAGGCCGTGCCATGGATTCGCAAAAACAGGCCGAAATATGCAAATGACTGGTTTGACACTTAACCTCGGATCTGGCAAGGACGCCAGACCTGATTGCGTCAATGCTGACATCCGCAGCGATGTTGGCGCCGATTGGGTGGTGGATATATCCAAATTGTCCTATGGCGAGGTGGTCAAGTTTGGTGACAAAGAGGTCACCATCAAGCCATTCTGCTTTGAGAAGATCTTGGCGTTTGATGTGTTGGAGCACATCCCTGATCTAGTGCAGGCCATGACCAACTGCCGTGATTTGCTTTGCGATGGCGGCGAGATGCACATCCATGTGCCTTACGAGTTGAGCCATGGCGCGTGGCAAGACCCGACCCATGTGAGAGCTTTCAACGAAAAATCTTGGGTGTACTACTGCGACTGGGCGTGGTACTTGGGCTGGAAGGGTTCCAAGTTTGAGATGACTCATTTGGAGATGCGTCTAAGTGAGTATGGCGCGAGCCTAAAATTGCCGCAAGACGAGGTGATGCGTTTGCCTCGCGCAGTTGACTCCATGTATGTTGTATTGAAGAAAGTGCCCTATGAAGACACCAGCCTGGCAGCGTAGTGAGGGGAAAAACCCGAAAGGCGGCCTCAATGCCAAGGGACGCGCCAGTGCCAAGGCCGAGGGCATGAATCTGAAAGCGCCGGTCAAGAGTGGCGACAACCCGCGCAGGGCATCATTCCTTGCGAGAATGGGCAACATGCCTGGCCCTGAGATGAAGGACGGCGAGCCAACGCGCTTGCTGCTGAGTCTCAAAAAATGGGGTGCTTCATCGAAGGCCGATGCGCGTGCCAAGGCCAAAAGTATTTCTGCAAGGAACAAAAAATGATCAACGACATGAACATCACCACCGACATCGCGGCCATCGAGCCGATGGATGACACCGAGTTGCAGGGCATTGTCTCTGGCGAGCTGGAGGACGCTGTCAGCTACATCGACTCCGATGTCTCCCCCATCCGAGCCAAGGGCACTGAGTACTATCGCGGCGACCCCTTTGGAAACGAGGAAGATGGCCGCTCTCAGGTGGTGGCGATGGAGGTGCGAGACACTGTCTCGGCCATGTTGCCAAGCCTGATGAAGGTGTTTTTCTCCACCGAGAATGTCGTGGAATATGTGCCCCGCGGCCCAGAAGATGTGGCCGGTGCACAGCAGGCGACTGATTACGCCAATTACGTCTTCACCTCCGACAACAATGGCTTTATGACCACCTATGCCCTGTTCAAGGACAGCTTGGTGCGCAAGTGCGGCATTGCCAAGTACTGGTGGGAGGAGGTCGAAGAGGTCAAGATTGAGGAATATTCTGGCTTGGATGACCAGACCTTGCAGGTGTTGATGCAAGAGGGTGCAGAGGTCAAGATTGTGGTGTCTTACCCAGAGCCTGGCGCTGTGCCGCAGATGGACATGACCACCGGCCTGCCAATGCCTGTGCCGATGATCCATGATGTTGAGATCAAGCGCAGCACCAAAGATGGCCGTATTCGGATCATGGCCGTGCCGCCAGAGGAATTGATTCTGGACCGCAGGGCGCGGTCATTTGACGATGCTGGCATCATCGCCCACCGCCAGATGGCGACTGTCTCTGACTTGATCGCCATGGGCTATGACCAAGAAGAGATTGAGGAAAACATCTCCTCCACTGACTTGGACTCCAATGACGAGTACTTGGCACGCCAGCCACTGTCCACCACCATGGGCGCTGGTGACAGCTTGAATCCCATGCAGCGCAGGGTTTTGTACATCGAAGCCTATATGCGCGTGGACTTTGACGGTGACGGCATCCCCGAGCTGCGCAAGATTTGTTGCATGGGTTCTGGCTACACCATGGTCAGAAACCTGCCAGCCAGCTACATCCCCTTTGTGGACTTCCCTTGCGATCCAGAGCCACACACATCTCCTTTGGAAGCCATGTCGATCTTTGACATCACGCATGACATCCAAGAGATCAAGTCAGAGATCATGCGCAACACCTTGGACTCGCTGGCGCAGTCAATCCACCCGCGCACGGCTGTGGTCGAGGGGCAGGTCAATATTGACGATGTGCTGAACAACGAGACTGGCGCCATCATTCGGATGAGAGCGCCTGGCATGGTGCAGCCGTTCAGCTCACCCTTTGTCGGCCAGCCAGCCTTTGCCATGATGGACTACATGGACCAGATGCGCGAAGACCGCACCGGCATGTCCAAGGCCGCGATGGGATTGGACGCTGATGCGTTGCAGTCAACCACCAAGGCGGCGGTTGCGGCCACTGTCAGCGCCAGCCAGTCAAGGCTTGAGCTGCAAGCTCGGATCTTGGCCGAGGGCATGAAGAAGCTCTTTAAGGGTATTTTGTATCTCATGACCACCCACCAAGACAAGCCCCGCATGGTGCGTTTGCGCAATGAGTGGGTGCAGATTGATCCTCGCGTTTGGGATGCCAGCATGGATGTCAATGTCAATATTGGCTTGGGCAATGGCGATGTGAACGAGAAGATCAACGCCTTGAATATCATCATGCAAAAGCAAGAGCAGATCATGGCTCAGTTTGGCCCGATGAATCAGATCGCGTCCCTGCCCATGTACATCCGCACCCTGCAAAAGGCCATTGAGTTGTCTGGCTACAAGGACGCATCCAGCTACTTCAACACCCTGCCTGCCGACTTCCAGATGCCGCAGGAAGAGCCACAGCAGACACCAGAGCAGGTGCTGGCGCAGGTGCAGGCTCAGTCAATCCAAGCCGACATCCAGAAAAAGGCCGCCGAGCTGGAGTTGCAGCGCGAGAAGATGATCCGCGATGACGATTATCGAAGAGATCAACTGGCGCAGGACTTAATGCTCAAGAAATACGAACTTGAGTTAAAGTATGGGACACAAATCAGCACTGCCGAGATTGCGGCAATGCAGAATTTAGATCGTGAGGCCATGAAGCAGCAGGCCAGCATCATCCAACAGGCGGTGCAAACTGCGGCGAATGTGCCTCCACCCATCAACCTTAATGGAATGGCTCAATGAACGAAGAACAGGTTAGAAAAGGCCGCAGGTCCGAACAATTCTTACAAGATGAGGTGTTCGCCACGGCCTTGGAAAAGATGCGTGGCGACTTGCACTGGGAGTTTGAGAGCAGCAAGCCCGAGGAGGCTTCAAAGCGTGAAGTGATCTGGGCGCAGTTGCGTGCCATTGAGAACTTTAAGAACGAACTGACCAAAATGATTGACAACGGCAAGGTGGCGCAACGCGCCATTGAGCGTGCGCAGAAGAATCTTGTTTAAATAAGGAAATCGACCAATGCAAACAGTAGCACCAACGCCAGCGGCGAGTGTTGTACAAGGTCCAATGAATATGGCTGAAGCAGCCGATGCACTTGCTGGGATGCTCCCCGATGAGGGACAAGAGGAGAGCAGCGAGGCGCAGTTGCCCGATGAGGGCGCGGCGGGAGATGAGGAGTTGTTGGATGATGCAGACGCATCCAGCGATGAAACTGATCCCGAACAATCCGAAGAAGAGGGAGATCCCGAGGAGGAAGACCAGCCACAAGTCTTCACCGTCAAGGTTGACGGTAAAGAAGTCGATGTGACGCTGGAGGAACTTCAAAAGGGATATTCAAGGACTCAGGATTACACACGCAAGACTCAGCAAATTGCGGAGGTCAGGAAACAGACCGAGGCAGAGTTGCAAGAGGTGCGTGCCGAGCGTGAGCAATATGCTCAATTGTTAGGTGCTCTACAGGCACAGGTTCAGCAGGCAGCGCAGCCAAACATTGATTGGGATCGTCTTTATAACGAAGACCCCATCGAGTGGGTAAGGCAGCGCGAAGTGATGCGGGAGAATCAAGAGAAGGCGGCGGCTATTCAATCCGAACAGCAGCGGCTGGCTCAGTTATCCCAGCGAGAACAGCTACAACAGCGCGAGGCGTTGTTGGCTCAAGAGCAAGAGGCTTTGGTGGCGGCCATCCCTGAGTGGAAGGACGCGAAGAAGGCTCAAGCTGAGAAGGCAATGCTTGTTCAATTCGGTCAAAAGATCGGATTCACACCTGATGACCTTAAGAATGTTGTTGACCACAGGGCGGTTGTGATGCTGCGTAAAGCGGCTCTCTATGACCAGATGATGTCCAAGCGCGGACAGATCAAGCCAGTGACCAATAACGGCCCAAGACCTGCCAAGCCTGGTGCAGCAGGGAGAGTTTCAAGCAATACAGAAGCAATGCGAGCACAACAGCGTCTAGCAAAAACTGGCCGTGTCGATGATGCGGCTGATGCAATCTACAAACTCTTGAAATAAGGAATCATCATGACCATCGTAAGTAACACATTTACAACCTATAGTGCTAAAGGCATTCGGGAAGATCTTTCAAATGTAATAACAAATATCTCACCAGAAGAAACGCCGTACCAATCAAACATTGGCCGCGAGACTATCTCCAACACCTTGTTTGAATGGCAAACCGATGTACTGGCAGATGCCGCCGCCAACGCCCAGTTGGAAGGTGACGATGTCGGCACATTCGACTCAGTGACTGCCACTGTTCGTTTGACCAACTATGCTCAGATCGCTCGCAAGACCATCGTCTTGTCGAACACTGAAGAAGTTGTCAACAAAGCTGGCCGCCGCTCTGAGTTGGCTTATCAGATCGCCAAGCGCGGTGCTGAGTTGAAGCGCGACCAAGAATTCACATTCTTGAATGGCGCTGTTGCTGCTGCTGGTAACACCACCACAGCTCGCGCTACCGCCTCTTTGGGCGCATTTGTCAAGACCAACACTGACAAGCAAACCAACGGCGTTGACCCAAGCTACACCACCCTGCCAAACAGTGCCCGCACTGACGGCAACGTGCGCACCTTTACTGAAACCATTCTCAAGAATGTGATTCAAAAGGTGTGGACTGCTGGCGGCACACCAAAAATCCTAATGGTTGGCCCTGTCAACAAGCAGCGCGTTTCTGGTTTTGCTGGTATTGCATCTTCACGCTTTAATATTAATGGCGGCGAAAAACCTGCTACTTTAATTGGCGCGGTTGACCTATACGTGTCAGATTTCGGGACCGTTGCCGTAATTGCGAATAGATTTCAACGCGAGCGCGATGCATGGGTGATCGATCCTGAGTACGCAAAGATGACTGTCCTGCGTCCTTACCAACAAGTTGAGCTTGCCAAAACAGGTGACGCTGAGAAGCGCATGTTGTTGATCGAATTCGGCCACAAGGTGTTGGCAGAAAACGCACATGGTCTGGCAGCAGACTTGATCACTTCTTAATCAATTAAGAGGAAAGGGGGAGGAGAAATCTTCCCCCTACTTATATGGAAAAACGATTTTTTGATGTAAACCCCGACACTGGGATCACCCGCACATGGCACTACAACGATTTGACTGATGAGGCAACGATTCAGACAACTCAAGATCTGACTGCCGTCATCGAGGCCAACAAGCGCGACTTGGCTGCCATTGATGAGAAGGCTACATGGAAAGGCGAATGGCATCACGTTGCCAGCATCCCTGAGTCCCTGTACTACCAGATGAAGGCCGAGGGCAAGATTGATGACCAGGCTTACATGAAAAAATGGCTCAACGACAGTGACAACAAATTCTTCCGAGTCCGACCAGGGAAAGTATGAACTACATCGCAGTCTGCACCCCAGCGCGGGATCAAGTACACACCAACTACACCTATTGCATGGTCAACATGGTGGCGTACCACACGCTCAACACCACTGATGCTGTGAGCTTGAAGATCCTGCAAGGAACACTGATCCAGAATCAGCGTGCTGATCTTTGCTTGGATGCGATGCGCGAAGGTTGCAGCCATATCCTGTTCATTGACTCTGACATGACATTCCCGCAGGACATGATCCAGCGACTGCTGGCGCATGATGTGGACGTTGTGGCGGCCAACTGCGCACGGCGCAGGATGCCAACAGGTCCAACTGCGCAGAATTACGATGAGAACGGCAAGCGCCAGCCCATCTACACCATGCCCGAATCAACAGGCTTGGAAGAGATTGGATCTGTCGGCACTGGCGTGATGATGATCAAGCGCAATGTCTTTGAGGGCATGACAGAGCCATGGTTTGATATGCCTTGGCAGACTGACACTCGCGGCTACATGGGCGAGGATGTCTTCTTTTGTAAAAAGGCTCAAGAGATGGGCTACAAGGTGTATATTGACCATGATGTCTCGAAAGAGATCGGCCACATTGGCACGTTTGAATTCAGACACGAACACACTTGGATCGTCAAAGAAGAGATGGAAAAAGAGGCAGTCTAATGGCACTCACGACATACACCGAACTAAAGGCCTCGCTGGCCGACTGGCTCAACAGGTCAGACTTGACGGCCACCATCCCTGACTTCATCAGCCTGGCTGAATCGCAGATTGAGCGCCAGCTGCGCACCCGCCAGATGATTGTGCGAGCCAATGCAACATTTGCGGCGGCTGCTGAATATGGCACTGTGCCTGATGACTTCTTGGAAGCCAAGGCCATCAAGATCAACACCAACCCAGTGACCAACCTGACATTTCAGACAATTGACGCCATGGATCAGTTGTCGAACACCACCTACTTGTCCAGCGGCAAGCCACTGTATTTTTCGGTGGTTGGAAACCAATTCCGATTGCTTCCAATCCCTGACGGCGCATACACGGCAGAGCTGGTGTACTACGCCAAGTTGACAAAGTTGTCATCAACAGTTGCAACCAACTGGCTGCTGACACAGGCGCCTGATGTGTATTTGTATGGCTCTTTGTTGCAGGCTGCGCCATACCTGCAAGACGATGCGAGAATCCCTGTGTGGTCATCGCTTTATCAGGCAGGACTAGATCAGTTGCAGATTGCAGATGATCGCGGTTCTACATCGGGCGGTGCGATTTTGGCAAGAGCAAGGACATTCGGATGATGATTACCACCACCAAGGGCGAGATGGACGAGTCACTGCTTGAAAAGCGTGAAGGATCTCTCGACAACGATACCGAGACAACGAGCTGGGTAGAGTATTGGTTGGATGGCGAATTGGTGCATCGGTCTGTCCACATGGCTCTCAAAAGCAGTGTCTTTGCTGATGGCATCAGTCAACAAATTTAAGGAATAAACCATGGCCAATACACAAGCGATGTGTACGAGTTTCAAGGGCGAGCTGCTGGTCGGCCACCACAATTTCGGCACTGGCGTCATTCGCGCAGCGACCACCGCCGACACATTCAAGGCCGCCTTGTACTTGGCCTCTGCCACTGTCAATGCCTCCACCACGGCCTACAGCTCATCTGGTGAGGTGACAGGTACAGGATATACCGCAGGCGGTGTGACAGTGACATTTGGCACACCTCCAAGCACCAGTGGCACGACAGCTTTTGTGACGCCAAGCGCCAGCATCAGCTACTCAGCCGTCACATTGTCAACAGCATTTGATGCGGTCCTGATCTACAACTCGACCCAGTCAGACAAGGCAGTCAGCGTCCACACATTCGGCAGTCAGACAGTGACTGCTGGGACATTCACCCTGACCATGCCGACCAACGATGCAAGCACTGGCCTGATCAGGCTGGCTTAAAGCAGGGGCAGCGGCATGGCTGCATATGGAACAGGCTATTACGGGCTTGGCGTCTACGGCATAGGCAATGTCGTTATCAGTGGCAATTCGTCTGCCACTGCTGTCGGCAATTTACTAGCAGACCGATCAATCCAAGAAGATGGCACGATTGCCACAGGCAATGTCGGCACAGTCGGGCTGACTGTCTCCATTGCCATCTCTGGCAATGCGTCCACCTGTGCTGTTGGATCGGTCTTAGCGACATCAACCCTTGCAGTCACAGGCAATGCGGCAACCTTGGCGGTTGGCAGTGTCACGGCGACCAGGGCAATTGATGTATCTGGCAATGCCGCGACTGGCGCTGTTGGCTCTGTTGGCATCACCAGCACCACATCCATCACAGGCAATGCCGCCACTGGCGCTGTCGGTACGGTTGGCGCAGAGGTTATTTCGTTCCAAGACATCACTGGAGTCGAAGGCACAGGCGATGTCGGCACTGTTGGCAATGTCGTATCCATTGGGATCACCGGCGTTGAATCAATTTGCGCTGTTGGCGTGATGATTGGATTTGGCTGGGGAGCCATTCCAGACACCAGCGAGAGCTGGACACCAGATTCAGACACATCGGCAAGCTGGACACCAGTCGCTGATTCCTCTGAGAGCTGGACACCTGTTTCAGAATCATCAGAATCTTGGACAGATTTAGAAGACAATTCAATCACTTGGCAAGAGGCCGCATAGGAGTTTCATCATGGCAGATACCACCACCACCAACCTATTACTCACAAAGCCCGAAGTCGGTGCAAGTACTGACACATGGGGGACAAAAGTCAATACAGACTTGGACACGATTGATGCTGTCTTTGCGGCTGCTGGCACAGGCACATCAGTTGGCTTGAATGTCGGCTCTGGGAAGACATTGGCTGTGGCTGGTACTTTGACTGTTACTGGCAGTGCGACTGTTGAGTTTGCTGATGGCTCTGCCGGATCACCATCCATCACAAACGATGGCGACACCAACACAGGCATCTTCTTCCCTGCGGCTGACACTATTGCCTTTTCTGAAGGTGGTGTGGAGGCTATGCGCCTTGACAGCGCAGGCAACATGGGTCTTGGTGTTACGCCTAGTGCTTGGGGTTCAGCTTATTACAAAGCAATTGAGGGTGGAGATGGCGGTAATCAAAGTGCTATTGCCTTTCGCACTGATTCAAATGGCGTAGAGCTTTTTGCTAATGCGTTTTTTAATGGCACAAACAATATATATAAATATACTGGTACTGCTGGATTTTATCAATTAGCTGGTAATACCCATGCTTGGTACAACGCCGCCTCTGGCACAGCAGGGAACACAATCAGCTTCACCCAAGCAATGGTTCTGGATGCTAGTGGGAATTTGGGGGTGGGTGCAACGTCTATTGGATACTCTGCAAAATCTCAGTTTGTTAAACAAGGCTCATCATCTGCAAACAACTCGGTTACTGATTCTGCTGTGCTGGCTTCAAATGCAAGCGGTTCAGCATCTGAAAATATTGGACTAAGGCTTAAAACTGGAGCTGGTATTAGTGGAATATCTGTTGTCAGTCAATTGGTTTCTGCTGGCAATAACGCCCTTGAGCTTTACACAGTCGAATCAACACCACTTATATTAGGAACGAACGCCACAGAACGAGCCCGTATCACCTCCGGCGGTGACTTGCTGGTGGGGAAGAATAGCTCTGATTCAAGCGTGGCAGGCATTGAATTAAGGTCGTCAGGTATTGCAACATTTACAAGAAGCGCAGACACAGTTTTATTTGTAAACAGACTTACTAATGATGGTACTTTAGTTGAATTTGCTCAAGCAACAACTATTGAAGGCACTATTTCAGTCTCAGGCACAACTGTGTCCTACAACGGTGGTCACTTATCTCGTTATGCTCAGACACCCACAGCCAAAGACGAGTCACTGGTTAAAGGTACTGTGCTGTCTAACCTTGATGCAATGAATGTTTATATAGATGCTGAAGGCAACCCTGTTGATAACGAACAATTAAACAAAGTCAAGGTTTCTGACACCGAAGGTGATGCCAATGTTGCTGGTGTGTTCGTTAATTGGTCACATGATGAAGACCACAACGTGGACGAAATCAACATGGCTATGACTGGCGACATGATTATCCGCATTGCCCAAGGAACAACAGTTCAGCGTGGTGATTTGCTCATGTCCGCAGGGGACGGTACTGCCAAGCCTCAAGGCGATGACATTGTTCGTTCTAAGACAGTTGCCAAAGTCACATCAACCCATGTCACTTGCACATACGCAGACGGTTCTTACTGTGTGCCTTGTGTATTGATGGCTTGCTAAAAGGAAATATATGACCACCACTTGGACAATCTCCCAACTTGACCGTCAAACCTCTGATGGATTTGTAACCACTGCCCACTGGCAAGCCACAGCAGTAGATGGTGAGCATTCAGCCTCTATTGTTAACACTTGCTCATGGTCTGATGGCACTCCCACCGTGGACTATGCCGACCTGACAGAAGCAACAGTCCTTGGCTGGATTTGGGCAAATGGTGTGGATAAGGACGCAACAGAAGCGGCTCTAGCGGCTCAGATTGAACTGAAGAAGAATCCTGTTAAAGCCACAGGAGTGCCTTGGTGAACGAGGTGGAAAAAGAGTTTGCCATCCATCAGGCGATTTGCGATCAACGGTACAAGGCCATTGAGGACAAGCTGGAGTCTGGCAAGAAGCGCATGGAGAAGATCGAGATCCAGCTGTACATCGTGATTGCTGCCATCTTGTTTGGACCAGGCGTTGCCGCTGACATCGTCAAGAAACTCTTGGGGCTATAAATTGATCCGATCAGCATCTGCCTGCTTGCAGCTGGACTTGTTAAGAACATTCAGGCTGGGTGCGAGCTTTTCCGTCAGGCGCAACAGTCTTTCGTTGAAATCAAGCAGACTGCTGATGAAGTCATTGCAATTGGCAAAGAGGCTCAAGGATTCTGGAATCAGCTTCTCAAGTTCTTTGGTGGGAAGCCAAAGCCAAAGCAGTCATCGTCAAAGCCTTTGGCGAAAAAGAAGTCAGCCTATGTCGCAGTTGATGAGACACAGGTCAAGATCGACATCGTCAAAAACCTGACTGAGTTTTTCAGACTGCAAGAGCAGTTGGCTGCACACATCAGAGAAGAGGAAGAGAAGAGCCTAACAGTCTATGACCCCAATCAGAACTTGATGGAGGCGGCGCTCAAGAGAGTGATGGCTCAACAAGAAATGGACAGGCTTGTAGTGACGATTAGGGAGACGATGGTGTACCAGTCACCGCCAGAGATGGGTGCTTTGTACAGCGAGGTCTTCAAGATGCGGGAAGTCATCTCAGAGGAACAGGAAAAAGCTAGACTCAAGCAGGAGGCAAAGAAGAGGGCTGACAGATGGCAACGGCGGCAGGAGCAAAGAAACGTCCAGCTAAAGCTGGCAGCAGTAGTAGCGACTACTATGTTCCTCCTCTACCTGTGGTTGTGGCTCCTCCTACTCAGTCGCTGGGGGAAGACGTGATGGGTTGGATCGCTGCATGTGTGTTGGTGGCTCTGCTTCTTCCGCTTGGCGCAATGCTTTATCTCGACATATTGGAGGTGAAGCATCAGGTGAAACAAGAGGTGGAAAAGGTAGAACGGTTAAGAAGACAACTGGAACAGGAAAGGCGCAAAAATGACAAGACATGAATTTTCACTGCTGGCGTTGACTGTTTGCGTTGGCATCCTCTGCGGCTTGCTAGTCGGTTGTGATGACCGCTTCAGATACCCTTGCCAAGATCCAAAGAACTGGGAACTTGCCGAGTGCAAGCCGCCAGTCTGCACCGCGACAGGCACATGCCCTGATCAACTTACCAAACCAGAGAAGGAGATTAAGTGATGGCTACAGTTGGATACAAACCAAACAACCGTCTATCACCAGAGGAGATTGAGGCTCGCGTGTGGGCTTGGGTAATCTTTGTGATCTCCATCATCTTGCTGGGCAGCTGTTTCAGCTTCATCTATTCTGTGACGTTCGTCACCCAACCCATGTCATCTATGGCCCCCATTGACAAGGTCTACACCAAGATGATCAACGACATCATGCTGCTTTGCACTGGCGTGCTGGGCGGTGTAGCTGGCCGCAAGGCAGTGTCTGCTGCTGTTGCCACGGCTACCGCCAAGGCAGAGACTATTGACAACGACAACGATGAGCCGCCAAAGCCATGAAGGATCTTCTTGGCGGTCTGCTGGTGCTGGTCCTTGTGTTTGGCGGTGGCTACTGCACCGGCAAGCACTATGAGCAAGAGGCCCAGCAGGCCGAGGTTGACAGGCTCAACACCGAGGCCAGAGCCAAGGAGGCGGCCTTAGAAGCCGCTGTAACAACCACCGCAAACGCATTGAGGGTAACGAATGAAAAAGCCAAACTTGCTACGAAGCAGCGCGATGCTGCTATTGATGCTGGCGCTTACAAGTTGCGGGTTCCTGTCAAAACGTCCTGCCCCGTACAGCCCACCGCAGATACCGCCACTCCCACCGGAAGTGGTGGAGGAGAAACATCAGCCGAACTTAGTCCAGAAGCTGGAAAAGCTTTTTTCGCTATAGCGGAGGAGGGTGACCGCGCCATCACCAAGCTGAATGCTTGCATTGATTTGTATAACCAAGCCCTTGAATCACAGAAAGGTATCAAATGACACAACTCACCGCCAACTTTTCTTTGCACGAATTGACCAAGTCGGACACTGCCTTGCGCAATGATCTGGATAACACGCCAGATGAAGAGGCAACAGAGAATCTGCGCCTGCTATGCGAAAAGGTTCTCCAGCCTGTGCGTGACCACTTTGGCAAAGGTGTCAAGGTGAACTCAGGGTTCCGCGCTCCAGCCGTAAACCAAGCCACTGGAGGGTCGAAGACCTCAGACCATTGCATGGGCCGAGCCGCCGATATTGAGATCCCTGGCGTTGCCAATGCCGATCTGGCTCAGTGGATTATGGATAACTTGGAATACACCCAATTGATTTTGGAGTTTTACACGCCAGGCATTCCAGACAGCGGCTGGGTCCATGTCAGCTATGACCCGAACAACCTCAAGAAGCAAGAGCTGACCGCCACCAAGGTGGCGGGCAAGACGCAATATTTGCCTGGTCTAGTCGCATAATTTAGGTCATGGCTACAAACCTCTCACAGCAGATCTCAACCCCAACGCAGCCAAACCTTGGCACGCCAGGGGTGGTCTACGATGAGAGGTTAATGGCTCAATCCTTTGGCGGCTTGAATGTCTACTTTTCCAAGCTCACAGCCATCTTTGCAGCCCTCTTTGGGCCAAGGGGTGGGAAGTGGATGAACAACCCTTATGGCGTGTTTCAAGACTCCACAGACCAGACCGCGGCCAACACCACCACGGCCTACGCCATCACCTTTGACACCACTGACTTCAGCAATGGCGTCACCTTGTCGAATTCGTCAAGGCTGAATGTGGCGCAGTCTGGCATCTACAACTTGCAATTCAGCATCCAGTTTAAGAACACCACCAATGACGGCCAAGATGTTGATGTCTGGTTTCGCAAAAACGGCACTGACATTGCCAATTCAAACAGCAGGTTTCATCTGTCGCAAAGAAAATCTTCTGGCGACCCATCCCATTTGATTGCCGCGATGAACTTCTTTGTAAGTTTGGCGGCCAGCGACTATGTACAAATCATGTGGCGGCCAACAGATGTGGGTGTAAGCCTTGAGCATTTTGCCGCAGGCACTTCACCGACAAGGCCAGCCATCCCGTCAGTCATTGCCACTTTGAGCTTCGTGTCCAATTTGTCGCAAGAAACCGCATAATTCAGCCATGGCATTCGTACCCCTCAAAATCCCACCAGGCATCTACCGCAACGGCACTGAATATCAGTCTGCTGGGCGGTGGTTTGACGCCAACCTTGTACGCTGGTTTGAAAATACCCTGCGCCCGATTGGCGGGTGGCGTAAGCGTTCCACCAGCCAACTGACAGGATCATGCCGTGGCCTTTTAACTTGGCGCGATAACAGTGGGGATCGTTGGATCGCTGCTGGCACTCAATCCAAGCTCTACGCCATGAACGAGGCGGGGACGCTCAAAGACATCACCCCGACAGGGTTGACTGTTGGCATTGCGGACGCCGTTATCAAGACTGGCTATGGTTATTCCACTTACGGCAATTTTGCCTATGGCGTTGCGCGGCCAGATGTTGGCACTGTGACACCGGCCACCACATGGAGCCTTGACACATGGGGCGAGTACTTGGTGGCCTGTTCAGACGCCGATGGCAAGCTCTATGAGTGGCAATTGGGCTTCTCTACGCCAACCTTGGCGGTTGCCATCACCAATGCGCCAACAGGCTGCGCAGCTGTGATGTCCACTGCCGAGCGTTTCTTGTTTGCTTTGGGCGCTGGTGGCAACCCGCGCAAGGTGTCTTGGTGCGATCAGGAAAACAACACTGTCTGGACGGCTGCGGCCACCAATCAGGCTGGTGACTTTGAGCTGCAAACAGTTGGCGCGTTGAAGGCTGGCAAGAAGGTGCGCGGCATCAATTTGCTCTTCACTGATGTTGATGTGCACACCGCCAGCTATGTCGGCGCACCCTATGTGTACTCATTTGAGAAGGCTGGCTCTGGATGCGGTCTGATCTCCTCGCAGGCTGTGGCCGCCATTGACACTGCCGCCATGTGGATGTCTTCATCAGGCTTCTGGATATTTGACGGCTATGTCAAGCCACTGCCCTGCGATGTGTCTGACTATGTGTTTCAGAATCTGAACTACAACCAAGCCTCCAAGGTCTATTCGGTCCACAATTCCAAGTATGGCGAGATCTGGTGGTTCTACCCATCAAGCCAGTCAAACGAGGTTGATTCCTACGTCACATTCAACTACCGCGAGTCGCATTGGAACATTGGCTCCATGGCTCGCACCGCTGGCACAGACAGGGGTGTCTATTTGAATCCTCTGATGGTGTCAACTGACGGCTACATCTACGAGCATGAGGTTGGCTTTGCCTATGACGGCGGGACAGTCTATGCCGAGTCTGGACCATTTGAGATTGGTCAGGGTGACAACATCATGGCTGTGCGTCAGGTGATCCCTGATGAGCAGTCTCTGGGCGAGGTTGCCATCAGCTTTAAGACGCGGATGTATCCAACGTCAACCGAGACAACCCATGGTCCATATTCAGCCTCACAGCCAACTGATGCAAGATTCTCTGGCCGTCAGGTCAAGATGATTGTGACTGGTGACGTGCTGGACGATTGGCGCGTTGGCGTCATGAGATTGGAAGCTGTGGCGGCGGGTAAGCGTTAAGCCGCGCCGCAAAATAGAATACTGCAAAGGAAACGAACATGGCATACCGAGGCCCAGTAACAGTAGCACCAGCAGATGCTCAGCAAATTCTGCCGCCAGATTTTTTGAAGTCTGTTCCAAAAGAACTGCCCAAGGTAGTTACTAATGCAAGAACTGGTTTTAAAGAGGTTGACCCATCTTTAGACCCAAGAATTCGTGCAATTGCACCTCCTGCACCAACAGGTACGGGTAGACAGGCTTTCAGGCCACCTGGCCTTGATGGTTGGGAAATTCCATTGGACATCCCTGGACAACCCGCAACAGATGCGCGTGGCAATCCATTTCCAAAGTATGTGGCGAAATATGACCCACAAGGTAATTTTCAAGAGATTACAACTGCTGACAAATATTTTGTAACCGCTGGACAAGGCGACAAAGACAAATACGTCATCCCAAAAATTGACTTGAATGGTCGATTGATTTCAATGGGGTCTGGCACACCAGAGCAACAAAAGAAAAGTATTTTTAGGGTTCTTGCTGATACAGCCTTGGAGGCTGCACCGCTTTACTTGGCGGCTCTTGGCGGCGCAAGTTTGCTTGGTGGTAGCAGTATCTTTGGCGGTGCAGCTGGCGCTGGCGGTGCAGGTGCAGGTGCGGCTGGTGCAGGGGCCGCCGGTGCGGCTGGTGCTGGCGTACCTGGCGGCTTGCTGGGCAGCACATTGCCTGCTGGTGCAGGTGCTGGTGGCTTCTTTGCGCCTGGCGTTACAGCAGGGGCGGCCACCTTGGGCATACCAACAATGACAGGCGCACCAGCAGGTGTTACGCCAAGCGTTGCGGGTGGATTGCCAGGCGCATCATCATCAATCCCTACAACATCAGCGGTGACAACATCAACAGTAGCTGGTGCACCTGCTGCCGCAGCTCCAGCAGTTGGTGCAGGTGCAGATATACCAGCTTCTACACCATCTGGCTATGGATATACGACCCCTCCTGGTGAGTTTATGGGGCCAATTGCGCCTACCAGCACTGGCCTTATTTCTGATGTTTTAGGCTTTGCCAAGGAAAATCCACAACTGACAGGGGCGGCGATTGGGGCTATAACTGGCGCAATTGATGCTGCCAATGCGCCTAAAGAGCAGACCACCACCACGTCAATTGATCCTGAAATCAAAGCAAAGTACATGGAGAATTTGGCGCGTGCAGAGACTGCCGCCGCCAACTTGGGCGTGCGTCAGTTTGCACAGCCTGGCCAGATGTACACAGATGCTGAAAAGCAGCTCTACAACCTTGGCATGACGCCATTTGGCGCGGCTGATATTCAGCAGTTCTTTAACCCATACGAGGAGCAAGTAGTCCAAGGCGCTTTGGGAGATATTGAGCGTTCACGCTTGATGCAAGACATTGCCGACAGAGAAAGAGCTTCTCGGGCTGGCGCTTTTGGTGGTTCACGACAGGCTGTTCAGTCTGCACTGACAAATGAAGCTGCATTGCGTCAGGCGGCCACAACAGCATCAGGCTTGCGTCAAACTGGATTCAATACTGCCGCCAACCTTGGACTGTCTGCACGTCCTTTGAACATGGCCGGTCTGACAACATCTATGGGTCTTGGCGCTCAACGCGATGCGTTAAGACAAGCCGAGCTTGATGCCGCACGCAATATTGAATTGGAGCGTTTGGGCATCACTAGCGGCGCACTCGGATTGCAGCCAGCCAGAACTGGCGAGACATCAAGCCAGCCTTTGTACACCAGTGGCGTTGGCAGTGCATTGTCTGGCGGCCTGACTGGCGCTTATATTGGTTCACTGTTAAAGCCAACTTGAGGTAAAGAACATGGCGACATCATTTGATATGGGATTGCTTGGCGATCTATTTGGCGGTGGCGGTGAGACTGGCCTTGAGGGCTACTTGACGCCAGCGCAGCAGGCCGCAATGCGGCAACAAGGCCTGTTGCAGGCCGCCTTGGCTATTGGTCAGGCCAGTGGCCCCAGCACTACGCCGCGCTCCTTGATGCAGATCCTTGGCTCTGGCGTTGCCGCTGGTCAGCAAGGTTATGCCGAGGCGCAAAAGAATGCCATCACCAACTTGCTGACTAAGCAGAAGATGGATGAATACAAGCGCCAATTGGCGCAGCAAGAGGCTTATCAGCGTTTCATCATGGGCCAGCCTACCGAAGGCATGGAGATCAGTCCACAGCAAGCTATTTCGGCGCCAGGTATGCCTGTTGGTCCAACAGTTCAGCGTGCAGAGATGATCGGCCAACCAGCGCCAAGAGTCTCCCCTACTGGCGCGGCCAACTTGAGTCCACAAATGCGCCAACTGTTGGCCGCCTTGCCTGCTAAAGAAGGCATTCCAGAGGCGTTGAAGTTTATGCAGCCGCCAAAGACCGTTGGCGCGCCATATAAAGGCGCTGATGGAAAGTATTACATTCAAACAGAAACTGGAGGCGCAATTCCAGCGCCAGTAACGCCAGCCGACATGGGTGCTGAAGAATATGGTTTGCCAACTGCGCAAGTTGTAAATGGTCAGACTCAGATGGTTCAATACAACAAGTATGGTCAGCCTAGAGTTGTTCCTGGCGCAACACCTTACGAGCCATCTCCAGCAGAAGTCAAATTGTTGCGTGAGGCTGGCGTACCAGTCACCATGGAAAACATCATGGCGATTCGTAAATCAGCTACATCTCAGACCACCAATATTTTGAACGCCGAGAAAAAAGGTGTTGAATTGGCATACGAGAATGCCGTCAAAGATCTTGGTATATCAAGAGACATGGCGAGAGCTGCAAATTCAACAATTGCAAATGTCGAAAGAATTTTGCCTGCACTTGATACAGCCATCACCGGACCAGCAGCGGACACAAGAACAACATTCCTACGCATTGGTAAGCAGTTGAATATTGCTGGCGAAAATGCAGATCAAGTTCTTAAAAATACAGCGATTGTGGTGCAAGGTTTAGCGCAGCAAGAGTTGTCAGCCGCCGAACAAATGCGCGGCCAAGGTGCATTGACTGAAGGCGAAAGAGCAATTCTGCGCAGAGCTGCTGGTGGCGACCAAAGTTTGACGGCAGGCGAATTGCGTGTTGGATTGTTGGCGGCACAGCGTGTAGCAAGAATGAGAGCTGAATCGCATGGACAGTTATTGCAAACAGCCGTCAAATCAATACCTGCACTTTCATCAATTGCGCCGATGTATGAAGTTCCAGTCTATGGCGCACAAGCTCCAAATCCATTGCCAAATCTAATTCAACAAGAGCTTGATCGGCGCAGGTCACAAGGGGGAAGACGATGAGTGATGGACTAAGCCAATTCAGCATGGACGAGCTGGAGGCCATCCAAAGGGGTGACCTTTCAAGCCTATCTATGGACAAGTTGATGTTGTTGCAACAAGTTACTGGCGGTATGCAAGGCCAACAACAAGAGCCGACACCAATGGCTCCAATCCCTGTTGCAGTACAGCCACCAGCCCCTACTCAAAGATTGCGTGCAATTGCGCAGGGTGCAACACTGACTGGCGCTGATGAGGCAGAGGCTTATTTGCGATCAATGGCTGGCGAAGACTATGGCTCTGCATTGGCCGACATCAGATCAAAAACAAAGGCGTACCAGCAAGAATCGCCATATGAGGCACTTGGCTATGAGGCTTTGGGCGGCTTATTGCCTGCGGCTGCCGTAACTCTTGGAACTGGTGGCACATCAGCGCCAGCAACAGGTCCGATAGTTGCCAAAACGACAGCAGATGTTGTAAAAGCATTGGCTGGGACATCTGCACTTGGCGGCGCTTATGGAGGCGTCACAGGATTTTTATCAGGTGAAGGCGATGTACTTGATCGTGCAGCAAAAGTGCCTGGCGGTGTTGCAGTAGGCGCAACAGTGGCTCCTGCCGTCAAGACATTGATCACTGGTGGCGGGATGCTTGTTGACAAGGTCACAGACTTTGCACGCCGCCTTGCTGGTGGCCGAGGTGCAAAAGTAGTTGAAACTGAATTGCAACGGCTTGCTGGCGATACTGGTTTGACGACTGATGAAATTATTGATCGCATTGCTCGCGGTGAGATCATGGCTGAAAACGCCACATTGCTTGCTGCTGTGCGTGGCTTGTATGCGCAAGGTGGAAAGCCATCAACCACATTGATGTCATCTCTGACGCGCCGTCCAGAGCAGTTGCGCACTGAGGTGCTGACAGATATGCAACAGAAGCTGGCAAGCCAGCCTGGCAATGTATTGCGCCAATTCAAGTTGAATGATGACCAGTTGCGTCAGGTCGAAAAAGAAGCCTACAAGGAAGCATTTGGCACTGGCGGCGTCATTGACTCTCAGTTGCTTGGTAGCGTTACAGATGCTTTGAAACGGTCACCGCAGTCTGTCAAAAACATCAATGATGTCTATATCGCAGAAACAGGCAAAAAGCCATTCTTCAGCTTTGACAAGAGTGGCAATGTTGTATTCAGCAGAGCACCTACACTGGAAGATGCAGAGATCATCCGCAGGGGTATTCAAGCATCAGTGGATGAGGCTTATCAGTCTGGCCGTGGCCGTGTTGGCGAGGCACTTAAAGGTGTTGAGCTTTCATTGCGTGATGCCATTGACACTTCTTCTTCAAAACTGGCTGACGCCAGATTACAGGCGGCAACACGCCGCACCGCAAAAGATTCTTTTGATGATGGCCGCAAAGTATTTGGCAAAAGTGCTGATGAGGTGGCTGTTCTGGTTGAGGACTTGTCTCAAAAGCCTGGTGCTTTGTCAGCTTTCCGCGCAGGCACGATGGACGCCATCCGCAATCGCATGACAACAGGCACACGCAAATCAATGATGGCTAACCTGTCAGATGAGAACACCAAAGAAGGCAAGATCTTGCGCACCATTTACCCGCAAGACGAGTTACCAGGCATTTTGGACCGCATCGCAACGGCTGCACAGTCTCAGCGTGCGGCCTCATATATTCTTGGCGGCTCTCAGACAACGCCAACCTTATTGCAGGCGGCTCGCACAGGCATGAACATTTCGGCTGAAGAGGTTGCTAATGTGATGACCGCCAATCCAGTGACGATGATTTCGTCAGCCGTGAACATTGTGAAGAAGGTTGCAGCGCAGCAGAATAAGAATATGACTGAGGCACAGCGTGATCAAGTTGCAAAGATACTTGTATCTGAGGATCCAAACTTAGTGCGTAGAGCTTTGGTTGATGAAAGCGCATTTGCTTTGGTGCAACAAAAAATCAATGACTTTGCACGCTTTGCTGGCAAGACTGTGCCATACAGCTTGACAGGCATTACGGCTGGAAGAGTACCAGGCGCATTCCAAGGACAATAAATCATGGCAGATTACCTTGACTACTTGATGGGCCTTGGCGAGACTGGCGCCACACTTGGTAGTGGTGTAGCGGCTGGCTTGTTGGGGATGCCCTATGGCGTGTACAAGGGAGCCACCAGTGGCAAGCTGGGCACGCGAGAGGCCAACAGGATCGCCGAGGAAGAGGCTCGCAAGTTTATGGAGCAGTACACCTACCAACCTCGCGGAGATGTCGCGCCTGAGATGCTGCAAAGCATTGGTGGCCTGCTTGAATCAAGCAAGTTGCCGCCAGTTATTCCCGAAGTAGGGATGCTGGCATCAATCCCTCGGCAGGCTTATGCCGCACAAGCTGAACGAGCTGGCATGGCCGCTGAACGCAAAGTCGCGCCAATGGTTGAGCGCACCATGAAGAAGGGTGGCGTTGGTGCTGGCCT
>Ga0315902_10001895_pt1 | contig 33275 bp, 61 predicted proteins | sample LakEriMetagenome_9_FD_203523 | JGI IMG/M metagenome (GOLD analysis project Ga0315902, IMG submission 203523) | Freshwater fungal communities from buoy surface, Lake Erie, Ohio, United States - Buoy 12 MA117 | ecosystem: Environmental > Aquatic > Freshwater > Lake > Lake biofilm | place: USA... | reverse complement strand
AATTGTATTCCGTGTTTTCAATACTAAACGTATCATTTGAAGCTACATAAAACCATGTACGCTGCCAACACCCATACTTATTTACAAAGTCGCATAAAACAGCATCGTATTTACAATTTTGCTTAGGCACAAATTTAGCAGTCCATAAAACAGCATCTAAATCGTTTAATATTTCTAATTTGTTTCCTGCTGAATAATAAGTTTGATATACTCTCGGAACATCAATTAATGAATTATTTGTAAGCGCCTGAGTAAACGTTGCGCCCGTGTTTAAATTTGTGTATTTTGCTTTATAAGAAGTTGCTGTTTGTACCATAATATGACCTGCTCTTCTATTACTAAAAACGTTTGGGCTTAACCCTGTGTAATAATAATTGAAAGTGCCTTCATCGTGTAATATATCGTAAACTAAATTTGGGTTTGACCCTTGTTCATAATACCCGAAACCGTCAAACGCTTTTAAAGTAATATCACTACCTACTTGATAATAACTACCACCGCTTAATTTATACTTTTGTATTTTAACGTTACACCATTGACTTGTATTACTTGCAGGAAAAGAATTGTAAATTTCTTGTCTTGTATTCCAGCTTAGGTATTCACGTATGTAAGGGCTTAAATTATAATACGTCTTTACGTTGTTTGAAGCAGGTATCAATTTACTTAACGTATAAGTTGGGTTTATTGGTGCTGAACCTGTGCCATTCCAAATATATAACCGTACCCTTGAACCCGTTTGTAAGGCTTCCGAAATTTCAACTATATAAGGTGACCTTGCGAATATACTCATCTTTTTAAATTTTGTTTTAATATGTCATCAAACATTTCTACTGCTTCTAATCCAAATACTTCTACTAAATCCTCTGGCAGGTTCTTAAATGCAGATTCAAATGGCTTAGTAAAAAACAAAGTAGGTTTTAAACCACGTGCATAAATATTACGCCCGATTACTTGCGCTATTGTTTTGTAGTTTCCTTTTTTAAACTTGCCGTTTTCATCTCGTAGTCTTATGTTTTTTCTTTTAGCCCACTTTTCTAAATTACCCATAAAAGTGTTCCATGTTCCTGAGTGACTGCCGCTACCAAATTTAAACCTACTATTTGGAGCTTGTTGCCCTCGTATTTTTGCATTCTTTGAAACGTTACTTGGATTTGCTCCTCTAACCCCTTGGTCTTGGTAAAACCCGTACTCCTCCATTTCAAAATAAATGCCTATTGAATTAGGGAACGCCTTGGCTTCACCTTTAATCGAATTATAAAGTTTACTTGAAGCCTTTTTATTTTTTTGCGTTAAATTCTTTTTAGCTTGACTAACAACGTGGCGTACAAACTTATTTAATACTTCTTGCCTATCCATCACAAACCGTCATTTCGTTGCCTACTAAATAATCAAATGTCATCGTCCAGCCTGCTAAATTGTTTTCAAACCGCTCAACAAATGGCTCACACGTTGGGTTGCCGTCAATTATTCCTAAGTTAGTAAAAAAGTTACCTCTTACAAGTTTATCGTAAACACGGTTTAACATTGTTATCTGAGTGTTCAATACGTCCTGCTCGTTATCGTTGCCTATAAAAATATCAGTTGTTTCGTCTTTTGATATATCCACTACGTCCATAGCAATTATCGAAATATTATAACGAATCACATTGTTTTCAAACGTAGCGTTATTTATCATAATATGCGACAAAGGAAAAATAGTCTGCTTAGAAAGGTCAACCTGGAAAATGTCCCCTTCCGTAACCGTGTTTACTAAGTTTGTTGCCTCTAACTCAGCTTTAATAATATTCAATAATGCATAGTAACTCATGTTCTTTTCATTTGTCGTTTTAATTCACGTTGCTCAATTTCGGTTCTTTGCTTTTCGAAAGTAAGGTAGGTAAGTGCTGTTGCAAGTGGAAGTTTGGTGACTTCGTTAAATTTTGTGATATCTCCCTTAGCGACTGCATATATTGATTGATACCAGCCCCATTGCTTGTTAAATTGAGTTCTTTCGCTAAAATCTGAGATATCTCCTTGTCCTTCGTTATCTGATTCTCCAAATAATACAGGGTAGCCTCCAATAACTCGTTCTCTAAATTGTAAAAAAAAACCTTTGCTGCTAATGCTATATCCAAAGGAGCGTATTCCATAACCTCGGCATAATTTGCAGAAGAAACATAAGGCTCTATTTTATACTTATCTCCGTGTTTTTCTACTATCGGGCGATACATTACAGCCATCGCTTTATGAAAGGTCTTTACGTCGCTTATATTCGCTTCTAAATCGATATATTCACCCCAACTCATGTTTTCTAAGTTCGGTATAAACCCAAACTCAGTACCTGCCAAAGTAAATCGGTTTTTAAATTCCGTTTTTTTCTGAAACATTGTAGCAAAATGTATGCTTAACGCTTCAACTTCTTTAAATGGAATCTTAACTATTTCTTTTAGTTCGATACCGCAAAAGCATTGAATCATTTTTTCTGCTAAGAAAATCTCATCATTCGTGTTTTCGGCAATACCTAAAAACTTTTGATAGTGCTTTAATGGAATTTCACTAAGTTGCGTTGGAACGACTAATTCTAACTTCATATTATTTAAACGTTTTATTTTGTTTATTGTAGTACATAGCTACCGCATACGCTTCGCCAAGTAACATTAAATGCTTTCTTATACTTTGAGGGTCGTTAAAAACTATCTTTACACGCCTACCCGTTCGAATATACACATAATGCTCAACTTCTCGGGTTAATATCGGTGTCTCATCTGTCATTAACGTATATTATATGTGCCGTAATTTCTTTTGAGTCCGAGTGTTTCCATTTCGTGGTATCTCAGCGCGTCGATAGCGTGGTTATTTGTGTCAATAGGTTTGTTCAATCTGGTTCCTGCTTTGTCTACGTCCCAACAATACGCCCTTAACTCTTTGATTAAATTAACGCTGTTTGAAGTTACTAAATATTCCTGTTGTTGCATAACATCAATTCCGTAATTTATTGAGTCTTTGCCTTTTGTTACGCCTTTAATTGTTATTCCGTAGCGTCTTATTTCATCAATGCTTTTAGGTTCTGAACTATCAGCGTACACTACTACGTTTTTTGGAAGTCTTTTAGCTATATCGCTGTTTAACATTCCTGTTTGGTAAACTAATTCGTTGAGGATTCGTGTTCCGTTATAATTGTAAATTTCTATTGCAGAAGTAGGGTCGTTCGTGTAACCAAAGTCTAATCCAATACCCACTAAACGAGCATTACTCGGTAACTGGTCGATTTGTTTCCAGTTGCTAAATATAACCCCCTCAAGCATTCCTATTTCACCTAATCCATAAACACGCCACCAATTAGCCCAATAAGAACTTGTTTCAGCTTTTAAACGATTCTTTTCTATTTGCTCAACTATTGAGTTATCTAAGGCTTCATTATCCTTGTAGGTAAGTATTATAAACTCTGAGTCGGGTTCGTCTTTTAGTTCCGTATGCACCCAAAATTCGTTAGCAGGATTAAAGTCTAAGAAGACTTCTTTTTTCGTTCTAATAGCCAATTCGTTATAGGACTCAAAAGATATATTGTTGCACTCATTAATATAGAGAATGTCACGACGAGCACCCCGTAACTTAGAACTATCATCAGCCGAAAAAAACTCGATAAAACTGCCGTTAGCAAATTCATAACGTAAAAGTGTTTTATTAAACCTATCATCGAAGTAACGTCCCGTCTCTTTCATAATTTTTAGAAAGTCTTTTAACGCACCTCGTCTTAAATGTGGTATTGATTCCGCAACTACACTAATCTCCATTCCTGAATAAGTAGCAGCCTTTGTAATTAACACGGGCAAAATTCCGTAAGTTTTACCTGCATTGTCTCCCCCTACTACTTAATTCATAGGGGGATAAAGAGCGGAAGTTCCGCCCTGGATAATTTTTATCCGTTTTTTTAGGGCGTTAATCTTCCTTATTGCTGTTGTTATTATCATATAAATAATTTAGTTTGTGCTGTTTGGTTATTTATTCTTTGCATTGCTTTATCAAAATATTCTTTGTCAAGTTCGCATGCTGTTAAATCAAAGCCGTAATCATGGCACGCTATTGCAATACTTCCTGAGCCAAGATGTGTATCTAAAATTTTATCTCCTTGCTTTGCGTATTTATCTAATAGCCATTTGTAAAGTTTAGTTGGCTTTTGGGTTGGGTGTATTTTATTTTGCCCTGTTTCGTGTTTTGCTGCACTTCCGCACCAATGTATTTTTGCTAATCTTACAGGGCTATCAAATGAAGTCCAAGCTATTTCGCCATCAGCAAATAAACTATCACCATTATTTTTATCCCAAAATATCCAACAAGGGCTATCTCTTTGTATTTTACTCATAAAGTAGTTCCCGCCCCAAACGATTTGATTTTTAGATACCCTAAATAGTTCATCCCAATATTCCTGAGTAGGCGTATATTTATCCCAGTCCTTTGCCTCAAACTTTGTTCCTCCTGCTTTACTCACCCATCCATTTGCAAGTTTTTCCGCAATATCAATCCCATAAGGCGGGTCAACAATAGCCAAATCAAAATAGTTGTCAGGATAACGAGCCATTAGCTCCATGTTATCTTCATTGGTTATCGTCAGCATCTAATTTGAATAAAGGTTGTTCAATATTTGTTTGTTCAACTTGTTCTTTTAAGTTGTTTAAACGCTGTGTAATGCTTGGATTGTACTGTCCTACCATACCTCCTTCTATTTGGTCTCTACGGATTTCTTTGCGTATACGTAAGCAGATAGGTATAAATTCCTCGTATCTTTTATCTATGTTTTTAAAATATTGCTCTACTTGACCTACTTCGTCCCAACAAAAAACCTCAAAGCCTTCCATTGTTAATGGTCTTTCTAAAGGTTCTGCTCTCTCTTCAAATTCCTTTCCTCCGAATACGCTTTTTATTCTTGGGTTCGCCTTTACGTCTGTTTTATATCTTTCGAATAGTTCGTAAAGTTGTTCGGGGCTATCTAAGTTTCTTGGTCTTCCTACTTTTGCCATAATTCGTGTTTTAATTAGGGTTGTATTTATACGTGTTAAATTCTTCTTTTGTTACTGCGTGTATTTCTAACTTGTTTATTTCATAGTCTAAAAATATACAGTAGTTTATTTCGCTAACTTGCATTATTACTCTTATTGCGCTCCATTCGTGTTTATGTTTGTTTGGATTCATAATTACTATGTAATAGTCACTTGTTAGAAATACGCTCATTTTGTTTGCTTAGGTTTTCTTCGTAGCTTGTTGAGCAAATGGCTAAACGTTGATCCGTGTTTGTGTATTCAGTTACCATTGTGTCATCTGACATACAACGTTGAATGAAGTCTTTTTTTTCTTCGCCTGAGTTAGGAGTTGGAATCGGCATTTTGTTCGTCTTTATATTGGTTATAAACTTTTCTTAAATCATTTATCCTTTCTAAAACGCAACTTGGACAGCTTGTTAGTTCGTTTCGAACCTGGAACACTCTTGAATGAATTTTAAATAATTCAACTTGTTCAATCGGAGTTACTCGATCCGTGTTTTTGTTAAACCATTCATTGAGGTAACTAAATTCGTTTTCTTCTAAACATAAAGGTTTCTTATAAGGAAATAACTCGTTTAGCTTTGCTTTACGCTCATCACATTTGCAGTCTTCGCCTAATAACCATTTCGCAACCTTTGCAACTCCTGTTACTTCGAGTACCTTTTCTACCGTGTCGCCTAATCCTTCGCTTTTAGCTGCTAATATTTCAGCTTTTGTTCGTCTTTTACGTGCCATATTTATTTTATTAATTCAAAATCTTCATTCTTAAAGTCTAAATAATCTTCACCTACGTTTTCTTTTAAACGTTTTTTACAGTGTTTTAATGTTCCAAATATACTTTTTAAACTTATATTCGTTCCCTGTGCTATTTCACGCATACTCATATTAGTGTCTTTGTACAGCTTAAACAATAAACGGTCGTAATAGTGCCAATTATTCATTTCTTTGCTTACTTGCGTCATTAAACTTCCAAAGGCTTCGTGTTCTTCTATTTCGTCTATTTGTTGCAAATTTAAAATTTCTGAAACATCAACTTTAATTACTCGGCTTTTTTGTCGGTGAAAATCTATAAATAACGATCTGAGCGTAAGCCAAACATAATACCTATTAACTTCGCCTTTGTTCATCACTTGTTGTTCTTTGTTTTTAGTTATAAATCTAACATACATTTCTTGAACTAAATCTTCTGCGTAGAAATCCTCACCGAATTGTTTTATCGTGTTTACGTATTCTTTGTGGTGCTTAGTTACTTTATTTATCCAGTTCATAAATAAATTTCAAGTGACCAACATAAAAAGAAAATGCCAATGACACCACTTTTGTAAGCGATACCAAAGGCAATTTCATCTGTTTTTTTGAATTTCACGATACTAAGTTATGCAATTTTCGCTTATAATTCATTAAACGTCCTAAACCACGTGCGCAAGTTTCTAATCTATCGTTATATTTTTTCTCTAAATTAGGTAAATATCCCTTTCTTGAAGTCTTAATAAAGTCGCTTAACATTCTCATTCGTGTTTGCATACCCTCAATCATATCATCAACTCGATAAATTCTGTCTTCTGCTTCTTCTTTGTCAATTGCAATACCTTTGCCATCGCAAGACATACAAGTAAAGTCAACTGGGTTTTGTTCATACGGAATGTGTGTGTCGTTCAAGTCAATAGTAACGTATCCACTTCCATCACATTCAGGGCAATTCATAAATAAACTTTTCATAATTTCTAATTTTTAATTGTTTAACGTCTACAAATATACTAATTAATATAATACAACAAACAAAAAAGCGGAATTTTTTACGTTCCGCTCGAAAAATGATTCAGTAAGTGTTCTAATGGTAACTACCTGAATACGTTATTTACTAAAAAACATTCCTAACTTTTCGATTGATTTGCTTGAAAGGGTTTTACCGTTCATTAATTTATGTAAGTTAGGTTGTCTTATTCCTGAAAGTTTTGAAAAAGCGTTAAGGGTTAATTCGTGTTTTTGTATATAGTGCCGAATCATTAACCTTGTTAACTCATTTGCTTCGCTTAATACTTTTGCCTGCTCTTTCATATTCCTTTTAAAAAGTCATCAAAATCTTTGTTGCCATAGGTAGGTTTACCTCCTTGCGTTTCGTCTTTTGGTTTGAAGTCGTTAACAAATATTTTAAAATCAGGTTGTTTTTCGTCTTTTTTGTAGTTGTTAGCCCACATTGAGTATTTAACACCATTAATTGTAAAGTTAATCACTTCGCCTTTTTGAGTTTGCTTTTTCCAGGCACCTGTACTCCATTTTTTGTCTTCCATTTTTACTTATATATTTCAGTTACTAACTCGGTTATTTTTTCTGCGTCTTTTCAAACTTTTGCTTGTCGTTCATCACTAAACGGGCTGTGCCATCTTTCATCTGAAACTGAATCAAAGTTTAGATAGGTTATAATTGCCTGAATTAATTGTTCTTTCTTTTCCATTTACTTAATATATTTTATTGGGTTTATACTTTGAAGCCATTGCTTTAAGACTTCGATTTTACTTCTTACGCTTGTTTTACTCATTTCTTTTGAATATAAAGGTTTTTAAATCGTGTTTCCGTACAACAAAACTCTTTTATCGTGTTTGCATCGCTTTGTCTTATTACTTCGTACCAAAGTTTTCCACGTTGGATATCTTTGATTTGCACTAATTGGTCTTCTCTTGTTGAGTTAATATAGTAACCCATGATTTTTAATTCGTTTTTCATCTTATTCTGATTTAGGTGGAAAATATGTTCCACATTCATTACATAAATACTCTTCTACTGGTCTTTCTTTTTTACTCCAATCATAATTAGTATGAATGTTTTCACATTCACCACAATTTGGGCAACACTCTTCTTCCATATTATTTTACTTTTTCATATAGTTCAACATTAACTTTCTTATACTTTACTTTACATTCAGTACTTTCTATAACATATGCTGATAAAATTGAAAAGCAAATTGTAAGTGGAATCATTGATATCCATATAAGGATTTTTATAAATTTAGGTGCATCCTCTCCCATAATTAGCAATACCATTGTTCCTGCTAATAAAAATCCAAGAAATACTGCTCCTATAATTGCTACTGTTTCCATCTTATTCTGATTTAAAGGTTTCGTTGTAATATAATTCTGCACTTCTATCTTCTCCATTATTGTAGGCATCAATAATCTGCTGCTTCTCCATTACTTTAGCTTGGTTGAAATACTTACTAATATTATTTATAAACTCAATAAAAGTTAATTCACCATCAAATAATGCTATTGCCTCCGCTTCTACTTTATTTTCTACAATCATTACTGCTGTCTGTTTCATAAATTTTCTATTAAATTGTTATAATACTCTCTACATTCTTCTACTCGTTGTTTAATCTTTTCGATTGTTTCTTCGTCTTTTGCTATTTTAAAGACTTTTACACGCTTTTCTTTCGGGATGTGGTCAAAGTTATGTTTCTTCTGAATAAAGTCTCTTACATCTAAACTTTCATCAATTAACCCTTGTTTCCAATGTTCACGCCTAACTTCGTCTTCTACTATCTGAAAAGGTGTATTTACTAAACAGTAACATAAAAGTGCTTCGTCTTTTCCTGTTAACCACATATAACCCTGAAGTTGATAGTAGTAATCTTTATTCGGGCATTCGGTCTCGAAAAATGGAAAAGTAGTTGCATCCCAAGAACATTTTACATCTAAAAGAACTTCATTCGTGTTTACGTCTGGTGTTCCTGTTAGATAATCGTTGGTTAAATTCTCATCATTTTTATAGATGAATCCTAAATCAAGAACATCGTTAACCAATTCGATACCTTCGTCTTCTACTTCATTACCTTTATCCGTGTATCTACTCCAAAACTCTTTACGGATTCCGTATTTATGTTCTATTGCAAGTTCCTGAATGTAGGTTTTTGTAGTTTTAGAAAGAACCTCCCCTTTTGTTTTAGGGGAAGTCATTAGTTTTCCTATTTGTGAGCAACGTATTTTCATTCTATTCTGATTTAAAGGTTTCGTTGTAGTATTGTTCTGCTTCTTCATAACTATAAGAACATTGTTTACAAGCATCTATTATCTGATCTTTCTCCATTTCTTTGGCTTGTTGAATAAGTCGTTTTATTTCATTTTCTGTTAAATGTCTTTCGCCATCTAATTGTTCAACCAACCACTCTACTGCTGTTTTCATATAAGTAACAATGCTTTTTGTTGAACTTCATTTAATTCGAACTTTGCTTGTAGTTCTTCAGCTGTAAATTCACCTGCTCTTATTGCTTCTACTGCTTTTAAGAATCGTTCACCTTGTATTGTAGGCTTTTTATCCGTCTTTACGGGTTTTATTTGCTCACCTGCTGCATCAACGTCTTTATCGGTTACAATACCTAAAATAGAAGATAGTGCGTAACGTCTTAAATAAGTGATTGCAGAACCTAATACTTGAAAATCATTCATTCCTTTTAACTGAACGCCTTGAGGAATATCCGTTTTACTTTCTATGCTTTCTCCACTTTCACAATGGAATAAACACGTTACTATTGTTTGACCATTAATTAATTGGGTAAAGCCTAATCCGTGTTTTTGTAATAACGGGTTAATAACTTCAAAGATTTTAGGAAGGTCAGCATACGAATATCCGTAGCCTTGTGTTCCTTTGTGAATTACTGGCACTTCTTGCTGAAATGCTGCTAAACTTTTAAATAGGTTTTTCATAATATAAATTTTAATTGTTTTACAAATATAACTATTCTTTTTAATATAACAATGGGATCAAAAAAAAATTATAAAAATTTCTTTAATCCTTCAGCACATCGTTCAATGCTGTTTGCTCGTTCCTGAAGGCTTTGTATTTGTTCAGCGATAGTTTGCTTACAATCGCTTGTAAAGTAGCCGTTAGACGTAGCTATTAAAGGAATAATGCCATTTGTACGAATGTAGTTAACTATCTTACGTAAACGCGGACCATTCATTTTAACTTTTGATTCGTTTTTTTGTAAGTATTCGTTCATCCGTTTAACTATCAATTCAGCTTTTATAGGGTTATCCTTTTTATAGAATCGGAAGCTGTGAACTATAACAGGAACTAAGTTTAATTCTTCATCTGTTAGTTCGTGAGTAATGGTTTCAAATGTTGTTATCATAATTTAAGTTTTAAAATCCGTAACGCATTACATCTTCATACTCAGCTAAACTCATTTGGTCGTAATGGTCTTGCGCTATATCTCCATTTAGTTCAAATCGTGTTTTTCTAATTTCACGTTCTTTAGCTTCTGCGTTTTCTATGTTACGCATAATCATTTTTAGCGTGTTTCTTAAATGGTTTTCATCCATTAAATCAATGTCGATTTTTTGACCATTCTTCATAGTCCAGTAATACTTTTTCATAATTTAAGTTTTAATTGTTGGGTCAAATATAGTTATTCTTTTTAATATAACAACTATTTTAAATTAAAATTCTTGGAGCGTAATATATTGCAAAGTCATCTATAATATAAACTACTATGACTAATTTGCGTTTAAATCGCTTAGGAACGTCTTTATAACCTTTTCCAACATAGAAACAATAATCAGCTTTTTTAAGTGGTTTAGGAACGTTATCCCATATTTCTTGTAATATATCATTCATATTCTTTAATCTTTTTTTTGTAGGTAGCTATTATTTCTTTTAGTTCTTCAATTGTGAACTTCCGTGTTTTCTTACTTTCAGCTTCTAAAATATTAAATCTTTGTTCACCTATCTTTGAAATAAGGCGTGTTCTATACTCCAAAAGATTGCCTGATAAAAATTGATTGCACGTAATGCAGGAACTATGTACGTTATCTTCATTAAATCGAACGTTGTAATGGTTGTTTGCATTCCAAAAGTGCGAAGCGTTTACACGTCCTGTAATTGGTTTGTCGCAACTTATGCAAGGTTTACCCTTATCTCGTAGGTTGATCCATTTGTTAAACACTTGTTGGGCTAATTTAAGGTAGTCGGATAGTGTCATTAAATCCTGCTTCGCTTTTGCTTTCGTCTTTTTCCAAGTTTTATTCTTTACTTCTTCCACGAAAACACGAACGCATTCGTCTTTTAAACAATACTTCATGTTAAACCGAGCGGGTTCGAATTTCTCTTTGCAGTTTTTACACCTCATAAATCAACGTCTTTTAGTTTTAACTCCATTTCTAAATCTTTTACTTTAAACTTTTCTTCCTGCAATAGCTTTTCAAGTCTAAAATTTTGCTGTAGTGCTGCCCTTAGTTCTTTCTCGATCGCATCGTAACTAATTTTAACTTGTTGTAAGTCTACTAAACTACGCTCCATTGAATGTATTAAGTCATGTCTATTTGAAGCACGTTCTTTTATTTCTTCAAGGCTTAGTTTAATCTTTAAATAAGTAGTGTCTAAGTTTACTTTGCCAGTTATAATTGTCAATTCATCCATTTATTCGTGTTTTTGCTTGTTATAATAATCAAAAAGGATTGTTTTTCAACTTTTCCGAAAACGAAAGTAATTCTTTTCCGTTAACTACATCGGGTTGAATTAAAGGTAGTTGTTTAGCAGGAAAACTATTTGAAACGGTTACAGATTGTAACGGGTTCACTGAATTTATTTTAAATCCTAATCCGTTGTTAAACTCACATAATACTGGCTCATCTAATCTCGTATGCATTCCGCCCGTGTCCATATCCTTAATTTTTTCTACGTTTACCATAGTGTAATATTTCATTGTTTCGTGTTTTATTAGCCTGTGAATTACAAACATATCGTCACATCTATTTAAAAAAGCCTTGCCACCCTCAACGTGGTCTTTTAAAGGTGGTTTAAGATGTCCTTTCCATTGATGGTTTTCAGGATATAAGTTGCCACTTCGACCGCTTTCGCTATTTGGATGCGTGTTTATGTAAATTGTCATTCCTGATTCATTGACAAACTGACGCGCTTGATTTAAAAACTGATAGTTACCCTCATAAGTCATAGGTCGATCAAGTCCAGTGAACGGATCTATTAATCCAGCATCGCAATCACTATCCTTAAACAGCTTTAAAATATCTGCTGGAGTATAAAGTTTATCGTTTGGAATGAAATCAAAATACTGTTCAATAAAAGTTGCTGTGCTTAATATCTTTTTATCGTCTATTTCTGAAAACTTTTTGCCTAAATACATTTGAATCATGTCGCGTAAAATTTGTCCTTTTTGGTTTTCACCGCTCCAGATACAAAACTTCAATTCGTGTTTTATTGCCAATGTCAAAAAATACCAATTTATCCAATATGTTTTACCTACGTTGTCATGTCCTAAAATTATATTAAGCTGTTTGCGTTTAAACCTAAGATGTTCATCTAAGAAACAATCTATTCCGTAACCCTTTTTAATTTTTCCGTGTTTATAGTCAAGTAGGTATTGTGTAGCATCTCCTTTCATAATCCAAGTTGTTTGTTAACGTATTCAACTAAGTGGTCGGTTTCTTGTTTCTGATATTGTTTAGGGTTTCTACTAAACCAAATTCTTAACCTTTGAGAAATACCGAATGTTTTTTCTTTTTCAAATCTAAGTTTTTTATCATTCTCACCGTGTTCGGTCCAATAGAAATAAAAGTCGTTTAACATATCCCTACCATACTCATCTAAAAAAGGTTTAAGCGCATCAGCAAATTTTAATTTGCGTTCTTCTATATTCTCATTCTTATTTACATTAACATTTACATTAACATTGTTATTAGCTTCAACTTTGCTTTCATTTTGCTTATCTTTTGCTTCTGTTTCGCTTTCATTTCGTTTTGTTTTTGGTTTTTTACCATTCTCAAATCGCTTAATATTTGCGTCAAGTTGTGGTTTAATCAAAGTAAACAATGCTTTGCTTATATCGTTAGTAAATTCTATTTCTTGAAAGTTTAAACCATACTCAAAAATAGCATCGTAAAGTTCAGCTTTAATTACTGGAGACAAACCCGTAACACTTTCATAAAAGCTTCGGTAAAAAATCATTGAATCACGTTTCATTTGTTGTTTGTATAAATTAAAAAAGCCCAATCAAATCCGCTGGAGTCTCACGTCAGCTTCATTGAAAGGGCAATAATTCCTTTTTGGTTAACTATGTTTGAGACTCTAACCAATTACAAATATATAAATTATTTTTTAATCAAACTCAAAATTCTTATAAAAATTATTCGATACGTTAACACGAACCTTCCATCGTTTTATTTTACGATAGTCAATCTTTTGCTTACCATTGTATAATACAAGAACATTCATAGCTTTTCAATTTCGTGTTTAACATCCAGGAGCCATTGATGAGCAATACTACCCTCGTTAATATATAAGCCGTTTCTAATATCAATCATTTCATCTACTGCAATCAATGCGCATCGTTTCGCTATTCCAGTACAAAGTATTTCATTACCACACTCGGTGTCTTCTTCCATTAATATAACTTTATAAGCGTCAACTAATTCGTTTGCTTTTTCTTGTGGTGTCATAACTTTTCTATTTCGTTAACAACACTCTTCCAATACTTTATACGTTCTACGTCCAACGTTTCTCTAATCATGGAATGAGCTAAATATATTGCGCATTCTTTTGCTTTCTTATAATCACGTAAATTCAATTCAATAAAAAAGTGTTGAACTAAACTGAATGCTTCGTCTTTTGGTATCATAGGTTAGATTTTATTGTTATTACGTCTTTATTTACTACAAAATTTCTCGTCTTTTTGTACTCCTGCATGAACTGAAGGTATCGTTTATGACCGTTAGCAGCTGGAATCACATCCTCAAAGTATTCTTTGCCTTGCATTAACTCGGACTTTAAACGTTCAATCATTGTTTCTAAGCAATCAAAATTAGTATATTCGAAGCTTACTGTTACTGTTTTAGCTTTCATAGTTCTAATTTTAGTTCTTCCCAAGTTAAAGCAAAATACAAGTTTTGAAGTTGGTGGATGTACTCAGTATCTTGATACCAATCACCAAACTCAGGAAGGTAAAAGTGACAATACTCCCCATCTACAATATCAACGTCATATCCTCTTTTTTCGTAAAGACTTGAAGATTCATTGTATGTAAAACCTAATTTTAACAGCCATTCTGTTGTTGTTGGAATAGCTATTAAACAAGTTCCAACATCAAAAATACTTGTATTATCTTCTATTTTTACACTGTTATTTGTTCTAATTTCAGTCACCACAACGTGACCTTGTTTTCCGTTTAAATAGTTTCCTATCCTTAAATCAGTTGCTTTCATGTTTAGTTCTTTTATGTTTTCCAGTTCTTAATATATCGCAATAGTTGATTCCGTGTTTTTGTGCGTATTTTAAAACGTATTCTTCGCAATACTCTAACACGGACGAAGTGTAAAGATATTTATCGTTAATACTTACAATGTAATTAACGTATGTACTACCCTTGTACGTCTGAGTTATTTTTCTAATCCACCTGTATTTCATCGCTTAATAAATAAAATTACAATTATTGACCCAACTAAATAACCAAAGGCACTCGAAAAAGCCATTTTAAGACGTTCTGACCACGTTTTGGACTCAACTACATAACCAATAAAGGGCAAACCTAAAAACGGGCCGATAAAAGCAAAGAACATCATTCCGTAAATATCACCTTCTGAAACAAAACGAATGTAAAAAGTAGAACATATCTCGATAATCAAAGCCGAAATTCCTATTATTAAGTATTTCATATCCTGCTCCATGTTTTATTATCTTCATTCCAACGAACGTTATACGCTTTAGCCTCGCAAACCCTTAAATAAAGCTGCATATTTAAACGTCCCGTGTTTTTCTTCTTTTGGTCATGCCAGTAATTGATTATTTCAATCAAAGTTGGTTTCGTGTTTTTAGCCGTTCTCATCGCATTAAAATTAAAAGTGAATACAATCCTACCAAAGTAACGATAAGTAGCGGGAAAAAGCCTAAAAAGCACTTTAAAACGTCTTTATGTTCTTCTGTTGCTGGTGTAACTTGGTCTAACAAGTCTAAAAAGTAATTTTTCATAGTTAATTGTTTAATTGTTTCTGCAAATATACTAATTAATATAACATAAGGTTACATTTTTTTCAGATATTTTTTTCTAAAACTAAAAAACCCCTACCGAAGTAAGGGTTCTCGTTAACAATTAACCTATCAATTATGAAGAAATCGGTACAAATATACTACTTTATTCTTCTTAACAAAACTTTTTTAAGAACTTTGCCAACTAATTTTAAAAGACCGCCTTGTGCGTCGACTTTCACCTCAACGTTATCAGCGGTCTTATTAACTTCAACATCTAATTTTTTAGAGTCGTAGTTAACTTTTAAATCTCCGTCTTTACGCTCAACATTAACATCTATATTTTCCGTGTCAACTTTAACGTTTAAATTTTTCTTTGCCATTTTATGCTTCGTTTGTTGTTATTACTCCTTTTGGTTCTAATTTAACTTTTCTTACGTTTGCAGGTTGTGCTACTTTCCAAGCAGTTCTTCGTGCCTGATTCAATCTACTCTTTGCAATCCGTGAAACACTAACTGAATTGTTTTGATTACCTCCTAACACATGATAGTGTGTATCATCTTCTCCTACATAAATTCCTACGTGACCGCCTCCGTTTCTTTTGAATGTAAGAACATCGCCTAACATAGGTTCTAAAACACGGTTGCCGAACTTATTCCAGTTTAAAGCCCATAACGGACGTTCAACGACTTCTAAGCCTGCAGACTTTGCGCAATATGCCACAAACAAACCGCACCAAGGAATCTCGTCGTTTGTATAAACATTTGAAAGCCCTAACTCCTTTGCCCAATTTAGAATAATCGGGTTATGTGTTTTACCTACAAACTCTTTAACTCCAAGTTGTTTAACGGCTTGAACTAAAATGCGAGGTGCTGTTTCTTTATTTAACCAGTCGTAACTCATTCTATTTCTATTAATTCGTCTTTTGGAACTACAGCGAAATTATTATTATCAGGAACTTCCCTTGTTGCTGAGTTATTTGCTTTCCCATAGCAGTCATAAAGACGGTGTTTAAGGTCTTGAACATCTGAATGCGTATACCATAACCACATGGCAAGAACTCCCGTTGCCCCTTGCTTTTTAATTACTGTTAAAATTTGTTCTATATTTATCATGATTCAAAAGGTGGTGGTGTTGGTTTTGGTTCGTAAGGAATTAAGTCAAGGTCTTTAACCCAAAGAAAGTCAGGATTAACGCACTGCTCCATTTCTTCAATTGAGATTACCCAATTATCATTCAAGTCTTGAATAGGATTGAAATACGAGTCAGGCGCATACCATTGCCCGACTAATTCGTCTTTTTGTACCTCTGTCAATAGTCCGACATAGGTATCTTTTTGTTCTTTTGTTAAATCTGTTAGTTTCATATATTAAACGTTTCTTGATAAGGCTGTTTGAAATGCTTGTACTGCTGTGTAAAAGTTAGCTGCTTCTGTGTCTGTTAAACCATCACCTATTGAAGCGAAAGCTAAATTATCAGGACAATATTGACTTGGAGAACCACTATTTAAAGCTAAAATAAAAAAATTCCCATTATTTGTTGCTGATGATGATGTTTTTGTTACAGGTGCATCATTATTTTGATAATACTTAAAATTTGAGGAATTTGTCCTTGACATACAAACAAAACCTTTTACTGGGTAATTTAATGAATGGTCAACTTGTCCTCCTCCTAATGTGGAGTAATTTAATGAATTACCAAAATTTAATATAAATCTTGAAGCAGCACTAATATAAACACCCATTTGAGTAACATTACTTGTTGTAACATTATTTCGTACATATAATGATATATTTTTACTATTTAATGAAAGTATAGATTGTTCATTTAAAAATGTATTTGCATATCCATTAGTTCCATTTCCTGTTACACCATTTGAATTATGAGTTACACCTCCATTAAACACAAGTCTAAACGCTGCATCTAAATCTCTTGGGTCTTTAAGATTAAATTTATTACTTGTAGCCGTTCCACCAACAAAAGGATAAACCGCTTTCATCTTAGTCCACAAGCTATCAGCTTTTAATCCTATTACTAAGTTGTTTATTGCGTTAGCTTCTACTTGGTCTACTATACCTGCGTTAGTTACAAATGCTTGTGCATCAGCATCACTTACTGTTTGTGTGCCTATTGAGCGTCCTAAGGTAGTTTGAAATGCTTGTACGGCTGTGTAAAGGTTAGCTGCTTCGGTGTTTGTTAAGTTATCTCCAATATGAGCAAATGCAATTGTATGTTGAGCATAATAACCCGTTCCACCGCTATAATTATCTGCTAATAAATATAAACTTCTATTTGCTGGATTGCTTGTTCCGTTGGCTGTTGTATTGATATTAGATGAGTTCTTAAAATATCTTCTATTTGTTCCGTCTTTTGTTAACAAATATTGACCTGCTAACCTATTTGAAATAACACCAATTACCCTTGAGCCTATGGCATCACGAAGCCCTAAAAACTCATTATAAATAGTACCTCTAATAGTCATTGCACTAACATGATTATCAGTTGAACAACCTATCAAAGTATAATAATTAGCATCATTAACAAAATTATTTCTTGTATATACTGAAAAACTTGCATTTGTATTTGAAGTAAAATTAGTGGAGTCATTAAATTTAGTATCACAAAATCCATTAATTCCACCCGTAACACCATTAGCTGAATGAGTAACACTACCGCCATAAGTTAACCTAAATGCAGCATCTAAATCACGAGGGTCTTTTAAGTTCCATTTATGCTGTGCTGCTGTGCCACCTACAAACGGATACAAAGCCTTCATTTTACTCCAAATGTTATACCCTTTCAAGTCAACTACCAAAGTATTAATAGCCGCTTGTTGTGTAGGGTCTGTTATTGCAGCCGCTGTTATGAATGCTTGTGCATCTGGGTCTGTTGTAACACCTACAATATCAGTTAAACCCGCCCAACTATCTGCGTGTATATCACCCCAACCAATAGCGTTGTTTGCACCTTGCCCCCAACCTATATTATTATTTGAAGCACCATCGCCCCATCCGTTGCTATTTGCCATGATTAAGTTGTTATATCACCGTATAAATACCATTCGTTCGTATCTCTTTTATACAAAGTAGCTACCGAATATTGAGCAGAAGTTTTATATTTACCTCCGTTACTTCTTAAAGTTACTCCCGTATCGCCTATTATATTAACTTCACCTGCTCCGTATTGTGTTATCGTTATAAGCGTTCCTGAAGGATATGGTACATTCGCATTTGTAGGCACAATTAAATTATTAGATGCACTAAAATTCAATTCTACTACTTTATTTGCATCTGCTAAAACTAACGTATATTGAATTGTTTGCGTGTTTTTGGCACGGTTTCTAACCTCAGCACCCGAAACATATTTACTTGCAAAAGTACCGCCTCCAGTATCCTGAGCAATAGCAATCCTATCAGAAGCTTCTAAATTACTTCCCTTTGCCGTTAACTGACTTATTTTCAAGTTTGCCATCTATCTTTTTTAAATAAACGATTAATTTTTTAATATTTTCCTTTTTTGGTTTGTATGTCTTCATAGAGCTATATATTTAGTATAGTCTTTAATATGCTTTTGCTTTCCCATTAACACAGAATGAGAAAAATTTTCATAATTTGTTACCCATTCTAAATTTTCAACTCTATTATCACTTTTAATTCCATTAATATGGTTTACTTGCTCTTTATTTAATGGATTTTCTATAAAAGCATCAGCAACTAATCTATGAACTAAATGTTTTCTTTGTATTCCGTCTTTTGCTATTGCTAATCTCAAATAACCTTTTTTAGTAATCCAAAATGAAACTAATTTACCATGATAAGTAAATAATCTTTTTTCTGTCATTTTTTTTGGGTCTGTTCTTTCTATTTTTCTTGTAATACTTCGAACTCTACCTAAATTACTTACTTCAAAATAGCCATCATACGATTTAATTGGCTTCCATACTTCATGCATACGCTTATATATATAAATTAAAAATACTTAATAAAATCAAAATCCAGCCGCCGTAGTTATTAATATCGTTTGGAAAAGTATCTCCATTCGAGTTCGTGTTGTACTCGGGAAATATATCCTGATTATAAATTATATGCTCTATAAAACGCTCCGTGTATTCCTTCGCTATATTCGAATACTTCGTAATTAAAAAGTCTATTTCAGTTTTATCAACGTTTTCCGCGTTTTCAGAACTATGTTTATAAACTCCTTTGTTTGCTATTGTGTAAGCTGCATTTGGTAAATATTCTACCATAGCCCAGTGAATCAACATAGGTTTAACGTAAACTTCTAAAAGGTCTTTGTAATCTTCAAAAACAGGGTCATTGATATCGCCATTTAAAATCAAAGTTTTAATCTTTTGAATTAACTGCGTGCCTAAATAGTGTTCAATGTGAATGTCCTGAGCTATCTTAATGAATTGAATAAATTTATCCGTGTCTACATTGCCATTTAAAGCCGTAAAACGCACGATATCGTTACGAGTGATTAGTAATGCTTCTGCCATTATTGAAATCGTTTATTCGTTGGTAAAAAGCCTTGATTCGGCATATCCTTTGGGCGCATAGCAACTAAATTATTATTTCGTATTCTATAACCTGCCTTTTCAGCCTTTGTAGTTGAAATAGTTTTAGCCTTTGGACTTAATGGGTCGATACCGCTTTTATCATCAAAAGCTATAAACGTTTTTCTTCGCCATGCATGACCGCAAGCTCCACCGCCTTTATATAACCAAATTGAATATAAATCTGTGCCACGTGGACCCCAACCTTCATTTACAGTTTGATTTGACATTCTTAAAATATCTTCTTTTCGGTAAAATTTACCAGCTTGAACCATTTTTTTACAAAATTCACGGCTGTTTTCTTTAATCGTTCCGTCGTAAGTATATCGAGTAATAAATCGAATACCGTCTATTGTATCGTCTTGTTCGCTTTTTGCTCTCGGGTTTGCTGTTCCAGTTGAAACTAAATTTACTAACTTACTTAATAAACTTTGTTTAGGATTATTTAATGCTTCAATTTCTTTATCCGCTTCGTCTTCTTGTTCGTAGTCTACTTCGTAATCGTCAATTAAAACCCAATTATCCTGAGCATCTTCGCCTAAGTCAATTAAAGCCTGTGCAATTACAGAATCTTTGCTTAATTCTACGCCCGTTTCTTCGGCTTTTTGTTCTTCGGTTTGTACGTTTTCTAAATCCGTAAATTCCAAAGGCTGCAAAGTTCTAAACGCTAATTTCAAAGATATTCCGTTAAAAGCTAAAATCTTATCTAACGCTTCTATTATTGTATCTTGGAATGGTTTAATAACCATGTTGTCAAATAATATACTTGAATTTTTTAACTCGTCTGCATTTGAGCTAAATCCATTACTTGAAGCAATACCAAATAAAAGTGGGCTTGTTACGTTATGACCTAACATTATCTTACGTAAACACTCTTCACTTAAATAAGTGTAATGGTCAGGGGCATCGTTTAATGGTATATCTTCAACTGTTGTTCGTGTTTCAGTATTTTCGTTAAAGCTTACAATTACCTTGCGTCCACCTGAGCCAGTTAATTTACCTAAAACTTGACTTGAAATTTGGTCTTGTTGCTCAGGAGTAGGGGTGCCATTATTAAAATTCACGATTTTGGTCCCAGAAAAAGACGTCTGCACCTCGTTAATCAAATAATTTGCAACTTCCTCTTCAAGTAAAGCGTAACTAATCGCTCCCTGATAATCAACATAGCTAAAATATTTCATTCCTAAGCTATACGGCTTAACGTAAAGTATTTCTATTTCGTCGTTTGAATACCCGTAAGCACTTATTCTTTTAGGTGGAAACTTTTTAACATCTTCCCAATTATCTGAATAGTAATAAGCTTCTATTTCGCCTTCTTTATTACACTTTTCAGGTGCTAACAATTGAACTGGAATATGGTAAGCCTTTAAAATCTTTTTATGATTTTTGTCATAGTGAACTTGAATAGCACATTGACCCAAAGCTTTAAGCTCAAAACACAATTTACGTAAGCAATCCTGATTGAATAAAGCCATCATTTGAGCGTACTCATTCGGCTTTTTATTAGCATCTATTGCAAATAGTCCACGACCATAAATTAAACGGCTTATATTGTTTATAATTGCGTTATTCGTAGTAGAATTTTTATAACGTTCAATAAGGAAATTGAAATAGTTGTTATTTTCTCCGTACGTTACCCATTCATTTCGCTTGTTTTCCGAAATTGTAGGTGCTTCGTATTTCGCTAAGTTTAATATATGTAAGTTATTCATAAACTATAAATTCGTTTCCACTTGTGTGGCTTGTGTAATCGCTGTTATTAACTGAGAATGAAACAACAGGTTGATCAGTACAAAATACTTTACCTCTAAACACTAAATCACCATCATTAAATAATTCAACGTTATAATAGTGGTTTTCAATTAAAGCACACTCAATTTCGATTTGTTGGTAATATACTTTATCAACTACATCAACAATTGTAATTACTTCTGGTGTGTTTGTACTATCGTCCGTAAATATTAACTCATCAAAAGTTACCGAACGCGGTACGATGTTTAAAAATTGAGAATCTGTTGAAGTCGTTAATACGTTCATATATTATAAACGTTCAATTCGTGTTTGTGTTTCTAAAATAGAAAAACCCCACCAAGTTGGCAGGGTCTTAATCTATGGAGAAACAGAAATTGTCTATGAATCTACAATTGTAGCCCCGTTCAAAATAGTTGAAGCTAAATCGCTTTCAGATGAAGTATTCAAGAAGTTAGCAGGTATGTTTTCCATTCCTGTAAACGTCAAAGAATATCCGTTAAAGTCACCCATTGCAGTACCAGAAGAAACAGTACCAGCTGTAACGTCCATACCTCTTTGAAGTCCTGCAATAAAGAACTCATTTCCTCGTGTTCTAACAATGATAACAGGGCGTCCATAAGCTAACAATTTAACCGTTTTATGCGTTTGTACGTCTTGTTTTTTCAATTGTACTGTTAAAACTTGCTCAAAGAAAGTAGTTCCGTTATCTCTTGAAGACTGAATAGTTTGCTCAAATGAATTTGCTCCTTTCAATTCAAATTTGTAAACGCTTGAAATGTTTGCAATGTCTGAAATAGTGTCTTCATATCCAGCAGCTACTGAATAAGTAACGTCACCACCCAATGTTGAAGGGTCTGGGTTAAAATCCCCGTAGTTAATAATATAGATAGCATCTAAACCGCTTACGCCGTCTTTGCATGCTTCTAATCTTCCGTGTGCTATATCGCAGCTCATATCTTATTTTTTTAATGTTAAACAAAAAAGGGTGGCGTTTATTTCACCACCCTCGATTAATTTTTAATTTGATTAGTTAGCTGAATTAGTGATTCCGTAAGTAACTAAGTCAGAAGCAAAACCATATTTAGCGTCAGCAGTAAATCGCATAACTACTCGTACATTTTGACTTCCGTCAGTTTCCGACATATCCAAAACTCGTACTTCATTTAAATCAGAAAGTAGCGATGTCGCAAAGAACAAGTTAGAAGTTTGAGCCAACAAAGCTGTGTTAGCAGCAAGACCGTTAGCCAAGAAAATCTTAACACCGTCAAAATAAAGGTCCCCCAATACTTGGTTAGTTCCTTTGTTGTCATAACCATTAGCACCTACACCAGAAGCAGCAAAACCACCCAATGCACGAACGTAAGCTCTATAAATGTTGTTAGAAACATAAAGAGTTAAATCTTCTTTTCCGTACAATGCAGAAGGTAAAGCATCAACGATAAGACCTAACTCAGCGATAACGTTTGAAGCAGTAACACCACCACCAACAGCAGGGATTTCCTGAGCAGCAGGTAAAGCAGCGTCAGTTGTTAATTGTGTCATGATTCCAGCAAATTGACCAGCTGTTGCGTTAACACCTCTCCAAATTGAAGTTTCCATTCCAGCAGCAACTTTCTCAGCAGCGTGAGCGATTAAGAAATCAGCAAAAGATTTAGGCAAAACATCAAATGCAGAATAACCCATTTGAATGGCATCAAAATCCGCTCTAAAGTCACTCTTACACAATTGTAAATTTACTTGAAAAGACTCAGGCTGCAAAATTCTTTCAGTCAAAGTAACTGTTGATGTAGGGTCGAAGTCGCAAGTTGCGTTTTTAATAATATCGTCAGTAGCCACTCGTTTGATAACTTGTTTATACTTAACGTTAGGCATGATAGTAATTCCGCCTTTTTCTAATGTTGGTGCGCTTAATAAAGCTGCAGCGATGTACTTACCTGCGAACTCGCCAGCGTAAGTAGTAGTAATTGAACTTGTTGTACTCATTTTATAAATTTTTTAAATATTAAACTACGGTTAAAGTAATTGCACCCGATGCAGTTCCAAGTCCTGAAACATACCAGTTTGTTCCGTCACAAACTAAATCAACATAATCACCTACTGTGTCAGCAGCGTGTGCGAATGTAATCGTGTTTTCGTCAGCTCCTGGTACGTTAACGCTATTAACATTAACACCACCTTGGATAACGTTTGAAGCTGCTTTAATAGTCCAAGCAGTTGTAGCGAACAATTGACCAACGATAAATCGGTAGTTTTGTCCAGCAGATGAAGCAACCGCAGGAAGTGTTATTTGCGCTCCTGTTGCAGCTTTTAGAATAAATACTTTGCCTGAATCCTCAGCGTCCAAAGTAATTGCTCCCGTAATGTTTTCAACTACATTCAATTGACGTAGTGGGTCATTCGAAATAGAAACTAATGTTGTACTCATTTTTTTTTGTTTTTAAATTATTATTTGTTTATTTTACTCATTACAGAATCCATAATTGTGCGTCCTCTTTTTGAAGCTATTTTAGTAATTTCAACAGGATTTACATTTTCAGGATTGAACGAAATAGGCTTCGGCTCTTCTTTAACTTCGCTTAGTTCTACTTCTTTTGTTTTCAATGCGCTCAATTCAGCTTTCAAAGTTTCGTTTTCAGTTTTCAATGCTTCGATTTCTGAAAAGAAAGATTCTTTAACTACGCTTTCAATAGTTTTCTTTGGCGCAGGTGCTGTTGTTTCGTTAGCTTCAACCTCTACTTCTACGGTTGGTTCTTCTTCCATTGCTGGTTCTTCTTCCATTTTCTCTTTCACTTCCTTAACGATACCCTCAACCTCTACGACTAAGATACGTCCGTCTTCCATTTCGTATTCTCCAACTGGAACAGGTATTTTTTGGTCATCTTCCGTAACTACGAAAACTTCCATTTCAGGCTCGAATGACTCAGCTTCTATAACTGTTACACCGTCCATTAATTTCATTTGTTCTAACTTCACTTCCATTCCTAAAAGAACTCGAACTTTGTTTAAGATTTGATTTGTATTCATTTTTGTTTTTATTTATTATCTATATTTAGCTAAAGTTTTTGTTAAATCTTCCATAGCTTGCATTTTATCTCTTGCTATTCTTTTCATAACATCATTATAATTTGGAATTGACTCAACATTTATTCCTAAGTCTTTGGCTTTTTTAGCAATATCAACCCCTTCTTTTGATAAACTTTCCATTTCATCAATAAATGTTCTCAACTCGTTTTTTGCTTCGGAAATTAAATTACTTGCTTTACCAAAATGTTTTTTATATAACTCGCTATATCTATTTTGAATTTCATCAATAGAAGCTAACTCAACTTCGTGTTTTGCTAACTCTACCTTTTCGGTAAACAACTTGTCGTAAACTGTTTTTCTCGTGTTCATATTTCTTAAACGTTTTAAATTATTATTCTGTTACCTTTTTTATCCGTTTTGACGTATTGTAACCCTTACTCCGTTGTTTTCCGTTGCCGTTACATTTTGAGGTGTTACACTCGCTGTTTTACCTATTCCTTGAGCGTGTAAACTTCCGTCACAACATTTTTTGTTATAAGTTCCGTCTTCACATAGGCAACCACGTCTGCCGCCTTTTGGACTTGCTTTGCTAACTGTTCTTTCTGCCATTTTAATTTATTTTAAATTTTAGCTAAATTTCCTATAAGGTTTTCAATAGCCTTTATATTTTCTTTTATTCGAACTATTCCATTTTCCACTTCTCTTTGTGGGCTTTCTATACCTAAATCTTTCATTTGCTTAACAAAATTTTGAAATTTAACAAGCAATTCTTTATTTGCATTTAATGCAGTTTCAGCAGGTTTTTTAGCTGCGTTTGCTAAATCAATCGCTTTTATTGCCCCTGCATTTGCCGTTATTAATTCTTTTTCAATATCTTGCAATAAGCCTAATTCAACTTGTACTTTTGATAACTTAACCTCGTTTGCGTTTTTTTCTAATTCCGCTACTTTTTTAAATATGCTGTTTAACTTGTTCATTTTAGTAATTCTTTTAGTTTATTAATTATTTCTTGTTTTTCGACTTTCTCTTGGCTCATTTCGTATTTATCAGCGAAGTAACCCTCTATTGAAAAGCCTTTTACCTTGCCTGCTTTAACATCGTTCCAAATATCTTCGTTGTTTACTTTCATTGAAATCATCCAAGTTCCTTTAGGTAGGTTAAAACCGTACTCTTTAGATTTATCCATTTTAGGATTATCAATTACCCAACTTTCAACAACACTCATTCCGTTTAACTTTTCTTTGTGTTCTAAAGTAGCGTTGTTTTGATTAGAACGCATTAAGAACAACTCAGAAGCCTTTTTAATAGTGCCCTCGCTGAAATAAATGTAATATCCGTTTCCGTCTTTATCCGCTCTTAAAATTTGTTTGTTAGGAACTAAGGCAGCACCCATTAAGATTTTTTTTTCAGCGTCAACTTCTTTAAGTTCTATTTCGTGTTTTGAAAGGGCTATAAAGTTTTCCTCAATTGCAGGTGAATGAACTACCGATACTGCGTGGATTCCTGTTTGTAAATCGTTCTCGTCAATTATTAACTCGATTATTTTTGGCTTTTCCATATTCTTTAAACGTTATAATGTTGCATTTTGTAGCCTATTTCTATCTAAGGCTTGTTGGCTTGTTACTTCACCGCTAACTACATAAGCTTGTACTGGCTGTTGTTGTAATTGTGCTAATTGATTAACTCCCGAACTTCCTATAATACTAAAATTAGGCGATTGAACCATTCCACCACCACCTCCACCAGCAGGAGAACCACCACCACTACCGCCCGAAGCACCACTGCCAAATTTAGAAGATGCGATTTTTATAATATTAGCAGCACCAACAGCAGCAGCAATTCCTGCTTCTACAAATTGTGTTCCAGTTGCTAATTTAATAGGGTTACCACCTGCTGTTAAAGCACCCGTAACCGCCATTGCCGTGTTCGTAACCGCAGCGGCTAAATTAAAAGCCTTTTGTATTTCAAATTGTTTGCGTGCGTCTTTATCATTTTTAGCTGTAAATGAACCAATAATATCGCCTATCGCCGTAAATGCTTGCCCTGCTAATTGTAATCGTTTTTGTCTAAGTTCGTTTTCCGCTGCTATTTGTTTTTCTTTGCTTTTTTTATCAATAGCTTCAATCTCTAAGGCTTTTGCAGCTTCAATAATTGCTAATTGTTCTGCGTTGCCTTTTGCCGCTTCCTCAAGTGCAAAGTATTTTTGACGTACTAACTCCAATGCATACTCGTCTTCGGTCATTGACTTTTGTAAACGAGCTTGAAAATTAGCTTCGTCTATTTCTTCAATTTTAGATTGAAACTCATTTTCAGCTTCAATCTTTAAACGATTTGCTTCTTTAATTGCAGCAAGTTCTTTTTGCCTTAATTCTTCTGCCTTTGCATATTCTTCTTGTTGATATTTTAAACGTATTTCGTTAATTTCATTTGCCTGTGCTAATTCAAGTTGGGTTGTATCTTTTCCGTATTTTTTAGCAAGTGCTATTTGTGCGTTATATTTTTCATTAACTGCAAATTCTTCGTTTTCTTGTTCAGTTCTTAATCGAGCTTGATTTTCTGCTAATGCTTGTTTATTATTTTGTTTTATTTGCGCAAGTTCATCGTTAATTCTATCTTGAATAGCTTTTCTTTTTTCTTTCTCTTTATCAATTAATTCTTGTTGTCTTTGTTTTTCTTCTTCCGCAGCTTGTTTCTTTTTAGCTTTTATATCTTCTTCAAATTGAAATTCATCATTTTTTAATTTTGCTAATTGATCTCTTAATTCAGATACTTTTTTACGTTGATCTTTTGCAGTTTCTTCATCTCCAAATAGCATTCTACCCGTAGCATTCAACCCGAGTTTATCAAAAGTATTAACTGTTTTAAGATTTTTTAATTGCTCTTCGTATACTTTTTTACTTGCTTCGATTTCTGCCTTGGTGCGTTCTATTGCATCTTTAAATCTTTTTTTCCTTTTAGTATTAATCTCATCTTCTGTATACCCTAATCTTTTCAACGTTCGTTCGTATTCAGCAAAATTTTCAACTGCTCTACGTGCTGTTTCGGCTTGTTCACTTGTTGTCTTTTCAAATTCTTTTGCTTTACCTAATGTAGTAGAAAAAACATCTTGCAATTTATCCATATTAGCAATTAGTATACCAACTGCTGCAATTAATAATCCAATACCAGTTAATAAAAATGCTTTACTTGCTCCAGTCATGGCTTTAAATCCAGCAACTGCTTTAGTAACCATATTACCAACTTTTCCTTGTAATGCTGAAAATGCTCGCCCAGCATCTTCCAATCCTTCAAGACCTTGAGCCAAAGCCATAGCAGATTGAACACGAAGCATTGTTTCTTGTAGCTTTTCGGATTCTACTCCTACTAAACCAAGACCCCCTTCAATTGCACTAAATCCACTTGCGACAGCAGTCATAGCCTTACCCATTGCTATAAATGTACCTTCTCCTTTATAGGTGGAAAGTAAATCGTTTGTATCTTCGATTTGGTCTTTTAAACCTGCTGCTTTTCTTGCTGCTTCTGCTGCTTGTTGCGACGTTTCACCATAGGCAGCTGCAACACGTTGTAATTCAACAACCGCTTCTTTGTACTGTTGTTTAAGTGTTTTACTATTGTCTTGTATTTCTAACTCAATTACCCTTTTTTCTGCCATTGCGCTTTACTTTAAATTCTCTAAATGATTGTTTCCAAATATCCCTAACCGAATCTTTTAACTCGTGTTTTCCTTTGGCTATTTCAATGTTTTCGCTAACCCCAACATGTTCGCTTAGTTTTAGCATATTAATTATTTCTTTTATCATTGTTGTAATATTTCTATTATTTGGTCAACTGTACTTCCGTCTGTTAACGTGTTTTGTACATCCAAAGTAATTACTTTAACCGTTGAATTTTCAGTAATGTAATTTTGGAACTCTTCCGTTATTAAAAAGTCGCCGTTTTCAGCTAATATATATTGTACTGAATCCGCATTTGCTCCAACTGTAACATCTACAAATTGACTTTGAAATATTTGATTTGGTGAAATTGTAACACCTGCGGCAGTCGTTGTTATATCCGCTTTATCAGCTTTGTTAACTAAGTTTACAGCTACACCAATTGTTTGAGCGGAATTGCTTATAACAATAGGTTTACGACTTCGTTTCATAGGTCGGAAATCTAAATACAAGCTGAAATTAACTTCGCCTGTTGTTAGATTAGATTTCATTTCGTTAATAATATAACGCTTATCTCTTATTATTAACCTATCGTTTAGTTGAAGGCTTGTTAAAAGTGAAATAGGTAAATTCGTTTTTACGTGAACTAATCTATTTTTAAGATTGAATAAATTAACTAAATACGAAAAGTAATACTCAGCATATAAACCTTGTTGTATAGTTTCTAAATGAATTACTGAATTTTCAGCTCCAAAATTTAAACTGTATTTCGTGTTTATATATGTTAAATCTTGACCGAACTGAGCAAAGGAAGTTATATTATCATGCCCCATTCCGTTATAAAACTTTATAGGGTGCGCGCTTAAACTATTACTTTGACCGTACAAATAAAGCAAAATAGGCTTAGGGGTGTAAGCTTGGTAGTTTTCGTTTAAGCAATAACCAAAAATTGCATATCTTGTTGGGTCGCCAGTTTTCTCAGCACGTGTAAATAACAAGTTTTCAAAAGGTACTTCAATATTGTACTCGTCACCGTCATAAGCAAATTGATATTCCGTGTTTCCGTACTCGCTATTTGTTAATTTAAAAAACTGCCTATTTACAAAACTTTCAGATTGCTGATATTTAAAGGCTATCTTTTTATACAATTTAATTCTTTCAATATCGATTGAATCAATGTCGGTATATGGAGTTATATCAACTATTGCTCCTTGTTGATACCACTCGTCCAAAGGTAGGATTTCGAATACGTCTTTTTCTATACCTACGCAAGTCATATTAAACTCCTTTAAAACCCCTGAAAAGAAGTCAGACACTTTAATATCGGGCAAAGTATTATTTAAACTTACGTTGCCAGTCAATGATGTTTGAACGGTACTTATTTGAGCGTAATTTGTTAAGCCATTAAAACCTTGAATTTGATATGTTAATAGTATATCAACGTTCATTGTGTTTGTCGCCTTCATTTTAAAAGTCAATGAAGTATTTAAACCCGAAGTATTTTGTATTGATACAAACCCAATTACAGCACTACTATCGCCTTGTAATGTTTGAAAATAATTTCCATTTTGGTAAACCTCAATGTAAAATGTACCAACCGCTGAAACGTTTTGAACGTCAAATGTTATTATATGGTTTATTGCTCCTGTTGCTTCGATTATATTTATTTTGTCTTCATAAATATTTACATATGTTAAATCGCCTGGATTTGGTAAGTTAGGGTCTTCAATTAAGGTTGCTATTACTTGGTCTAAAAGAATATCCGATGTTTCAGTTAAGAATTGATATTCAATTGTATTTTTACCATACAAAAACACGTTTGTAAATCTTGGGTCACTTAAAAACGTACCTTGAAAAGTTAATCCATACTGCGCTTCAATAGCTTCAAATAACTTACTTACTTTAACTGCTGGGAATAACTCATCAAAACGAATAGCATGAGCATTGTTTGTTACATCTTCACCTGAACTTTGATAAGCCCATAACCTATCATTTGCAATTAAAGGATATCTAACATCGAAGTCCGTTGCTAAATCCGTTATTCGGTTGTAAATGTTTGTAGCAGTATAAGCAAATTCTAAACTTGTTAAATCCAGTTGGTTTATTTTATCTTCACCAAATGCATCTTTTAACGTTCGTATTTCTCCATAGAATGTTATTTGATAATTTTCTGCATGATTATTTTTTATATTCGCCTTTTCGATTTGTATTTTGCCACGTCTAAATGTCGTTAAATCGATTTCAATAAGTGCGTTTCTACGTATGTTATGGTCAATAGTTGAATCTACGTCCGATTGATAGAAGTGTTGAAATATCTTATTATTTACGGTTGAAGCAGGAACGGTAAACGATTGAGAAAAGTCGGTAAATACTTTTGAAATGTCGTTAATATTTTGAACACTTGAATTAACCTGAATTTGCTCGTCTTCAAATAATTCGAGTTTATGACCTTCAATATAAACTTGTACTTGTCTCATATAACGTTGTTAATAGCATTGAACGCAAAATCAAATTCTAATTGGTAATTAATTGTTTTCGTGTTTATGGATTTGAATAGCTCCGTTGACTTCGTGTTAAGTTTTACAGGCAAACTATTAATTAATATTCGTTCACTTGCCATAAGTTGTTTAAGTAAGTCTTTGTAGCTTTCATCAACCCAATCGGTATTTACTTTAATTGATTTCTTTGCCGTTGTATTAAATACTTTTCTTTGACCTTCCAAAGTATTGTAGTTAGGAAACGTTGACTGCATCAAATTGTATTCCGTGTTTTCAATACTAAACGTATCATTTGAAGCTACATAAAACCATGTACGCTGCCAACACCCATACTTATTTACAAAGTCGCATAAAACAGCATCGTATTTACAATTTTGCTTAGGAACAAATTTAGCCGTCCATAAAACAGCATCTAAATCGTTTAATATTTCTAATTTGTTTCCTGCTGAATAATAAGTTTGATATACTCTCGGAACATCAATTAATGAATTATTTGTAAGTGCCTGAGTAAACGTTGCCCCCGTATTTAAATTCGTGTATTTTGCTTTATACGAAGTTGCGGTTTGTACCATAATATGACCTGCTCTTCTATTACTAAAAACATTTGGGCTTAAACCTGTGTAATAATAATTAAACGTGCCTTCATCGTGTAATATATCGTAAACCAAACTTGGGTTTGAACCTTGTTCATAATATCCAAAACCGTCAAATGCTTTTAGAGTAATATCACTACCTACTTGATAATAACTGCCACCGCTTAATTTATACTTTTGTATTTTAACATTACACCATTGATTTGTATTACTTGCAGGAAAAGAATTGTAAATTTCTTGCCTTGTATTCCAACTTAAATATTCACGTATGTAAGGGCTAATATTATAATACGTCTTTACGTTGTTTGAAGCTGGAATCAATTTACTTAGCGTATAAGTTGGGCTTGTTGGTGCTGAACCTGTACCATTCCAAATATATAACCTTACCCTTGAACCCGTTTGTAAGGCTTCCGAAATTTCAACTATATACGGTGATCTTGCGAATATACTCATCTCTTTAAATTTTGTTTTAATATGTCATCAAACATTTCTACTGCTTCTAATCCAAATACTTCTACTAAATCCTCTGGCAAGTTTTTAAACGCTGCTTCAAATGGCTTAGTAAAAAACAAAGTTGGCTTCAATCCACGTGCATAAATGTTTCGACCGATTACTTGTGCTATTGTTTTGTAGTTTCCTTTTTTAAACTTTCCACTTTCATCTCGTAGTCTTATGTTTTTTCTTTTAGCCCACTTTTCTAAATTACCAATAAAAGTGTTCCATGTTCCTGAGTGACTTCCGCTACCAAATTTAAACCTACTATTTGGAGCTTGTTGCCCTCGTATTTTTGCATTTTTTGAAACGTTACTTGGATTTGCACCTTTAACCCCTTGGTCTTGGTAAAACCCGTACTCCTCCATTTCAAAATAAATACCTATTGAATTAGGAAAAGATTTTGCTTCACCTTTAATCGAATTATAAAGTTTACTTGAAGCCTTTTTATTTTTTTGCGTTAAATTCTTTTTGGCTTGACTAACAACATGACGTACAAACTTATTTAATACTTCTTGCCTATCCATCACAAACCGTCATTTCGTTGCCTACTAAATAATCGAATGTCATTGTCCAGCCTGCTAAGTTGTTTTCAAACCGCTCAACAAAAGGTTCACACGTTGGGTTTCCGTCAATGATTCCTAAGTTAGTAAAGAAGTTACCACGAACTAATTTGTCATAAACACGATTCAACATTGTTATCTGAGTGTTCAATACGTCCTGCTCGTTATCGTTGCCTATGAAAATATCAGTTGTTTCGTCTTTTGATATATCCACTACGTCCATTGCAATTATTGAAATATTATAACGAATTACATTGTTTTCAAACGTAGCGTTATTTATCATAATATGCGACAAAGGAAAAATTGTTTGTTTAGAAAGGTCAACTTGGAATATATCACCTTCCGTAACCGTGTTTACTAAGTTAGTTGCTTCTAACTCAGCTTTAATAATGTTCAATAATGCGTAGTAACTCATGTTCTTTTCATTTGTCGTTTTAATTCACGTTGCTCGATTTCAGTTCTTTGCTTTTCGAAAGTAAGGTAGGTAAGTGCTGTTGCAAGTGGAAGCTTGGTGACTTCGTTAAATTTTGTGATATCTCCCTTAGCGACTGCATATATTGACTGATACCATCCCCACTGCTTGTTAAATTGAGTTCTTTCGCTAAAATCTGAGATATCTCCTTGTCCTTCGTTATCTGATTCTCCAAATAGTACAGGGTAGCCTCTAATAACTCGTTCTCTAAATTGTAAAAAAAAACCTTTGCTGCTAATGCTATATCCAAAGGAGCGTATTCCATAACTTCTGAATAATTCGCTGCCGAAACATAAGGCTCTATTTTATACTTGTCTGCGTGTTTTTCTACAATAGGTCGATACATAACCGCCATTGCTTTGTGAAACGTCTTTACGTCGCTTATATTCGCTTCTAAATCGATATATTCACCCCAACTCATATTCTCTAAGTTAGGTATAAAACCAAATTCAGTTCCTGCCAAAGTAAATCGGTTTTTAAATTCCGTTTTTTTCTGAAACATTGTAGCAAAATGTACGCTTAACGCTTCAACTTCTTTGAATGGAATCTTAACTATTTCTTTTAGTTCAATACCGCAAAAGCATTGAATCATTTTTTCTGCTAAAAAAATCTCATCATTCGTGTTTTCGGCAATACCTAAAAACTTTTGATAATGCTTTAATGGAATTTCACTAAGTTGCGTT
>Ga0315902_10001894_pt1 | contig 33297 bp, 35 predicted proteins | sample LakEriMetagenome_9_FD_203523 | JGI IMG/M metagenome (GOLD analysis project Ga0315902, IMG submission 203523) | Freshwater fungal communities from buoy surface, Lake Erie, Ohio, United States - Buoy 12 MA117 | ecosystem: Environmental > Aquatic > Freshwater > Lake > Lake biofilm | place: USA... | reverse complement strand
GGATGGTGGCCATCGGGGCGGGTGGGGATGGTGGCGTGACGGCGGACGCCGTCGCGCGCGGGTCGCGGGACCAACGGTTGTGCCGGTGCTGTGACAGACGGTGACCGCAGGGGCGTGCCGAGCGTCCTGAAGACAATCGGTGTACCCGGCAAAAATAGCCGGTCACGCCAACCGTGCGACAATAACGATAAAGTGTCAGGCGTCCAAGAGTGGATTGTGAGATCCGATTCGGAGATCCGACTCACTCAAGGGCGCGCGGGGCGACTCCGATACTCCCTAGGGACGTCGGCAACGTTCCGGTCCACCTCCTACGCGTCCCCTGATGCGCATCACCAATTCGATGATCGCGGCGCGATCGAAAAACAGCCTGCAGGCGAACCTGCGGCTGGTCGATCAGCTGCGTGACGACATCTCGTCCGGTGTACGGATCCGCAAGATGTCGGATGACCCGGTCAGCGGATCGCAGGTGCTGCGAGCGGGGAGTTCGCTGCGGGCGATCACCCAGTTCAAGCGGAACATCGAGTCGGGGATCGGGCGTGCGGGTGCCGAGGAGCAGGTGCTCAACTCGCTCGGCAATGTCCTGTCCCGAGGAGTTGAACTGGCGGTTCAGCAGGCCAATGCCACGGCAACGCCGGAGACGCGCCTCCTGGCGAAGGCCGAAGTAGATAGCCTGCTCTCATTCGTTGCCGACTTGGGCAACACGCGGTTCGGCGATGAATATCTGTTTGCGGGAGACCGATCGACGGAGGCGCCGTTCCAGGATCCCATTCCGGCGACCGGTTCCGTTTCGGCGCTGAGCGTCGGCGGTGCGCCGGTCAATCCGAGCGGGCAGCGCTCGTTCGAAGTCGGCGACAACAAGTTCGTCACGCCGAATCACAATGGAACGGAAGTCTTTCTGGATACTGACGCGATTGATGCGTTGCGTGCCCTCTCGGACGCGCTCGGCAGCAATGATGTGACGGGAGTCCGGAGTGCCGTTGGACGCTTGACGGGGGCCAATGACTCAGTGCAGGGGCTTGTTGGGACGCTGGGGGCCCGCGTCAATGAGATGGAGACGTCTCGTGATGCCCTGCAGCGCATGGAAATCGAGTTACAGGCCTTCCGCTCCGAGCTCCGGGATACCATGGTGGATCAGGCCATGGCCGATCTGGTCGGCAAGCAGACGCTGTATCAGGCGGCCATGAGTGCGACCTCTCGTATCCTCGGCCTGAGTCTGGCCAACTATATCTGACCCACTCGCCTGTGAATCTGGACTCATCCTCGTCGGTCAATGAGATGCTGACGATCCAATCGCCAACCATTGGCGATGTGGTCGTTCCCGCCAGCGCGGTCATGCACTTCGTGTCGCCCATGTGGGGTTTTCCGAATGAGCAGGCCTTCGCGCTGGTGCCGGCCGCACGAGACGGGCTTTGGTGGCTGATGGGTGTGGAGGCTCCGCACACCACCTTCGTGCTCGCGGATCCCTTCGCGGCCTTCACCGACTATGCCGTCGAGTTGTCGGATGTCGATCGGGAATCGCTGGCGCTGACGGACGCCGGCGAGGCTCTCGTGCTCGTGATGCTGACGCTGCCATCGGCGCAGGAGGTGTCGGCTACCGCCAATTTGCGTGCACCCTTGGTATTCCATGTGACCAGTCAGCGCGTCCTGCAGGTAGTCAGCTCGAACGAGCAGCATTCGCTCCAGCAGCCGGTCGCTCTGTCGATCTATCCCCTGAACGACGCGACCGAGCTCCCAACGGTCTGATCCGGAGGATGGGGACGTCATCTGAGACGCGCTTCCAGCATGCGTTGGCCGTGGCACGCGCCGGCAATGCCGTCGAGGCCCGAGCGCTTCTCGAGGAGGCTCTTCGACAGGATCGTCGGCATGCCGGCATCCGCAACGCGCTGGCCGTGCTTCGTCTCGAAGCGGGTGAAGTCGACGCCGCGGTCGTGCTCCTGGAGGGGCTCAACAAGGAACTTCCCAATGTCGCTGCCATCCGACTGAACTTCGGCAACGCGTTGGTCGCGGCCGGGCAGGTGGAGCGCGCCATCGGCACGTTGGAACGCGCCGTCCGCCTAGCCCCGAATGATCCGGCCTGCTGGTACGGATTGGGTCGCGCGCAGCAGACCGTCGGTGATCCGACCGCCGCCGTTCGCTCCTATCGCGAAGTCCTGGAGCGGTTACCGGATCATCGTGAGGCGCGCGCGAGTCTTGCTGCGGCCTACAACTTCCTCGATGACTATACCGGGGGCGAGCGGGAAGCGCGGCAGGTGTTGCACACGGCACCTGAAGATGCCGGAGCCCGCGTCAATCTCGCGGTTGCGCTGCTCTCAACCGGACAGTGGTCGGAGGGCTGGCACTGCTACGAGGCCCGTTCGCAGACAACACTGCTCGACGGCCAGCGACGCCACTGGCCTGCCCCGCGCTGGGAGGGATATGGCGCGAAGGGCGATCGCATCCTCGTGCATGCCGAACAGGGTTTTGGTGATGTGATCCAGTTCAGCCGGTATCTGCCGCGGCTCCGTGCGCGCGGCTTCCATGCCACGCTGATGTGTCCTCGGGCGATGGTCGATCTGTTCCTGCCATCCGGTTTAGCGGATGAGGTGGTTGCCATTGGCGATCCGATGCCAGCCCATGCGTGGCAGATCCCGCTGACGAGTCTTCCGCATGCCTTGGCTCTAGACAGCGACGTCGCCGTAACGGGGACCGGTCTCCCCTACCTTCACGCTCCACAGCTTGGCACGGCCGTACAGTTACCGACTGTTACCCACTCGTGCGCGCGCGTCGGTATCGCGTGGGCCGGTAGTCCGACCCATGTGAATGACCGGCATCGCTCGTGCCGCCTCGGCGATCTGTCGGCTTTGCTTGACATGCCCGGAGTGGAGTGGGTGAATCTGCAACTCGGTACCGATGGCGATGCGGTCCTCCCGTGTCCCCGTTCTCTTGATGCGCGACCACTACTGACATCATTCGGCGCCACGGCGGCCGTCTTGAGTCAGCTGGATGCCGTGGTGTGTGTCGACAGTGCCGTCGCGCATCTTGCGGGCGCCCTTGGCGTGCCATGTCTCCTGCTTCTCCCGCGCATCGGGCTCGATTGGCGGTGGGCGGCGCCGTGCCATCGGGACTGGTATCGCAGCGTCATCCCGATTCGGCAAGGCGAATCCTGGGCGTCGATCATGGGTGACGTGCGCCGACTGATCGAGACGCGCGTCTGGACCCCTACGTCCTGAGCTTCATGTCGCGGCGTCGTTCAACCTCGCCGATCGCCGCAGAGATCACCGACGCCCAATCGTAGGCCGCGGGCTGCCGGAGGAGCGTGTGGCTGCGGTACCATGCCGTCGTGGATCCACGGGTTCCCCACCGGTATTCCGAAGCAAACGGCAGGCACACCAGCGTCGCGACGCCAAGAGCACCAGCGAGGTGGGCGACTGCCGTGTCCACCGTGATGGCGAGGTCCACGCGCTGGAGGGCATGCGCGGACTCGGCGAAATTGCTGCACTGGGCCCCGAGATCAACAACTCGGCTTCGCAACGCCTCCGGCAGGACCGCATCGATCGGAGGGAATTTCTGCAAGGCAACAAAGCGAACACCCGGGATGTCCAGCATCGGCGCGAGCACATCCCCATTCATTGACCGGCGCCGGTTATTCGTGTGATTCGGATTGCCGGACCATGTCAGGGATACGGTCAGAGTCCGGTCATTGGGCAGTAGATCCATGAGGTGTGCTGGACACGTTCCCGGAGGCGACAGATACGGGAGGCCATCCAGACCCTCGGCTTCGATGCCGAGTACCGCTGGCAATGACATGAGCGGGACGTGCACATCGTGCTCCGGCATCGGCGAACCGGTGGCGGTACAACTTGTGACGCCGTCGACCGCCTCGAGTAGCGGGACCAGCGCGGAGGGGGCGCGCAGATGCACCTCGGCTCCCTGCGCAGCAAGCCGTTTGGCAAACCGAACGTTCATGATCGCATCACCCAGCCCCTGCTCATGCGAGATGAGCAGACGCTTGCCGTTCAGGTCGCCCGTGCCTCGCCAACGGGGTGAGGCTACCGGTTCCGGATAGAGGCGGACGCCTTCCACGGCCTCGCGATGCTCTGTTTCGGGCCAACCCGTCTTCCAGTCGCCCAATGCGATCAGGGTCATCCCGTACTGAAGGTGCAACTTCGGGTTGTTGGCATCGATGGCCAGCGACGCGGCGTACGTGTCCCGTGCGCCCTCCCAGTTCCCGAGATTCTTGAGAATCTCCGCGAGATTGGTGATCGCCGACGTGTTGTGCGGATCGAGAGCCAGCGCTCGGTCAATGGCCTGAAAGGCGAGCTCCTGATGGCCCAGAGCGGACAACACGCCTGCGAGGTTGCTAGCCGCATCGCTGCGTTGCGGGAATCGCGTGGCCAGCTCGTTGAACTGCGCGAGCGCCTCATGCCAGCTGCCCGTGTTGTACAGCGTGGTGGCGAGCAGCTGTCTGGGATTGCGTGATGCCGGATACCGCTCCACCAGCGCTTCCAGGAGCGGCAGCGCTTCGCGTGGGGCGTCACCTTCTGACAGCGCTTTCGCTTCGAGATACCGTTGCGCGTCCCGCGACGACAGGGCTTCCGTCGTCACGGTAGGACGGGATTTTGCGGGACCGGCCTTGAGCGGGATATTTGGGCGACGATTCTTGGCCATGCGGAACCTATAGTTGCGACGCGCCTCGTCGCGGAAGGGCGGCCAGCCAGCGATGGACTTGGGGAATGACGCTGGCCCAGTCACCGGAAGACGATTGCCGGGCGAGCGTAGCAGTCGGATACCATGCCGAGGTCGACCCGGTACGGAGCCAACGCCAATCTGGGGCAAAGGGGAGCATGATCAGTACCGGGATTCCCATGGCCCCAGCGAGGTGGGCTATACTGGTGTCGACGGAAATCACGCCATCGAGGGTCGCAAGGCGATTCGCGGTGTCCAGCCAATCGCCGCCCAAGGGCGGTTCGACCGCAGCGGATGCGGCCATCGGGAGCGGTTCCCCGAACTGCAGAGAGATCCAGTCGGCTCCTGCCGCTTCGGTTAACGGCTCCAGAAGCGCCGGATCGAAGTCCCTGAGAAACGTGTCCAGAAACTCCGGATTCCCACGCCATGTGATGCCGACACGGCATTTCGATGTCGGGTTTACTGGTCGTGGATTGGTTCCGGCAAGATACGGCACCGCATCGCCCTGCCGATTCTCACCTATCGCGAGCCGGTGGGGGAGGGAAAGAAGCGGGACGGCCCATTGGGTGGCCGGTAGGGCTCCCTGGCGCGCGGCTTCAATGCCATTGGCCTGAAGCAGGGAAACCGCTGCCGGATGGCTTTCCACCACGATGCGAGTGGCGCCCCTCTCCTGCAGCATCGGCACGAAACGGAGGAACTGGAAGAGGTCTCCCAGCCCCTGCTCGGCGAGGACGGCGATTGAGCCTGAAATGGTTCCCCCCATCCATTCCTTCGTGGGCGAAGGAATGACGGGGCGGTTGCGCGCCTCAAAATCTTCCCATCCGCCAACGAAATCCTCGGAGAGGAGTCGGGTCATCGCCCGCTGCAACCGCGTCGGCGCATGCTCCGGGCGAGCGGCCAGGGCCCGGTCCAGTAATGCCAGCGCATCCGCGACGCGTCCCTGACAGTGCCGGATTTGGGCGGCGGTCAGCAGAATGGCGCCAGAATGCGGGTCACGACTGAGTGCCTGCTCCGCCGATCGCCATGCTTCGTCGAGACGTCCAGCACTCCGGTAGGCACTGGCGCAGGCGCTATGGGCAGCCGGGTCGACAGGGCGATCCGCGACCACGCTCTGGAAGCAGTGGAGCGCTTCGGTGGGGACCCCGCTTTCGAGGAGGTCCGACCCCAGCTGGTACCGATCACTGGTCCCCGATGGTAAGCCCGCCGAATACACGGCCCGCCAGAATCTCGCCCGATCGGTCCGCGCACCGCCAAGGCGCCACGCATTCCCGGCCAGGGGGACGAGCTCATACCGCTTCCCCGAGGCTTCCCACGCGGCCGTGAACTCGAGGGCAGCGGTCCGGTGATCGCCGGCTTCCATGGCAGCAACTCCAGCTGCCAAACGTGCATCAAGATCCATGTTCCGGAACGCTAAAGGCCCTCAGTGTAACGGCACGAGACGGTACGACGGGAAAAATGCGGTTGGCGCTAAAGTTCCGGCGGACCCCGTCGACACTGTTCACTGACCGCGATTCGACCGTCGAGTCCGGAGAGGCACGGATGCCTCGGAAAACCGTCACGGAGGATTCACCCCATGCGTATCAATACGAACGTCGGCGCTTTGAACGCCACCCGCAACATCTTCGTCAACAACATGGCCGCCGAAGGGAGCATGCGTAAGCTGAGCTCCGGCCTTCGGATCAGCCGTGCGGCGGACGATGCGGCCGGTCTGTCGATCGCCAACAAGCTGCGCACGCAGAGCCGTGCGCTGAACCAGGCGGCGGCGAACGCCGAGCAGGGCTCCGCGATGCTGTCGATCGCGGAAGGTGCTGCCTCGACGATCCAGCGCATCGTGGAGCGTCAGAAGGAGCTGCTGGTGCAGCTGAAGAACGAGACGGGCCAGGGCGCCAGCGCGAGCACGGCGATTGACAACGAAATCACGAAGCTTTCGGAGGAAATCACCCGTATCGCGAACTCGACGACGTATCAGGGTACGACGGTGTTTGGTGACCTGACGTTCCAGGTGGCCGATGTCTCGACCGATGGATCGATCACCGTTTCCGCGTCGCTGGATCTGACTGACCTTTCGCTGGACGGATCGAGCGAGCTCGCCGATGCCGATACCGCCCTCGACGTCGTGAACAGCGTCCTGGCGAGCATCGGTACCGCGCAGAACGTACTCGACTTCACCACGCAGAACCTGAAGGCCGCGGTCACGAATGTCCGTGCCGCTGAGTCGACGATCCGTGACGTCGACATGGCCGAGGAAATGGCCAACTTCACACGGAACAGTATCCTCAAGCAGGCGGCCGAAGCGATGCTCTCGCAGGCCAATCAGTCGAGCCAAGGTGTCTTGTCACTCCTGCGCTAAGCGCGCGGCTCTCTCTGATCTGATCACCCCCGGGGTCGGCATCCTTGCCGGCCCCGGGGTATCGGCTTACGCGACGTAGCGACGGGGAATCCCCATGGCAAACAACGGTATCAACTTCAGCGGCTTGGCAAGTAACGTCCAATGGGGCGAGATCGTGGATTCCACGATCAAGGCCCTCGAGGCGCGCACCGTCAAGCCGATTTCCGACAAGATCACGCAGCGCGATGCGCAGCGCGACGCATGGAAGAAGTTGCAGGGGCTGGTAGAGTCCCTCAGTGATGCGTCACGTGCGATACGGCGTGCCGGATTCAGCGGGTTTACGACCACCGTGCCGACCAGCCCGACCTCGTCGCGTGCCCTGTTGTCCGCCACGGCGAGTGGCACCGCTGTCCCCGGGACCTATCGGGTCGAGGTCGCACAGCTGGCCGACACCGCCAAGATCGGTGGAAGCCGTGTTGCTGACTCCGGAGCGGCCTTGGGGCTCACGGGGACCTTCGGGCTCAACGGTTCCACGATCACCATTGCGGCCACCGACAGCCTGCAGGCCATTCGGACCAAGATCAACACAGCCAACAGCGGCGCGACGGCCACCGGGGTCACCGCTACGATCGTGAGCGATGGTGGGACCGCGGGGCGTCTCGTGTTGACGCGGGACACCGCCGGCGATGGCTCGATTTCCATCACCGATGGGACCGGCGGCATGGCCCGAGAACTCGGTCTGATCGACAGTCGAACCAAGCCGCTTTCGTCGGAAACGATGGCCGCTGCCGCCCTTGGGCTCCCGTCAACACCGCCGCCTGCCAGCATCCGGGTTGGGGGGCAGGTCATTTCCATCGACCTCTCGGTGGATTCGTTGGCTTCGATCGCTGCGAAGATCAACGCCGCCGGTGGATCGGCGGCGATTGAGTCGGTGCCGTTCGGGAACCAGACGCGATATCTGCTTCAAATGGATGGCAACGTGGCCGCGCTCGACGGTGACGCCGACTCGGCAGCCGTCGTTGCGTATCTGGAGACGAACTTTGGGGTGCAGGCGGGGACCACGAGCGCCGTCCGCCAGACGGTGCAGTCTGGCGCGTTCACCTCGGCTGCCGACAGCACGGCGACCACCGCCACCGGCCTGGCCGGACTCAAGCTGAATGGGACGTCTGCCAATCTCGCCGTGGGGGATGCCATCAATATTCGCGGCACCCGTGGTGATGGCAGCGCCGTCACGATCGGTTTGGTTGTTCAGAGCGGCGATACCATGCAGACGCTCCTTGATCGCATCAATGACACGTCAAGTGGCTTCGGCAGTGGGTCCCGTCCGGGCACCGCGTCCCTCGGCGCTGATGGTCGCATGCGGTTGACGGATGGCACCGGTGGCCTGTCGCGCCTGTCGATGTCGATGTCGATCGTGCGGGCGGACGGGACGACCGGAACGCTCGGCTCATCCACCGTCTCCGTCACGGGCCGAGCGCGCGAACTGCAGGTAGGGCGTGACGCCATCGTACAAATCGACGGACAGGAATTCCGGCGCACCTCGAATGTGATCACGGACGCGATTTCTGGCGTGACGCTGTCACTCCAGAATGCGGAGCCAGGCACCGCGATTGACGTGAAGATCGAGCGGGACCTGCAGGGCGGTCAGAATGCCATGCAGAAGTTCGTCGACGGCTATAACGCCATCCGTACGTTCTTCGACGAGCAGCGCAAGGAAGGAGCGCCGCTGTATGCCGATAGTTTGCTGCGAAAGACGGTAGAATCCTTCACGGGCGCATTGCGGACGGATGTCAGTGCGAATGGCACCTACCCGCGACTCGCCGTCGCGGGCGTGGCGTTGGACCGCAACGGCATCCTCAAGCTGGATGCCGATACCTTCCGTACGGCACTCACGAACAAACCGGCCGAAATCGAAGCCTTGTTGGGCTTCAGTGGTGTCGGCAGCGCGATGGTGGCTGCGACCGACTCGGTGACGGCATTCAGCACGGGTTTGTTCGATCGGCAGATCCGCACGATCAACGAATCGCAAGCGACGCTTCGTCGTCGTGAATCGGATGCCATTTCGCGACTCGAACGCCGCCGCGAGCAGCTCGTTCAGCAGTACACGCGCATGGAGGAAGCGATGTCCAAGGCGAATGCGCAGGGCAGCATCTTCAAGAGCCTACAGAAATCGGACTAGCATCCGATACTGACTGATAGACAGATCGCTTCTCGCTTTACCACTACTGACTCGCCTCATGTCCTACGCCAAGCAGACCGCCAGCTACCGCGAAATGGAAGTCACTAACGCTTCGAAGGAGAAGCTGGTGGTCTTCGTGTTCGAGCAGCTGGTCGTCAATCTCGAGCGCGCCCGCATTGCCATGGAGCGCCAGGACATCGAACTTCGCGTCTCGTCGCTGACGCGCGCGCGTAACATCGTAAGCGAGCTGCTGTCGACGCTCGATTTCGAACAGGGTGGAAAGATCGCGGTGCAGCTCGCCGATCTCTACCAGTTCATGCTGTATGAGCTCGTCGACATCGGCCAGCGTGGCGACATCGTCACCATGCGCAAGCTGGTGAACATCGCGTCGAACCTCCGCGATGGCTTCAAGGGCGCGGCCGAGCAGCTCGGCGTGTCCTCATTATCTGCACCGGCCCAGACGGAAGCGGCCGTCGCTTCCACCGCCCGCCTGAGCGCGTAATGCACTCTGCGCCGACGCCGCGTCGCGAGACCTCGCCGCAGGCGATCCGCGTCGCCGCCCAGGCGGCGCTGGCGATCTGCGCCGATGCCGATCGCCTGGCCCGCGAAGCGACGGAAGCGGCGATTCATGACGACGAGCGGCTCCCGCGCCTCATGGAGCAGCGCGATGAGCTTTTGGGCGATCTGGCCGAGCAGCTCGCGGTGATTCGCTTCAGCCGCCCGGCCGCCGACCACCCGATCTTCGCCCAGACCGAGCGCAAGCTCGACGAAGTCGACCGCCTGGTCGATCAGGTCATGGGCGCGCTGGCCACCTCGGAGAAGGCCACCCAAGAGCTGGTCCTTGCCCTCACCAAGCGCTCCAACGAGCTCCGCGCCGAGATCGACGCGGTGCAGCGCGCCAGCTCGGCCTCGGTCGGCTACGGCGCCGCGACCACCTCGCAGCTGGTCGATCGGGTGCTCTGATGGGGGAGCCGGCGGTGTCCTTCGGTGCGCTCCTCCAGGAGAAGCTCCTCGAATGGGATCAGGCGCTGGCCAATGAAGTCGCCCTCCGGCACGACCCGGTCGAACGGCTGCGGCTCGAAGCCGCGCTGCTGGCCACTGGGGGCCGCTGCTGGACCTCAGGCGCCCCGATGCGCTACACCGATAACCCCGGCAAGGACCTCCCGGTCGCCCCCTCTTTCGATATCCGGTACCCGGTATCGCCCGCCGGCGGGCTGGTTATTCGGTAAAAATGACCGATTTTTCCCTCAATGAGCCGTTTCCACCCCGCGACAGGGACGTTGCGGTTTTTTCCGTAAAAAGGAATGCAATCGGCGCTCAAGTTACCTGAGCCAGGTGCCGATAGTCCCGAGTAGGAGGAGGAGACCCTATGAAGATCACAGGTAGCTATTTCGATCCGTTACGCCCCACCCCGACGACCGGTGCGTCGTCGTCTGTGCGGTCGTTCCAGGACACGTCCGCCGTCCCCGCCGTTGGCGCGGTGAAGTCGGACTCGGTGCAGATCTCGGAAGCCGCCCGGCGCATGATCGCCGAGCAGGCCGATGCGATGTCGCCGGAGCGAATTGCGGAAATTCGCCAAAAAGTGCTGACGGGCGCCTATAATACCCTCGACGTCGTGGATCAGGTCGCTCGCCGCATCATCACGCGAGGCGACCTGTAACACCCAGGTTGCCTCACCGGCCAGCTCAGGAGATCGGCTGCCATGAAGTTTCTCGTTGTCGACGATTCGGCCACTATGCGCCGGATCGTCATCAATTCGTTGCAGCGCATCGGCTTCAACGACACCATCGAAGCCGGCGACGGCCAGGAAGCACTCGCCAAATTCGATAGCTCGGTGAAGTTCGTCATCACCGACTGGAACATGCCGAACATGAGCGGCACCGAATTCACCAAGGTGCTCCGCTCCCGTGAGGATGGCCGCAACGTGCCCATCCTCATGGTGACCGCCCGTTCCGTGAAGGAGGACATCCTCACGGCGATGGAAGCGGGGGTGAACAACTACATCGTGAAGCCGTTCACGCCGCAGGTCCTCAAGGAAAAGATCGACGCGCTCCTCCCCGCGGCCTGAGGATCCTGCCATGACGACCAATCGCGCGCAGGAAGCGCTCTACGAGTCGGAAGAAGCGCTCCGCCTCGTCGACAAGGAGCTGAGCAGCATGACGGACGTCCGCGACGGCATCCAGACGCCAGCTCCTACGATCCCGACGATGTCGCTGGCCGAGCTGCCGCTGATTCTGGAGCAGGCCAACAACCAGATTCTGGGGGTGCTGTCGCGTCTGCGCGCCAGCCGCGCGGCGCTGCAAACCACCGCGATCGAGAAGCTCGCCACTACCCACGAGAAGATCCGCGAAGTCAACTCGGCCACCGAAGACGCCGCGATCAACATCATGGATGCGTGCGACCGCGCGACGCAGCTGGTCGACGAACTCGACACGATCGATGCGTCGGAGACGCCCGATCGCGAGAAGGCCTCCGGGATCCGCTCAACGCTGCGCGACGAACTGTTCCTCATGATGGGTGCCCTGCAGTTCCAGGACATCACGTCACAGCAGCTCGCGCATGCCTCCGCCGTCCTGATCGAAATGGAACAGCGCCTGCTCGATGTGGCGCGTCTCTTCGATCACAATGTGGATGCCACGATTGCGCTGCCGACCGATACGCCCGACAGCAGCACCTTCGATCCGAACGCCACGACGCGCAACGCCGAAGGGCGACAGGCGCTCGCTGACGAGATCTTCACCCGGTCGTCTACTAACGGCTGACTGCCCGCGTGCTCTGACGGTACCGCCGCACCGCCGCCGACGACTCCCCACCGAAGGTCTGGTCCCGTGTCCCATCTCTCGCTCGACGACGCCGCCACGCTGCTGATGCAGCTGGAAGCGACGGATACCTCCGATCTCGCCTCGCTCCGCGACGCGCTGACGGACCTCGCGTTCGAAAACAAGGTCCCGCTCCGCGCGCAGCCCTTCGTGGCGAAGGCGGCACGGTTGCTCGGAACGATCGTGAATGGCACGGCGCCGGACACGGCCGCTGCGATGACCGAGGTCGGCCAGGCGATCGAAGAGGCGATGAAGGCGTGCGACGCCGCGCCGGCTTCGGCCGCCAATACGCCAGCACCAACCCGCATGGCGTTCGTGACGCCACTCAGTGTGTTGGCGGTGACATCGGAGCACACGCCGAACCCGGTGGACGCCGCGGAGGATGCGGAAGTCATCGCACCGTCCACCGCACCGGCACCCGCAGGCCCAATCGTCGATCAGCTGGGCGACGACTGCGATCGCGACCTGCTCCCGGACTTCATCACTGAAAGTCTCGAGTGCGTCGTCAACTCGGAAAACGCACTTCTCCAACTCGAGCAGAACCCCACCGACGAAGAAGCGGTCAACACCGTCTTCCGCGCCTTCCACACGGTGAAGGGGACCTCCGCTTTCCTGGGGCTCGGCCGCATCGCGGCCTTCGCGCACGAAGCGGAATCGCTGCTGAGCCGCGTCCGCGATAAGGAGATAAACTACGGCCAGGGGTGCGCCGATCTGTCGCTGCGCTCGGTCGATATGCTGCGCGAGCTGCTGCATGTGGTCGAGCATGCGCTCGCCGGTAACGGCGCGATGCCGCTCCCCGATGGCTATCAGGAGCTGCTCGATGCGCTGATGCAGTTCGATCCGGTGCGCGACGGCAACGGCATGCCGGGCGCCAGCATGAAGGCGTCGGTGCCGGCGATCACGTCGGCGTCGGTCCCCGCGACGGTCAGCAGCAATGTGCCCAGCACCATCGCCTCGTCGGTGCCGACGACGGGTCCGGTCGCCAATCTGGCCAGTGCGGCGGCGACCACCACGGTCACCGTGGCGGCCGCTTCGCGGAAGCAGGTCGAGCAGGCCAACGCCGACGCCACGATCCGCGTCCGCACTGACCGCCTCGATCGCCTCATCGACATGGTCGGCGAGCTGGTGATCGCGCAGTCGATGATCGCCGGCGACGACATGCTGGCTGGTGGTAAGCAGCATGAGCTCCAGCGGAAGGTGACGCACGCCGGCAAGATCGTGCGCGACCTGCAGGAGCTCAGCATGTCGATGCGCATGGTGCCGCTCCGCCCGACGTTCCAGAAGCTCGCGCGCGTTGTGCGCGATACGGCGCTCAAGGCGGGAAAGACCGTACAGTTCACCACCGACGGCGACGATGTCGAAATCGATCGCAACATGGTGGACCGTCTGGGCGATCCGCTGGTGCACATGGTGCGCAATGCGGTCGATCACGGCGTCGAGCCGCCGCATGAGCGGATGGGGCTCGGGAAGGAACCGACCGGCCAGGTGCGCCTGCGCGCCTACCATGCGTCGGGGAATGTCGTCGTGGAGCTGATCGACGACGGCCGAGGGCTCCATCGCGAGAAGATTGTCCGCAAGGCGATCGAGAAGGGGCTGATCGACAGCGACAAGGGGATGACCGACAGCGAGGTGTTCAACCTCATTTTCGCGCCGGGGTTCTCGACGGCGGAAAAGGTCACCGATATCTCGGGGCGTGGCGTCGGCATGGATGTGGTGCGTCGGAACCTCGAGGCGATCCGCGGCCGGATCGAGATCACCTCGGAGCCCGGGCAGGGGACGACATTCGCGATTCGTTTGCCGCTCACCTTGGCCGTCACCGACGGCATGCTGGTGCGGGTCGGCGCGGAACGGTTCATCATCCCGCTCACGCACATCCACATGAGCTTCCGTCCCGAGCCGGGGATGCTGTCGACGGTCGGCAACCGGGGAGAGATGGTGCTGCTGCGCGGGGAGTTGATGCCGATCGTGCGCCTCCACCGGCTGTTCGACGTCCCGGATGCGATCGAGTCGCCGCTGGATGGGCTGCTCATGATCGTGGGCGAGGGGAATCGCCGGACGGCGCTGCTTGTGGATGACCTCCTCGGTCAGCAGCAGGTGGTGGCCAAGACGCTGGGTGATCTGCTCGGGAAGGTGGAAGGGATCAGCGGCGGCGCGATTCTGGGCGACGGCCGGGTGGGGCTCATTCTGGACGTCAACGAAACCGTGTCGCTGGTGCAGGCCAGCGAGGTGGCGCTCCTTCGTCGTGGCGGCGAACACGCGGCCTGACGCCCGCCCCTTTGCTTTTCCGAGTGATTGGTCGTCAATTAGCTGACGTGGGGCGTACACCGCCCCATGCGCTCCGATGACGGAGCGTTCGTCAGGATCCCGGCCGGTGTCGGGACATCCACCAGCAGTCGTGAGCACGTCATGAGCACGTCGTCGAACCCGTCTACGCACCAGGCCCGCGCCGGCAAGTATCTCACCTTCTTCCTCGGTGGCGAGGAATACGGGCTCGAGATCCTCAAGGTCAGCGAAATCATCGGCATGCAGCCGATCACCCGCGTCCCCCGGATGCCGGAATTCGTGAAGGGGGTCATCAACCTGCGCGGCAAGGTGATCCCGATCACCGATCTTCGTCGCAAGTTCGGCATGCCCGAAGACGAGACGACCGAAAGCTGCATCATCGTGGTGCAGATGCTCGGTGTGCAGACCGGCATCGTGGTGGATCGCGTGAGCGAAGTGGTCGCGATCGTCGAAGGGGATATCGAAGATGCGCCGAGCTTCGGCGCCGACATCCACACCGAGTTCCTGCTGGGCATTGGGAAGACGGGTGGTCGTGTGAAGCTGCTGCTCGATATCGACAAGGTGCTGGCGCAGCACGAGATCGCCGCGCTCGATTCGTCGCGGGCGCTGGAAGCGCCGGCTGCCGCGCCGCGTCTTGGCGCTGGTTCCGCCTCGGACGCGTAAGCGACCGTTGCAACGAACGTCACGCACGCTCGCCCTCGTGTACGCGGCATGAGTACGTCCCTGCCGTCGGCACTGTTTTCGGAAGCGGACCTCTCCCCCTCCCAGTTCCAGCGCATCATTCAGCTGCTGCATGACCATGCAGGCATCCGGATGCGCGAGGGAAAAGAGGGGTTGGTGCGCGCGCGGCTCACCAAGCGGCTGCGTGCCCTTGGCCTTCCCGATTTTGACGCCTACCTGAATTACGTCGAACAGGAGGCATCGCGTCGCGAGTTCGCCGAGATGATCGATGCGCTCACGACGAACAAGACGAGTTTCCTGCGGGAGGCCTCGCACTTCGATTTCCTGCGCGATGCGGTATTTCCGACTCTCACGGGCGCTGTGCGCATCTGGAGCGCGGGATGTTCGAGTGGCGAGGAGCCGTACACGCTGGCGATGCTGTGCAACGAAGCGTTCGGGGATATTGGTCGCCGGGATGTGAAGATCCTGGCGACGGACATCAGCCATCGGGTGCTCGCGACGGCCAAGGCCGGTGTGTATCCGGTGGAGCTGATGTCGGATGTGCCGAATGCCTGGCTGCAGAAGTACTGGACGCGTGGGGACACGAGCGGGAAGGCGACGTACACCGCCGGTCCGGCGCTCCGCCGTCTGGTGCATTACGCGAAGCTGAATCTCATGGAAAAATGGCCCATGAAGGGGCCGTTCGATGCGATTCTCTGTCGCAATGTGATGATCTATTTCGACAAGGCCACCCAGCAGGAGCTCGTCGATCGGTACTCGGCGCTGCTGCGTCCGGGTGGGCACCTGTTTGTCGGTCACTCCGAGAGCCTTACGGGGCTCACACACCGGCTGAAGTATGTGCAGCCGGCCGTTTACGCGAAGCCGTAATGGCGCTCGGGACCAGTCGGGCGATGGAGCGGGTGGTCGGGGTGGCGGACTGCAAGGTGTCCAACATCCCCGGCGAACGGCTCATCACGTACGCCCTCGGCAGCTGTCTTGGTATCGTCGTGTATGATCCAGTCGTCAGTGTGGCGGGGCTATTGCACGTCATGCTGCCCACGGGAACCATCGACGAGGCCAAGATGCGGGACAAGCCGGCGATGTTCGTGGACAGTGGTGTGCCCATGCTCTTCAAGGAGTGCTACAAGTTCGGCGCGAAAAAGGAGCGCATGCAGGTCAAGGTGGCGGGAGGAGCCCATTCGGGCGCATCCGAGGAGGACGACCGCTTCCAGATCGGCAAGCGCAACATGATCGCGCTGCGCAAATTGTTGTGGAAGAACGGCGTGCTGGTGCACGCGCACGATACAGGCGGCGTGCAAACGTCGCGTACCATGTGGGTGGACGTGGCCACTGGCGAGGTCACGCTCAAGATCAACGGCGCCGAAAGCAAGCTCTGACGCGAAGGTCCCGATATGGCTTTCAACGTACTGGTGGTCGACGACAGTGCCGTGATGCGGCAGATGGTCGTTCGTACCCTGAAGATGAGTGGGGTGCCGCTGGGGACGATTCTCGAAGCGTCGAACGGCGAGGAAGGATTGTTCATCCTGCAGGATCAGTGGGTGGACCTCCTGATGCTGGACGTGAACATGCCGGTGATGAACGGCGAGGAGATGCTGCGACGGATTCGCGCGAATCCCGAGAGCGAATCGTTGCCGGTGATCATCGTGTCCACGGAAGGCAGTGAAACCCGCCTGAGCGCGCTGCAGGAGATGGGCGCGTCCATCGTCCGCAAGCCCTTCGCGCCGGAGACCCTGCGCGATGTCATCCTGCGAGTGACCGGAGTCTCCGATGCCGAATACTACGGAACAGTGCCTGTCTCGAGTGACGACAGCGACTTTTGAAGAGCTGGCGCTTCTCTTTCCCGAAACCGAACTGACCGACGAACAGGCCGCGGCACCACTCGATGTGGCGGTGCTGGTGAACTTCCGCGGCCCTGAGCCGGGGCGTTTGCTGCTGCGCGCCTCCGAGCAGATTCTTCCGATCATTGCGGCGAACATGCTGGGCGCCGAGCAGTCAGGGGCGACGCCGTTGCAGCGCGATGCGCTGGGTGAGCTGGCGAACGTCATCTGCGGCAACGTGCTGCCGGCGATTTTCGGGGCGGATGCGATTTTTCACCTCGACGCCCCACGGCTCATCGAACCGGGGTACATGCCGGTGCGCGATGATGATCGTCCGGCAGCCCGCGCGATGTTCGGCGTCGAGAACGGACGGACCGAAGCGCTACTGTTTCTGTTCGGCAATGCGCCGGCGCGCTCGCGCCCGGTACCGCCGCCCGCGGCCTGACCGGATGAGTCAGTTGTTCCAGCCCCCGATGGGAACGACACCCGCGCCGGCAGCGCGGCGCGTGCGTGTCCTCATCGTCGACGACTCGGCGCTCGTACGGCGCATCCTCTCCGATGCGCTGTCGAAGCAGCCGGACATCGAAGTCGTGGGCTGGGCCCCCGATCCGTATGTGGCGCGTGAGCGCATCGCGCAGTTGCGTCCGGACGTCATGACGCTCGACATCGAAATGCCGCGGATGGACGGCCTGTCGTTCCTGTCGAAGCTGATGAAGCACTTCCCGATGCCGGTGGTCGTGTGCAGCTCGCTCACGCCACAGAACAGTGACACGGCGCTTCGGGCGCTGTCGCTCGGCGCGGTCGATGTCATTGCCAAGCCGGGGTCGGCGATGGCCACGTCGGATGTGGCTGACGAGGTCGTGCGCGCGGTGCGGACGGCCGCGCACGCACGCGTGACGCGTCGCGTGGGCGCCGAGCCTGCAGCGGCGGCTGGCGCGCCGCGCGCGAGCGTGTCCACCTTCTCGACGACGAACAAGATCATCGCGCTTGGTGCGTCCACCGGCGGCACGATCGCGCTCGAACAGGTCCTGAAGCGGTTCCCGAGCGACGCGCCGGGGACGGTGATCGTGCAGCACATGCCGGAACACTTCACGCTCTCATTCGCGAAGCGGCTCGATGGCATGTGTGCGATTCGCGTGCAGGAAGCGAAAGACGGCGATCAGGTCGTGCCCGGGCTCGCGCTCATCGCTCCGGGGGGCAAGCACATGGTGCTGCAGGCCAGCGGCTCGCAGTGGATTGCGCGCGTGAAGGACGGACCGAAGGTGCATCATCAGCGCCCGGCCGTGGATGTCCTCTTTCAGAGTGTGGCGCGTAGCGCGGGGCGGAACGCGGTCGCCGCGCTTCTCACCGGCATGGGTGCCGATGGCGCGAAGGGGATGCTCGCGATGCGGGAAGCGGGCGCGCACACGATCGCACAAAATGAAGAGACGTGCATCGTGTACGGTATGCCGAAGGAAGCGGTGAAGCTCGATGCGGCGGTGGATATCCTGCCACTCGATCGCATCGCCGACGCCCTGCTGCAGCAGGTGGCGCGGATCCGCTAACTCGCGGGAATCGCGAGTTCGGCGACGGTGTGTGTGCCGTCGCGCTCCAGGGCGAACGTGCCTTTGACCGCGAGGGCAAACGCACTGACGAGGGCGAGCCCCATGCCGGCCCCACGCACTCCCTGCTTCGTGGTCACGAACGGCTCGCCAAGCGCCTTCAAGATTTCCGGAGACGGGCCCGTGCCCTGATCGCGCACCTGCACCAGCACCACGCCGTCGGTCACCACACTGCGCACCGTAATGGACGTCCCCTCTGGCGCCGCTTCGTGGGCGTTTGTGAGCAACTCGCCCAACATGTCGCTCCACCAGGTGGGGTCGGCGTTGATCGTGGCGTTGATGGACGCCTCGATCTGCACGTCGCGCGTTGGCGTTTTTCCCTGAAACGCCGTGATGGCGGCGTCGATTCCCGGCTGTATCGCGATGGGCGTCGGGCGCAGCGATCCGGCGCGTGCGAACCGCGTTACGCGATACAGGTACTGCACCATCTGTTCGGCGGCCGTGTGGATTTCCTTGACGTCCGCATGGGCCGGCGCATCAGGGGGCAGGTCGGCGAGCAACAGTTCGCTGTAGGTGCTCACGACGGTCGAAAAATTGTTCACGTCGTGGGACACCCGTCGGGCGAAGCGCACGAGCGCCTCGGCAGGGGCCGCATTTGTCGGGGTGGCCATATAACCCGTAGAATACGGTGATCCTGCGGCAGCACAACCGGCGGGGCTGCGGCTGCGGGGCGGTTCCTCATCCCTTGTTTGGAGTTTTGATCATGTCGTCCCAGATTCTTTGCCGCGTGATGGCGGCGCTGTGCCTCGGTGCTCCCGTGATGCTTTCGGCGCAGGTCGTCCCACCCCCTGTGGCCGAGCAGCTGGCGGCGGCGGTGCAGGCGCTGCCGAAGGAGATGCGGGAGGGTGCGGGGGTGATGGGCTATCGGGTGGCTGGCAAGCTCGAGCAGCTGCGCCCTGCGCGGAACGGTATGCTGTGCCTCGCGGACGATCCCGCCGACGAGCAGTTCCATGTGGCCTGTTACGCCAGAACCATGGACCCCTTCATGGCTCGTGGCCGTGAGCTGCGTACGCAGGGGATCACGGGGGCGCGCGTGGATACGGTGCGGTACGCCGAAGTGAAGTCCGGGAAGATCAAAATGCCGGCGGCGCCGGCGTCGCTGTATCAGATCTTCGCGCCGAAGAACGCGTATGATGCGAAGGCGAACACCGTGACGGGTGGGCGCCGCCTGTTCGTGGTGTACATCCCCTTCGCGACGCCGGAGACGACCGGCTTGTCGACGACGCCCTCCGACAAGGAACCGTGGCTGATGCTGCCGGGGACGCCCAAGGCGCACATCATGTTCAGCGCGACGATGTAATGATGGTGACGTCGAGGTCCCCGCGTCCGCTCACGCTGACGCGGCGGCGTCTCGATGAGGCGCAGGCCGCGCTGGCGGCGCGCGATCCGAAGCTTGGGGCACTTATCGAACAAGTGGGTCCCTGCACGTTGCTGCCGCGGCGTGAGGGGACTCACTTCGCGCATCTCGCGCGCAACATCGTCTATCAGCAGCTGTCAGGGGGCGCGGCCGCCACGATCCATGGCCGCTTCCTCGCGCTGCTGGGGATGGACGTTCCTGATCCGGCAGTGGTGTTGGCGCAGTCGGATGACGCATTGCGCGGGTGCGGATTGTCGGCGGCGAAGGTCCGCGCGATTCGTGATCTGGCCGAACATGTGCGGGATGGACGTCTGCCGCTCGATGCCCTCGAATCGATGTCCGACGACGCCATCATCGAGGCGCTGGTCCAGGTGCGCGGCATTGGGCCGTGGACCGCGCAGATGTTCCTCATGTTTCGGTTGGGGCGCCCTGATGTGCTCCCCGTGCTCGATCTGGGGGTGCGCAAAGGGGCACAGCAGATCTACCGCATGCGGACGCTGCCGGATGCGGCTCGTCTCGAGCGCGTGGCGCGGAACTGGCGCCCCTGGTCAAGCGTTGCGAGCTGGTATTGCTGGCGCGCACTGGAACTCGACGACGCTGGCGGGTGGTAATCGACCGATGTGGTAGTCGATGGATGATGAACAGATGAGCCGACATGGCTCATCGACTCGCGGAGTGGTGATGTCGGAGTTCGTGAAGCGCATCGAAGTGCCGGTTCCGGTGGAGACGCTGTTTGCCTGGCATGAGCGTCCCGGGGCATTTATCCGTCTCTCGCCCCCGTGGGACCGTCCCGAGGTGGTCTCGCACACCGGGGGAATTCGGGACGGCGCTCGCGTGGTGCTGCAGGTCCGGGCTGGGCTGGTCCCGACCACCTGGGAACTGGAGCATCGCGACTATATCGCCAATGCCCAATTCCGCGACGTGCTGCTGCGTGGCCCTATGGCAACGTGGGAGCATACGCACGCCTTTCGTTCCACGGGCGATCACTCGAGCGAACTCGAGGATCGCATCCGCTACACCTTGCCCTTCGGCGCACTCGGTGAGCTCGGTGGCGGATGGTTCGCACAGCGGATGCTCGCCCAGGTCTTCGCCTATCGCCACGCGGTCATGCTTGGCGATTTGGAGCGTCATGCCGCCTTCGCTGATCGCCCGCGCATGCGCATTGCGATCACCGGTGCGAGCGGGTTCATCGGTTCGCAACTCGCGGCGTTTCTGAGTACAGGCGGCCACGACATCGTGCGCATCGGTCGGGGCGCGGTGAAGCCCGGTGTCGTGGACGTGAGCTGGGATCCGGCGACGGGACGCCTTGATGCCGCCGCGCTCGAGGGCGTGGATGCCGTGATCCATCTGGCGGGGGCATCGATCGCCGAGCGGTGGACGCCAGCGCATCGCCGCGCCATCCGTGATAGCCGTGTGGAGGGGACGGCCCTCTTGGCGCACACGATGGCAAGCATGGCGCGTGCGCCACGCGTGCTCTTGAGTGGGAGCGCGATCGGCATCTACGGCAATCGCGGTGATGAGGTGCTCGACGAGCAGGCTAGCTACGGCACCGACTTTCTGGCGGAGGTCGGTCAGGCGTGGGAAGCGGCCACGGCACCGGCAGAGAACGCCGGCATTCGCGTCGTGCATCTGCGCACCGGGATCGTGCAGGGGGCGGCGGGTGGCGCACTGGCCAAGCAGGCGCCGCTGTTCAAGATGGGGCTCGGTGGTATGCTGGGCTCTGGCACCCAGTGGATCAGTCCGATCGCGCTCGATGACGAAATCGGTGCCATCCACTTCTGCCTCATGCGCGATGATGTACGCGGCCCGGTGAATCTTGTGGCACCGGAGCCGGTGACCAACGCGACGTTCACTCAGGTGCTGGGTGACGTGCTCTCGCGCCCCACGCTGGCGGCCGCTCCAGCCGCCGCGCTGCGGCTCATGCTGGGACGTGAGATGGCCGATGCGACAGTGCTCGCCAGTCAGCGTGTCGTGCCACGTGCCCTACAGCGCGCAGGATTCCAGTGGCGTTTCCCGGATCTCGCCAGCATGCTGCGCTTCGAGTTGGGGCGCTAGCGTAACCAATCGTCGCGATGGGCCGCGACGAAGGCATCATCCGTCAGCTCGGGGAACTCCGCGGCCATGCGCGCGATACGCTCGGCCTGTCCGGGAGACAATTGTTCATGCGTATCAAACGTCCATGTGCCGCGGACCAAACCCTGACGACGCAGCACTTCGAGAATGCCGGGTAAACACCCCGTGTAGCCGTTGGCGGCGTCGAAGATCTCCGCGTTCGCCAGGGTGAGCGCTGCGCCCCATGACAACCACTCGCGCGGGATCGTGGTCTCGTTGCGTGTACGCCAGCGCTGAATTTCCTGTAGCCCCTGCACAGCGCGGCGGGTCCAGACGGCCCATTGACCGAGCAGTCCGCCCACGAAGTGCCGGGTATGGGTGCGACCGCCGGTATGTACGGGAATATCGGTGAGCAGATCGGCGATGATGGCGTCGTCGTTCCCTGTGTACAGCGCGACATCGTCCCGCCCGGCTTCGGCGAGCGCGCGTACGACATCGAGCGTCGCATAGCGATCGAAGGGGGCCACCTTGATGGCCACGACGTTCGCGATCTCCGCAAACTCGCGCCAGAACGCATACGAGAGGCGGCGTCCACCGACTGCCGGCTGCAGGTAGAAGCCGAACAGCGGAATCGCGTCGGCTACGCGGCGACAATGGGCAAGGATCGCGGCTTCATCAGCATCGCGCCACGCGCCCAACGACAGGAGCCCGCAGTGGTAGCCGAGTGCGAGAGCAATCTGCGCTTCACGCAGCGCCTGTGCCGTATCGCCGATCAGTCCGGCGACGCGCACGAACGGGCGGGGTGACGCTTCAAGGGCTGCGGACGCCGTCTCGGCAGCCAGTTCGAGCACGGGGCGATAGAGCCCGATCTTCGCGTCGTGAATCGGGAAGCCGGTAGTGTGCACGCCGACCGCCATGCCGCCAGCACCTGCGGCGACGTAATAGCGGGTGAGTGCGCGCTGATGCCGTTCGTCCATCGTGCGCGACGGCGTGAGGGCGAGCGGATGGGCCGGGATGACGAGCCCGTCGTTCAGTGCCGCGCGAATATTGAAGGCCGTCGTCGCGCCGTCAGAAGCGCCCATCACTCACCTCGAACTTGGTGGGCTTTTCGAGCAGTGGGCCCCCTTCGCGGATCCAGTCGACCGCCCACTGGCAGAGGGTATCCAGAGGCAACGCGTCGTGCGGAAGCAACTCGTGCAGCCGCTGCACATTCCCCAACAGCGACTCAAGGCCCTCTGTACCGGTGAAGCGGGGGGTGATCCCGGCATGCCGCCCCACCCGCTCCGCGATCTCACGAACGGTGACGATCGGCCCCGTCACGTTGAGCGCGAGCGGTGGCGTGGCGGCAATGGCCAACGCTCGCAGCGCGAGGCGATTCGCATCCCCCTGCCACATGACGTTCACGTGCCCGGTGGTGAGATCGATCGGTTCGTCATGCAGGATCTTGCGCGCCATCTCGGTGACGACCCCGTAGCGCAGATCGTTCGCGTAGAAGAGGCGATACAACAGCAGCGGCGACTTTGTGCGACGGGCCACGCTTTCGAACACGCGTTCACGCCCGATGCAGGAGGCGGCATACTCTCCGTCGGGGCGCAGCGGGGCATCTTCGCAGGATCCGCCCGCCGCGACGGGTACGCGTCCGTACACATTCCCCGTCGAGAAGCAGACCGTGCGCGCGCCGGTGTATCGCTCCGCGACATGCACCGGGGCGACCACGTTGTGCGTCCAGGTGCCGACGGGATCACCCGTGGTGCCGAACTTCTGCCCCGCCATCCACAGCATGTTTGGTGCGAAGGGGAGCGCCGCGACGGCTGCCGGATCCGAGAGGTCGGCGCGCAGTACGTCGACACCGTGTGCTTCGAGCTGTGCCGCCGCGACGGGGTCCGTGAAGCGCGACACCGCGATCACGCGGCGTGTGCGATCCGCAATGGCACGGCGCGCCATGCGGGCCACGGTTGGCCCCATCTTGCCGCCGGCGCCAAGGACGATGACGTCACCGTCAAGTGAGGCGAGCGCTGCGCGCGTGGCGTCGTCCGGCCGCGACAGCCAGTCCTCGAGTGAGGCGATGTCACGCGGCCGGTCGGACATGGTCACGCCGCGAGGTCGACAGGAATGCTGATGCCAAGCTCCTGTGCCAAGGCCCGACGTCCGGCATCGATCCGCTCGCGTGTCAGCTGCTTGAGTCGCGGCAGATCATCGATCGTCATGGCGCCCGTTTCAATCGGCTCCAGCACCTGCGCCAGTGCGCGCGCTTTCTGGAAGCGGAACGTGCCCTTGGCCATGGCATGACGGGTGCCGGCCACCGCGATGGGCAGGATGGGGACGCCGTTCTCAAGTGCAAGGCGGAACGCGCCGTCCTTGAATGGCAGCATCTCCCCGGTTTTCGAGCGGGTGCCTTCGGGGAAGATCATGATGCTGACCTGCTTGGCCAACCGATCACGACACTGCGCAATCGCGTTCATGGTGGAATCGCGATCGCCGCGCACGAGCTTGATGTCGCCGGCCATCTGCATCATCCACCCCATGCACGGGATCTTGAACATCGTGTCCTTGCTCAGCCACTTCATTTCCCACGGGAAGCAGCTGATCAGGAATACATCGGCATAGGATTCGTGATTCGCCACGACGATGTACGGGCGACGGGGATCGGCAAGGCTGCCACGCACGGAAAATTTCCACAGCCCGTTCAGGCGCATCGCCGTGACACCGACGAGGCGAAACGCTCGGCCGGCGGCATAGCGTCCGCGATCGAACGGGGCCGTGATCAACCAGATCAGCGCGACCACCGGAGTGCCGAGGATGACGACCGATACGGTCTCCACCCACGCCCACCAATTGAGCAGCGTGCGAATCACGGGTAGATCAGGTCGTCGGCGGCGTGACGTCGGCGTCCATCGGATCGGCGGGGTCGATGAAGCCGTGGGCCTTATGCGCGCCATCGCAGAACGGCTTGATCGCCGAATGGCCGCAACGGCAGAGCGACATCGGGCGTCCCTCGGCACGCGGGGGAATCACGGCACCCTCGTGATCGACGAGGACGATTTGCGCCGCGTCTTCGGCGGAGATTCCGATTGAGCCGTTCTTGCGGATCGTGAGCGTAATGGGCATGGGTCAATCCTCTGCAGCGTAGCGTTGAAGGCGGGCGATCATCGCGTTGAGTCCGGACTCCCGGGCTCCAAGACCGATGTCGCTCATGAGGTGACGGACGAGGTCGCTGGGGAGCGCACGCGTCACGGCGGCGGGGTGGTCATTCACGGCGGCGAACACGATGGCGAGCACGGCCGCGACCGTGGGGGACTGTCGTGCGTTCACATCCGCGTAGAAGTGCAGGGTACCGTCGGGCTGACGCTCGGGAAAGATGTCCACCCGCGTCTGGCATTCGGGGACCGTGAAGGCCGCGCGGTCGAGGACGGCCAACCGCTCCGGGAGTGGTTCGAGCTTGCGCGACCAGCCCAGAAGCGCCTGCATCTTGTCTTCCCGTCCCAGGAGTCGGAACTGGCGCAAGGTTCGGGCGAGAGCGGGGGGGATGCCGTCCGGCATCCCCTCGCGCGATGCGTTCGCTTCGGTCATGTGCGAAAGGTACAATGAAGCATGATCCGAATCTCGCCCCCGTGGTGGCCCACCACCTGGTTGATCGCCGCGCTGTCCGTTGTTGGGTGCGGCGGGTCGGCGCTCCCGGAGTCCGCGGTCGGGACGCTGGAAATGGTGGAAGTCGACGTCGGGCCCTTGCAGCCCGGTCGCGCCCTGCGCGTGCTCGTACAGGAAGGGGATGCGGTACGTACCGGCGATACGCTGGTGATCTTCACCACGCCGACGGTGTCGAGCGCGCAGGCGCAGGCGGAAGCGCGGGCGGGGGCTGCGGCGGCGATCGCGGAGGAGTTGGCGCGCGGTTCCCGTCCGGCTGAGCTGTCGCGCGCCGATGCCGAACTGCGGGCGCTGGAATCGGAAGCGGATCGTGCGGCCGCCGATCTCGCGCGCCTTGAGCCATTGGGCGCAAAGGGTGACGTGAGTCGGGCGACGGTCGATGCGGCGCGGGCGGCGGCGCGTACGACGGCGGCCCGCCGTGATGCCGCGCGCGAGCAGCTGCGCCTTGTACGCGAAGGGGCGCGTGTGGAACGGCGCCGCGCGGCCGCTCTCGATGCCCGCGGCGCGGCGGCGGCGGCCGATGGGGTGCGCGCGACCGCTCAGGATCTGGTGTTGCTCGCGCCGGTGGATGGCGTGGTGGTGAGCCGCAACATCGAGCCGGGTGAGGTGGTGCAAACGGGGCAGAGTGTCGTCACGCTTGGCGAACCGGAGCGGCCGTGGGCGCGCATCTATGTGGGGTCGGAGGTCCTGTCGCGTCTGCGCGAAGGGGACAGCCTCTCGGCGCGGCTTGATGCGGATACCACGGTATTTCGGGGTCGCATCGCCGCCATTGCGACCAAGGCCGAGTTTACGCCGCGCGTGGCGCTGACGGAGCAGGAGCGTGCCGATCTGCTATTCGCCGTGCGGATCGAGTTCCGGGATCCCACGCGGCGATTGCGCGCCGGGCTCCCCATCACGGTCGAATTGCCGGCGCCGGCGAAATGACGGCAGTGGTTCGCACGGAGGCGCTGCACAAGCGCTTCGGCGATCTGGTAGCCGTCCATTCACTGGATCTGGAGATCCGGCGCGGCGAAGTCTTCGGCCTATTGGGGCCGAACGGGTCGGGGAAAACGACCACGATCCGCATGCTGTGCGGGCTGGTCCAACCCACGAGCGGCACGGCGCTGGTCGCCGGCTACGATATCACGCGTGAGGCCGAGCAGGTGCGGCGACGCATCGGCTACATGTCGCAGCGGTACGGGCTGTATGACGAACTCACGGTGCACGAGAACCTGCGGTTCTATGCGACGGTGTATGGACTGGTGGGCGCTGCGCGGACTACACGATTGGCGGAGCATGTCGAGCGGCTCGGGCTCGGGTCGCGACTTGCGCAGCGGGCGGGGACGTTGAGCGGCGGATGGAAGCAGCGACTCGCGCTGGCCTGCGCCACGGCGCATCACCCCGATCTCGTCTTTCTCGATGAGCCGACGGCGGGTGTCGATCCGGCGGCGCGTCGCACCTTCTGGGAAACGATTTACGAGTTGGCGGCCGATGGGACGACAGTACTCGTCACCACGCACTACATGGATGAAGCCGAACGCTGTGAGCGCCTCGCGTTCCTGTCGCGCGGGCATCTGATCGGCCTCGGGACGCCGGCGGAGATCGTGCAGCAGTTCAACGCCCGCTCGGTGGAAGATGTGTTCGTCATGCTGCAGCGGCAGGACGAAGCCGTGGTAGCCGGAGGAGGGGCGTGATGTTAAGCGCGTTCCGCGCACGAGTGCAGCGGTGGACGGTATGGCCGATGCTGTGGAAGGAGTTCCTGCAGCTGCGGCGTGATCGGCTGACGTTCGCGATGATGACGGGCTTGCCGGCGATTCAGCTGATCCTGTTCGGATATGCGATTCAGACGGATGTCCGTCGGCTCCCGACGGTGGTGGTGGATGATTCGCGCACGAGCGAAAGTCGCGCGCTGATTCAGGTACTGGAGAACACCGACAACTTCCGCGTGGTCGCGCGCGTTCCGGATCGCCAGATGGCCCGTCGGTGGATCGAGCGGGGGGCGGCACGCGTCGCGCTGGTGATTCCCCCCGAGTATCAGCGGGCGATTCGCCGCGGTGAAACGGGGATGGCGCAGCTGCTGATCGACGCGGCCGATCCGCAGTCATCGGGGGCGGCGATGTCGGGGGCGCAGTTGGCCGCACAGGCGCGTGGCGCCCAGCTGCTGGCCCAGCGCTTTCGGGTGCGCCCGCCGGTGGAGATCCGCGTGCGCCCCTGGTACAACCCGGCGCAGCGGAGTGCCGTGTTCATCGTGCCGGGGATCATCGGCATTCTGCTCACGATCACCATGACGCTCGTCACGAGTACTGCGATCGTGCGGGAGCGGGAGCGCGGGACGTTGGAGCAGTTGATCGTCACCCCCATCGGCAAGGCCAGTCTGATGTGGGGGAAGCTCGTGCCGTTCGTGCTCGTCGGGTACGTGCAGATGAGCGTCATCATCGCGCTGGGTGTCGGGCTGTTCGACATTCCGATCGTCGGCAGCCTGCCCTTGCTGTATACGCTCGCGCTGGTGTTCATCGTGGCGAGCCTCGGGATTGGCCTGTTCATCTCCACGGTGGCCAAGAGTCAGCTGCAGGCGATGCAGCTGAGCTTCTTCTTCATGTTGCCCAACATCCTGCTCTCCGGGTACATCTTCCCGCGTGCCGCGATGCCGGAGCCCGCGCAGTGGATCGGCCTGCTGCTGCCGCTCACCTATTTCCTCGAGATCCTCCGTGGGGTGCTCCTCAAGGGGATCGGGGTCCGGGACCTGCTGGGGGAGCTGGCGGCGCTGACGGCGCTGGCCGGGGTCCTGTTCGTAGTGAGCGTCCGGCGTTTTTCGAAGACGCTGGACTGATCGGGGGGCTGGCGGGGGCCGATGGGGAACCGCTGGGGAACCGTTGGCGGCGCAGGTCGCTAACATGTAGGTAGCTTTTCGAACTCTCACCCCGACGCCCGATGTTGATTCGCCATCCCGATGACATTCCGTCCTCCGAGATCACTCCGGAGGGGCTTTATGTGAACCGCCGCGCCTTCATCGGGACGGCTGGCGCCCTGGCACTGGGCTCGTTGGCAGCGCCCGGCATCCTGCAGGCGGGTGGGGTATCCGGGGGGTCGGCCCAGGCCGACGAGGTCACGCCGGTAGAAGACGCCACCAGCTACAACAACTTCTACGAGTTCGGGACCGGTAAGGACGAACCGCAGGAGCTGGCGCGCGACTTCAAGCCCATGCCCTGGACCATCTCGGTCGAGGGGCTCGTGAAGACCCCGCGCAAATACGATTTCGCGGAGCTATTCGCGAAGCTCCCCGTCTACGACCGCACCTATCGGATGCGGTGCGTGGAAGCGTGGTCGATGGTGATCCCCTGGCAGGGAGTCCAGCTCCGGGATGTGATCAACCGCCTCGAGCCGCTCCCCAGCGCGAAATTCGTCGAGCTCTACACGCTGTACGACCCGCGCCGGATGCCCGGACAGCGAAGCAACATCCTGCCGTGGCCGTACACCGAGGGGCTGCGGATGGACGAGGCGATGCATCCGCTGACGCTGCTGGCCACCGGCATGTACGGGAAGGCGATGCCGAACCAGAACGGTGCCCCGGTCCGGCTGGTGGTCCCCTGGAAGTACGGCTTCAAGGGGATCAAGAGCATCGTGAAGATCCGCTTCGTCGAGAAGATGCCCTACACGACCTGGTCGGGGGCGAATCCCACCGAATACGGGTTCTACGCGAACGTGAACCCGACGGTGGATCACCCGCGGTGGAGCCAGGCGAAGGAGCGACGCATTGGTGAATTCCTCAAGAGGAATACACTGATGTTCAATGGGTATGCCAATCAGGTGGCGTCGCTCTACAGCGGGATGGATCTCCGCAAATTCTACTGATCGCCCTGTTCGGAAATCTCCGTGTTAGACGCGTATTTGGGTCGCGCTGAACCACTGGTCCGTCGTTGGCTCCGTTCGGCGCTGTGGCTGGCGGTGGTCGTCCCGGCGCCGGCGATGGTGGCCCTGCTCCTGCTCGATCAGCTCGGCGCCAATCCCATCCGGGAGCTTGAGCACATGAGCGGCGAGTGGGCGCTCCGCTTCCTGATCGGGTCATTGGCCGTCACGCCCCTCATCCGTCTCACCGGATGGGGATGGCTCATCGCGGAGCGCAAGTTTTTGGGACTGGCCGCGTTCTATTGGGCGCTGCTGCACCTCTCGGTATATACGGTGCTCGACTGGTTTTTCGACTGGGCCGAGATTTGGAAGGACATCGCCGAGCATCTGTACATCACGCTGGGGATGTTGGCGTTTGCGCTGATGATTCCGCTCGCGCTCACCTCCACCAAGGGCGCGATCCGGCGACTCGGGGCGGTGCGATGGAAGCGGTTGCACGCATTGGTATATGTATCCGTGGTGGCCGCCTGCGTACATTTCGTGTGGGCCGTGAAGAAAGACATTGAAGAGCCGCTGATGTACGCGGGGACGGCGGCGGCGGTGTTGGCGTTGCGTCTGGTGCGGCGTCGGTCGTCGTCTGGGACGAATGTGTCGAGCCTCTGACATAGTGGCATTCCAAAAAGCGTGACGACGGTGTAACGCGAGCCGTCTTATCTGCAGCGAAAGAGTCGGTTTCCCGCATTCTCGTTGCATGACGCTGCCCGCTGACGGATCAAAGCATCCTTCAACTGATGAGACGCCATCCATCGCGCGCCCACGGGGCTTCGTGACGGTGGAGCCGGTGGCATTCGGGCGCACGCGCGATCGGGTGCTGATGGGCGCGATGGCGGTATACGCCATCGCCGCGACTGGTTGGCTGGCCGCAGGCCATGTCGACAGCTGGTTGCAGCTCGCCCCGCTCGTTCTCAATCTGCCGCTGGCCATCGTGGCGACCGTGCTGGCGTGGCGGGCGAGTCATGAAATGGGGTTGGATCAGGGAACACGCCGTTTCTGGCGCGCGCTGTCATTGGTTATTGCGCTCATCCCGCTGCAGCCCGTGTTGCACCTGCTCCCCACGCTGGGGACCGCAGCCAGTGATGTGGTACTCCGCGTGCTGGTCAGCGTCTTCGCCACGCTCACGTTTCTGGCTGCGCTGCTACAGCTCCCCAGTGCACCGCGCACCACGATCGACAAGACGAAGTTGTGGCTCGACATCGTCACGGTCTGCGTTGGTGGCGTGCTGGTGGGATGGTACGATCTTGCCACGACGGTCACTCGCGAGACCGATAGCGGGAGCTCGCGCCTCACGTTCGTCTTGTTGCATGCTCAGGCGCTCCTGAATCTCGTTCTGGTGCTGGTGATCGCCTTGCTCAGCACGCGCACGGCGTTGCTCCAGCGGGCGAACATGCTGCTCGTGCTCGCTTTCGCGATCCTCGTGCAGTTCTTCGGGCAGACGGTCTCCATCGCCCAAATGCATGGGGCGATGGCGCTCCCCGATACCATGCATCTCACGACGCCGCTCGTCCTCGCGCTGCTCGGCATTGCCGGCTGGATGAGCACGATCACGGTAGATCAGCGGGACCGCCGTACCTCACCCTCACGGGTTGGGCAGCTGCTCGGCGGCGCGATTCCGTATCTGGCGGTGATCCCGGGGTTCGTGCTCCTGCTGACGCTGGCGGATCAGGAGGGGGCCACCTCGCTTGGTGCGTTATCGATGGGCGTGATGGCGCTGACGACGCTGGCCTTCGCTCGGCAGTTCGTGGCATCACGGGAGGCCGTGACGCTGCTGGCGGAATCCACGGCGCGTCAGAACGAGGCCCGCTTCCGCGCATTGGTCCAGCATTCGAGCGACGTGATTCTGATCGTCGACCCTGATGGCACGATCGGGTTTGCCTCGCCGGCGGCAGAAGCGGTCTTCGGCCACACGGCAGAAAAACTGGTGGGGACCGCGCTGGGCACGCTCGTGCATCCGGAGGACGCGCCGGGATTCCAGAGCTTCCTTGAGGAGCTGTCGCGCATCGTGTCGCGGACTGACAGCATGTCGGGGAGCACGCTCAAGCGCGAATGGCGCCTGCTGCATGCGAATGGGTCATGGCTCACAGTGGACAACGTCGGCACCAATCTGCTGCGCGAGCCGATGGTACGCGGGCTCGTCCTGAATTCGCGAGATGTGACCGAGCAGAGCGTCATCAAGCAGCAGTACATGCATCAGGCGTTTCACGATTCCCTCACGGATCTCGCGAACCGCTCGCTGTTCCTGTATCAGGTCGGTCATGCCATTTCGCGGTCGGTGCGCCAGGGGCAGGCCGTCACGGTGCTCTTCCTCGACCTCGACAACTTCAAGACGGTCAACGACTCGTTGGGGCATGCGGCTGGGGATCGACTGCTTGTCGAAGCGGCGCGGCGCTTGGCTTCCTGCGTGCGCGCGAGTGATCTGATCGCGCGCTTGGGCGGCGACGAGTTCGCGGTGCTGCTCGAGCAGACGGATACGGTGGGCGAAGTGCTGATGGTCGCGGAGCGCATCGGCACGGCGCTGACGCGCCCATTTCAGCTCAGTGGCAAGGAAGTCTTCGTCAACGCCAGCATCGGTATCGCCCGGTCGGCGCATGGGACCTCCTCGGACGAACTCGTGCGCAACGCCGATGTCGCCATGTACGTGGCGAAGCATCGTGGCAAGGGGCAGCACGTGTTGTTCGAGCCGGAGATGCACGCGGCAGCCCTCCAGCGTCTGGTCGTGGAGGCCGATCTGCGGCGCGCGATCGATCGCGAGGAGTTCTTCCTCTTGTATCAGCCGATCGTTCAGCTGGCGACGGGTGATGTGATCGGCGCCGAGGCGCTCGTACGCTGGATGTGCCGCGATCGCGGGATGGTCCCACCGGGTGCGTTCATCCCGATCGCGGAGGAAACGGGGCTCATCGTCCCGATTGGTCGCTGGGTGCTGCGCCGAGCGTGCCGTGAGGCCAAGCGCTGGTCACGGGACCGCGGTCAGCCGGTGCGCATTACGGTGAATCTCTCCGGACGTCAGCTCCAGGATCCCGGGATCGTCGATGACGTGCGGGCGGCGCTGGAGGATTCGGGGCTGTCGCCGTCACAGCTGACCCTTGAGATCACCGAAAGCATGCTCATGCAGAACACCGATGTCTCGATGACGCGTCTGCTGGCGCTTCGGGGACTGGGTATTTCCCTGGCCATCGATGACTTCGGGACCGGCTATTCCTCGCTGGCCTATCTGCAGCGCTATCCGATCGACATTCTCAAAATCGACAAGTCCTTCGTAGATTCGGTGCATACCGGGGAAGATGGTGCCGTGCTGGCCCGCGCGATCGTGGCGTTGGGTGACACGCTCCATCTGGATACCGTGGCCGAAGGGATCGAAACGGAGGCCCAGCGTGGGCGTCTCCTCGATCTGGGCTGTGCCCTCGGGCAGGGTTATCTCTTTGCCCCCCCCATCGAATCGGAGGAGTTCTGGTCGTTGCTTGTGGCTCGCGGTGCGCGGGAACCGTACGTGGGACGCCGTCGCCGGGCGCAACGTGAGGGCGCGGGCGAAATCGCCTCACCCTGAGTCGGCCCGTTCGCGCGGCCCAACGCCGCGCCGGGACCCTGCGCCACCGGTGCGCGCGGAGTCTTCCGCCCCGATTCGGCAAGACGTTTTTGCGGTAGCGGCCCCCGGTCTCGCCCCGCTGATTGCCGCCGAGTGCACCGACCTCGGTTTGGTTCCAACGGACGTCTCCGCGGTGGGCGTGTCGCTATCACTCACCACGCGAGAACTCTTCACGCTTGCGTGCTGGACACGATGTGCCTCGCGGATTCTGCTGCGACTTCGGGAATTCACGGCGCGAGACTTTGCCACGCTCGAGAAGCAGGCGACGCGTGTCGACTGGTCGCGGGTCATCGCACCCAATGCCGCCGTCTCCCTGCGCGTCACCTGTCGGAAATCACGCCTGTACCATTCCGATGCGGTGGCCGAGCGGATCGCTCGCGGCATCGCTGGCGCGGTCTCCGGTG
>Ga0315902_10001892_pt1 | contig 33311 bp, 30 predicted proteins | sample LakEriMetagenome_9_FD_203523 | JGI IMG/M metagenome (GOLD analysis project Ga0315902, IMG submission 203523) | Freshwater fungal communities from buoy surface, Lake Erie, Ohio, United States - Buoy 12 MA117 | ecosystem: Environmental > Aquatic > Freshwater > Lake > Lake biofilm | place: USA... | reverse complement strand
ATTGTATTCTAATTGTTCCCATTTCTCTTGCGCCTCCGTTAGAAATCATTTTGTCTTTTTGAAATGTTTTCTTAAACTTTCGTACAATCATTCTTCGATCATTTACATCTACTATTTTCTCCATTTTTACACCGCCATCATAAAATCCACTTGATGAGGACGTCTTTTCTACTGGGGTGTATGAAAGAATAGAATCCATCAGTTGATAAACATTTCCCGACCCATCTGAAATTGAAAAATAAAATTCACTCTCCAATACGGCATCAATAATTTTTGCATAAATGCCATACCTACTTTGCGCCATATTACTATCACATGAATCCCAGTTACCCTTTTTGATTTCTAAACGCAATAATACTTTTTGAAGATGAATATCTAGAGGTAGGTCTACTTGCGATTCACATCGTTTTATAAATATCATTTCTTTATCGGTTCTAAAATAAAGATCTTTTATTCCGCTTTTGCTTCCTTTTTTCGTTTGAAAATTTGTTTCAAAAAAGATACCTACAAGCTCTTTGGTGTTTGATGATTGAGAAAAGTAAGTTCCCCAAAGTATCAAAAATACAGCTACATTAATTACATTCATTTTTAATCTGTTTGTTAAATATACAAATTACTTGATAAACAACTATTTTTAATCGCTTTTTCAAGAATTATTAGTAGAATTGGAGTGAAATACTTCTTTTATCGCAAATGAGAAATCTTTTTTTTGTTTTTTGCCTTTTCATTACGTTTACCTCATTTGGTCAACTGCCTCCAATAGAAACAAATGGCAGCAACATTATCGATTTCAACAGAAAACCAATTCTATTTAAAGGAATAAACTGGTGGGGAGCAAATGGAAGTTTAATACCTTATTCCGATAATCACAGCAAAAACACAAATACACATGCGATGCCTTTCGGTCTGCATGTTCAACATTTAGACACAATTTTACAAGCAATCAAAACAATTGGGTTCAATTCCATACGCTTACCTTTTTCCAATCAAATGCTTCACGACACAACAAAATCGCTGAAAGATTGGGTTGGACCAAACAAAAATTTAATCGGATTAACCCCATTGCAAGTGATGGATACAATTCTGGAACATTGTGCAAATCACAAGTTGATGGTTGTTCTGAATAATCATTCAACCACTACACATTGGTGCTGCAATTACGATTTTAACGGATTATGGAATGGCGGAGATCAAAATTTTAAGCAGAAGAACAAAGCTTGGATTGATGATTGGAGGATGCTAGCTTTACGTTACAAATCAAATCTTTGGGTAGTAGGAGCAGACTTGAGAAATGAAGTGAGACCTAAAAGAAGGCGCGGCATACCTTTGCCTGTTAATCCAAATTGGGGAAAAGGTGGGAAAAATGATTGGAAAAAACAAGCTCAAAAAGCTGCAGAAGAAATTCATAAAAACAATTCGAATTGGTTAATAATTGTAGAAGGAATTAATGCGCGCGTTGATTTGCTTATGAATCTACACTTTCCTCATTTGAAACCCATTCACAAAAAACCCATTCAACTATCGTTTTCAAACAAATTGATTTATGAAGTACACAACTATCCTTTCAATTGGATAAAAGGAAATATAATTCGAAGAAAGAAGATGGTAACTTATGGTGAAATTAATTCAAAAAACAGGTTGGAAGAATATGAAAAAAATTGGGGTTATGTTCACAAAACCCAAGTTGCTCCGGTAATTGTGGGCGAATTTGGATGCAGTAAATTGGATCATGATCGGGAAAGCTGGTTAAATGATTTGACAAGTTATATCCATCAAAACAACATTGGCTTTTTTTGGTGGACCTTAGAAGAAGAATTGGAAAACGCCTCTAGTTATGGGCTGATGAACGAGAAAATGAACGAAATGGATGTACAGTTAGACTGGCGGTGGAAATACCTTGAAAAATTACTCGGAGAATACTAAATTAACGAGATTATTACTTCCATTTATTGGTATTTCATTTTGTTCGTATTAAAGCTTAAAACTCTTGTTTGTGGGGCACTGCCTTTTGAGTTTTTCACCTCTTTTAGTTCGTAAAACCCATCATCAATTTTCTGAAATGATACCGTGGTATTGTCATCTTGATTTCCCATTGCACCTTCATCGTTAAAAGTTTTTTGAGCTGTATAAACTTCGTATAACTTTTCATCAATTACCCCAACAATGGTTCGATGCTCTTCAAAGTTTCCTTGTGCCATAAATCCGCCATCTAGTGAGACTGCAACATTCTTGTTTCCGAACAAATGAAATTTTTCGAACCCACCATAATTTCCAAAACCTGACGTAACAGAAACATTGCGCATCATATCAATTCGATTCCAACGATCTGCTTCATACAAGAAAAGAGCAACTACTTGTTTACCTGATGCAAAATGAAAATCATTGGGATTGGTAATTCCCATTACAGCCAATAAGTAATTTTTAGTGCCAATAGTATAAAATTGTTTTCCAATTATTTGATAAGAAGGCTTTCGTGATGGCTCCATTTCATTCACAAATTCATTACCTAAACTAGAATTCGTTATATTAAAAAGCTTTATCAATTCAGCATTCGATATGGGGTAAATGGATTCATCCAACAAACGCATGGTTTCTGCTGCGATAGAATCTGCTATTTCTTTCTGTCTTTTTTGACGCTCCAATGCTTCTCTTTCTTCCCTCAATTTCTGACGCTCTTTTTCCAATTCTGCTGATTGATTATTGCCTTCTGAGCAACCCATGAAAGTCGTAATTAAGACAACCGAAATGAAGAAATTCAAATAATAATTTTTAGCGCTCACAAATGAAAACATAACATCGATTTTAATATAATACCAAATATAGCTGAATTTTATTGATTAGTTTCTTCCCTTTTTAATCATGCTGAAAACATTTTCCATTTGGATTTTTTGTCATCCTTTTGCAACGATTACCCGCTTGTGTAATTCCCGTACATTGACTACTAGGACTAGAGGATGAACTTGTACTATATTTTTTAACCGCGCTTTTCCATGTCCAACAAGAACTGCATGTCGAGGCCTCTAATTTATCTTCTTCCTTGTCAGGAAGTAAATGAAAGAAATTAATACCAGTGAGTTGTTCAACTTTATCAATACTTACAGCAAAATCTTGTAACGGTGCACTGGATGAAGCATTAGGAAGTATAAATCCGATTGCTTTAATTTCAGGATTGCGGTAATCCAAAATCACTTTGTAATAATAATTTGGTACAGCTACTTGATTCCAACCAATATAGCTCAATCCACTAGTTAGGACCGGGCCAGTTACTACGTATATTGCATCACTTTCAACCGCCCAAGTTCGAACAAGTTCTTCCAACCTTTTCCAAACTCCTCTATTAAACCCAGGTAATTGCGGACTCATATTCGAATAATAAAATGATTCTGCCATGGTAGTTGAAGACCAACCCATATCAGCAGCAGGAGCCAGGTGACCGCGATCGTACCCTGAATTTTTATAATCTGAATCGGTTGCTGTTCCTGTTCGAACACTTGGATCTATCAAAAACTTGTCCGTTCGATCGTACAAGCGATTTGTTTCTTGTTCCGTAAGTTCATAAGCAACCCAATTAGCTTGTTCGTAGGTTTCGTTGAATGAAAGTGTATAACCCGTGTGATAAACAATCATTTCTCCGGGCTTAATTAAAGGAAGCTCTAGGTTTTGAACCGATTGAATTCCCGATTCATTATCATTTGAAGTAGGATAAAGGATAGGAGGCGTTGAGGTTGGAGGCTTATGTTCCCGTTGAGGTTGATCAGCTTGTTTGTTGCCACAACCAGATTGCAACAGAAGCAATACACCTAAAATGATATTTTTGAGCAACAAATCCCTCACAAGTTAATTGCTTACTAAATTTTAATCAAGATTAGAAAACTGAGGAAAAAACAATTTTCAAACCTACTTTTTCTTTTTACCAAAGAAATAAAAAATCACGTAAACGACTACTGCAATTAGAACGATATACAGTAACCAGCGTTTAATAAAAAACGACTTTAAAATACCTAGGGTAAATAAAATCATGAGTTTCAAATTTATTGGATTTAAAATGTCTGTTTTTGTTCAAAATTATATAAAATAAGGCTAGAATTATTGCTCAACTAAAATCAATTTTTTAACCACATCACAACTTTCTTTCGTGCCCCAACCTAAAAGATCATGTTTTTCAACCTTATAAAAAATATCGAAGTACTTATTCTTATATTTTGGGTTTACCAACAAAGAATATTCATCTGATTTTCCGGGAACTGTTAAATTAAAAGTTCGATCTTCAATAAGCATAAAATCATGTTCTTTGCCATTTTCATCTTTAAAAATATGATGAATTAAATCTCCCTGATCAACGCTAACCAATTTCGCACGAAGGTATTTGTATTTAGCTTTTAAACTTTCGATTTCATTCGCTTTTGTGTTAGACACAGAATCTTTGCTTAAAGCTTGGCTCTGATCAGTGCTATTATCTTTTTTGTTCACATTTTGTGTAGCGTCACTTTTCGCATTATCCGAACTTAACTTTTTACTGTCGTCAGTACAAGCAGTCAATACGAGTCCAATCAGGGCAATTAAAGATATTTTTTTCATGATTTTTTTAAAACTGGTTTTGCTTTTTCTTACTTTAAGAACTGTAAATCTACAAAAAATAACCACTGCTGCTCCCCTTGGAAAATTAATTAATAGTTATTATCTTTATTCAAAAAAAGTAAGTATGAGACAAGTTTTATTTATTCTATTAGTTTTTATTTCATTTCAAGGATTTTCTCAAACTCAAACTGTTAAACTTAATCGAATAGGTCTCGAGGTTATGAAAACTGATTTAGGTGAAATGACCTGGGAGGATGCTAAAACAGCTTGTGAAAAATTAGGAAAGGGTTGGCGATTACCTACAATAGAAGAATTAAAAATTATATATAAAAAGCGTAATAAAATAGGCGGGTTCAATAGTAAGGACTATTGGAGTAGTACAGAGGTCTACTGCACCGAGCTCGCGTGGACTTTCAACTTCGGCAGTGGCCCTGCCCGCAGCAACGGTAAGTACTTCATAAACTATGTGCGTGCGGTTCGAGATGTAAAATAACTATTTATCAATTCAACTATTTACCAAAACACGAAATGGTGTTCCTTCTTTTGATTTTACTAGATAACCAAATGATAAAATCGCATATCGATTAAAATGCTCAACGTGTAATGATTTTCCGTCTTTTGAACTAATTGCAAAATGCCAAAACTAAATCGCGATCAAATTCGTTTTCATTGAAAATTTTATATTACCTTTACTTAAACGTAAAAATTAAGTTATGAAACAAGTATTATTTATTCTATTGGTGTTTATCTCTTTTCAGGGGTTTTCTCAAAATGTGAAAATGAATATTTCTTATAATATAGAAGTGATGAAAACTGATTTAGGAGGCGAAATGACTTGGGATGAAGCAAAAACAGCTGTTGAAAAATTAGTAGGTTTATGGCGATTACCTACATACGAAGAACTTCAATTTATGTATAATAAAAGAGATGAAATCGGCGGTTTTGTTCAAGATGTAAACAGCGGTGGTTATTAGACTAGTACGGAGTTCACCGTCGACACCTCACTTGGCTGGTCTTTCGGTGATGGGAAGAACATTTTGATGTTTAGGGACGAGATCTTGCGCACCAAAGGCTATGTGCGTGCTGTTCGGACTATAGAATAACTATTTAACTATTCACTAAAACCACCGTTTTTTCTTTTTAGGTGCTTCGAGTAAATTAAATTTCAAACCAATTCTTTTTAGGTGGTTCAGCCTCACACAATGTATGTTTTATGCTTTCAGTTTTTGGCAATACATACTGCATAAGATTGCGGTATCTACTTCCCGATACAAAACTTCGAGAAAATCGCACATCTAAATTCTTACAAAATTTCTTAATGTATTATTTTCAGTTTACCAAGAAATTCATTTCAATATCGATATGGAATTTAGAATACTTTCAACTGATTTTTTATCCATTTTGGAAAAGGCAAACCATTTTTTACCTAAATCTTTGAGTGAAGCACCTAAATGAAAAATTTCCAGATGGTCAATGATCAAAAATCGATCGTGACAATGTTTAAATACTTTGACTTCAATTTTACCAAATTGCTCATTCGCTTTTTGAATGTCTAATGAAAGTTTTTTATCGACATCTTTCGTAAACAGAGTAACAGAAACATCCTGCTGTTTTTTTGAAAGATGCAATAAAGTGCTTTCATCCAAATAATTATCAATTAAAATAATATTCTTTTTTGCCGAGCGAATTATTCTGGACGTTAATTCATACGCGTCAAAAACTTGTCCTTCAAAAAAAACGCCTTGAGTTGGAATAAGATGAGAGCTTATCTGTAAATCAATTTCTGATACTTTTTTTGCTATATCTTCCACCGTATTTTCTATACGATTCATACGTTGGTTGATGGCATAACCTTTTAGCAAATAGTCTTTTAATACCCGATTTGCCCAAATACGAAATTGGGTTGCCCGAACAGAATTTACTCTATAACCGACTGATAATATCGCGTCGAAGTTATAAAACTTTGTTCTAATTGTTTGCGTTTTCCCTTTAATAGCTCCATGTTGAGTGGTATGTTCCAAAATGGAACTAACCACTTTTTCTTCTAGTTCACCCAACTTAAAAATATTCGTCAAATGTTTGGAAATAGCAGGGCGTTGAGTACCATACAACTCAGCTATTTGTTCTTGTGTCAACCAAATTGTTTCGTTTTTCTCATCAACCTTTACTTCGATATGTGTTGTTGATTCGTCGGATTGGTATAAAATGACTTCATTCTTCATATTATTGAAGATACGGAAAATTCTTGTTAATCACAAATTCTTGTAATTCCTATTTAAACCGAAATGTTGTATAGCTAGATATTATTTCCCGATACAAAACTTGGAAAAAATAGCACCAAGTATATCCGTATCGATATCAATTTGCCCGGTGATGTTTCCGAGTTGGCGCATGGCTTCACGGATGTCCATGGCTACAAAATCTCCTGTGGTTCCATTTTCCAATCCGTGAAGGGCTTGCTCCAAAGCAACAGCCGTTTTCTGCAAGGCTTCGTGATGTCGTGCATTGGCTACAATGATATCGTTTTGCAAATCAAAAGAGCCAATTACCAAATCCACCAAGCGTTTTTTCAATGCTTCAATTCCACTCCCATTTTTAGCACTGACCGCCAATTCATCTATAGGCACTTCCGAAATGGCATCCACTTTATTGAGAATAAACTCTATTTTCTTTTCCGGAAATTGATTTTCGAGTTGCGCTTTCCATTTGCGTACATCAGTAGGACTCCTTTCAACCGTAGCATCAGCCATACACAGAACGATGGTGGCTTGCTCAATTTTTTGTTGAGAACGCTCAATACCTAAAGCTTCAATGGTTTCAGTAGTTTCGCGTATTCCCGCGGTATCAATCAATCGGAAAAGTATTCCATCTATGTTTAGCGTCTCTTCAATTACGTCTCTGGTTGTGCCCGCAATGTTGCTAACAATCGCCCGATCTTCGCCCAACAATTGGTTCAACAAAGTACTTTTTCCCGTATTGGGTGCTCCCACAATGGCAACTGGAACTCCATTTTTGATTGCATTTCCCAATTCGAACGAATTTGCCAAGCGATGTACAATGTCCAAAACTTCTGTTACTAGCATTTTTAATTGCGTGCGATCGGCAAACTCCACGTCTTCCTCCCCAAAATCAAGTTCTAACTCAATCATAGCAGCAAAGTGAATCAGTTTTTCACGCAATTCATGTAATTGATTCGAAAACTGACCGCGAAGTTGTTTCAACGCCACATCGTGTGCTTGTTTGGATTGTGATGCGATCAGGTCGGCCACCGCTTCTGCTTGCGATAAATCCATTTTTCCGTTTAAGAAAGCCCGTTGAGTAAATTCCCCCGGTTCGGCCAAACGGAAACCGGAAGCACAAAGCGTTTGTAAAATTTGTTGCTGAATATAAACAGATCCATGACACGAAATTTCGACGCTTTCTTCGCCTGTAAAGCTTTTTCCTTCGTCAAAAACGCTTATCAAAACCTCATCTATTGGTCTACGCAGAGTGTCTGAAATAACTCCAAAATGAATCGTATGACTCGACTTACCCACCAAACTCTTCGAAAACAATTCGGAAACCAATTTTTTACTTCCAATACCTGATGTACGAATAACAGAGATTGCTCCTATTCCGTTTGCTGTTGCTAAAGCACATATTGGATCATTTTGATTTTTCACTCTGTAAAGTTAGTTAGAATGAGATGGAATATCAAATGAACTATCTCATTAAATTATTTCATTTTAAAGCAATTATTTATTAGTTTTATGATTCTCAAAATATTGGTCCATGAAAAATATTGCCTTCATAATTCTCTTATTTACATCCCTTTCCTATTTCTCGCAAGCACCACAAGGGATTAACTATCAAGCAGTACTTCGTAATGCCAATGGTTCATTGGTTACCAACTTGACCGTAGGATACAAATTAGAAATTCGCAAAACAAGTACAACCGGTCAGGTAATCTATGCTGAACGTCATACTCCATTGAGCAACGCACAGGGTTTGATAAATGTAATAATAGGTGGTGGAACTGTAATTCAGGGTTCTTTTTCATCCGTCAATTGGGGGTCCGGACCATATTTCATTGTTACATATGTTGATTTTACAGGAGGAACTAATTATCAATTGTTTGGCTCACAGCAACTCATGAGTGTTCCGTACGCCCTTTATGCAAACACTGCTGGATCTGCTATCAATAAATGGCATTATGGCACTACTGTTCCTCTATCAACTTTGGGCATTCCAGGTGATTACTATTTACATACCACTACGGGTAATGTTTATTTCAATAATGCAGGAACATGGAGTATAATTGCTAACCTACAAGGTCCAATTGGTCCAACCGGTATAACAGGTCCGGCGGGCGCACAAGGTATTCCAGGCTTGCAAGGTATTCCAGGAACAAATGGTACGAATGGATTAAATTCGTTAGTGAAAACAACGATTGAAAGCGCTGGTGCAAACTGCGCAACAGGTGGTGTTAAGCTAGAATATGGATTAGACAATAATACGAATGGAATTTTAGATATTGGGGAAATCAATGCTTCATTAACAAAATACGTTTGTAATGGAGCCATAGGGGCGACTGGACCCACAGGAGCTACTGGACCACAAGGACCAATTGGAATTACTGGAGCTACCGGACCTCAGGGACCACAAGGTCTAACTGGACAAACTGGAGCTACTGGACCTGCTGGACCTGCCGGACCTGCCGGAGCAATTGGTGCGACTGGACCACAAGGGCCTCAAGGACCTGCCGGAGCAGATGCTCAAACACTTTCGATTAATGGCAGTCAATTGACAATATCAAACGGAAATACAGTAACACTTCCAGGAGGTGGCTCAGGAGGAGGAACACTTGATCAAGCGTATGATTTTGGAGGCTCAGGTTTAGGTAGAATTATTACTTCAGATGCCGGGGCAGTCGAAATAAACTTAACAGGTGGAGATACACGAGCTATGCGCATTTCGTCATCTGTTGCGAACTCATTTGGGCTGGATATTAGTCAAAATAATACAGGAGTAGCATTAAGAGGGAAGAATTATTTAAGTTCGAATTCTTTTCCTGCAATTCAAGGTGAAACAAATAGCACAAGTTCAACCAATTCGGCCATAATTGGAGAAAATACCGGTGCGGGATATGGCGTTTCAGGTCAAATTCCATCCACAGCAACTGGCCTTGCAGCTATTTATGGTAATAATTTACGAAGTTCAGGAGGCTATGGCGTATACGGTCAAGGATATAACGGTGTAGTTGGTCAAACAAATTATCCAGGTGGATTTGGAGTATATGGAAGTAATTCAAATACTACTGGTGGTACTACAAGCAATTTAGGAATTGGCGTTTATGGAATGGGGTTCAATGGTGTTTATGGACAGACAACAAATACTTCTTTGGGATGGGCGGGTTATTTCACTGCAGATTTAGGTTGCGATGGAGCGGGATACGCGCTTGGAGGTTGGGTAAATGCTTCTGATAGACGATTAAAATCCGATATTCAACCGATTGGAAGCGCATTAAATAAAATCAATTCACTCAATGGAAAATACTACACTATAACTACCAAATCTAAAGATCTCAATGGCGAAATTGTAACGACTAATCGCAAACAATATGGATTAATAGCACAGGATTTAGAAGTTGTTTTTCCGGAGTTAGTAAAGGAAAAAGCACTTTTTATTAATACTGGCGATGAAACACTCTACAAAACCGTAGATTACATTCAATTAGTTCCGGTACTTATCGAAGCGATTAAAGAATTGAATGTAGAGTTGGAGAATTTAAAGAAAGAAATTTCTGAACAGAAAAAAAATTAATTGCATTTTATACACGCATCTACTGGAGTAGTTGATCCATTTATAATTGCCACACTAATATTTACATTTGTCCAACCAGTTGGGCATGTTTGTCCATCATAAACATACATAACCATACATGGGCTTGTCGTCCAACATGCGTCAACAGGAGATCCACCAAAAATACCAACATTAATTTCTTGTTTCGTCCAACCAGTTGGGCATGTTTGGTCATTATAAATGTAAAGCACAGTACCTGCAGATGTTCCAGCTGGTCCTTGGATTCCTTGAGCACCCTGTAGCCCAGTTGCTCCAATGGGACCCTGGATACCCTGAGGTCCTTGAATGCCTTGTGCCCCTGTCGCACCAGCAGCGCCATTTGTCCCATTGCAAACATATTTTGTCAAGCCCGAATTAATTTCACCTGCATCAAGAACGCCGTTGTTATTTGAGTCGAGTCCATATTCTAATTTCACTCCTCCATTGGAACAATTAGATCCAGCTGATTCAGGGGTTGTTTTTACTAAGGCATTCAATCCATTGGTTCCTGATGCGCCAGTAGCACCGGCTTGACCTTGAGGCCCTTGGATACCCTGAACTCCCTGAGCTCCTGTCGCACCAATGGGACCTTGAATTCCCTGCGGTCCTGGCAAGCCAGCAGCTCCATCAGAGCCATTGCAAACAAATTTCGTTAGATTGGAATTAATTTCATTGACATCGAGAACTCCATTATTGTTTGCATCCAAACCAAACTCAAGTTTAATTCCTCCCGTTGAGCAATTAGAACCTGCTAACTCAGTTGTGCTTTTCACAATAGAGTTTTGACCACTATTTCCAGCTACACCAGCAGGTCCAATAGCGCCTGTTTGACCTTGTGGTCCTTGGATTCCCTGAGGCCCAACAGGACCCGGAACACCTTGAGGCCCCTGAGCACCAGTAAGATTAGGTGTTGTGAATGTAGTATTATCCGTAAAATAAAAAGTTAACGTCCCATTTCCATTATCAATAACAGAGCTTATTCCATTTCCCGCTGGCCCCGAGTTTCCGACCGTTCCCGCTTGTCCTGCTGGACCTGTAATATTTCCGATTACTCCCCAAACTCCATTATTATTATAATAAACCGCTCCATTGCTCGTATTGAGAAAATAATCTCCAGGAACACCTAGACTGGAAGTGGGTGCTGTTGTTCCATTTAACCACTTATTTATCGCTGAACCGGATGTATTGGCATATAAAGCATAGGGTACGCTCATTAACTGTTGAGATCCGAAATTCTGATAATTTGAACCGCCCGTAAAATCAACAAGACTTACCAAATAATATGGCCCTGAACCCCAGTTAACATTGTTAAACGATCCTTGAATAACTGTACCTGCTCCAATAATAATATTAATTAATCCTTGTGCACTACTTTGAGGTGTGTGTTTTTCTGCGTACACAACTTGTCCAGTACTACTGGTTTTTCTAATCTCAATTTTATATCCAACAATAGCATTGGTTATGAGAACACCATTTGAATTTCGTAACACGGCTTGGTAATTTATTCCCTGAGGAGATTGTCCAAAAGTCGTAAACGATGTGAAAAATAGAAAGAGTGTCAAAAGCAGCCTCATAATAATTCAATTTGTGCTAAAATACGAACTTTAGCGTAAAATAAATGATTACTTAATTAAGTATGAGTTCATTATCTCTCAATTTTTCGATACGATTCAACAACTCCTTTAATCAAAGCAGAACTAAATCCACTGTGTTCCATGGTATTCAATCCAACAATTGTACAGCCTTTAGGTGTAGTTACTTTATCAATTTCTTGTTCAGGATGGGTGTGATTTTCAAGAATTAATTGGGCAGCCCCTTTTACCGTGTGGGTAACCATCTTTGTTGCTGTTTGGGCATCAAACCCAACTTCTACCCCAGCTTGAATCATAGCACGCATAAACCTCAACACATAAGCAATTCCACAAGCACCAATAATTGTAGCCGCCTCCATCAAATCTTCATTAATTTCGATTGTTGCTCCAACTTCTTCAAAAAGTTCTGTTATTGATTGTTTCTGCTCATTCGATGTATTGGTAAAACTCAATGCTGTAATCGATTCTGCAACTTCAGAAGCCGTGTTTGGCATAGCTCGAACAAAAGGAAAAGTATCAATTCCAACCTCGTTTAAAAATCCCTCCGATGTTAATCCCGATGCTACACTTACCCAAATTGCTTTACTCGTTGAAATTTGTGACTTATATTGACAAAAATAATCCTCCAACGCATAAGGCTTTAAAGCTAAAATAACGATGTCAGAATCGTTAATAATATCCTCATTTTGAGCCCATTGAAAACGATCAAGTTCAACTTCTATTGGATTTCTTCGACTAGCCAAAATGTGAATTTTGGGACTATTTAAAAATCCTTTGCTTAAAGAAAGGCCTAAATTTCCACAGCCAATAATGCCAACTTTTATCACCCTCTAATATTTTCTTAATTCCTCTACAGCTTGTGCAAATCGATCGATTGGTAAAAATTGATTTTCTAGCGATGAAGTAAACGGAACCGGTGTATCAAGAGAAGCAACACGTTTTACCGGTGCATCTAAATGTTCAAAACAATACTCTGTTATCAATGCAGCAATTTCGCCACCAATTCCTCCCGTCATGCAATCTTCATGAAGGACAATGACTTTACCCGTTTTACGAACACTATTGTAAATTGTATCTAAATCTAACGGAAGAAGCGTTTTTAAATCGATGATTTCCATCGAAATTTCTGGATGTTCATTGGCATAATTTTTCGCCCAATGTACGCCCATTCCGTAGGTAATTACTGATAAATCGTTTCCGCTTTTTTCAATTCCTGCCTTCCCAATTTCCAACGTGTAATAGTCGTTCGGAATATCCGCCTTAATGCTTCGGTACAAATATTTGTGTTCGAAAAACAACACAGGGTTTGGATCTTCAATACTTGCATTCAATAATCCTTTTGCATCAAATGGATTTGAAGGATAAACCACTTTCAAGCCAGGAGTATGCACGAACCAAGCCTCATTACTTTGCGAGTGAAATGGCCCCGCAGCTGTTCCAGCACCTGTTGGCATACGAACAACAACATCGGCATTTTGTCCCCAACGCCAGTGCATTTTAGCCAAATTATTTACGATTTGATTGAATCCACAACTCACAAAATCAGCAAATTGCATTTCAACAATAGCTTTCATTCCTGAAATTGACAACCCTAATCCAGCGCCAACGATTGCTGATTCACAGATAGGTGTATTTCGAACGCGGTCTTTGCCAAACAAATCCACAAAACCTTCTGTAACTTTGAATGCACCACCATATTCGGCAATATCTTGTCCCATGATTACTAAATCCGGATATTTTTCCATGGATTGAAGCAAACCATCTTGAATTGCATCAATAAAACGCTTTTCTGATTTTTCTCCTTTTGCTTCACTTATTTTTGGTTCAAAAGGTGCATATAAATCATCCATTTCCCGCTTCAAATCGGGAACAATCTTTGGTTCTGCAAGTGCTGTTTCAAACGATTTTTGAATGTACTCTTTATGTTCTTCGCGAATGCTGTTTTCCAATTTATCTGTCAAAACACCCAATTCTTTCAAATACAGTGTGTAGTTATCAATCGGGTCAAACTTCGCCTTTTCTTCTTGCAATCCTTCCGGATAATATTTTGTTCCAGAAGCTTCTTCATGTCCGCGCATGCGGAAAGTCATTAGTTCCAACAAATACGGTTTTGGATCTTTACGAATATCGGCATTGATTTCTCGGACAGCTTTTATGACAGCCAATATATTATTTCCATCAACTTGAACGGCTTTCATTCCGTACCCAATTCCTTTATCAATAAATTGCTTGCAACGAAATTGCTCAACCGATGGAGTTGATAATCCCCAAGCATTATTTTCAATGGCGAAAATCACAGGTAAATCCCATACAGAAGCCACATTCACCGATTCATGAAAATCACCTTCCGAGGCACCACCATCGCCGGTAAACACCAAAGTAGATTTTTGTTCATTACGCAATTTGGCGGCTAATGCAATTCCATCCGCGATACCCAATTGTGGACCAAGGTGCGAAATCATTCCGACCAATTTATGTTCTTGCGTCCCAAAATGAAACGAGCGATCACGACCTTTTGTGAAACCAGACATTTTTCCTTGGAATTGAGCAAACAAACGCGGTAGCGGAACATTTCGAGTGGTAAAAACACCTAGATTTCGGTGCATTGGCAAAATGTACTCATCTTCGTTCATGGCATAAGCACAACCAACTGAAATCCCTTCTTGTCCCCATCCTGAGAACCATTTCGAGATTTTTCCTTGACGCAAATAAATGAGCATTTTTTCTTCAACCAAACGCGGTAAAAGTAATTTGCGGTAAATTTCGATTAATTCAGCATCGTCAAATCCTGAACGATCAAAATCAATGTGTCTTTTTTCAAGTGTTTCCATGAAAAATTATTTGTACAAAGGTAATTTAGTTTTTCATTACAAAAATGAATAAGTCAAGTTAAATTTAAAGATAGTGACTGTTTATCTTTATCAAATCTTTTGATTTTCAATATAATATTTACTTTTGTTGATAATCCAAATAAACTTATCTAACTTTTTTACCTTCTAACAATGAAAAAAATACTATTTACCTTCTTTTTTAGTTTATGTTTTACTTTTTCATTTGGTCAAGTTGATCAAGCATACGAAAATAAGGTAAAGCAATTGTTGGAAATATCTGGTGGTAAACAAGCTTATGATGTTGCCATCAAACAAATGTTCTCCATGTTTAAGCAGCAATTTAAACATGCTCCTGACGTGTTTTGGAATGAGTTTGAAAGTGAATTTATAAATATCTCTATGACTGAATTGACAAAGCTGATTGCCCCAGTTTATGCGAACCATTTAACTAGCAAGGATTTGGATGAGATTATTGAATTTTATTCTTCGAAAGCAGGAAAAAAATTAGCTCAATCCCAGGGTGCTATTACTTCGGAATCAATTTCAGTAGGACAAGAATGGGGGGCCACGATTGGAGAAAGGGTAATTAAAAAATTAGAAGAGAATGGATATTAATTATTCAAAATAATACTACACCATCTATATTCCAACTCGCTTGTACAGGAATATTCAACCAATTTAACATCGTTGGTAACAAATCAACACTATTCACATTTTGCAATTCAGTGGAAGTTGCTAAATCAGGTCGACGCAATATGGACCAAACATAACGTGTTTGAGGTAATTCATATTGGTTTCCGTGACCTGTTCCTTCCCCACCGTGATCCGTAGAAATGACCACTAACCATTCTTCATTCAAAGAAGCTTCTCGCTGTTTTATTACGTTCATTATTTCTGCCAAATATGCATCGGAAAGTGTAATTGCATCCAGATATGATTGATTAGTTGGAGAAAAACCACTGTCGTGACCAAAGGCGTCAGGATTGTCAAAATGCAGCGTCATAATATCGGGAGTACAAGAATTAAGGACTTTGATCGCATCATTCTTTAATTCCATATCTGTATTATATCGTTGTGCGTAGTTTTCATTTTCTGTAATGCGAAGAAAATCATCCCAATTACTCAGATTTGCAACACTTAAATTGGGTTTTAAGCGTTTGGCCAACGTAAATAAATCCGGGAATTGTGAATATTGATTGGCTCCAAAAGTATTGTCTGTTAAACCATGTTTAGAAGGCCATACTCCGTGCAAAATGGTTGACCAACCCGGAACGCTCACCGTATAGTCCCCTCGATCGGTGTTCCAATTGTAATAGGAATGAAGCAATAAACTATCAATACATGGTGTATTCGCTGCTAATAATGCATCAGTACGAACACCATCCCAACCCACAAATAATACTTTTCTAATAGGTTCTGATCCAATGGTGCAATCCGTTCTAATTTCTTTCTTGGGCTGGAATTTGTCACCACAGGAAACCGAAATGAATATCAGAAAGATAAAAAGCGCGATTTTATTCATAATAAATAATTTTATTACAATACTTTGTCCTATTCTTGTAATTTCATTTTAAGAGTAGAAATACTAAGATCTATTTTTAGCAAATTTATATTTCTATTTTGGTTACCCTACGTTCGAAATATTTACTCAATAACTTAACTGAGACCGATGATGGAGTTAAGAAAAATATAATATTTCGAATAGCTATTAGTAAAGGATTCGAAATTTGACCTATTTTACCAAGTCTTAAACTTTCTTGATTTATTTCTTTCGCTCTATCGAAGTGTAATTCTTCGTATCTTTTGTAAGCATCAGTTCCTATTCCATACTTTTCCATACATTTTGCTAACAAATATGCCCCTTCGATTGCGGTGCAGCCACCCTGTCCTAGGTTTGGCGTTGTAGGATGTGCAGCATCTCCAATAAGAACGGCATTGTTTTTACTCCATCCCTTTGTTGGAATCCTATCCGAAAGGCTATTTTTAATAATTAGCTCCGTTTTTTCCATAAACATGGGAATTGGATGGTGCCAATCTTTAAATAACCTCATTAATTTTTCGCGTGTTCCTTCTGGTTCGTCATCTTGCATAAACTCTTCATTACACGTTGCCCACCAACCATAAACACCATCTTTTATTGGTACTATTCCAACACGCTGACTCTTTCCCATAGTTTCACTCCCATGACCTATGGCAAAATCAGTTTTAATTACGCCCCTCCAAATATTATAACCCCTAAAAACAGGAGCACCATCATTGATGACATATTGACGAACAGCAGAGTGAATTCCATCTGCTCCGACAACAACATCAAACTCTTTAGATTGACCATTTTCAAAATTCAACTTCATTTTTTTGGAAGGCAATTCCTCTATTGAGCTCAACCCATAATTTTCGTAAAGAATTGCTTTTGAATTATTTAATAAAACCTTATGTAAATCAGCTCTATGAATGCAAATGATTGGTAACTCACCTTTTGGTTCAGTGATGCTCATTATTTTACCCTTGGCTGTTTTGAGAATAATCTTTTTTAACTCACCTGCCGTTTGAAGTAATTCATTCATCAAACCAAGTTCTTTCATTACAGAAAGTGCGTTTGGAAAAACACTGATCGCCGCGCCTACTTCTCCAAAACTGTCTTTTTTTTCAAAAATATGACATTCAAACTTTTCATTATTCAATGCTATCGAAAAAGTCAATCCAGCTATTCCTCCTCCAATAATCGCTATTTTTTGTTTTTCCATTTCAGTTAAAAATATTTGTAAATGTAGCTAAAAATCAATTAATTACACTTTTGTTTTAATAAACATCGCTCAAAATCAAAACTACAAATCCTGAGATAATCAAGATATTATGCCTCGAATAATTCCAGGAAAAAGGAACGCTTATGGATTCTTTAAATAATATTTTAGAAAACATAAAGCCTGTAATTATCAAAAGTAGATCTACCCAATCGAAAGTTCCATCCGTACAATGAAAAAACTGTAAAATTTCCAACCCTATTCCATATACTATCGGTAGGTAATCTAGGGGTAATCGTCGGTTGAAAAATTGGATGTGATTATTTTGCACAATAACAGACAAAACAAATACCCAAATTCCCCCTGGTAAAGAATAAACAATCCATTCTTGAAGGGGAAAATCAACTGCAATGAAGTCTTTGCAAAAGAAACAATCAAACCAAAATGTTGATAAAATTTGATTAAAAATAATGCTGCTCCCTCGATAGAAAAAGTAAATAAAAGCAGAGAATAAAGCTCCTGAAAATAGTAATATATTCTTGTTTATCAGAATTTTATAACTCATTTTTTGTCTCAAGTCAAGTGAATCCACGTACAAATTTACCGTAATTTTCAACTCTATTGGCACTTGACTTTCTTTCATTTAAGTTCCTCCCTTTTTTGTACTTTTGAACTATGAAATTTGTTTATCCGGAATTTTTATGGGCACTCACTGCTATTTCCATTCCGATTATTATTCACCTATTTCATTTCAGACGATACAAAACTCTCTATTTTTCTTCGCTCAAATTTTTACAATACCTTGATCGTCAGAAAAAATCTGTCCGCACGCTCAAACATTGGATTATTTTGGTTTTGCGTATTCTTGCTATTATATTTCTAGTGTTGGCTTTTGCACAACCCTACAAACCTGTTGATGAATCATTGAATGAACAAGGTAATCCATTTTTGTCAATATACATCGATAATTCTTTTTCAATGACCGCAAAGGGAACAGAAGGTGAATTACTTTCCGAAGCAAGAGAAAAAGCGAGAAAAATACTTAAGGACGTTCCGCTAGAGACTCGTATCTTACTACATACCAACTTGATGAATGGAATTGAAAGTCGTTTGATTTCAAAAGTCGAGGCACTTGAATTACTCGACAAAATTAAACCCGTTCCAATTCGGAAGTCATTGGATGAAGTAATCGAATGGGAAAAAAATATTGTGAAGAACGAAGAGGCTAGACAAAAAAAATTGGGGGCAAAGCAATTTGTAGTTTTTTCCGATTTTCAGAAGAATCAAGCTCGATTTGATCAATTAACTAAAGATGAAGTTGGGTATTATTATCCAATCCAGTTGAAACCCCAACAAGCTTCCAATATTTCAATAGACTCAGTTTGGTTTTCCTCTCCAGTTCGCAAATTGGGAGAAAATACTGAATTAAATATACGCATTGTTAATAATGGAGATGTAATTCTCAATAATATTGATGTTTCTTGTTCGATCAATACAATTCGAAGAGATTTTGTTATTGATCTTCCAGCAAATAAAAAAACTACCACGACAGTTAATTTTACTGATAATGAACCCGGGTATAAAAGCGGCAAAATTTCCGTTAATGACAAGCAATTATTTTGGGATGATGATTTTCACTTTTCATACTTTTTGGATGATCACACGAATGTTCTTGTTGTCAACGGTCCTGATGCATCAGATGCCATGGGCAAAGTTTACGGTCTAGAGAAATACTATAAATTGAATATCGTACAACTTGGATCGTTTTCTAAAGATCAATTGGAACAAACGGATTTGGTGGTTCTCAATGGAGTGAATGAAATTTCATCCGGGCATGGATCCATGTTGCTAGAATTTGTTCAAGGTGGTGGTTCGCTAGGCTTATTTCCCGGAACAACCATCGAAAGAGGTTCTTGGAATTCTTTTTTAGGTCAAGTACAACTTCCCCAATTAGGAGGCCTTGTTTCAACTGGAACTAAAATCAAACAATTGGCATTTGATGACCCATTTTTCATGGGGATGTTTGAAAAGAAAAGTACAAATATCACGTTGCCTGCCGTTTCACAGTTGTACCAAACTCAACGCACTGCAAATACGCGCTCCTTTGACTTAATCAATCTTCAAAATGGACTTCCACTTTTCGTTCGTTCAAGTACGGGAAGTTCTGTATTTCTTTTTACAAGTTCGCTTGCTAGTTCTTTCAGTAGCTTTACCTCAGATGCACTATTTCCGTCTATCCTACTAAGAATGGGAGAAATGAGTCAAAGAAAAACTCCAATATATCTAACGATTGGTAAAGAATCAAGCTTCCCTTTGAACAAAAAATCCAAAAGTGAAACACCCGTTCATTTAAAAAGTAAAGAAGTTGATTTCATTCCTAAAACAGAACAACAAGGGATGCTCACTTATTTTATTCTTCGTGGTAAAGAAGCTGTGGAAATGCTTAAAGCTGGAACCTATGACATTTTAGATGAGGGAAAAATAGGAATTGTCTCATTGAACTACTCGCGTGATGAGTCGGATGTAATTTATGCCACTGAAAATGAGATTATAGACGGATTGAAAGATAAAGGAATCAAACAAGTTTCTTTCAAGAAAATTAGTGAAGGACAAAGTTTGGTGAAAATTGAATTGGATAAACCCATTGAATATTGGCGTTGGATGTTAATAATTGCCTTGATTTTTCTATTAAGCGAATGGGCCATATTGAAATTTTGGAAGTAATATTGTAAAACCACATTGAATTATGAAAATTCTTTTAAAATCTGTTTTGATTTCTGATGCAAGCTCATCTCACTTTGGTTCAAAAAAAGATATTTTAATTGAAGATGGTCGTTACACTCAAATTGAAGATAAAATTGAAGCTTCGGATGCGCAACTAATTAACATTGAAAATCTTCAGATTTCGCAAGGATGGGTTGATTTAAAAGCGGACTTTTGCGACCCTGGCTTTGAGCAAAAAGAAACGATTGAATCCGGATTGAATTCTGCAGCATCAGGAGGCTTCACACATGTTTTTCAAACTCCGAATACTCAACCCGTAATTGATGGTAAATCTCAAATTGAGTATGCTTTAAGAAAATCAGAATATCATACTACTCAGCTTCACCCAATTGGATGCGTTACAGAAAAAAGAGAAGGCCAAAATTTGGCTGAAATGTTTGACATGTTTCAGTCTGGAGTAAAATTATTTAGTGATGATCGTAAATCATTAAATGCTGGGATTCTATACCGCGCCTTACTCTACACAAAAAATTTTGGCGGAAAAATTATAACCATTGCTCGCGATGAAACATTAGCTTCAAATGGAATGGTTAATGAAGGTATTGCCAGTACAAGAACGGGGCTCAAAGCTGATCCATCCATTTCAGAAATTATTCAATTGGAGCGAAATATTCGCTTATTGGAATATACGAACGGTAGAATGCACATTACGGGAGTTTCAACGGCAGAAGGTGTTGATTTGATCCGTAAAGCAAAACAAAAAGGATTGGACATCTCGGCGGATGTCAACTTGATGAATTTACTATTCGATGAATCAGTAATGCTTGAATTTGATACACAATTTAAAGTGTTACCTGTATTGAGAACTGAAAATGATAAACATAGTTTGATACTTGGCGTTCTGGATGGAACGATTGATACGGTTGTTTCAGACCATCGGCCACTTGATTTAGAGGAGAAAGATTTGGAATTTGATTATGCAGGATTTGGAAACATCCAATTGCAAACTCTATTTGCCAATCTTAACACCCATTTTTCTGATTCTATTCAAGAGTTTATTAATGCTCTTTCCATTAAAGCTCGTAATATTTCGGGCCTAGAACAATCGTCAATTGAAATTGGAAATAGCGTTGATGCTACCATTTTTGATACACTAAGCGAATGGGAATACTCCAAAGATATGAATCACTCAAAATCAATAAATTCCCCTTTTTGGAATAAAACGCTAACTGGTAGGGTTCATGGTGTAATTCACAGAGATAAATTCACACACATTGACTAAGGTATGTCAAAAAAAACATTTCTAAGAGAATTCATTCGAGAGAAAAAGACAGTAGGCTCTATTACACCGAGTTCCCGTTTTTTGGCATCTAAAATGATTGATAATTTAGACTTTTCATCTGTCGAAGTTGTTGTGGAAATTGGACCAGGCACAGGTGTTTTTACAAGAAAAATTTTGCAAAAAATTCCCGAACAAGTATTATTATTGGTTCTAGAATTAAATGAAGAATTTTACGATAAATTAAAATGTGAATTCACGCAAACAAATATCAAAATCATCCATGATTCAGCTGAAAATTTGCGTAAATACCTAGAATTTTATGGTTTTGAAAATGCAGACTTAATTATTTCTTCATTGCCATTATCGAACATAGATGAAACCGTAAGAAATAACATTTTATCTACTATCACTGAATCCTTGAAGCCGCAAGGAAAATTTATTCAATTTCAATATAGCTTACAAGCGAAAAAAGAATTAAACCATTGGTTTAGTAAAGTAAATATTAAATTCACAGCTCTTAATATTCCTCCTGCCTTCGTTTATTCATGTGTGAAATAAAAAAAATACGTTACAAATTGCAACGTATTTTTTATCAGAATGGATAATTATTCTATTTATTATGCCTTTACTTTAGATTTTACCTCCTCAACAAAAGTTTTTGCCGGTTTGAACGAAGGTATATTGTGTGCAGGAATAATGATAGTTGTATTCTTGGAAATATTTCGACCTGTTTTTTCAGCTCTTTCTTTTACAATGAAACTTCCAAAACCTCTTAAATATACATTTTGCCCATTGGAAAGGGACTTCTTAATAGAACTCATAAACGCTTCAACCGCCTTTAATGCTTCATTTTTGTCAAGTCCAGTTTCTTGAACAATTTCTGTAACCACATCTGCCTTCGTCATAATTTGTTATTTTTAGAGTTTAATAAACGTATTTTTGCACCGCAAATTTAATTAACAGTAACAATTAATTGGCGTTTTTGTTGGTTTTTTTTTATTTGAAAATCTAAATGGCTGAAATTCAATCCTTAATTGCAAATTGGTATAACGAAAATCAGCGAGATTTACCATGGCGACAAACAAAAAACCCCTATTTTGTTTGGTTGAGCGAAGTAATTTTACAACAAACTAGGGTGGCTCAAGGAATAAACTATTACAACAAATTTATCCTTAATTATCCAACTATTACCGAATTAGCAGCTGCCACTGAGCAACAAGTATTATCAGATTGGCAAGGATTGGGATATTATTCACGCGCTCGAAATTTGCATGCTACAGCCAAATATATTTGTGAAAATCACAATGGGTTATTCCCAAGTAAATATGAAGAAATAATAAAACTTAAAGGAATCGGCAATTACACCGCAGCTGCAATCTCATCTTTTTCATTTAATGAAGCAAAAGCAGTTGTTGACGGAAATGTTTATAGAGTAATAAGTAGACTTTTTGATGTAGATACTCCGATCGATTCGACAGAAGGAAAAAAACTATTTCAAAAAATCGCAGACGAATTATTGGACCAAAAAAATCCTGGCAAACACAACCAAGCAATAATGGAGTTTGGTGCTATACAATGTCTTCCTTCCAACCCAAATTGTTCAATTTGTCCGTTGACAATGCATTGCAACTCGTTTCAAAATAATACCCTAACAGAACGTCCTATTAAGAAATTGAAAACAAAAGTTCGAAATCGTTACTTCTTGTATTTCATTGACTTGAGTAATCAAAAGTTAATGATTCGTAAAAAAACGGAAAAAGACATTTGGCAGAATTTATTCGAATTTCCAAAAATGGAATTCAAAACGAAACTTGAACTACAAAATTATCTGTCTGCGAATAAAAACGATTTTACCCATACTGTCGAGTATTCAAAACACATACTTTCTCATCAACACTTATATTCAACCTTTGTATTCGTTCGAAATTCAAAAATAGTCCCTGAATTTGATGATTCATTATTAATTGAATGGTCTAATATTAACCAATATCCTATTCCTAGGCTAATTGATCGATTTATTCAAGAACATCCGCAACTCTTTCAAACATAGACTTAATTATCTTGTTAACTTTGTAAAAAGTTGAATCATGATTAAAATTTCACGCTCAAAGGAAACGGATTTAAAAATTTCAAGTGTTCTATTGTTCTCGAAAAAAGATTTGAAGGATAAAACTCTTACAGAATCTTTTACCCAAGAGGACTTGCTAAAAATTGCAGATAGCAAAGAAAAGTTTGACTACACAAAAAAGGGCAATCATTTTAACTTTGCCATTTGCTCTGATCAAAGTGATGAACAACTGCGGGTTTCAGGTTCTGTAATTCAAAAAATAATCAGTGAGAAAATTGATAAACTTCAAATCATAGGCGATGAGAAATCAGTTATTTTGTTCTCTGAAGGATTAATTTTGGCAAATTACAAATTCACAAAATACTTATCTGAAGCAAACGAAAATAAACTTTCCGAAATAATAGTTTCTGATGGTATCAAATCATCTAAAGTCGATGAATTAGTGAATTCATGCAAGGTGGTTTATTGGACGAGAGACATGGTGAATGAGCCTGTCTCATATCTTACTGCTTTAAAACTAAGTGAAGAAGTAGCTAAAGCAGGAGACGAGGCGGGATTTTCAGTTACGGTTTTAAACAAGTCTCAGATAGAGGCTTTGAAAATGGGAGGATTACTAGGTGTTAATCGCGGCTCTATGGATCCGCCAACCTTTACAATCGCAGAATATAAACATCCTAAAGCTGTAAATAAAAACCCAATAATATTAGTTGGAAAAGGTGTCGTTTACGATACAGGAGGTCTTAGTCTAAAGCCAACACCAGGATCAATGGACTGTATGAAAAGTGATATGGCAGGAGCGGCTGCAGTTGCCGGAGCAATATATCTTGCTGCCTTACAAAAATTAAAAATCAATCTCATCGTCTTAATTCCAGCAACGGATAATAGACCTGGTATGGACGCATACACTCCGGGGGATATTCTAACAATGCACAATGGATCAACAGTTGAAGTATTGAATACAGATGCCGAAGGTCGTTTGATTCTTGCAGATGCCCTCTCTTATGCCGATAAATACAAACCAGAAGTCGTAATTGATGCGGCTACTTTGACTGGTGCAGCAGTTCGAGCAATCGGAACACATGCAAGCATTGTAATGGGAAATGCTAGTGATGAGTATTTTAAAGAACTGGAGGAAGCGGGTAATCAAGTGCATGAAAGAGTAGTTCGTTTTCCTTTTTGGGACGAGTACTACAAAGAAATGAAGTCAACTATTGCCGATTTGAAAAATATTGGTGGTGGAAATGCAGGAATGATTACGGCTGGGAAATTTTTAGAACATTTTATTAAATCTCCATACATTCACATGGACGTAGCTGGTCCGACATGGCTAGATGCGCCTGAGGCCTATCGACCGAAAGGCGGCACGGGGAGTGGAGTGAGATTATTTTATCAATTTTTGAAAAACCGCATAAAATAAATGGAAAAAGAAAAGGAATACCAAAGTCCCAATCCCATTAAGGTTGGAATTACAATCGGTGATATAAATGGAATAGGTCCAGAAGTGATTATTAAAGCACTAAAAGACAATAGAATAATGGCAGAATGTACTCCCGTTATTTACTCATCAACGAAAGTAATTTCATATTACAAGAAAACATTAAACGAGATTGAATTCAATTATCAATCTGTTAAAGACGCACTTGAGATTCAAAACAGAAAAATTAATATTGTTAATTGCTGGAATGAGGAATTTGAAATTACACCTGGAATTCCAAGTAATGTATCAGGAAAATACGCCATTCAATCCTTAGAAAGAGCCTCTCAAGATTTAGCAAATGGAAAAATTGATGTGCTGGTTACTGCCCCTTTTTCAAAAGAAGAAGTAAGTAAAATGGGATTTTCTTTTCCTGGGCATACTGAATATTTGGCTGAAATGGCAGGTGTAGATGAAGCACTAATGATTTTGATGTCAGGTTCATTGCGTGTAGCCCTTGTAACGGTGCATTTGCCATTGAAAGAAATTGCTGGAGCCATTACGAAAGACAAAATTATTCGGAAAATCCATCAATTCGAAGAATCATTAAAAAAAGATTTTTCCATCATTAAACCAAGAATTGCTGTGCTAGGCTTGAATCCACATGCTGGAGAAAATGGAAAATTAGGAGCAGAAGAAAAAGAAATTATTACTCCAGCTATTCAAGCCGCAAAGGCAGAGGGCAAGTTGGTTTTTGGACCTTACGCTGCCGATGGATTTTTTGGCTCACCTGCTCGACAGCAGTTTGACGGAGTATTGGCCATGTATCATGATCAAGGCTTGACAGCTTTCAAAGCAATCGCATTTGAAGAGGGAGTTAATTTTACAGCAGGGTTGCCTATTGTTCGAACTTCCCCTGACCATGGAACAGGTTACAATATTGCTGGTAAAAATGAGGCTTCAGAACATTCAATGAGAGCCGCCATCTTCGCTGCCTGTGATATTTTGAAGAGCAGGAAGTTTATCAAAGAAATTAATCAAAACCCTTTACCCGTTAAAAAATTAGAAGGTGACCGATACGAAAAGGACAATTGATTTTGAATTATTTAAGGAATTTGTTGTGAATTCTTTAGTATTTTGATGAATTTTCTTACCTTTGCCCTCCATTTTTTTATCTGCCTGGAAGTATGAAGAAAAAATCTGATTTTACTATTCCGTTTGCAGGCCTGAAATTGGGGCATCATTTGTTTGATTTTCAAATAGATGACTCGTTCTTTGAAGATATTGAATATTCATTGATTGAAAGCGGTTCATTGAAAGTTGACATCGACCTAGAAAAAAAGGAGACAATGTTAATTACTCATTTTAGAATCCAAGGAATTATTGAAGCCGAATGTAATTTATGTACGGACCCTGTAAATTTTAATATTGAAAACTCTTACACATTGATTTACAAATTTGGTCTGGAAGAATTAGAAGACGATTCAATAATTGTAATACATCCTGACAGTTACCAAATTGATGTTAAACAACCTATTTATGAGTTTATTAGCATTTCAATTCCACAACGAATCGTACATGAAGAAGGAAATTGTAATCCCGAAATGCTTGAATCATTGAAAAAATATCTATCTTCAAATTTCGAAGAAAATAAAGACGATGGCGATCCTATTGATCCTCGTTGGTCTGCATTAAAAAACTTGAACTAATTAAAATAAAATAAATAATTATGGCACATCCTAAACGTAGAACCTCCACGACAAGAAGAGATAAAAGGAGAACTCACAAGAATGCTGTTGCAAACAACATTGCTACTTGTCCAACTACGGGTCAGCCTCATTTATTTCATCATGCACATTGGCATGAGGGTAAATTATACTACAAAGGAAAAGTAGTTGCTGAAAAAGAAGTTGCGGTTTAATTAAACCTAAATAATTCCGCTGATGAAAATCGGAATTGATGTTTTGGGTGGTGATTTTGCTCCAGTTGTTAACTTGGAGGGTTCTGCACTTGCGCTGAAAAATCTACCCGAAAATGTAAAAATCGTTCTAATAGGCGATGAAAATCAAATCAAAACTTCCTTAGTAAATTACAATCTACCTGAATCACGTATAGAAATTGTTCATGCTCCGGACATTATCACAATGCACGACCACCCAACCAGGGCTATTCCCCAAAAACCTAATAGCACTATTTCTAGGGGCTTCGACCTTTTAGTAAAAGGAGAGTTAGACGTTTTTGCAAGTACTGGAAATACAGGTGCAATGCTCGTTGGTTCAATTTATAAATTAAATACTATACCAGGTGTAATTCGACCTTGTATTACCTCTACCCTTCCGGCAATTGATGGTTCAAAAACAATATTGTTGGACGTTGGCTCCAATGCCGATTGCAAGGTTGATGTATTGTACCAATTCGCTGTTCTCGGTTCGCTATATTCGAAAGAGGTTTATGGAGTGAATAATCCGCGTGTTGCCTTACTTAACATTGGTGAGGAAGAAACAAAAGGAAATTTATTGACAATTGCGGCACATGGAATGCTCGCTAAATCAGATGAAATCAACTTCATTGGAAATCTAGAGGGTCGAGATTTATTCCTTGGTAAAGCCGACGTAATTGTTTGTGATGGCTATACTGGTAACATTGTTTTGAAAGAGGCCGAAGGAATCTATACTTTGATGAGAAAGAGAGGTATTCGCGATGAATATTTTGATCGTTTCAATTACGAAAATTATGGTGGAACACCCATTTTGGGAGTTAAAGGAAATGTCATAATTGGGCACGGTATTTCAAATGAAATTGCGGTGAAGAATATGATATTACATTCTTTCGAGGTGGCCAACACTCAGTTGTCAGATAAATTAAATCAAGCATTTAATAGTTAATGAAAAAAATTACCGCAGCCATCACAGGGGTTCATGGTTATGTCCCAGATGAAGTACTGAGCAATGAAGATCTAGCGAAAATCGTAGATACTTCAGATGAATGGATAACATCGAGAACCGGAATTAAAGAAAGAAGGATCCTAAGAAATGGAGCTTCATCCGATTTAGCAACCGAAGCAGTTCTTGCATTACTTTCTAAGACAAATACGCGACCAGAAGAAATAGATTTAGTGGTTTTAGCCACGGTGACTCCTGATTATCCTTTTCCCAGCACAGCGAATGTCCTATGCGACAAAGCGGGAATGATTAACGCGTGGGGATTTGATTTAATCGCTGCTTGCTCTGGATTTATCTACGCATTATCAACAGGAGCACAATTCATTGAAACCGGAAAATACAAAAAAGTTGTTGTTGTTGGAGTAGATAAAATGTCTTCAATTTTAGATTATGAAGACCGAACAACATGTGTCATTTTTGGTGATGGAGCAGGTGCAGTGCTTTTAGAGCCAAACGATGAGGGTTTAGGTGTTTTAGATTTTATTCTGCGAAGTGATGGTTCAGGAAGGCAATATTTAATTCAGCCGGCGGGAGGATCAGCAAATCCACCATCCATAGAAACAGTGGAAAACAGAATGCATTTTGTCAAGCAAGAAGGAAAACAAGTTTTCAAGTTTGCGGTTACAAATATGGCCGAGGTTTCTGCAGAAATAATGGAAAAAAATAACCTAAAAAGTGAAGATGTTGATTGGTTAGTTCCTCATCAAGCAAATTTAAGAATCATAGATGCCACAGCCGACCGTATGGGATTACCGAAAGAAAAAGTAATGATCAATATTCAAAAATATGGAAATACTACAGCTGGCACTCTACCTCTCTGTTTATGGGACTATGAAAATCAATTGAAAAAAGGAGATACTTTGATTTTATCTGCTTTTGGAGGAGGATTTACCTGGGGTGCTGTTTATTTAAAATGGGCGTATAACTCAAAATAATTATATTTACAAAAATTTTTGTTATGAATTTAAATGAAATACAAGATTTAATTAAGTTAGTTTCAAAATCCGGTTTAACGGAAGTTGAAATTGAAAAAAAAGACTTTAAAATTACTTTGAAGGCTGATAAATCAAAATCGGGTGAGCATCCCATTTTTGTTCAGTCAGCACCCGTAGCCGCTCCTGTAGTGACAGCTCCAGTAGCTGCACCGGTTGTGGCACCAGCTATCCAGACAACAGCTGAAAAGCCTGTTTCAACAATTGATGATTCTAAATTAATTACCATTAAATCCCCCATGATTGGAACATTTTATCGTTCCTCTGGTCCTGATAAAGATCCATTTGCATCTGTAGGTACAGTTGTACAGAAAGGAGATAAAGTGTGTATAATTGAAGCCATGAAGCTTTTCAATGAAATCGAATCGGAAGTGTCGGGCAAAATCGTAAAGGTTCTTATTGATGATGCTAGTCCGGTTGAATATGACCAACCTTTATTCTTGGTAGAACCAGCATAAACATTAAATTATCGTTATGTTTAAGAAAATTTTAGTCGCAAATCGCGGAGAAATAGCTTTGCGTGTAATTCGTACCTGTAAAGAAATGGGTATCAAGACGGTGGCTGTTTATTCTACTGCTGATAAAGATAGTTTACCTGTACGATTCGCAGATGAAGCAGTTTGTATAGGTCCGCCTGTAAGTTCAAAATCCTATTTATCAATACCTAATATTATTGCAGCTGCTGAAATCACAAATGCGGATGCAATACATCCTGGATATGGTTTTCTCTCTGAAAATGAAAAATTTTCAAAAGTTTGTCAAGAGCACGGAATAAAATTCATCGGCGCCCTACCTGAACAAATTGCAGGAATGGGAGACAAAGCAACAGCCAAAGCGACAATGTTGAAAGCGGGAGTTCCATGTATTCCAGGTTCGAAAGGATTATTAAAAGATTTGGCTGATGCCAAAAAAACAGCCAAAGAAATTAAATATCCGATTATTCTGAAAGCAACAGCTGGTGGTGGTGGAAAAGGGATGCGTATTGTATGGAAAGAAGAGGATATTGAAGCTGCATGGGACTCAGCAAGACAAGAAGCTGGTGCCGCTTTTGGAAATGATGGGATTTACATGGAGAAATTCATTGAAGAGCCTCGACATATAGAAATTCAAATTGCCGGAGATCAATACGGTAATGCTTGTCACCTTTCAGAAAGAGATTGCTCCATTCAAAGAAGACATCAAAAATTGGTGGAAGAAACCCCTTCTCCATTTATGACTGACTCACTTCGTGAAAAAATGGGTAAAGCAGCAATAAAAGCTGCAAAAGCAGTTAAGTATGAAGGTGTTGGAACGGTTGAATTTTTAGTAGATAAAAATCGTGACTTCTATTTCATGGAAATGAATACGAGAATTCAAGTTGAGCATACTATTACAGAAGAAGTAATCAATTTTGACTTAATTAAAGAGCAAATTAAAATTGCAGCAGGAGAAAAAATATCCGGAAAAAATTACATTCCAGAAATGCGTCATGCGATTCAATGCAGAATAAATGCGGAAGATCCGTACATGGATTTTAGACCATCACCTGGAAGAATTACTGAATACCATTGTCCTGGTGGTCATGGAGTGCGAATCGATGCGCATGTTTATTCAGGTTACACAATTCCTCCAAACTATGATTCCATGATATCGAAACTCATTGTTGTTGCGCAAACTCGTGAAGAGGCAATTTTAAAGATGAAACGAGCATTGGATGAATACATTATTGAAGGTGTAAAAACGACGATTCCATTTCATCAAAAACTAATGGAGAATGAAGATTTCAAAAAAGGTAATTTTACTACAAAATTCATGGAAACATTTGACTTCTAAGAAAAACACTTAAATATTCATTATAAACCGGGTTTTATTCATTTAAAGTCCGGTTTTTTGTTTTATTTTGTGTTAGATCGTACCTTTGATAAGATTATATTTAGAAGGCAACCGAATGATTTTTTGTACGTTATCGAAATAACTTTATGATTAAGTATACAATTATTACGCTTTTGATTGGTCTATCATATTTCAATTGTTTTACTCAACAATTAGAATATTCTGATGCCGTGAAAGCAAAGATGGATCAAAATAAAATTGATGGACTGAATACTTTTTCTGGCATCGAGTTTATTCATACCATTGAAATTCAGAAAGGATTGTCTGATCACATATACAAAGAAAATCCTGGTTTACTAAATCAAAATTTAGAATCCATTAACACTCAATTTTCTTTTGAGTTACACTCCGTCGATTCAAGTAATCCTGAATTAATCAAAATCGAGTTTATAGGCTCTGATGCAAAAAATCTCGATCAATTGAAACAAGCCTTAACAGAAAAAGAGCTTTTTTCTAAATCACTTATTATAACTGCGAGATTGAGATGAAAACAACTCTAAATCTAATTCTTGTTTTCTTTGTAATATCTGTTTCAGGTAAAGTTTACGCTGCGGGTTGCACAAACGCTAGTGCATTTGGAACAGCAACCGCTCCTACAAATGGAACTGCTGTAACAATTAGTACATGTAGTTATCAAACAGAATATAGCACTATCAACAGTATTGTAGCAGGCAATACATATACTTTATCAAACTCATGTGGTGGTTACATTACCGTTCATAGCGGCACGTATAACGGAACCATTGTTGCCCAAGGTAATTCACCTTTAACATTTACCGCAACAACATCTGGAACCTATTATCCATCATGGAATACGAATTCAAGTTGTGGGACTGCAACAAATTGTTGTACTACTACAATAACTTGTACAAGTTGTTCTTCAGGAGGTGGAGGAGGTGGGACCGGCTGTACAAATTCTACGGCATTTGGAACAGCTGCTGCACCAACAACCAGTACAACAACAACTATTAGTTCTTGTACCTATCAAACAGAATATAATACAATTACGAATATTGTTGCCGGAAAAACTTATACCTTAAACAGCTCCTGCGGAGGATTTGTTACGATACATAGCGGAACGTATAACGGTCCTGTTGTTGCCTCTGGAAATGCCCCACTTACATGGACGGCCGCAACTTCTGGAACTTTTTATGTTTCCTGGAACACCAATTCTAGCTGTGGAACTGCAACCAACTGCTGTACAACTACAATTGCTTGTACGAACTGTTCCAGCGGTGGCGGAGGTGGGTCCGGTGGTTGTGTTAGCTTGAATGGTAATAGCAACTGTAATGCAGCCGATCCATTTTGTTCCACTTCAGGGCTAAATTTCTGTAATACAACTAATGTTGCTTCCCTAGGAAGTGGAGGTGCCTATGGCTGTTTATTTTCTACGCCTAATCCCTCGTTCTTTTATTTGAATATAGGAACTTCTGGTTCAATAACCATGACAATTAGCCAAACATCTACTGCAGGAACAGGAATAGATGTTGATTATGTTCTTTGGGGGCCGTTTAGCTCTCAAAATGCCATGTGTTCGGGATATTCAGCATCAAATATAGTGGCGTGTAGTTATTCTGCCGCTGCGATAGAAACAGCAACCATATCCAATGCGGTTGCCGGGCAGTGGTACTTAATGCTTATCACCAACTATTCCAATACTGCTGGAGCCGTAAGCTTTACTCAAACCTCAGGATCTGGGTCAACGAACTGTAATATTTTATGTAATATGACCGGTCTAACCGCTACACCAGGGGCATGTAACTCAAGCACAAATCAATATTCAGTAACTGGTAGTATTTCATTTACTTATCCTCCGACATCTGGTACCCTTACCGTTTCAAGTAGTTGTGGTGGCTCAACAACAATCCCAGCTCCTTGGACAAGTCCTATAAACTATACGTTAAACAATATTACAGCGAATGGACAGCCTTGTTCTATTACTGCCGTTTTTTCCGCTGATCCAACATGTACTCTAACCCAATCATATACTGCCCCAGCATCGTGTAATACCTGTGCTTCAACAGCAGTTCCAACTCAACCAACGTGTAATGGGGGAACCGGTTCTATTTTGGTTACTGCAAGTTCAGGAAATGCGGGTTTCAATGTGAGTTGGTCAGGAGCAGCGATTGGAAATCCCGGTGGAACAGAAATAAATGCTGTTGGTGGTACTTACACAATTCCAAATTTATCTCCCGGAACATATACTGTTACTGTTACAGCGGCCAATGGATGCACTTCAAGTAATTCTGTTACGATAACCAATCCACCTCAACCACCTGCGCCAACTGGATTAGCCTGCTATCAAACTGCTACTTGGAATCAAGCAACTTGTTCATGGGTGACCACTGGAACACAACCTGCTGCTCCTACCGGACTTGCTTGCTATCAAACTGCTACTTGGAACCCAACTACGTGTGCTTGGGTGACTTCAGGAACGCAACCCGCTGCGCCAACT
>Ga0315902_10001891_pt1 | contig 33321 bp, 39 predicted proteins | sample LakEriMetagenome_9_FD_203523 | JGI IMG/M metagenome (GOLD analysis project Ga0315902, IMG submission 203523) | Freshwater fungal communities from buoy surface, Lake Erie, Ohio, United States - Buoy 12 MA117 | ecosystem: Environmental > Aquatic > Freshwater > Lake > Lake biofilm | place: USA... | reverse complement strand
ACGCCCCGGGGCCCTGCGCGGCATCCGCGGCGGGCGCCTCGGCCTCGGGCGGCGCCTTGCTGCGCGCGCTGACGAAGCCCGCCAGGAAGATGCCGAGCTCGTAAAGCAGGCAAAGCGGCACCGCGAGCATGAACTGCGAGAGCACATCGGGTGGCGTGAGCACCGCCGCGACGACGAAGGCTCCGACGATCACGTAACGCCGCGCATCGCGAAGCTGCTGCGTGGTGACCATGCCGAGCTTGACCAGCAGCATCTCGACCACCGGCACCTCGAAGGTGACCCCGAAACCGAAAAAGATCGCGAGCGTGAAATCCCAGTACTTCTGCAGGTCCTGGAGCGTATCGGCGCCGGTCTGCGAGGAGAAGGCAATGAAGAACTTGTAGGCCGCCGGCAGCACGAAGAGATAGGCGAAGGCGATGCCCACCACCAGGAAGAACACGCTCGACACGATCAGGGGCATCGCGAAGCGCTTCTCGTGCTCGTACAGACCCGGTGCGACGAAGGCCCAGGCCTGATACAGGACCCACGGCAGGGCCAGCAGCAGCGCCGTGAGGAAGGAGACCTTCGTCAGCGTCATGAAGGCGCCCGCCTGATCGGTGAAGATCGGCTTGGTGCCCGGCGGCAGCGCCTCGTAGAGCGGCTGCGACAGAAAGCGCATGATGTCGCCGCTGAAGTAGAAGCACACCACGAAGAGCACCAGCACGACCAGCAGCGCCTTGATCATGCGATCGCGCAGCTCGACCAGATGCGAGACGAAACTCTCCTCCTGGTCGACGGCGTCGGCCCGGGGCTTGCGCAACTTGGCGAAGATGGTCAAGACCGGCTTTCCTCAGCGGCGCTTCGGCGGCAGCTTGCGCCCGAGCGCACGCGCGCGCTCGACGCGGCGATCCTTGTAGCGCTCACGCGTACGGCGATGCCGGTAGATGGCATCCCAGTCGGTGGCAGGCGGCTTGACCTCGCCGGCGCCACTGGCGAGCTGGTCGAGGCTGCCCTGGGCATCGGCCATCACCGACTGCACGGAGCTCTGCAGGTTGGTGGCCGCGTCGGTGACCTCGGTCTTGAGACGGCGCAGCTCGTCGAGCTCCATCTGGCGGTTGATGTCGGACTTGACGTCGCTGACGTAGCGTTGCAACTTGCCCATCCAGGCCCCGGCCTGGCGCGCCACGCGCGGTAGCCGCTCCGGCCCGAGCACCACGAGGGCGACGACGGCGACGATCACCATTTCGGAGAAGCCGAAGTCGAACATGATGGGGTGACGGCGACGGGGTCGGGGAAGGGCTGGCGGCGACAGTCGGGGGCCGGACGCGCAAGCGCGCGGTCAGCCGCTCAGCGGGCCGTCGACGCGCCTTGCAGCGCCCGACAGCAGCCCGACCTGCCCGATTGACAGCCTCAGACCTTGGTCTTGGCGTCGACGTCGATGGTCTTGGCGGTGGCCGAGGGCGCATCCGGCGCAACCGAAGCCTTCTCGGTGCCTTCCTTGACGCCTTCCTTGAAGCCACGAACCGCGCCGCCGAGGTCGGAGCCGATGTTGCGCAGCTTCTTGGTGCCGAAGACCAGCATGATGATGACCAGCACGATCAGCCAGTGCCAGATGCTCAAGCTACCCATGAGTGACTCCTGTTGCCTGCTGCGTGCGGTGCCGCGCGAAGGGGTTTCGACGCGAAAACTCAGGGCTGCCGGTTCATGCCCGAACCGAGCGGCTCCGGTCCGCCGAGCACGTGGATGTGGAGATGATACACCTCCTGCCGACCCACCCGGCCATTGTTGACGATGACCCTGAAGCCGTCGTCGGCACCCTGATCGCGGGCGAGCTGGCCGGCCATGCCGAGCATGCGCCCGAGCAGCGCCTGATGCCGCAGATCGGCATCGTAGAGGTTCTCGAGGTGCATCTTCGGGATGATCAGGAAGTGCACCGGCGCCCGCGGATGGATGTCGTGAAAGGCAAGGATCTCGTCGTCCTCGTGGACCTTGCGCGCGGGAATCTCGCCGCGGGCGATGCGGCAGAACAGGCAGTCGGGCTTGTGCATCTCGGTCTCGGTCGGTCAGCGCGGTCAGCGATCGCCGGCTTCCGCCGGGCGGGCCGCACCGCGGGCGGCTTTTTCCTGCAGCCCCGACAGGCCCTCGCGGCGGGCGAGTTCGGCCGTGACGTCTTCGGGGCGCAGGCCGTGGTGGGCGAGCAGCACCAGACAGTGGAACCAGAGGTCGGCGGTCTCGGCGACGATGCGCTCGGACACCCCGTCCTTGGAGGCCATCACGGTCTCGGTGGCTTCCTCGCCGATCTTCTTCAGGATGGCATCGGGGGCACGAGCCAGCAGCCGGGCCACATAGGACTGGCCGGGATCGGCGCCGCGACGGCTTTCGATGACATCGGCCACCCGCGCGAGCACGCTGTCGGGATTCATCGGTAGATCAGCTCGGGGTCGCGCAGCACGGGATCGACCACGGTCCAGCGGCCGTCGTCGAGACGGCGAAAAAAGCACGAGGCGCGCCCGGTATGGCAGGCGATGCCGCCTTCCTGGGCCACGGTGAGCTGGACGACATCGCCATCACAGTCGAGGCGCAGTTCGCGCACCCGCTGGACATGCCCCGACTCCTCGCCCTTGCGCCAGAGGCGGGCGCGCGAGCGCGAGAAGTAGACCGCGCGCCCGGTGAGGGCGGTTTCACGCAGCGCCTCGCGGTTCATCCAGGCCACCATCAGGATGCGGCCGCTGCCTTCTTCCTGGGCGATGGCCGGCACGAGCCCGTCGGCATCCCAGCGAACCTCGTCGAGCCAGTTGCCATGCAGCAGCCCGGGGCCGGACTCGGGCCGGGAAGGCGCGCTCACGAGAGCCTCACCGCAATGCCCTGCGCCGCCATGTGCGCCTTGGCCTCGCGCACGGTGTGCTCGCCGAAGTGGAAGATGCTGGCGGCGAGCACCGCATCGGCACGGCCCACCGTGACGCCGTCGGCCAGGTGCTGCAGGCGCCCCACGCCACCGGAGGCGATCACCGGAATCGCGACCGCGTCGGCCACCGCCCGGGTGAGGCGCAGGTCGAAGCCCTCACGGGTGCCGTCGCGGTCCATGCTCGTGAGCAGGATCTCGCCCGCGCCCAGGCGCTCGACCTCCCGGGCCCAGTCGGTGACCTCGAGGCCGGTGCCGCGGCGCCCGCCATGCGTGAACACCTCCCAGCGGTCGGGCGCGACCGCCTTGGCGTCGATGGCCACGACGATGCACTGCGAGCCGTAACGCGCGCAGGCTTCGGCCACCAGACGCGGCGATGCAACGGCGGCAGAGTTCATCGAGATCTTGTCGGCGCCGGCGTTGAGCAGTCGTCGGACGTCGTCGACCGAGCGCACACCACCGCCCACGGTCAGCGGGATGAAGACCTGCTCGGCGACCGACTCGATGACATGCAGGATGATGTCGCGGTCATCGGAGGAGGCGGTGATGTCGAGGAAGGTGAGCTCGTCGGCCCCCTGCTCGTCATAGCGGCGCGCGATCTCGACCGGATCGCCGGCATCGCGCAGCTCGACGAAATTGACGCCCTTGACCACCCGTCCGGCGGTGACGTCGAGGCAGGGAATGATGCGCTTGGTCAGCATGGCCGGACGCCGGAGGGCGGCGCGGCGCGGCGCGGTGACAGGGCACCGGGGAGGCGGACCTGCGTGCTCGGCACCGCTCAGGTCTCGCCGTTGAGTTCGTCGGCACGCGCCTGGGCGGCGCGGAAGTCGAGATGGCCTTCGTAGAGCGCACGGCCGAGGATCGCGCCCTCGATGCCCTCGTGCTCGACCGCGCAGAGCTGGTCGACGTCGGCGAGGCCGGCCACACCGCCCGACGCGAAGACCGGCACGCGAAGCTCGCGCGCGAGCCGTACGGTGGCCTCGATGTTGACCCCGGAGAGCATGCCGTCACGGCCGATGTCGGTGTAGATGAAGGCCTCGACGCCGTAGCCCTCGAATTTGCGGGCGAGATCGAGCACGTCGTGACCGGTGAGCTTGCTCCAGCCGTCGGTGGCGACCTTGCCGTCGCGGGCATCGAGACCGACGATGACCTGCCCCGGGAAGGCGGTGCAGGCATCCTGCAGGAAGCCCGGGTTCTTGACCGCGGCCGTGCCGATGATCACGTAGCTCAGCCCGCCGTCGAGGCAGCGCTCGATCGTGTCGAGATCGCGCAGACCGCCGCCGAGCTGCACCGGGATGCGGCCGCCGACCGCCCCGAGGATGGCCTTGATGGCCGCCTGGTTGCGCGGTTTTCCGGCGACTGCCCCGTTGAGATCGACCAGGTGCAGACGGCGCGCGCCCTGGGCGACCCAGTGGGCGGCCACTTCGGCCGGGTCTTCGGAGAAGACGGTCTCGTCGGCGAGGTCGCCCTGCCGCAGGCGCACGCAACGGCCGTCCTTGAGGTCGATCGCGGGGATCAGGAGCATGGTGTTCGGGGAAGGGAGACGGGGGGCGGACCGGCTAGGCCGCTAGGGATTCCAGCTCACGAAATTGGCGTACAGGCGCAGGCCGATGGCGGCGCTCTTTTCGGGATGGAACTGAGTGGCGAAGATGTTATCCCTCGCCACCGCGCAGGTAAAGATGCCGCCGTAGTCGGTGGTGGCCGCCACCAGCGCCGGGTCGCGCGGCACGACATGGTAGCTGTGAACGAAGTAGAAGAAGGTATCGTCGGGCACGCCCGCCCACAGCGGATGCCCGCGGCACTGGTGAACCCGGTTCCAGCCCATGTGCGGCACCTTCAGGCGCGAGCCATCCGGCAGGCGCATGCGCGCGGCATCGAAGCGCACCACCTCGCCGGGCAGCACGCCGAGGCCTGCACAGTCGCCCTCGGCGCTGTGCTCGAAGAGCATCTGCTCGCCGATGCACACACCGAACAGCGGCTTGCTCGCGGCGGCGCGCAGCACCGCCTCGCGCAGCCCGGCGGCCTGCAGGAAGCGCATGCAGTCGGGCATCGCTCCCTGCCCCGGAAAGACCACGCGGGCCGCGGCGTCGATGACCGCGGGATCGGCCGAGACCACCACGCGGGCGCGCGGCGCCACATGCTCGAGCGCGCGGGCCACCGAGCGCAGGTTGCCCATTCCGTAGTCGACGACGGCGATCGTGGTCACGCTGGCAGACCGGCAGGCAGACACGCGCGGGCACGCGGCCCGCTACAGGGCTTCCTTGGTGGAGGGCAGGCGCCCGGCCATCCGTGGATCGGGTTCGACCGCAGCGCGCAGCGCCCGCGCGAAGGCCTTGAACACCGTTTCGCATTGATGGTGGGCGTTGTCGCCGCGCAGGTTGTCGACGTGCAGCGTGACCAGCGCATGGTTGACGAAGCCCTGAAAGAACTCGTGGGCGAGATCGACATCGAAGCTGCCGATCATGGCGCGCGTGAAGGGTACCTGCCAGACCAGACCAGGACGGCCCGAGAAATCGATGACCACCCGCGACAGCGCCTCGTCGAGCGGCACGTAGGCATGGCCGTAGCGGCGGATGCCGGTCTTGTCGGTGAGCGCCCGGGCGACCGCCATGCCCAGCGTGATGCCGATGTCCTCGACCGTGTGATGGGCATCGATGTGCAGGTCGCCCTGCGCTTCGATCTCGAGGTCGACCAGACCATGGCGCGCGATCTGGTCGAGCATGTGATCCAGGAAGGGCACGCCGCTGGCGAGCGTGCGCTGGCCGCTGCCGTCGAGATCGATGCGCACGCGCACTCGGGTCTCGGCGGTGTTGCGGACGACTTCGGCGGCACGGGCGGTCATGGTCTCGCCATTCTAACCGCGCGCCGGTGCCGTGCTGCCCGCGGCCGGCTGCGCGGCAGCGGCAGCGGCAGCGGCAGCGGCAGCGGCTGCGGTAGCGGCGGTATCGGCCGGCAGGCGGAACTCGGCACTGAGCGCGTGCGCCTGCAGACCCTCGCCGCGCGCCAGGACCGAGGCGATGCGCCCGAGGGTGGCCGCGCCCGCCGCCGACACCTCGATGAGGCTGGAGCGCTTCTGGAAATCGTAGACACCCAGCGGCGAGGAGAAACGGGCGGTGCGCATCGTGGGCAGCACGTGGTTGGGCCCGGCGCAATAGTCGCCGAGCGACTCGGAGGCGAAGGGACCGAGGAACATCGCGCCGGCATGGCGGATGCGCGCGGCCCACACGCCGGGATCGCGGGTGGCGATCTCGAGATGCTCCGGGGCGATGCGGTCGACGAGTTCGCAGGCTTCCTCGAGGCTGCGCACCAGGATCAGCGCGCCACGGTCGGCCAGCGAGCGGGCGATGACATCGCGGCGGGGCATCGCCGGGAGCAGCCGCAGGATCGACTCGCGGACCCGCCCGATGAAGGCCTCGTCGGGACACAGCAGGATGGCCTGCGCCATCTCGTCATGCTCGGCCTGCGAGAAGAGGTCCATCGCGATCCAGTCGGGATCGACGCTGCCGTCGCACAGCACCAGGATCTCGCTGGGGCCGGCGATCATGTCGATGCCCACCTGCCCGAAGACCCGGCGCTTGGCTTCGGCCACGTAGGCGTTGCCCGGGCCGACGATCTTGTCGACCGCGGGCACCGTGGCGGTCCCCCAGGCGAGCGCGGCCACTGCCTGGGCGCCGCCGATCGTGAACACCCGATCGACACCGGCGATCGCGGCCGCGGCGAGCACCATCGGGTTGCGCACGCCGTCGGGCGTGGGCACCACCATGATCAGCTCGGGTACGCCGGCCACCTTGGCAGGCAGCGCGTTCATCAGCACCGACGAGGGGTAGGCGGCCTTGCCCCCGGGCACGTACAGGCCCACCCGGTCGAGCGGCGTGATCTTCTGGCCGAGGCGGGTGCCGTCGGCTTCGGTGTAGGACCACGATTGCGCCAGCTGGTGGCGATGGTAGTGACGAACCCGGTCGGCAGCCGCCTCGAGCGCCTCGCGCTGCGCGGCCGGCAGGCTCGCGGCTGCGGCGTCGAGCTCGGCACGCGGCAGCTCGAGTTGCGCCGCCCGGTCCACCGCGAGGCGGTCGAAGCGACGGGTGTACTCGAGCACCGCCTCGTCGCCACGGGCGCGGACCTCGCGAAGGATGGCCGCGACCGTGCGCTCGATGCCCTCGTCCTGATCGGGGTTCCAGGCGAGCAGCGCCGCGAGCGTCGGGGCGAAGTCGGGCTGCCGGGTGTCGAGCTGGCGGATCATGCGGCGACTCCGGCCGGGGTGGCCGTGGCAGCCGGCGAGGCTGCCGCCACCGCGGCCGCCAGCCGCGCCAGCAGGGGCTCGAGGCGCGCGGCTCGGGTCTTGAGCGCGGCCTGGTTCACGATGAGACGGGCCGAGATCGGCGCGATCTCCTCGACCTCGACCAGCTGGTTGGCCTTCAGGGTGCCGCCGGTGCTCACCACGTCGACGATCGCGTCGGCCAGACCCACCAGCGGCGCCAGCTCCATCGAGCCGTAGAGCTTGATCAGGTCGACATGCACGCCCTTGGCCGCGAAGTGGCTGCGCGCGGCATGCACGTACTTGGTGGCGATGCGCAGGCGCGCCCCGCGGCGCACCGCCTGCGCGTAATCGAAGCCCTCGCGCACCGCCACGCACAGCCGGCACACCCCGATGCGCAGGTCGATCGGCTGGTACAGGCCGTCACCGCCGTGCTCGAGCAGGACATCCTTGCCGGCCACCCCGAGATCGGCGGCGCCATACTGGACGTAGGTCGGCACGTCGCTGGCCCGCACGATGATCAGCCGCAGGCCGGGATCGCCGGTGGGCAGGATCAGGCGCCGGGAGCGCGTGATCGCCGGGTCGACCGGGATGCCGGCGGCCGCGAGCAGGGGCGCGGTGTCGTCGAAGATGCGCCCTTTGGAGAGCGCGAGCGTGATCGGGGCTGCGGTGCTCATGGGGGACTCGGTGTAGGCCCTCGGACGCCGGGGAGGAATGCCTGCGACGCGCGCTCAGGCGGCGACGCGCTCGACGCGCGCCCCCAGCGCCGCGAGCTTGGCCTCGATGCGCTCGTAGCCGCGATCGAGGTGATAGATGCGGTTGACGATGGTCTCGCCTTCGGCGACCAGACCCGCGACCACCAGGCCGGCCGAGGCGCGCAGGTCGGTGGCCATCACGGCCGCCCCGGAGAGCCCGGGCACGCCGCGCACGACCGCGGTGTTGCCCTCGATGGTGATATCGGCGCCCAGACGCTGCAGTTCGAGCACGTGCATGAAACGGTTCTCGAAGATGGTCTCGGTGACCACCCCGGTGCCCTGCGCGATGCAGTTGAGCGCCATGAACTGTGCCTGCATGTCGGTGGCCAGACCGGGATAGGGGGCGGTTCGCAGGTTGATGGCGCGCGGGCGGCCGTCCATGACGAGACGAACATGGTCGGCGCCGACCTGGATGATGGCACCGGCCTCGCGCAGCTTGTCGAGGGTGGCGTCCATCGCGGCGGGATCGACGCCGGTGAGCACCACCCGGCCGCCGGCGGCCGCCACCGCGCACAGGAAGGTGCCCGCCTCGATGCGATCGGACATCACACGGTGGCGCGCACCATGCAGCGCGGCCACCCCCTCGACGAGGATGCGGTCGGTGCCGGCGCCGCGGATGCGCGCGCCCATGGCGACCAGCGCCGCGGCGAGATCGACCACCTCGGGCTCGCGTGCGGCGTTCTCGATCACGCTCTCGCCATCGGCAAGGGTGGCCGCCATCAGCAGGTTCTCGGTGCCGGTGACCGTGACCATGTCGGTCACGATGCGCGCACCCTTCAGACGAGGGGCGCTGGCGACGATGTAGCCATGCTCGATGGTGATGGTGGCGCCCATCGCCTGCAGGCCCTTGATGTGCTGGTCGACCGGGCGCTGGCCGATCGCGCAGCCGCCGGGCAACGAGACCCGGGCATGGCCGAAGCGCGCGAGCAGCGGCCCGAGCACGAGAATGGAGGCGCGCATGCGCCGCACGAGATCGTAGGGCGCATCGAGGGAACGCACACCCGAGGCGTCGAGCACCACGCGCGCACCCTCGTGGTGACTGCTCACACCCATGTGGCCGAGCAGCTGCAGCGTGGTGGCGACATCCTGCAGTGCCGGGACGTTGTCGAGCTCGAGCTGCCCGGCGGCGAGCAGGCTCGCGCACAGGATGGGCAGCGCGGCATTCTTGGCGCCGGACACCGGCACTTCACCCGAGAGCCGCTGCCCGCCGACGAGACGCAATCGATCCATGGGAGCGCCGGATCAGGGCTTCACGGCCTGCCGCGCCGCCCATTCCGCGGGCGTGAGGGTTTTCATGGACAGCGCGTGGATCTCCTCGCGCATGCGATCGCCGAGCACCGCATAGACCATCTGGTGACGCTGCACCGGGCGCTTGCCCTCGAAGCCCTCGCAGACGATCAGCGCCTCGAAGTGGCGACCGTCGCCATCGACCTCGAGGCGCTCGCATTGCAGGCCGGCGGCGAGGTAGCCGCGCAGGATGTCGGGGGTGACCATGGATGACGCCGTTGTCAGTGCCGAAGGCGGTAGCCGGAGCGCAACAGGTGCAGCGCGATCGCGCAGGTGAGGACGAGCGTGACGCCGACCACCGCAAGGCTGACCAGCGGCACGACGTCGGACTGCCCGAAGAACCCGTACCGGAAGCCGTCGACGATGTAGAAGAAGGGATTGAGGTGCGAGACCGTCTGCCAGAACGGCGGCAGCGAGTGCACCGAGTAGAACACGCCCGCCAGGAAGGTGGCCGGTGCAATCACGAAGCTCTGCACCGCACCCATCTGGTCGAACTTCTCGGCCCAGATCCCGGCGATCAGCCCCATTGTACCGAGAATGGCGCAGCCCAGCAGCGCGAAGGCCAGGGCCCACAACGGCGCGGCGAAGCGGGGCACCGCGAAGAAGAGCGTGACCGCGAAGACACCGGCGCCCACCGCCAGCCCTCGCACCATCGCCGCGGCCACGTAGGCCCCGAAGAGATCGCGGACCGACAGCGGCGGCAGCAGGACGAAGACGATGTTGCCGGTGATCTTGGACTGGACCAGCGAGGACGAGGCATTGGCAAAGGCGTTCTGCTGCATCGCCATCATGACGAGCCCGGGGACCAGAAACTCCGCGTAGCCCACCCCCGGGAAGGCCTCGACACGGCCCTGCAGCGCCTTGGAAAACACCAGCAGGTACAGGACCGTGGAGACGACCGGACCGGCGACCGTCTGGAACCCCACCTTCCAGAAGCGCAGGATCTCCTTGCACAACAGGGTGCGAAAGCCGCTCACGCCACGCTCCCGGCGGATGCGACCGACGGCTCGCGCATGATGCGCAGAAAGACCTGCTCGAGATCGGCAGGACCGACCTCCATCTCGAGGATCGTGGACCCGGCGATACGCAGCGCCGCCAGGATCGGCTCGACTTCCGACCAGTCGGCCACCGGCAGGCGGACCCGGCCATCACCCGGCGCGCCCTGCGCCCCGCGTTCGGCGAGCGTGGCGAGCGCGGGCGGCAGCGGCGCTCCGGCCAGCCGCAGCACCAGGGTGCCGCCACGGAAGCGCCCGATCAGCCGGGCGGTCTCGTCGAGCGCGACCACCTGCCCCTGCTTGAGCATCGCGATGCGCCCGCACAGCGCCTGCGCCTCCTCGAGGTAGTGGGTGGTGAGCACGATGGTGTGGCCCTCGCGGTTGAGGCGACCGATGAAGGCCCACAAGGACTGACGCAGTTCGACGTCGACCCCAGCGGTAGGCTCGTCGAGCACGATCACCGGTGGCCGGTGCACCAGCGCCTGCGCCACCAGCACGCGCCGCTTCATGCCACCGGAGAGGGTGCGCATGTTGGCGTCGGCCTTGCCCGCCAGCCCGAGCCCCTCGAGGATCTCGTCGATCCACGCCTGATTGCGGCGCAGACCGTAGTAGCCCGAGGTGATCCGCAGGGTCTCGCGCACCGTGAAGAAGGGATCGAAGACCAGTTCCTGGGGCACGACACCGAGCGAACGCCGCGCGGCCTCCGGTTGCGCAACCACGTCGTGGCCCATCACGCGCACGCTGCCCGCGTCGGGCTGCGTGAGGCCGGCCACGCAGCCGATCAGTGTGGTCTTGCCGGCACCGTTGGGCCCGAGCAGGCCGAAGAACTCCCCCTGCCGGATGCTCAGCGACACGCCGCGCAGCGCGTCAACCTTGCCGTAACGCTTGGCGACCTGCCGGATCTCGAGCGCGGGAACCGCCGGGGCTGGCTGATTCATTCGGCGGGAAACAGCAGCGCCTCGGCGCCGTAGAGTGCGGCGAGCTTGCGCAGGTTGGGCGGTACGCCGACCAGCCGCGGCGGGACACCGCGACCCGCCCCCTGGCGCTGCAGTTCGAGCAGCAGCGCCAGCAGCGAGGAATCGAAGTCGGTGCAGGCTGACAGGTCGATGTCGCGGGCGCCATCGGCAAGCGCCCGCGAAGCCTGCGCGAGGGCCACCCCGACCGTGGCGAACAGCACCTGCGCCGGCAGGTGGTGAACCGGGGAAGCGACGGGGACTCGGGCGGCGGTCATGGCGACGGGGATCCGCAAAGGTGCGGGGCCGGAGGGCGGCGGACGAAAGACACGGACTTCAGATGGCGCTCAGGACTTGCGCGGCTGCTCGAAGGAACGATTCTTGTCGGCGAGGCTGCGGATCAGGCCGTCGATGCCGCGGGTGGCGACCTCCTGGGCGAACTGGCTGCGGTAGGTTTCGACCAGCCACACGCCGAGCACATTGACATCGTAGATCCGCCAGCTGTCGCCAGCCTTCTCGAGGCGGTAGTCGAGCTGCACCGGCTCGCCGCGCGGCACCACCACCTCGCTGCGCACGATGACCTCGGTGTCGGCAGGATCGGCGCGCAGCGGCTTCATGCGCACGCTCTGGTCCTTGACCGAACCGAGCGCGCCCGAGTAGGTGCGCAGCAGCAGCACCCGGAACTCGGCCATCAGCTGCTTCTGCTGTTCGGGGGTGGCGTTGCGCCAGTTGCGGCCGACCGCCAGCGCGGTCATGCGCTGGAAGTTGACATGCGGCATGACCACCGTGTCGACGAAGTCGGAGAGCTTGCGGAAGTCGCCGGCCTGGATGTCCTTGTCGGCGCGGATGCGGTCGAGGACGTCGGCCGAGAGCCGCCGGATCAGGGCATCCGGCGCCTCGGGCGCGGCCGCGACGGTGGCGGGCCGTGCCGCGATCGCCAGGACGCCGATCGCCGCGGGTCGCGCCGCCCGGGCGATGCCGCGCGCCATGACACCGCCCAGCGGTGTGCCGAGCAGCGCACGCAGCAGGCGCCGGCGGCCGGGAGCGGATCGGGCAGGCGCTGGCATCGTCATCATTCGTCGTCCTCCTTCGGGGGCGGCGGGTTGCCGTCGAACACCAGGTTACGACGGCGCTGGAGATAACTGTCGCGGATGAAACTGTAACGGTCGAGGGCCGCGCCTTCGATGACACGCTCGGCGCCGAGCAGCCGGACACGGCTCTCGAGCACGAAGAACAAGGTGAAGGCACCGCGCAGATCACCATCGGCGCTATGCCAGACCGGATCGAGCCGGTAGCTGCCGATGGTCCCCGTCGCGTCACGCAGCGACGAGGGCCCCAGCAGCGGCAGCACCAGATAGGGGCCCGCGGGCAGGCCCCAGCGCCCCAGCGTCTGGCCGAGATCTTCCTGCTGCCGCTCCAGCCCGATCGGGGTGGCGATGTCGACCACGCCGGCGAGCCCGAGGGTGGTGTTGAGGCCGAAGCGGGCCGCGCTCGAGACCGCCTCCAGCGGCTTGCCCTGAAGCAGCTGGTTGAGGACCGACCAGGGCTCGAGCAGGTTGCCGATCACGTTGCCGATCGCGATCCGCAGCACCTCCGGCACCACCGTCTGGTAGGCGCGCGCGGCCGGTCGCACGAGCAGCTCGTCGACCTGGTCGTTGAAGGTGAAGACCGCGCGGTTCATCGGCTCGAGCGGGTCCCGGGCCACGCCCGTGCCGGTGCTGGCGCAGCCACCGACGAGCGCAACCGCGAGCAGCGCAGTCGCCAGCGCGCCCCGGCGGGTACCGGCCGGGGCGCGCCACGGCGCGGGACTCATGGCTTGCCCCCTTCGGCCGCCTTGCCGTACAGGAACTGCCCGATGAGGTTCTCGAGCACCACCGCCGACTGGGTCATGGTGATCTGGGCCCCGCCTTCGAGCATCGCGCTGTCGCCGCCGGGCTCCAGGCCGATGTACTGCTCGCCGAGCAACCCGGACGTGAGGATCTTGGCCGAGCTGTCCTTCGGGAAACGGTAGCGGGCATCGATGGCGATCAGCACCTCGGCCTGGTAGGCCTTGTCGTTGAAACGGATGGCCGTCACGCGACCGACCACCACGCCGGCGCTGCGGACCGCGGCGCGTGGCTTCAGACCGCCGATGTTGTCGAAACGGGCCTTGACCTCGTAGGTGTCGCCGAGGCCGATCGCGCTGTTCATGTTGCCGGCCCTGACCGCGAGGAACACCAGCGCGCAGAAGCCGAGGACCACGAACAGACCGACCATCAGGTCGACCGAAAGATTGCGGTTCATGAGCGGAAGACTCCGATGCCGGTCAGGTGCTGCTGAACATCAGCGCGGTCAGGATGAAGTCGAGCCCCAGGATGGCGAGCGAGGCGACGACGACCGTGGTGGTGGTGGCACGCGCCACGCCCTCGGGCGTGGGATCGGCCTCGTAGCCGACGAAGAGCGCGACGAAGGCGACCGTGAAGCCGAAGACCACGCTCTTGACGACGCCGTTGCCGACGTCGCGCAACCAGTCGACGCCACCCTGCATCTGCGACCAGAAGGCCCCCGGGTCGACGCCGATCATCTCGACACCGACCAGGTAGCCGCCAAGCACGCCGAGCGCCGAGAACAGCGCGGCCAGCAGCGGCATGCACAGCAGCGCAGCCACGAAGCGCGGCGCGAGCACCCGCGCGACCGGGTCGACCGCCATCATCTGCATCGCGTCGATCTGCTCGCCAGCCTTCATCAGCCCGACCTCGGCAGTGAGCGAGGTACCCGCACGCCCGGCAAAGAGCAGCGCGGTGACCACCGGGCCGAGCTCGCGCACCAGCGACAGCGTCACCAGCAGGCCGAGCGCCTCCTCGGAACCATAGCGGCGCAGCGTGTAGTAGCCCTGCAGCCCGAGCACGAAACCGATCAGCAGCCCGGAGACCAGGATGATCGACAGCGAGTAGTTGCCGATGAAGTGGATCTGGTCGATGACCAGCCGGGGCCGGCGCAGCGACAGCACGCCCAGCCCGCACAGCCGCAGGAAGAAACGCGCGGCATACCCCACGAAGGCCAGCGCATCGCGCAGGCGGCGCAGCAGCGCGAGGGGCGAGGCGCTCACGGCGAAATCCCGAGGTCCTGCGCGAGCGTGCGGCGGCTGGCATGGTGGAAGGCCACCGGACCGTCGATGTCGCCATCGAGGAACTGGCGCACCGCGGGGTCGTCGGAGGCGCGCATCTGCGCGGGCGTGCCCTCGGCGGCGATGCGCCCGCGGGCAAGCAGATAGACGTAGTCGGCGATCGCGAAAGCGTCCTTGATGTCGTGCGAGACGACGATCGAGGCGACGTTCAGGGCGTCGTTGAGCTGGCGGATCAGCTGGGCCACCGTGGCGAGCGAGATCGGATCGAGCCCGGCGAAGGGCTCGTCGTACATGATCAGCGGCGGGTCGAGCGCGATCGCCCGTGCAAGCGCCACCCGGCGAGCCATGCCGCCCGACAGCTGCGAGGTCTGGTAGTGGGCCACGCCGCGCAGCCCCACCGCATTGAGCTTGAGCAGCACGAGATCGCGGATCAGGGCCTCGGGCAGATCGGTGTGCTCGCGCAGCGGAAAGGCCACGTTCTCGAACACGCTGAGATCGGTGAAGAGCGCGCCGAACTGGTAGAGCAGGCCCATGCGCCGACGCGCGGCGAACAGGCCGTCGCGCGCGAGTGCGTGCAGCTCCCTGCCCTCGAAGACCACGCGCCCGGACGCCGGCCGCAGCAGGCCGCCGATCAGTCGCAGGATGGTGGTCTTGCCCGAACCCGAGCCGCCGATCAGCGCGACCACGCGGCCCCGGGCGAAGCGCAGCGTGACCCCGTCGAGGATCAGGCGCTCGCGGTAGCCGAAGCGGACGTCGTCGACGGTGAGCAGGTCCTGGGACACGGGGGCGGCGGAAAGCAGGATGGAACCCGCGAGTGTAAACCGGCGCCCGTCCGGGCACCGGAAAGCCCTCGGGGCCTCCGGCGCGGCTCAGCGCCCCTCGAGGCGGGCCTGAGCCTCGCCGATCTGCTCGAGCGTGCCGGCGAGCACCACGGTGTCGCCGGGCTGCAGACACAGATCGGCGCCGGGATCGACGAAGCGTCGGCCCTGCCGCACCACCGCGCTGACCCGGGCTTCGCCAAGATCGAGATCGCCGAGGGCGCGCCCGGCCGCCGGGCTGTCGGCGGCCAGTGCGACCGCCCGCAGATGCATCTGCGCATCCTCGATCGCGTCCTCGTGGCTGTCGTCGGCGCCGCGAAAGAAGCCCTGCAGCAGCGCGTAGCGGCTGGCCCGCACGCGGCGCACGCGCCGCAGCACCCGCCCCATCGGCACGCCGGCAAGCGCAAGGGCGTGGGAAGCGAGCATCAGGCTGCCCTCGACGATCTCGGGCACGACCTCGGTCGCGCCGGCCGCGCGCAGCCGCTCGATGTCGGCCTCGTGCGCGGTGCGCACGAGCACCGGCAGCTGCGGCGCGAGCTCGCGTACCACCGCCAGGATGCGCAGCGCGACCGCGGTGTCGTCGAAGGTGATGGCGAGCGCCCGCGCCCGGTGCAGGCCGGCAGCCAGCAGGGTATCCCGACGGGCACTGTCGCCGAAGACCACCGGCTCGCCCGTGGCGGCCGCCTGACGCACCCGATCAGGATCGAGGTCGAGCGCCACGTAGCTGACCGACTCCGACTCGAGCACGTGGGCGAGCGCCTGGCCGCAGCGCCCGTAGCCGCAGACGATCACATGGCGCTCGCGCGCCATCGTGCGGCTGGCGATGGTCTGCAGCTGCAGCGAGCGCTGCAGCCACTCCTGCGAGGACAGCCGCAGCGCGATCCGGTTGGCACGCTCGATCAGCAGCGGGCTGGCGAGCAGCGAGACCAGCATCGCCGCGAGCACCGGCTGGAGCACTTCGTCGGCGAGCAGGCCCACCGACGCCGCCAGCGCGAGCAGCACGAAACCGAACTCGCCGGCCTGGGCGAGCCATACCCCGGTGCGCACCGCCACGCCCGGGGTGGCGCCCATCGCGCGGGCAAGCGTCGCCACGATCAGGAACTTGAGCACGATCGGCAGCGCCGCGAGCGCCAGCACCTGCGGCCAGGCCGCGGTCACCACCCGCAGATCGAGCTGCGCGCCGATGGCCACGAAGAACAGGCCGAGCAGCACGTCGCGGAAGGGCTTGATGTCCTCCTCGACCTGGTAGCGGAATTCGGTCTCGGCGATCAGCATGCCGGCCACGAAGGCGCCGAGCTCCATCGACAGGCCCGCCTGACGCGCGAGCCAGGCGAAGAGCAGCGTGGCCAGCAGCACGTTGAGGGTGAAGAGTTCATGGGAGCGCTGCCGCGCGACCAGGCTGAACCAGCGGCGCATCAGCCGCGGCCCGAAGCGAAACATGAGGACCAGCAGCACTGCCGCGATCGCCACCGCGCGCGCGAGCGAGGCCATCCAGCCATCGCCACCCTCGGCCAGCGCCGGGATCACCACCAGCAGCGGGATGACGGCGAGATCCTGGAAAAGCAGCACGCTGAACACACGCCGCCCGTGCTCGGTCTCGAGCTCGCGCTTGTCGGCCAGCAGTTTCACGACCATGGCGGTGGATGACATCGCGGCCGCGCCGCCGATGACCAGTGCCGCGCGCCAGTCGATGCTCGATCGCAGCAGCCACTCGGTCAGTGCCAGCGGCGCGAGCAGCAGCGCCGCCATGACCGCCAGCAGCGTGACGCCCACCTGGGCACTGCCCAGGCCGAACACCAGGCGGCGCATCGCGCCGAGCTTGGCGAGGTTGAACTCGAGGCCGAGCGTGAACATCAGGAAAACCACGCCGAGTTCACCCGCGTGCGCGACCGCCGCGGAATCGCCGGTGAGACCTGCCGCATGAGGGCCGAGCAGCATGCCCACCGCGAGGTAGGCGACCAGCGGCGGCATGCCGAGCCTGCGCAGCATCACGACTGCCGCCACCGAAGCCGACAGCAGAACCAGCGCGAGTTCGAGCGAGGAAATCAAGGCGACACCCGGTGCGATCACCCGGGCCGTGGCCGCGCAGGGGCACGCGACGATGCCGATATACTCGGCCGGATGACGGGCTCCATTCTATCGGTCGGCATGTCGGCACCGGGCGGCCCGGCGCGCGCCGGCGATGCGCCAACGGCTGCGCGCGCCGAGGCGCTGGTGGCGCGTGCCCGCGAGGTGCTCCAGATCGAGGCCGAGGCGATCGCCGCTCTGCCCGAGCGCCTCGGCGCGGGCTTCGCCCGTGCCTGCGAGCTGATCCTCGCCTGCCGGGGGCGGGTCGTGGTGAGCGGCATCGGCAAGTCCGGTCACGTGGGCCGCAAGATCGCCGCCACGCTCGCCTCCACCGGCTCGCCGGCCTTCTTCATGCACCCGGCCGAAGCCAGCCACGGCGACCTCGGCATGGTCATCGCCGACGATGTCGTGCTGGCCCTGTCGAATTCCGGCAGCACCGAGGAACTCCTCGCGATCGTGCCGCTGGTCAAGCGACGTGGCGCGCGCCTGATCGCCATGACCGGCGACCCGGCTTCCCGGCTGGCGCAGCTCGCCGATGTCCACCTCGATGCCGGCGTGGCCCGAGAGGCCTGTCCGCTGAACCTCGCGCCCACGGCGAGCACCACCGCCGCGATGGCGCTCGGCGATGCGCTGGCGGTGGCGCTGCTCGAGGCACGCGGCTTCGGCCCCGACGACTTCGCCTCGTCGCACCCCGGTGGCGCGCTCGGGCGGCGCCTGCTCACGCACGTGTCCGACGTGATGCGGCAGGGCGAGGCCCTGCCGGTCGTGGCCCCGGGCGCGCCGCTGGCGACCGCCATCCTCGAGATCACCCGCAAGCGCATGGGCATGGTGGCGGTGGTCGAGCCGGGCGGCGCCCTGCTCGGCATCTTCACCGACGGCGACCTGCGACGACTGCTCGAACGCGATGGCGATATCCGCGACCTGCGCATCGACGATGTCATGACCCGCGATCCGGCCTCGATCAGCCCGCGGGCGCTTGCCGCCGAAGCGGTACAACTGATGGAGTCGCGCCGAATCACCCAGCTGCTGGTGCTCGACGAGGGCCGCCAGCTGGTGGGCGCGATCCAGATCCACGACCTGCTCGCCGCGCGGATCGTCTGAGGGCGAAATCACCATGCCCGTCGCCAAACCGCCAGCGCCGCCACGCCCACCGAGCCCTCGGGCGACCGCCGCGGCAGCCGCCGCAGCGGCGGCCGCTGCTGCCGCGTCGGCCGCGAGCGCCGCCGCCCAGCGGCTGCGCCTGCTCGCGCTCGATGTCGACGGCACGCTCACCGACGGCACGATCTGCATCGGTCCCAGCGGCGAGGCCATGAAAGTCTTCTCGGTGCGTGATGGTTTCGGCCTCACGCTGCTGCGGGAAGCCGGTCTCGAGATCGCGCTGATCACCGGGCGTCGCTCATCGATCGTCGAGCAGCGTGCCGCCGAACTGCGCATCGGCCACCTGCGCCAGGGCGTCGGCGACAAGGCAGCCGCGCTGCGGGCGTTGTGCGCCGAACTCGCCATACCGCTGGAGGCTGCCGCGTTCATGGGCGACGACTGGCCCGATCTGCCGGCCATGCGCATCGCCGGCATGGCGCTGGCCCCGGCCGACGCCGACCCGGTGGTACGCGCCTGCGCGGACTGGGTGGCACGCGCCCCGGGTGGACGGGGCGCGGTGCGGGAGTTCGCCGAGTGGTGGCTCGAGCAGCGCGGGCTGCTCGCCGGCCTGCGCGAACGCTGGCTGCGCTCCGAAGGCGGCGCTGGCGCGCCTGCCACACCGGCCTGAAGCGGGCCCGGCTGCCGTGCGTGCCAGCCTCCAGGACCGCATCGCCGCGCTGCTCTCGGTGCTGCTGCTGCTCGTGCTGGCGGGCTTCACCGCCTACCTGGCGCGCGAGGCCGAACTCGGCCAGAGGCAGCCCGAGCGTCGCGCCGCGGCGGGCGAGCCCGACTATTTCGTCGAGCGCTTCTCGCTGACCCGCCTGGACGAGCGCGGCGAGCCCACGTTCCGGATGGCTGCCCAGCGCCTCGAGCACTTCCCGGTCGACGACAGCAGCGTGCTCACCCAGCCCGCGCTGGTCAGCCTCGACCCCGACAGGCCGCGGGTCACGCTGCGCGCCGATCGCGGCCGCACGCACGGCCGTGGCGACGAGACCATGCTCGAGGGCAACGTGCTGCTCGTGCGCAGCGGCCCCGGCGACGGCCCGCCGATGCGCCTGAGCACCGACGCGCTGGTGCTGGTCGCCGGCAGCGAGCTCGCCCGCACCGATCGGCCGGTGCGCATCGAGCAGGGAGGCTCCGTGTTGACGGGTGTCGGCATGGAATTCGATAATCCATCGCGCAGCTTCAAGCTTCTCGCGAGCGTGCGGGGACTCTGGGCCGCGTCCGGACCCTCCGCCGCCCGCCCCCCCCAGCCCTCCCGATGAGCCTCCCCTTGCCGCCGGCGCCCCTGCCGTCCATCGCGCCCGCGTCGATCGGCCTGCTGCTCGCCTTCGCGCTGAGCCTCGTGCCGGCTGCCGGCCGAGCCGAGCGCGCCGACCGCGACAAGCCCACGCAGGTCGAGGCCGATGCGATGCACTATGACGATGTCCGTCAGACCAATGTGTTCACCGGCCGCGTCACGCTCACCCGCGGCACGCTGATCATCCGCGCCGACCGTATCCTGATGCGCCAGGACCCCGACGGCTACCAGTCCGCGACCGCCACCGGCGAGCCGGCCACCTTCCGGCAGAAACGCGACGGCGGCGACTTCTACATCGAAGGCCGTGCCCGCGAGCTCGACTACGACGGCAAGGCCGAGCTGCTGCGCCTGCGCGATCGCGCCCAGCTCAAGCGGCTGGAGGGCACGCGCGTCACCGATGAGGTTCACGGCGGCCTGATCGTCTACGACGCGCGCCGCGAGATCTTCACGGTCGACGGCAACGGGCGCGGCATCACCCCCGACAACCCCGGCGGTCGGGTGCGGGTGGTGATCCAGCCTCGCAGCGAGGCCGGCGCCGCCCCGCCGGCGACCGGATCGGCGACGACCGCGGCACCCGGCGCCCCGGCCACGCTGCGCCCCGCCCCGGGCCTCGGTCGCCCCTGATGGACGAGGCCGTCCCGCCAGCGGCTGCCGAGCCGGCGGCCGCCGCCGCGGTCAGCCGTCTGGCGGCCAACCACCTGATGAAGGCCTACGGCGGACGGGTGGTGGTACGCGACGTCTCGCTCGAGGTGCGCAGCGGCGAGGTGGTGGGTCTGCTCGGGCCCAATGGCGCCGGCAAGACCACCTGCTTCTACATGATCGTCGGGCTGGTCCCCTGCGATGCGGGCAGCATCGAACTCGACGCCCGCCCGATCGGGCGGCTGCCGATCCATCGGCGTGCCCGCATCGGCCTGTCCTACCTGCCGCAGGAAGCCTCGGTCTTTCGGCGCATGAGCGTCGAGGAGAACATTCGCGCGGTCCTCGAACTGCAGCCCGACGACCATGGCCGTCCGCTTGCCGAGGCCGAACTCGAGCGCCGCCTGGCCACCCTGCTCGACGACCTGCAGATCGCCGGCATCCGCGGCAATCCGGCGCTATCGCTGTCCGGCGGCGAGCGGCGACGGGTCGAGATCGCGCGGGCGCTCGCCAACTCGCCACGCTTCATCCTGCTCGACGAACCCTTCGCCGGCGTCGATCCGATCGCGGTGATCGAGATCCAGCGGATCGTGCGTTTTCTCAAGGCTCGGGGCATCGGCGTGCTGATCACCGATCACAATGTCCGCGAAACCCTTGGCATTTGCGATCGCGCGTATATCATCAACGCGGGTACTGTTCTTGCTTCCGGGCGCCCGGACGACATCATCGCCAACGAGAGCGTCCGGCGCGTGTATCTCGGCGAACACTTCCGGATGTAGCGGCGGGCCCCCGTCCGGGGACCGGTCACGTCCCCTGTCCGAGCCGTCCTTTCACCCCGCCCTTGAAGACCTCGCTCCAGCTCAAGCTCGGCCAGCATCTGGCACTGACGCCGCAGCTGCAGCAGTCCATCCGGCTGCTGCAGCTCTCCACGCTCGAACTCAACCAGGAGCTCGACCAGATCCTTGCCGACAATCCCTTGCTCGAGCGGCTCGACGACCCCTTCGTCGACGCGGTCCGCCTCGACGCCGGGGGCTCGATGCCGGGTGCCGGCTTCGAGGCGCCTGCAAGCGCGGGATCCGGCCCCGCGACGGCCTCCGAGGGCGAAGCAGGCGGTGACGGCCCCGGCAGCGACCGACGCGCCGACGGCGACTGGGAGGACGGCGGCAGCGACTGGGAACCGGCGTGGCAGGGCGAAGGCGGTCGTGCGAGCGATGACGACAACGACGAGCGCTCGCTGCCGCAGCTCGCCAGCAGCGGGCGCAGCCTGCGCGACCACCTGATCATGCAGCTCGCCGCCACCCAGTGCTCCCGCATGGACCGCGCACTGGTCGAGCTGCTGATCGACAACCTCGGTGACGACGGCTACCTCGAATCCTCGCTCGAGGAACTCGGGGCGATGCTGCCCGAGTCGCTGGACATCGAGCCCGAGCAGCTGCGCACCGCGCTGCGGCTGCTGCAGAGCTTCGAGCCGACCGGAGTCGGCGCGCGCGATCTCGCCGAGAGCCTGCGCCTGCAGCTGCTGGCGCGGCCGGCGACGGGAACCCCCGGCGCCGAGACCACACGCCGGCTGGCGCTGGCCATCGTCGAGCTTCACCTGCCGCTGCTCGCGGCCAAGGATTTCGCACGGCTCAAGCGACTGCTGCACTGTGACGATGACGCGCTGCGCGCCGCGCAGGCGCTGATCCGCAGCCTCGACCCGCGCCCGGGCGCCGCCTACGCCACCGACGAGCCGGCCTACGTGGTGCCGGATGTGATCGTGCGTCGCGGCCGTGCCGGCTGGACCGCGCAGCTCAACCCCGCGGTGCTGCCCAAGCTCCGGGTCAACGATCTCTACGCGCAGATCCTGCGCCGCAGTCGTGGCGCCAGCGGCGCCGGCGGCGCAGGCGGCATGGGTGCGCAGCTTCAGGAGGCGCGCTGGCTGATCAAGAACGTGCAGCAGCGTTTCGACACCATCCTGCGGGTGTCGCAGGCCATCGTCGAGCGCCAGCGCGCCTTCTTCTCGCACGGCGAGGTCGCGATGCGGCCGCTGGTGCTGCGCGAGATCGCCGAGGAGCTCGGCCTGCACGAGTCCACGGTCTCGCGCGTGACGACGCAGAAGTACATGCTCACGCCCTCGGGCACTTTCGAGCTCAAGTACTTCTTCGGCAGCCACGTGGCCACCGAGGCCGGCGGCGCGGCCTCGAGCACCGCGATCCGGGCACTGATCCGCCAGCTGATCGCCGCCGAGGATGCGCGGCACCCCCTGTCCGACAGCCGGCTGGCCGAACTGCTCGGCGAGCAGGGTATCGTGGTCGCCAGGCGAACCGTGGCCAAGTATCGCGAGGCCCTCCAGATTGCCCCCGTCGCCCAGCGAAAGGTGCTCTAATGGATTGCACGTTTTCGCGACACGGCAGGCCCTGAGGGAACCGGCCGGTCACCGCGGAATCGCCTGATCGTCAACCCGGCCCGCCGCCGGCGGGCCAGCTCAGGAGGCACCATGAATCTCTCGATCAGCGGCCACCACCTCGAGGTCACCCCCTCGATCCGCGACTACGTGATCCAGAAGCTCGGGCGCATCACCCGCCACTTCGACCGCGTGATCGACGTCAAGGTCCTGCTGTCGGTCGACAAGCTCGTTCAGAAGGCCGAGATCACAGTCCACGTGCCCGGGCGCGAACTCTTCGCCGAATCCTCCGACGCGGACCTCTACGCCGCCCTCGACAGCCTCGCCGACAAGCTCGACCGCCTGGTCCTCAAGCACAAGGCCAAGACCAGCGATCATGCCCACGAATCCATGAAGCACGCCCCGATCGCCTGACCCGATCCGGCAGGGCCGGTGGGGCGGTGGCTGCCGCCCCCTGCCCGGCCCTGGTGACCGGACCCCGCGAGCGCTGTGCTGTTGCCTGGCTTGTGCAGCGCAAAAAAATCCCGCAACCGACCGCAGTCTCCCTATAATCCGGTCCTCAATCATCGACTGCCGTCGCGTCCACGCCCCCCGGGCGCGCGCCGCGCCGCCGGCGCCAGCACCCGATGAGCCGACTTGCCCGACTGCTCCCGCCGACCAACGTCGTGACCAACCTGCCGGTCACGAGCAAGAAGCGTCTTTTCGAGCAGGCTGGCCTGCTGTTCGAAAACAACCACGCCATCGAGCGTGGCAAGGTCTTCGACTCCCTGTTCGCCCGCGAGCGCCTGGGCTCCACCGGTCTCGGCGAAGGCGTGGCCATTCCCCACGGCCGGGTCAAGGGCCTGCGTGAAGCCGTGGCCGCGGTCGTCAGGCTGCGCGACCCGCTGCCCTTCGATGCGCCCGACGGCCAGCCGGTGCGCCTGCTGGTCTTCCTGCTCGTACCCGAACAGGCCACCGAGGAACACCTCGAGATCCTCTCCGAACTCGCCGAGCTGCTCTCCGACCGGGGCATCCGCCAGAGCCTGCTGAGCAGCGAGGATCCCGCCCAGATCCACCGGGTGCTCGCGTCCTGGGCGCCCTATCGCCCGGCCGCCTGACGCCGATCACCGCGCACCCGATGTCCTCGGTCACGGTCGGCCAGATGGTCGAGGCCAACCGCGAGGCGCTTTGCCTGCGCTGGCTGGCAGGCGCGGACGGCGCCGACCGCGATATCGCCCCCACCCGCGCTGCGCCGGCCGATCTGCTCGGCCACCTCAACCTCATCCACCCCTCACGGATGCATGTCTTCGGGGCGGCCGAGATCGCCTACTACCTGCACCTCGAGCCGGCTCGCCGGCTGGCGATCCTCGACGACATCGTCAGCGGGCGCCCACCGGCGCTGATCGTCGCCGAAGACCAGACGCCCGCCAGCGAGCTCGTCGAGCGCTGCGAAGCGGCGCGTCTGCCGCTGCTGGGAACGCCGCTGCCGGGCGCACGCATCATCGACACCCTGCGCAGCTGGCTGGGCAAGGCCACCGGCGACACCACCTCGATGCACGGGGTGTTCATGGACGTGCTCGGCCTGGGTGTCCTGATCTCCGGCGAATCGGGGCTCGGCAAGAGCGAGCTGGCGCTCGAGCTGATCAGCCGCGGCCATGGCCTGATCGCCGACGACGTGGTTGATTTCCGGCGCATCGCGCACAACGCGGTCGAGGGCAGCTGCCCGCCGCTGCTGCGCAACATGCTCGAGGTGCGAGGACTCGGGCTCCTCGACATCCGGACGATCTTCGGCGAGACCTCCATCCGCCGCAAGATGCGCCTGAAGCTCATCGTGCACCTGGTGCGGCGCAGCACCCTCGAGAACGAGTACGAGCGGCTGCCGCTCGAGGCCCTCACCCAGGACGTGCTCGGCATGCCGGTGCGCAAGGTGGTGATCCCGGTGGCGGCCGGCCGAAACATGGCGGTACTCACCGAAGCCGCGGTGCGCAGCACGGTGCTGTCGTTGCGCGGCATCGACACCACCCGCGACTTCGTCGAGCGCCAGCACCAGCTGATCGGGCAGCAGGACGCCGCCGACGGAGGCACCGCGTGCGGGTCGTGCTGATCACCGGCATCTCCGGGTCGGGCAAGTCGATTGCCCTGAACGTGCTCGAGGATGACGGCTTCTACTGCGTCGACAACCTGCCGGTGCGCTTTCTGCCCGATCTCATCGGTTCGCTGCGCGAATCCGGGCACGACCGGGTCGCGGTCGCCATCGATGCCCGTAGCGGCGAATCGGTCCACGAGCTGCGCCACCAGGTCGGGCGGCTGGCCGCCGCCGGTCACGACGTCAAGACCCTGTTCCTGAACGCGAGCACCACCTCGCTGGTGCAGCGCTATGCCGAAACCCGGCGGCGCCACCCGATGTCGCTGCCCACGCCGGGCGACGACGAGCGCGCCACGCTGATCGAGGCGATCGCCCGAGAACGCGACGTGATGGCGGTGCTGCAGGATCTCGGCCTGAGCCTCGACACCAGCGATCTGCACCCCAACGTGCTGCGCCAGTGGGTGCGCGACGTGGTCGGGGCCGAGCGCGCGCCGCTCACGCTGCTGTTCGAGTCCTTCGCCTTCAAGGAGGGGGTGCCGCTCGATGCCGACCTTGCCTTCGACGCACGCTGCCTGCCCAATCCGCACTACTCGCCCGAGCTGCGCCCGCTCACCGGGCTCGACGCGCCGGTCGATGCCTACCTGCGCCAGATCCCCTCGGTGGTGCGCTTCGTCGACCATATCGCGGGTTTCCTGCACACCTGGCTGCCCTTCTACATCCAGGAGCACCGCAGCTATCTCACGGTGGCCGTGGGCTGCACCGGCGGCCAGCACCGTTCGGTCTGGTGCGCCCAGGAGCTGGCCACCCGATTCCGACGCACCGAGCATGTGCTGGTGCGTCACCGCGGGCTGGCGCTGCGCAGCCGCGCGGCCTGAGGGCAGACCCCGATGAACGCCGCATCGCCCCCCGCTGCCCGGGAGATCCCGATTTTCCCGCTGGGCACGGTGCTGTTCCCGGAGGGCGTGCTGCCGCTGCGCATCTTCGAGGCGCGCTACATGGACATGGCGCGGGGCTGCCTGCGCGACGGCGGCAGCTTCGGGGTGTGCCTGATCACCGACGGTGGCGAGGTCGGCGCGCCGGCCGAGCACGAGACCACGGGTTGCGCGGCGCGGATCGAGGAAGTCGACATGACCCAGCTCGGCCTGCTGCGGGTCCGGGTTCGGGGCGAGGAGCGCTTCGAAGTGCTCGAACGGCGCGTCCAGCCCGACGGTCTGATCATGGCGCGGGTGCGGCCGATCGCGGCCGACGCCGAGTCGGCGCTTCCCGACGACCTCGCGCCGCTCGGCGAGCTGGCCGGCCGCATCGCCGATGAACTCGTCGCGCGCGAGGCCGACCCCCTGAACCGGCGCATCGCCGAGCCCTTCCGGCTCGACTCGGCGGTCTGGGTGTCGAACCGGCTGAGCGAGATCCTGCCCTGGCCGATGCCCTTCCGGCAGCGGCTGATGGCGCTCACCGACCCGCTCGCCCGGCTGTCGATCGTCGCCGAACTGCTGGCCCGGCGCGACAGTCGCCCGTCCTGAAGACCGGATCACGGCCCGCGGATCAGCCGGCGGCGGCGGGTTGCCCGGGCGCCAGCAGCAGCGCGCGCACCGGCCGCGGCAGCGCGGCACCGGCCGCCTCGGCCGGCGCGAGCCAGCGCCACCGAGCCGTGTCGGGCATCCCCACGGGGGCCGCCAGCGCGATGCGCCAGACGGTGATCCGCAGCCGGAAATGCGTGAGCGCGTGATCGAAGGGCGCATCGGCCCGAGGCGGCGCCGCGATCCGCAGACCCTCGCCGAGCAGACTGCGGGCATGCGCAAGCGCATCGTCGAGACTGGCGGGAGCGCGAGGACACTCGGGCAGCCCCCACAGGCCGGCCCAGATGCCGAGCTCCGGGCGACGCTCCAGCAGCACCCGACCACCAGGCTCGGCAATCAGCAGCGGCGCAAGCTCGCGCAGCCGCACGCTGCGCCGGGGCCGTCGGCCGGGATAGGCGGCGGGATCGCCCAGGGCCCGGGCGGCGCAACTGTCGGCAAGCGGGCAGACGCCGCAGGCGGGACGGCTGCGCGTGCAGACAGTGGCCCCGAGATCCATCAGCCCCTGGGTGTAGGCCTCGAGACCGCTTGCCGGCAGCCGCGCGACCGCCAGGGCCCACAGCCGCGCGAGCACCGCGGTGCTCCCGGGATCCCCCGCGATCGCATCATGGCGGCAGAGCACCCGCTTGACGTTGCCATCGAGGATCGCGGCCCGCTCGCCCGCGGCGAAGACCGCGATCGCCGCCGCGGTGGAACGTCCGATGCCGGGCAGGGTCTGCAGCGTGCTCGCGTCGGTGGGGAGGCGGCCGTCGTGCACCGCGACCACCGCGCGGGCCGCCGCGTGCAGATGGCGGGCTCGGCGATAGTAGCCGAGCCCGCTCCAGCGTTCGAGGACCTGCTCGAGGGGGGCGGCCGCGAGGCTGCCGACATCGGGGAAAGCCTGCGTGAAGCGCTGGTAGTAGGGGATGACCGTGGCCACCTGCGTCTGCTGCAGCATGATCTCGGACAGCCAGATCCGGTAGGGATCGCGTGTCCCCTGCCAGGGCAGATCATGCCGGCCGTGGGCGCGCTGCCAGGCGATCAGCCGATCGGCGAAGCTCGCGGCGGCGCCCGTCATGTCGCAGGCTCAGGTCTGGCAACGCGGGCACCAGTAGGTGGCCCGCTGCTGCTGTTGCGCCATGCGCACCGCCGTGCCGCAGCGGCGGCACGGCTGGCCCTGACGCCCGTAGACCGCGCAGTCGAGCTGGAAGTAGCCACTGCTGCCGTCGGCGCCGGCGAAATCGCGCAGCGTGCTGCCGCCGCGTGCGATCGCCTCGGCCAGGGTGGCCCGGATCGCCGCGGCCAGCCGCTCGCAGCGCTCGCGCGACAACCGCGCCGCCCGCGTGGTCGGCCGGATGCCCGCCCGGAACAGACTTTCGGACGCATAGATGTTGCCCACGCCCACCACCACCTGCCCGGCAAGCAGCAGCTGCTTGATCGCCACCCGCCGGCCGCGCGTGCCCCGGTGCAGCAGGGCGCCGTCGAAACCCGGCTCGAGGGGCTCGACGCCCAGGCGGACGAGCAGCGGGTGCCGATCGAGCGGGCCCTCGGTCTCGTCATGCCACAGCACCGCACCGAAGCGGCGCGGGTCGTGCAGGCGCAGCCAGCCACGGGCGAGCTCGATATCCACATGATCGTGGCGCTGCGGCGGCGCCCACTGCTCCAGATAGCGCAGGTTGCCCGACATGCCGAGGTGCACGATGAGGACGCCGTTGCCCATGCGCAGCAGCAGGTACTTGCCGCGACGCTCGATGCGCTCGATACGGCGCCCGGCGAGCAGGGCCGGCAGCGCAGGCGGCACCGGCCAGCGCAGGTTCTCGGTGCGCAGCTGCGCACCGCGCACGGTACGCCCGAGCACCCGCTCGCGCAGGCCACGGGCCACGACTTCGACTTCGGGCAGTTCGGGCATGGGCTGGTTGCCGCGGAGTGTAATTGAACCTAAGATCGACGGATGATTCTTCCCCGCCCGACGCGCGCCGTCCGAGGTGCTTCCGGTTCGCGTCGGCCGCGGGCCGGCTTCGTCGCGGCTGCCCTGCTGCTTGGCGCCTCGCTGGCCGAGGTCTGGGCACCGTCGGCGCGCCGGCCCGAGAGCCTGCGCCCTGCCCTGACGATGCTGAGCGCGCTCGCCCCGATCGGCAAGGCGGCCGCCCAGGACGCCGCGCCCAACGCCATCGGTCCGTGGGATGGCGCCCAGGGCGCTCCCGGCGGCCAGCCCGCGCAGCCTGCCCGGCCCGCCACCAGGCCGGCACGTCCCGCCGCCGGGCGCAACCTCCAACCCAGCGACAGCGGCCCGGTGCCGAGTGCCGATCTCACGCCCGAGATCGTCTTCCAGCTGCTGGCCTCCGAGATCGCCGCGCAGCGCGGACAGACGGCCAACGCCACCGCCACCTACCTCGCGCTCGCCCGCAAGATCCGCGATCCGCGCCTGGCCCGGCGCGCCACCGAACTCGCGCTCAGCGAACGTTCCATCGACCGTGCCCTTCAGGCGGCGCGGCTGTGGCAGGAACTCGCCCCCGACACGCCGAGCGCGGCGCAAACCCTCGAAAGCCTGCTGCTCGGCGCCGGCAGGCTCGACGAAGCGCGGCCGCTGGCCCAGCGCCGGCTGGCCGCGGCGCGCAGCGCCGGCACCCTCGACGAAGCCTATGCGCTGCTGCAACGGGCACTCGCCCGCAGCCCCGACAAGAGCGCCGCCTTCGCCCTGCTCGACGAACTGGCCGCCGCCGACACCGGCTCGCTGGCGGCACGGCTCGCGCTCGCCGCCCAGGCACAGGCAGCCGGGCTGACCGATCGCGCGGCCCTCGAGGCAGGGCGGGCGCTCGCGCTCAAACCCGATGACGAGCGGATCGCCCTGCTCGCCGCCCAGTTCGTGCAGGCCACGGCGGCCGGCACCGCAGGCGCGCTGCGGGTCCTCGAGGCCTTCCTCGGCGCCCATCCGCGTGCGATCGAGGCCCGCTTCCAGTACGCCCGCCTGCTGGCGAGTGCCGGGCGTGCCGATGATGCGCGCCGCACCCTGGAGGCCGCGCTGGCCGAGCAACCCGACAACCCGTCGGTGCTCTTCACGCTCGCGCAGCTTGCCTGGCAGAACCGGCAGCCCGAGGCTGCCACCGCTTACCTCACCCGGATCCTCGCCCTGCCCGCCGCCGTGGCCGGCGACCATGCGGCGACCTACCTGCTGCTCGCCCAGATCGCCGAAGAACGCCGTGATCTCCCCCAGGCCATCGCGTGGCTCGAGCGCATCGTCGAGGGCGAGCAGGCTCGTCAGGCACTGCTGCGCCGCGCAGTCCTGATCGCTCGCAACGGTGCCCCCGATGCTGCACGCGCGCTGCTGCGCGGCGTCACCGCCGGGTCGGCGCGCGAGCAGACCCAGCTGATCGCCGCCGAGGCGCAGGTGCTGCGCGAGGCTGGACGTCCGACCGACGCGTTCGCGCTGCTTGATCAGGCGCTCGCCAGCCAGCCCGACAACCTCGATCTGCTCTACGACCATGCGATGGCCGCCGAGCGCCTCGAACGCCTCGACACCATGGAGGCAAGCCTGCGGCGGCTGATCCGTGCCCGCCCCGATCATGCGCATGCGCACAACGCGCTCGGCTACAGCCTCGCCGACCGCGGCCTGCGCCTCGAGGAAGCGCAGGCCCTGATCGAGCGGGCGCTGCAGCTTGCCCCCGACGACCCGCACATCCTCGACAGCATGGGCTGGGTGCTCTTCAAGCGGGGCCAGGCCGAGCGCGCGGTCGAATACCTGCGCCGGGCCTACACGATCAGCCCCGACGCCGAAGTCGCCGCCCACCTCGGCGAGGTGCTCTGGACGCTCGGACGCCTCGACGAGGCTCGTCGGTTGTGGGCCGAGGCGCGAGAGCGCGAGCCCGACAACCGCACGCTCAAAGACACCCTCGCGCGCCTCAATGTGGCGCTGTAGCCGCGCGGCCCCGCGCGCCGGCCAGCGCGCGGGCGCGATCGCTGTGCCGCTGGCGATGGCGGGCTTCGCGCTGATCCTGGGCGCCTGCGCCACCGCGCCGTTGCCGCCGCAGTCGCCACCGATCGCAGCGCCCACGGCTCCCGGCATACCTGCGTCGGCCGCGGCCCCGGCCGACAGGCCGGCAGCCGCAGACGCCGCACCCTCCCCCGCATCGGCCACCGCCCTGCACTACGCAGGACGCTTCTCCGTCACCTGGCGAGAAGCGGCCGACGACGACACCGGCCAGCGCGCCATCGGCCGCTTTCTGCTGCGCGTGGCGCCCTCGCGCAGCGAGCTCGAGGTCTCCTCGCCGCTCGGCCAGACACTGGCGGTGGCCACCGTCGCCCCTGGCGCAGCCTCGCTCACGACCGCCGATGGCCGGCAGATCCGGGCCGAGCGCCCCGAGGCCCTCACGCAGCGCGCCTTCGGCTGGCCCGCCCCGCTGGCCGAACTCCCACGCTGGCTGGCCGCGCCAGCGGGTCGCCCTCAGCCGCTGGCCTTCGAGGACTCCGGCTGGCAGGTGGCCATCGAGACCTGGCAGGACGGGCTGCCCCGCCGCCTGGTGCTGCGCTGGCCCTCGGCCGGCACGAGCCCGGGATCGGCGACCGTACGCGAGGTCGAACTGCGGCTGCTGATCGATGAGGCGCTGGCCGAGGCGCCGCGCCCCTGAGCCTCGCCGCGCGCGCCAGACCCCGCCATCCCAGCGACGCCACCGCAGACCTGCCTCGCGTCCACCAGACCCACGCGATCCCACGACGATGTCGCCACCGCGCCCGCCCCTGGTCGAACTGCGCCATCTGCCGGCGCCCGCCAAGCTCAACCTTTTTCTGCACGTGACCGGCCGCCGTCCCGACGGCTACCACACGCTCGAGACCGTCTTCCAGTTCATCGACCTGGCTGACACGATCGACCTCGCCCGCCTTGACGACGGCCGCATCGAGCTCGCCACCCCCATTCCCGGCGTGCCCGTCGATGCCGACCTCACCGTGCGCGCCGCGCAGCGGCTCGCGCAGGCAAGCGGGACCGCCCTGGGCGTGCGCATCAGCCTGCGCAAGCGCATCCCGATGGGTGCCGGGCTCGGCGGCGGCAGCTCCGACGCGGCCACCGTCCTGCTCGGCCTGAACCGCCTCTGGGGGCTGGACTGGCCGCTCGGGCAACTGGCCGAACTCGGGCTGGGGCTCGGCGCTGACGTGCCGGTCTTCGTGCGCGGCGACAACGCCTGGGCCACCGGGGTGGGCGAACGGCTCTCGCCGGTCACGCTGCCGCCGCGCTGCTACGTGCTCGCCGTGCCCCACCGGCATGTGCCGACGGCAGCGGTCTTCGCGGCCCCCGAATTGACTCGGAATACCCCGCCCCTTACAATCGACGGTCTTTCGCAAGCGTTGTTGGCTTCTTCGGGCCACAACGATCTGCAGGCGGTGGTCGAGGCCCGTTACCCACAGGTGGCGCAGGCACTCGGGGCCCTGCGGCAGGCAGCCGGCAAGGTGGGCATCGATCCCTCGCTGGCTCGCATGACCGGCTCGGGTTCCTGCGTGTTCGTGCCGGTTCCCGACCCCGACCGAGGCACCGCCCTCATCGGGCACCTGCCTCGGGGTCGAGCGTCGCGGGGTCTCAGGGCCCTGGTGATCCGGTCACTGCAGTCGCATCCGCTTCGCGATTGGGCGTCTGGCCGGTTCGCCGGGCAGGCGCTGGCAGCAGGCAGTCAGGACAGCGCGGCTGGTTCCCGCGCCGGCTGACGATACCGGGAGACCGGCGTCGGCAGTCGCCAAGAACCGCTGGGGAGTCGCCAAGTTGGTTAAGGCACCGGATTTTGATTCCGGCATTCGAGGGTTCGAATCCTTCCTCCCCAGCCAAGCATCCCCTCCCCACCGCTCCGCTCATCGCTCACCGGATCCGTCCATGCAGCTGGCCGCGCGCCACAACGCCGAGGGCTTGTCGCCCGAAGGCCTGATGGTCTTCACGGGCAATGCCAACCCCAAGCTTGCCGCCGAGGTGGCTACCCATCTTCACCTGCCGCTCGGCAAGGCCACGGTCGGCCGTTTCTCCGACGGCGAGGTCATGGTGGAGATCCTCGAGAACGTCCGCGGCAAGGATGTCTTCGTGCTGCAGTCCACCTGCGCGCCCACCAATGACCACCTGATGGAGGTCATGATCATGGTCGACGCGCTCAAGCGCGCCTCGGCCGGGCGCATCACCGCGGCGCTGCCCTATTTCGGCTACGCCCGCCAGGATCGGCGCGTTCGCTCGATGCGGGTGGCCATCAGCGCCAAGGTGGTGGCCAACATGCTGCAGATCGCCGGCGTCGAGCGGGTCCTCACGATGGATCTGCATGCCGACCAGATCCAGGGCTTCTTCGACATCCCGGTCGACAACATCTACGCCGCGCCGCTGCTGCTGGCCGATGTGCACAAGCAGCAGTTCGAGAACGTGATCGTGGTCTCGCCCGATGTCGGCGGCGTGGTGCGGGCGCGGGCGCTCGCCAAGCGCCTCGACTGCGACCTCGCCATCATCGACAAGCGTCGGCCAAAGGCCAACGTCGCCGAGGTCATGAACATCATCGGCGATGTCAGCGGCCGCACCTGCGTGATCATGGACGACATGGTCGACACCGCCAACACCCTGGTGAAGGCCGCCGCGGCACTCAAGCAGCAGGGTGCGCAACGCGTGCTCGCCTATTGCACCCATCCCGTGCTGTCGGGGGGGGCGGTCGACCGCATCGCGAATTCCCCGCTCGACGAACTGGTCGTCACCGACACCATTCCGTTGCCCAAGGATGCCCGGGCCTCGACCAAGATCCGCGTGCTGAGCTGCGCGCAGCTGCTGGCCGAGACCATTCTTCGCATCAACCGCGCCGACTCGGTGTCGTCGCTGTTCGTCGACTGACGGATCGGCCACGGCAGCCGGCACGGCCCGCTCACCGATCCCCCTTTCCGGCCGGCACCTGCGGGTGCCGGCTCTTGCAACGCCCCGGACGTTCTGGTCGCGGACCTCGGGGCTTTTTCAGGAGAACGCGATGAAAGTCGTCGCTCAAACGCGTCAGACGCAGGGTTCCGGTGCGAGCCGCCGCCTGCGTCGTGCCGCCAAGGTACCGGGCATCCTCTATGGCGGCAACGTCACGCCCACGATGATCGAGCTCGATCACAACCCGCTCTACCACGCGCTGCGGGTCGAGTCC
>Ga0315902_10001890_pt1 | contig 33337 bp, 28 predicted proteins | sample LakEriMetagenome_9_FD_203523 | JGI IMG/M metagenome (GOLD analysis project Ga0315902, IMG submission 203523) | Freshwater fungal communities from buoy surface, Lake Erie, Ohio, United States - Buoy 12 MA117 | ecosystem: Environmental > Aquatic > Freshwater > Lake > Lake biofilm | place: USA... | reverse complement strand
CGGACCTGCTTGAGGGCGTCGCGGGATGTGCGTGCGGTGAAGCGCTTGACGTTCATGCCGGGGCTCCGATGATGGATGCAATGCGAATGGAATGGGTCTCAGGGATCTCGCTGTGCGAGATCACGCGCAGGCGGGGCGCCACGCGGCGCAGCAGGCGGGCCATGGCGGCGCGAATAGGGTCTGGCACCAGCAGGCAGGCGGGCAGGCCAAGGTCCTCCTGGCGGCGCGAGGTCTCGGCAGCGCTGCGAGTGAGTGTGTCGGCCACACCGGGGTCCAGGGCGGCGCCGTGCGGCGACGTCAGGGCCTGTGTCACCAGCCGCTCGAGCTCGGGCTCCAGGGCGATGACTTCCAGCTCCTTCACCGGGCCGTAGATCTGCTGCACGATGGCCGGGGCCAGTTGCACGCGCACCCGCTGGGCCAGCTCGGCCGGGTCTGTCACGTTGGCGGCGTGCTCGGACAGGGACTCCACGATGGAGCGCATGTCGCGGATGTGCACGCCTTCCTCCAGCAGCAGCTGCAGCACCTTCTGCAGGGTCGTGACGCTGACCATCTTCGGGATCACGTCTTCGATGAGGTTGGGTGCAAGCTTTTTCACGTGGTCGACCAGGGCCTGGGTCTCGGTTCGGCCCAGCAATCGGGCCGCGTTCACTTGCATCAAGTGTGAGAGGTGCGTGGCCACCACGGTCGCGCAATCAACCACGGTAAAACCTGCCATCTGTGCGTTCTCACGGTGGCGTTCCTCGATCCACACCGCCGGCAAGCCAAAGGCCGGGTCGGTGGTCTTGGTGCCGGGCAGCTGTTGTGTGGCGCCTCCGGGGTTGATGGCCATCAGCATGCCGGGGTAGGCCTCGCCCTCCCCCACCACCGCGCCGCGCAGCGTCACCCGGTACATGCCGGGCTTCAGATCCACCAGGTTGTCGCGGATGTGCACGGCCGGCGGCAGAAAGCCCACGTCCTGCGCAAACTTCTTGCGCACGCCCTTGATGCGACCGAGCAGCTCACCGTTGCGCGCCTTGTCCACCAAGGCAATCAGGCGGTACCCCACTTCCAGGCCCAGCGCATCCACAGGCGCCAGGTCGTCCCAGGTGGCTTCGGTGCTGGCGCTCGGAATGTCACTGGCGTCGCCCGTACGCACGGGTTCCACGGGCTTGCGCAGTCGGCGGTGGGCCATCCAGGCCAAAGCGCCCAGACAGGCGGCAATGAACAGGAAGACGAAGTGCGGCATACCAGGCACCAGGCCCAGGGCCCCCACGATGCCGGCGGTGACCCCAATGGCACGGGGCGAGTCAAAGATCTGGGTGCGGATCTGCGTGCCCACATCCTCTTCCTTGCCCACGCGGGAGACCACCATGGCAGCCGACACCGAGATCAGCAACGCCGGGATCTGCGCCACCAGCGCATCACCCACCGCCAGCAGGATGTAGGTGCGCGCTGCCTCACCAGCAGACAGGTCGTGCTGCAGCATGCCGATGAGAAAGCCGCCCACCACGCTGATGAACAGGATCAGCAGCCCGGCAATCGCGTCACCGCGCACGTACTTGCTGGCACCGTCCATCGAGCCGAAGAACTCCGCCTCGTCACCCACCTCGGCGCGACGGCGCTTGGCTTCCTTCTCGTCAATGATGCCGGCGTTCAGATCGGCGTCGATGGCCATCTGCTTGCCGGGCATGGCGTCCAAGGTGAAGCGCGCGCCCACCTCGGCGATGCGCTCCGCACCCTTGGTCACCACGATGAAGTTGATGACCACGAGGATGGCAAACACCAACAGACCCACGACGAAGTTGCCACCGATCAGGAAGTGCCCGAAGGACTCGATCACCTGGCCTGCAGCTCCCGGCCCGGTATGCCCTTCCATCAGCACCACACGGGTGGACGCCACGTTCAGACTCAGGCGCATGAGCGTGGTGACCAGCAGCACGGCTGGCAAGGCGGCGAAGTCCAGCGGCCGCTTCATCGAGGAGGCCACCATCATCACCATCAACGACAAGGCGATGTTGAAGGTGAACAGCAGGTCCAGCGCCAGCGGGGGCAGCGGTAGCACCATCATCGCGAGGATCAGCACGATGAAGATGGGCGCGGTCAAGGCCTTGAGGATGCCGGCGTCTGGCCCCAGCAGGCCTTGGGCCTTGGCCACCCAGGGGTTGGCGGTGAGTCGAGCGGTGTTCATTGGTCATCCTCCGCGTCGGCGCGCTCGTGGGCCGGTCGGTTCTTGGGGTCGAGTTCGGGGGGCACGTGCAGGTCGGGCAGATCGCCAGGCGCCCTGCCCTTGCCGGCCATGGCGTTGCGCAGTTGGTAGACCCAAGCCAGCACCTGCGCCACAGCCGAGAAGAGCGCCGCAGGAATCTCCCGGTCCACCTCGGCATGGGCATAGAGAGCGCGCGCCAGGGCGGGGGCTTCCAGCACCGGCACCTGCGCGCCACGTGCGGCGTCGCGGATGCGGAAGGCCATCAGGTCTGCACCCTTGGCCACCACCTTGGGTGCTGCCATGCGGGCGTCGTCGTAGCGCAGCGCCACGGCAAAGTGGGTGGGGTTCATCACCACCACGCTGGCCGTGGGCACGGCCGCCAGCATGCGCCGGTTGGCGGCTTCGCGCATGCGGGCCTTCTGCTTGCCCTTGACCTCGGCGTTGCCCTCGATGTCCTTGTGTTCCTTCTTGACTTCCTCGTGGCTCATGCGCAGGCCGCGCAGCCAGACGAAGCGCTGCAGCGGCACATCTACCAAGGCGAAGGCGCCCAAGGCCAACAACAGCAGCAACAAGCCCGCCCAGACCGTGTCACCTGCGTGCGCAAAGGCTGCCGGCAACGGCATGGACAGGGCATGGGTGAAGCGTCCCATGCTGGCACGGATGAACAGCGCCCCAATGATGCCCAGCACCAGCGCCAGCAGGCAGGCCTTGAGCATCTGGCCGATCTGCACCTTGGAGAACATGCGCCCCACGCCGGCGATCGGGTCGATCTTGCTCCACTTCGGCTCCAGCGCCTTCCAGGAGAAGTTCCAGCCGCCACAGGCCACGCTGGCGGCCACCCCCACCGCCATCATCAGCAGACCGATGGGCACCACCACGATCATCAGCAGGGCGCCGAACTCGCTCAAGCGCTCGGCCATGCGCTCCGGGGCCGACACGGTGATGGCGTCAAACTGAAGCCCGCGCGCGAGGAGACGCTTTAACCACCCCGTGAGCTCTGGCGCTACGGCTACCAGCGTCAGGCAGGCGGCAAACAGCGCAGCGAAGTGCCCAAGGTCACGCGAGCGCGCCACCTGGCCCTCTTCACGGGCCTTGGCAATCTTCCGCGGGGTGGCGGGTAGGGTACGGTCTTGGGCGCTGTCGGACATGTTGATGAGGCCCCTTTCGGAGCCTCACCATGGTGCCGGCAGCGCGGCAGAACTTGAGCGGGATAAGAGGGGTCAACACCCCCCAATTCTTCAGAACCCCAGGCTGGCCAGCAGGTCGTCCACCTGCTCCTGGTTGGCCACCACGTCGGTCCGGCCTTCCGGGTTGACCACAGGGCCATTGAGCGCCTGTTCCACCTTGTGGATCTGGTCCTCGGGCACCACCTGTACCAGCAGCTTCACCAGACTGCCCTCCAGGTCGTTGGCCAAGGTCACCACCTTCGCCACCACCTGGCCGGTCAGGTCGTGGAAGTCCTGGGCCAGCATGATGTCGGTCAGGTGCTGGTCGGCCTGGGTGGCTGAGGTTTCGATGTCGCGCACGAAATTCATCACCGCGCCACTGGCCACCGCCTTGACCGGATCCTCGGTCAGGCCCTTGGCCAGGGTCTGCGCCTGGGCCACGATGTGGGCATGCACTGTTTTGGCCTGATCCACCGAGTTCAGCACCTTGTCAGCCGCAGACGCCGTCTTCTCGGCGATGTAGTTCAGCCGGCTGCGCGCATCAGGCAGGCCCTGCGCAGCAGCCTGCAGCTTGGGCATCACTCCCAACTGTGCCAGCGTGTCGTGCAGCAGACGCGTGATGGTGCCGAGTTGGATGAACACCTCCGTGGTGCTCAGGTCACGGGGCACAGTGGAGCCGGCCGTCTGGTTGAGTTCCTGCATATGGGGTCCCCGAGCGCTGTAGGCTGGATGGTGGAAGGGCTGGGCTGCTCGTCGTGAGGGCAGTGCCGATGGTCAGGTCGAGGCGGCCATCTTCTGCACGATCTTGAGCACCTTCTCTTCCAGCGTCGCCTTGGTGAAGGGCTTGACGATGTAGCCCGAGGCTCCGCTTTGCGCGGCCAGCACGATGTCTTCCTTGCGGGCTTCTGCCGTCACCATCAGCACCGGAATGTGCTTGAGTGCGTCATCGGCCTTGATGGCCTTGAGCAGTTCAAACCCGTTCATGTTGGGCATGTTGATGTCCGACACCACGAAGTCATGCTTCAGGTTGCGCAGCGAGTTCAGCGCGGCAACCCCGTCCTCGGCCTCGTCGACGTTGTTGCAGCCCATTTCCTTGAGCAGGCCACGGATGATGCGCCGCATGGTCGAGAAGTCATCGACGACGAGAAACTTCAGGTCGGTGTGGGTAGTCATTCGTTCCTCGTGAGCCTGGCAACAGCCTCTGGAGATGAAAGAGGATCAATCGGTTCAGCGTTTCGGTGCCGCGGCCCCGGCACTGCCGGCAGCCCCCGTTGTGGTTTGAGCTGCCGGTGGCCCGGCCCCAGGGCCAGAAGCCGCAGCAGGGGGTTCCATTAGACCCGCATTGTCGGTGCCGGAGCGGAAGAAACGGTCCTCCGCGTCGCGGTTCATCACGATGATACTGATGCGGCGGTTGACAGGAGCTGCGGGGTCGTCCCGATCGAAGGGCACGCTGGCCGCCAAGCCCTGCACCCGCAGCACCCGCTCCTCGGTCAGCCCGCCCGCGGCCAACTCCCGCCGAGACGCGTTAGCCCGATCAGCCGAGAGCTCCCAGTTGGTGTAGGACTGCGCACCGCCCGCGAAGGGCATGGAGTCGGTGTGGCCTTCCAGCGTCAGGCGGTTAGGTACCTCGGTGAGGATGGCACCGATCTCGCGCAGCAAGTCCCGCATGTACGGCTGCACCGTGGCGCTGCCGCTGGCAAACATGGGCCGGTTGTTGGCGTCTACGATCTGAATGCGAAGGCCATCGCGCGTCATGTCCAGCCTGATCTGGGACTTCAGCGCGTCCAGCTTGGGGCTGGCGCTGATCTTCTTCTCCAGCTCTTCCTTCAACTGCTCCAGGCGGGCGCGCTCGGCGCGCACCTGCTCAGCCTTCAGCGCCTGCAAGTTGACGGTTCGGGTGGGCGCCTCCACGTCGCCTCGCTTGACCTGCCCCACCGTGCGGCTCAGGTCCTCACCCCCGCCCTTGACCACCGAAGAAGAGTCACCCGAGCCGGAGCCACCCCCCAGCATGGACAGCTTCAGCGGGGCGCTGAAATAGTCGGCAATGCCCTTGCGGTCTCCTTCGGTGGTGGAGCCGATCAGCCACATCATCAAGAAGAAGGCCATCATGGCCGTGACGAAGTCGGCGTAGGCAATCTTCCATGCACCGCCGTGGGCCGCGTGCCCGCCCTTTTTCACCCGCTTGACGATGATGGGCTGGAGCTTCTTGGTATCACCCGCCATGGCGCAGGCTCCTTGGTGATGTCATAGCGGGCGGCCGGGTCACTTCTTGCCCTTCACGTGGCCTTCCAGCTCGTTGAACGAGGGGCGGTCGTCATGGAACAGCACCTTGCGGCCGAATTCGATGGCCACCTGCGGGGCGTAGCCCTGCATGCTGGCCAGCAGGGTGGTCTTGATGCACTGCAGCTCCTTGGTGCCCTCCTCCACCTTCTGCTCCAGCAGGCCAGCCAGCGGCTCGGCAAAGGCGTAAGACAGCAAGATGCCCAAGAAGGTGCCCACCAGAGCCGAGCCGATCATGCCGCCCAGCACCGCAGGGGGCTGGCCCACCGAGCCCATGGTGTTGACCACGCCCAGCACAGCCGCCACGATGCCGAAGGCCGGCAGGCCGCCTGCAATGCGCTGGATGGCCATGACCGGAGCATGCGCCTCGTGGTGGTGGGTGTCGATCTCGTTGTCCATCAAGGACTCGATCTCATGCGCATTCAGGTTGCCCGTCACCATCATCCGAAGGTAGTCGGTAATGAACTCGGTCACATGGTGGTCGGCAGCAATAACAGGGTACTTCTTGAACAGCGGCGAGTTCTCGGGCTCTTCCACATCCTTCTCGATGGCCATCAGGCCCTCTCGGCGCGCCTTCTGCAAGATGTCGTACATCAGCGCCATCAGGTCCATGTAGCGGGCCTTGTTGTACTTGCTGCCCTTGAAGCACTGGCCCAAGCCGGCCAGCGTGCTCTTGATGACCTTGGGCTGGTTGGTGGCCAGAAAGGCGCCAATGGCCGCGCCAAAGATGGTGGTCATCTCGAACGGCAGCGCCTTGAGCACGGGACCCATGTTGCCCCCGTGGACAATGAAGACCCCGAAAACGCAGGCCATCGCGACGACCCATCCGATGATGACGAACATGGTGCTGGTGAGTCCGTGGTTCTTTATCTAGTCCGCTGGCTGCCTGTGATGTGAAACCTGCGCCTTCCAGGGCGTGGCGGGCACGGCAGGCAGCCATTCCCCAGGCGCGACAGCGCCCGTTCGCATGTTATCGGCCTGATGGGCGGGTTATTGAATCGCCCTGCTGCATTTGGCGCCGAACCGGCACCCGGTACACCCACAGCGGCCGCCCATCGGGGCAGTTGAGGCAGTGTGTGGGCGCCACACCCGGCACCTCAAACTCCAGGCTCACCAACCAGGTGCCTGCCTGCATCTCGGTGCAGGCCTTGGCCCAGGCACGGGGCATGGACTCGGGCCGCTGGAAGAGATACACCAAGTCAAAGTCTGCCCAACTAGAAGCCCAGAAGTCGCCACGCCGGATGACGGCGCTTGGTACCCGCAGGCGGCTCAGCAGGGCCATCACCCAGCCGCCCTCCACGCCGTGCAGCTGCGCGCGCGGCCACACGCGAGCCAGGGCACGCAGGCCGTCGCCCAGGCCGCTGCCGGCATCCAGTACCCGGGCGCCCTCGGGCAGTTTCACTACCTGAGCGAGGCCACTCAAGGCGTCGGGCGGCGTGGGGAACAGCGGCGCATCGCGCCAGGCCTGCATGGGGTAGATCAATAGGAGGGCAGCACCCGCCACCAGCCAAGCCCAGGGCGGCACGGCCGTCATGCCGTGCACGAGGGCCAGAGACAGCGGGAGACCGACCAGCACAGCGATGCGCCTCCAGCCCGGCGGCGCCTTGCCAACGGCCAGCAGGGAAGGCATCACACCCGCCAACAGAGCCCAGGCTGGCGGCACCCCCAGGCGGAGAGTCAGCCATACCGCAGCCCAGCCGCCAAGCCAGGCAACCAACGCGGGTATGGGCCAGGGCCAGCAGTACATGATCTTCAATTCGGACAGCACCTCGTCGTGGTTCAAACAGGCCTGTCAATGCTCACGGCGGCTGACCAAGCCTCGAGTTCCGCTGGCCATAACCCGTAGCGTGCCAGCATTACCTCGTGTAGCCTACACAGTTCGTCTTGAGCCTTTCGCGAACATGGCAGGCCCATTGAAAGATCTGAGAACATGTGAGGCATTGACCGCGCAATTGGATTGATCTGCACTAGCTAATCTCGGAACAATCAAGTTATCAGGAACAAGCAATCGAATGAAGGCAGTCATCCTAGCCGGCGGGCTCGGCACCCGCATTTCAGAAGAGACCCACCTCAGGCCCAAGCCGATGATTGAGATTGGAGGTCGACCCATTCTGTGGCACATCCTCAAGATGTACTCCTCCCATGGTGTGAACGACTTCGTCATCTGCTGCGGCTACAAGGGTTACCTCATCAAGGAATATTTCGCGAACTACTTTCTTCACATGTCGGATGTCACCTTTGACATGCGAACGAATGCGATGGAGGTTCACCAGAAGAAGGCCGAGCCGTGGCGCGTGACACTCGTGGATACAGGCGAAGACACACAGACCGGAGGCCGATTGCGTCGCGTGTCGGCCTACGTCAAGGACGAAGAGGCCTTCTGCTTCACTTACGGAGATGGCGTTAGCGATGTGAACATTGGCGAGCTGATCCGCTTCCACGCCAAACACGGAAGGCTCGCCTCCATAACAGCTGTCAGTCCTCCGGGGCGCTTTGGTGCCGTAAAGCAGTCCGGCCCCGAGGTGATTGCCTTCTCTGAAAAGCCACTTGGCGAAAGTGGCCGCATCAATGGCGGTTTTTTTGTCCTGCATCCTGATGTGCTGAATCTGATCGATGGTGACCGTATGGCCTGGGAAGGCGGACCATTGGAGACATTGGCCGCAACGCGGCAATTGATGGCCTTTGAGCACGACGGGTTCTGGCAACCGATGGACACGCTGCGCGAGAAGAACCTTCTGGAAGACTTGTGGGCATCAGGGCATGCGCCTTGGAAGAATTGGGCATGAACTTCGGGTTCTGGACTGGCCGCCGGGTCTTCCTGACCGGACACACCGGATTCAAGGGCAGTTGGTTATCGCTCTGGCTGCAGCGCTTGGGATCCCAAGTCGTCGGCTACGCCCAGGCACCGCCGACACAACCTGACATGTTCACGGCCGCCGGCGTGCAGCATGGAATGCGTTCAATTCTTGGAGATGTGTGCGATGGAGCGCACCTTCAGTGCGCGTTGAAGGACGCGCAACCCGAGGTGGTCATCCACCTGGCCGCGCAGCCGCTGGTGCGGCTTTCCTACGCTGAGCCAGTAGAAACCTACGCGACGAATGTCATGGGCACCGTGAACCTGCTGGAGGCCGTACGCCGCACCCCAGGTGTAAGGGCGGTGGTGTGCGTGACCAGCGACAAGTGCTATGAGAACCATGGCAACGAGGCAGCCTACCGGGAATCCGACCCTATGGGCGGCCACGACCCTTACAGCAGCAGCAAAGGCTGTGCTGAACTGATCTGCGCTGCCTACCGCCATTCCTACTTTCACCCGAGCCGGCATCGTGATCACGGTGTGGCGCTTGCCACGGCTCGCGCGGGCAACGTGATCGGCGGGGGCGACTGGGCCCAGGACCGCCTGGTTCCCGACACTCTTCGGGCCTTCGAAATTGCGGAGGCAGTCCGCCTGAGGCACCCGAACTCGGTGCGTCCATGGCAGCACGTGCTTGAGCCCTTGCGGGGTTACCTCATGCTCGCTGAGCGGCTGTACAAGGATGGCCCCGCTTTTTCCGACGGATGGAATTTTGGTTCATTACCTGAGGATGCCAAGCCCGTCTCGTGGATCGTTGGCGAGATGGCTCGAAGGTGGCCAGGGGGTGCCAAGTGGGAAGCGGCCCCGGGCCCACACCCCCACGAGGCTAGCCATCTTCAACTGGACATTGAGAAGGCCGCACGCCATCTGGCTTGGACACCGGCGCTGAGACTCTCGGATGCGTTGGACTTGGTGATCCGGTGGGCGGACGCTTATCGCAATTGTGAGGACATGCGAAGCATCACCCTCGGCCAGATCGCTGCGTATGAGGCCCTTCTTGGCAAGCTCACTGGAGCCGACCATGCAAAGCATTGAGCGGGCTCGGGCGATTCGCGCTCAAATCGCCCAGCTCGTGGACGAGTATTCAGCCATCGCCATGGCCCCGCAGCCGTTCTTCCCGGGCGTCACGCCGGTTCCGCCATCGGGAAAATTGATCGGTGCAGAGGAAGTCAAGCACATGGTCGACGCCGCGCTGGACGGTTGGCTCACTACGGGTCGCTTCAATGACGCCTTTGAAGAGTCTCTGGCCCGGTTTCTGGGCGTGCGCCACGTGCTGACCGTGAACTCGGGATCGTCTGCCAACCTCGTGGCCTTCAGCACCCTTACCAGCCCGAAGCTCGGCGATCGAGCCATACGGCCCGGCGATGAGGTCATTGGTGTAGCCGCTGGCTTTCCTACCACGGTGAACCCCATCCTTCAATTCGGCGCAGTCCCCGTCTTCGTGGACGTGGAGTTGGGCACCTACAACATCGACTCGAGCCAGGTGGAGGCGGCCATCGGGCCGCGGACGAAGGCGATCATGCTCGCGCACACGCTGGGCAATCCCTACAACCTCGATATCATCACCGGGCTGTGCAAGAAATATGGCCTCTGGCTGGTAGAGGACTGCTGCGATGCATTGGGTTCCACCTACCGCGGCCAGATAGTCGGAACGTTTGGCGACATCGGCACGTTGAGCTTCTACCCTGCCCACCACATCACGATGGGCGAAGGTGGCGCCGTCTTCACAAACGATCCTGAATTGAAGTCGATCGCCGAGAGCTTTCGGGACTGGGGGCGGGACTGCTATTGCAAACCCGGCAAGGACAACACCTGTGGAAAGCGCTTCTGCTGGAAGCTCGGTACTTTGCCCGAGGGCTACGACCACAAGTACACCTACAGCCACCTGGGCTACAACCTCAAGATCACGGATATGCAGGCGGCTTGTGGGTTGGCGCAGCTTGGCAAAGCGGCTGATTTCGTGCAACGGCGTAAGGACAACTTCAGATTTCTGAGCGGGCGCTTGCGCGATTGCGAGGAGTTCCTGATCCTGCCCCAAGCGACAGAGGGCACCGACCCGAGTTGGTTCGGCTTTCCCCTCACGTTGCGCGACAACGCTCCTGTGTCGCGGGTGGAACTCCTGCGATACCTGGAACAGGAAAGAATCGGAACCCGTTTGCTTTTCGCGGGAAACTTGACCCGTCAGCCATACATGACGGGTCGAAAGTACCGGGTCAGCGGTGAACTCATCAATACCGACACGGTCATGAATGACACCTTCTGGATTGGCGTTCAGCCGGCCCTCACAGAGGAGATGATGGACATGGCCGCCAGCCGTATCTCCTCGTATCTCGGAGTCTCCTTTTGAACGAACTGGTCGAGCGTCTGGCGCTGTCGCATTCCAGCACAGTGCTCGACGCGCTGATGCGCATGGAGGCCAGCCGCTTCCAGGTTGTCTTCGTCATTGACGCCGACCGGGTGCTGCGAGGCCTGATCACGAATGGCGACCTGCGCCGACACCTGCTGGCAGGCGGCAACACATCCGACCGCGTCACGGTGTGCATGAATGTGCAATTCCGCAGCGTGGATCTGAATGCCAGCCGTGAACAATTGTTGAAGCTGCTCGACCTCGGATTCCACGTGATTCCCAGGGTGAACGACAGGGGTCAGCTTGTTGACCTGATCACGCCCGAGGTTGATCTCGCATCCCCCGAGGCCCCCGTCCTGACACGCGCCAGGGCGCCAGTGCGGATCAGCTTTTCTGGCGGCGGTTCAGACCTGACCTACTACTTCGTGGACCGTCCAGGCGCGGTCCTGAGCACCACGGTCGCCTTGTACTGCCATGTCACGCTGATACCCCGGGCCGACAAGGCTATCTGCATCCACTCGGAGGACCTGGGCACCGATGAACACCACGGTTCGCTGATCGAACTGCTGGAGACCGAAGGCAGGGGTTTGTTGAGCTCGGTGGTCTCGGTGATCAAGCCGGCTTACGGCTTTCACCTGCACGTGCGCTCGGACTTCCCAGTAGGTTCGGGGCTGGGTGGCTCCTCTGCCGTGGCTACGGCTGTGGTGGCCGCCTTCAACGAGATGCGACTGGACCGCTGGTCCCCCTACGAGGTGGCCGAGCTGTCGTTCCAGGCAGAGCGGGTGTGCTTTGGCGTGGCGGGCGGCTGGCAGGACCAATATGCCTCCGTCTTCGGCGGCTTCAACCTTATCGAACTGGGCAACGGCAAGAACCTGGTCCACGCTATCCGCCTGGAGGCTGCCATCCTCAATGAGTTGGAAGAATGCCTGATTCTGTGTGACTCTGGCATCCAGCACGACTCGGGAGCCCTGCACCGGAAGCAGCGGGAGACCTTCACCCAGGAAGACAAGTCGCAACAAGTTGACCAGATGGTCGACTTGTGCCGCCAGATGCACAAGCATCTCATCAGGGGAGAACTCCTTGAGTTTGGGCGCTGCCTGGGCACCGGCTGGCAGATCAAGCGCGACTTGTCTTCTGGTATCAGCGATGCGCGGATTGATGCCCTGTACGACGCGGCCATCGAAGCCGGAGCCCTGGGAGGCAAGCTTCTCGGCGCTGGAGGCGGAGGATTCTTTATGTTCTTCGTTCAGCCGCAGTTCCGCCAAGCGGTAGCCCAGCGGCTGCGTCACATGGGCTGCAGGATTTCCTCCTTCCGGTTCGACACCGAAGGCGTTACCTCCTGGCGCACCAAGGTGCACTGAGATGGCGATGAAGTCGCCAAGTGCTGAACCCTCACCCTCCTTCTCGATCGACGGGCACCCGATTGGTCGAGAGCGCGTGTTCGTGATCGCCGAAATCGGCAACAACCACCAAGGCGATGTCGCCATGGCCAAGCGGTTGGTGGACGCTGCGATCGAGGCTGGGGCAGACTGCGTGAAGTTTCAGCTTCGCAATCGCGAGGCGCTCTACCGTAGCCGTTCCGACGGCTCTGTGGCCGAAGACTTGGGCGCCGAGTACATCCAAGACTTGCTGAACAAGGTCGAACTCACGCTTGCACAGCATCGCGAAGTGCGTGACTACTGCCGCCAGCGTGGCGTGACCTATATGTGCACGCCCTGGGACGAACCTAGCGTCGATGCCTTGGCCAGCATGGACGTGCCGGCGATGAAGCTGGCCTCGGCCGATCTTTGCAACCCCTATCTGATTGCGAAGGCCGCTTCGGTTGGCGTGCCCCTGATTCTCTCCACGGGCATGTCTTATGAGCACGAGATCGTGCGCGCGATAAAGCATCTGGGTGAACTGGGAGTGCCGTTTGCTCTGCTTCATTGCAACAGCACCTACCCAGCCCCGGAATCAGACATTCAGCTCCCATACATCAAGCGTATGAAAGAGCTGCACCCAATCATCGGCTATTCCGGCCACGAGAGAGGTACCGCTATCACAATTGCAGCAGTTGCGTTGGGTGCGACCATCGTAGAACGCCACATCACGCTTGATCGCAACCTCGAAGGCCCCGACCACTTGGCCAGCCTCGAGCCTGGGGATTTCAAGCAGCTGGTCGATGGTATTCGTGCGGTCGAACAAGCACTTGAGTTCAAAGGCCTCGAGCGCCATGTAAGCCAAGGCGAGCTGTTGAACCGCGAGAACTTGGCGAAGAGTGTGATAGCGGCGCAAGAGATCAAGCCAGGCGAGGTGTTTACCTCTGGTTGCCTTCGCGTTGCCAGCCCAGGGCAGGGGCTGGCCCCTTACAGGCTGCCCGAGCTTCTGGGCAAAAAGGCTACCCGCAAGCTTGCGGCTGGCGACTTTCTGTACGAAAGCGACATCACCGGCGAAGCGCGGCGCAAGCGCGAGTATGCGTTCCCCATCAAATGGGGTATTCCTGTCCGATATCACGACTTTGCTGATTTCGCACAACGCGTCGAGCCGGATTTGTTTGAGTTCCACCTCTCTTACCGCGATCTCTCCGTCGACCCAGCGCCTTATTTGCAAGCGACGCAGTGCACGCGTTTGGTCGTGCATGCGCCAGAACTTTTTGAAAACAGCGAACTGTTGGATTTGTCAAGCGCAGATGCGGCGTATCGCACACGCTCCATTCAGAACCTGCAGCGCGTGGTCGATGCCACTCTGGCCATTGCCCCCTTCTTCCCCAAGGCGGACTCTCTGCTGATCGTGGGTAACGTGGGGGGCTTTTCTGCCGACGCGCCATTTCCCTTCGAGCACCGCGAAGAGTTATATGCGCGCTTCCACGATGCGTGCAAACAAATTCGCTGGGGCCGCACGGAACTGATTCCGCAAAACATGGCACCCTTCCCGTGGCATTTTGGCGGGCAGCGGCATCAGAACATTTTCATGATGCCGCAGGAACTGGCAGACCAGGCCAAGGCCTACGGCTTGCGCCTGTGCCTGGACTTGGCGCACTTGCAGATGACCTGCAACCATTTCCGCCTGGACTTCCAAGCCGCGCTGGAGCTGCTGCTGCCGCATACAGCACACCTGCATGTCTCGGATGCAGCCGACACCAATGGTGAAGGTGTCGTCATGGGAGCTGGCGATGTGCAATGGGCGCCCACCTGGCGCGCCATCATAAAGGCCGTTGGCGTGAGCTTTATCCCCGAGGTCTGGCAAGGCCACAAGGATCACGGCGCGGGCTTCTGGCATGCGTTGGACATGCTAGAGACCCTCCCTAATTTCATCGGAAAGACCAGATGACTACCGCTATTGTCCAAGACTCGAGATCCACGACCAAAAGCTACGCGCAATTCAACGAGGCCCTTGCCCAAGCACATAGCCGTTGGGCAACGCGCAAGCCATTGCTGCTTGAGCTATTAGACAGCAAGCCACTACTCTTGTTTGGGTTTGGTGGAAAAGGACAAACGCTAGCCCACCAGATTCGACAAATCACTGGACATCCTGTAACTGTCTTCGATTCATCCGAAAAGAAGCGCGACTTGGCGCATGCGCAAGGCTTTGCAACTGTGAATTCGCTGACACCGCAAACTGCTGGTGAATGGACAGTGATACTTGCGTCGGGGCAGGTACAACTGGAACAGCGCGACACAGTGAAGCGCAATTATGTTTTCCACCAGGAAGTGGCAAATCTCCTGAAGGTGCCCGCGCTGGAAAACCTGCATAACGAATACGAAGATTTCGTTCTGGCAAATAGCGAGGCGTTGTACAAGGTGTACACCGGTCTTCATCCCGAGTCGCAGGCCCGCTTCCTTGCGGTGCAATGCTTTAGGCTAAGTGGCAATCCAGAGGAGTTGCAGCACCACAGGCAACCAATGCAGGACATGTGGCTGGACCTACCCACGCGCTTTCGCACCCGCGCTTACCACAGCTTTCTAGATGTGGGTGCCTACGATGGCGACACATTGCGCGACTTCCAGGAGCGATTTGATTGCCAACGCGGGATTGCGGTGGAGGCAAATCCAGAGCTTTTCCCCGTCATCAATGCGGTGGCCACACGCTACCCTAAAGGCATTCAGATCATGCCCGTGGCGGCGTGGTCAAAAAAAACCCGATTGTGCTTTGACGACGTTCGCTTCGGCATGATTCAAGTCACAGAGAGCGTGGACGGCCAGTTGGAAGCAGCCCCGATTGACGACTATGTCGCCGAGTCCATCGACTGTTTGAAGATGGACATCGAAGGGGCAGAAGCCCATGCGCTCAACGGCAGCGCTGCCTTGTTACGAGCGCATCGACCCGATCTGGCGGTTGCCGCGTACCACAAGCCTGGCGACCAGGTCGACCTGTACCGTCACATCAAGGACCTTGGTTACGCCGACCGTGACTTTGATTGGCACTTTGGCCACTACAGCGACTGCATAGACGACAGCATTTTCTATGTGTTGCGGAAGGCTGCAACCACCGTTTGAGCTCGGAGACATTGCTGATGCGACCAATTACTGTCTATGGATTTGGCAATCGTGGTCGAGATGTGGTGGATCAACTTCTTGCCAGCGGACAAGAAGTTGCCATGATTTTTGACAAGGCTCCAAGCCTAAATAGCTATCGGGACATTCCGGTACGCACGCTGTCGGCCCTTGAGGCGCAGGTTTTTTCAAAGTCCACTAGTTGTTTGATTGCTTTGCACAACAGCTACGTCGACATCAGGGAAATCAACTCGCAACTTGTCGCGCTTGGCTTTCATACCCTTTCCTTAATTCAGGCCAACGCCATGGGCCTGAACCTGCGCATTGATATGGGCTACTGGCTCGACACTTCGTCACCGCACTTTGCCGTTACCGAAAGTGACAACCAGTGGATGCTGGAACACCTGGCAGACGACCGTAGCCGGCAGATATTTACTAGCTTGCGAAACTACCGGGCAAGCGGCGACGTAGCCGATAGCCCCGCTGCCAGCACAGCCGATGAATACACACCTGCCGACCTGCCGCGTTATCCAGAGCCTTTGCGACTGATTGATTGCGGCGCGTATACAGGCGTCGCGTATCGCAAGTTTGCGAAGCAGTACACGGTGAGCAAGTACTTGGCCTTTGAACCTGACCCCAAGAATTTCGCTGGCCTATGCAAGAGTGGTGTGCAATGCCAAGACAGCATGCTGCTCCCCTTGGGAGTTTCAGATAAAACCGAAGTCTTGCGATTTTCATTAGGGAAGGACATGGGCAGCGCCCTTGACGTGAACGGAGATTGCCTCATCCAATGCGTATCGGTGGACGATATGGCGCCTTCGTTCGATGCCAATCTCATCAAGTTCGATGTCGAAGGCGCGGAGACAGCTGCGTTGCTCGGGATGAAGCAGCTCATTATCAAGCGGAGGCCCAATTTGTGCGTGTCGGTGTATCACCGGCCTGAAGACCTGGTTTCCATTCCTCGGCTGATTCAGTCATGGGGATTGGACTATCGCCTGCACTTGCGAACCCATGAACACAATTGCTTTGGCACAGTGCTTTACGTACGGCCACAGTTATGATGCTTTACCCTTAGCTTCGGAATTCAATATGCTCACCACACAACACTCTCAGGTTGCCGAACTTAAGCAAAAACTGGCTGATGCATATGCTACCATTCGTAGCCAATCACCTTGGAGCCACCCAAGATCACCGGAACTACCTCACCACCGTGTTTTGCCATACGCAACGTATAGCCCTTGGCTGCATGATGTGGATTTTCAATTAGTGTACGAGCGCATAAAGTGCCACACGCTGGTGGATATCTATCGGTGTTATGAACTGTGGTCCATTGGACTGCAAATGAACATGATTCCCGGAAATTTTCTAGAAGTCGGGGTTTGGCGCGGGGGTACGGGTGCTTTACTTGCTTCCTCAGTACAGGGGAATCCGAGTAAGCATGTTTACCTGGCGGACACATTCACCGGTGTGGTTAAGGCTGGGGCAGACGATACTGCCTATGTTGGAGGCGAGCACGCAGACACCTCACCAAAGATAGTTTCTGATCTGCTTCATACCTTGGGGCTGTCAAATTTTAGCTTGCTCCAGGGGATCTTCCCTGAGCAGACTGCCGAAAGATTCCATGGCCAATTGGCTTTGCTTCACTGCGACGTAGATGTGTATTCGTCTGCCAAGGACGTAGTTCTATGGGGAATCCCTCTCCTAAGCCATGGAGGCGCTATCGTGTTTGACGACTATGGTTTCTCAGGGTGTGAAGGTGTGACTCGATTGGTCGAGGAATTGCGTAAGGACCCGAGATTTTTGTTTATTCACAACCTCAATGGACATGCCATTCTGATCAAAAAGTGACTTTGAAGGGACATATGCAGTCCCCCAATCCTCTTTACGCTTTCGGCATCAACGGGCTACGTAATTTTTTAAGTTGAGTTGTTTCCCTTATGAACGTTGCTCAGTACCTAATTTCGATCGTCGAAAAAATCGGCGTCACCCAAGGCTTTTCGCTCGTGGGTGGCATGGCCATGCACATGAACCGTGCAGCAGGCAGTGGTTCCTTGACAATGATCTATTGCAACCACGAGCAGGCAGTGGTCGCCGCAGCCGACGGTTATGCCAAGGCCGATAACTTCTCTCGGCCGGCACTGGCCATCGTCACCTCTGGCCCGGGGGTCACCAACACGATCACCTCTATGGCATCGGCCTACTACGACTCGGTGCCAATGATCTTGCTCTCGGGTCAGGTGAAGTCGGCTGACATCAACCGCGCGGGCGTGCGCAGCTTTGGCGCGCAAGAAACGCCCCACCATGCTTTGCTGGCCCCCATCACCAAATCAAGCTTTGCCTACGACCCCGCCCATTGCAGCAACGCAGAGCTGGCCCGTGTTCTGGCGCTATCCATGACAGGACGCAAGGGGCCTGTTCATGTGGATGTGCCTCTGGATGTGCAGTCTCAGGATGTCAAAACAGAGCAAGATGTGGAGGAGGTGGTGGAGGCCTATCAGCAAGCCCTGCACGCCGATAAACACCAGGCCTCGGCCATTCCATCCGCGCTACTAGACGGCTTGCGCCAGGCGCAGCGCCCACTGCTGGTGCTTGGCAACGCGCTCAAGATCGCCACCGTTGCGCAATCACAGGTGGCGGCACTGGTGGGCCATGTGGGAGTGCCGATTCTGTTGACCTGGGCCAGCATGGATCTACTGGACCACGACCACCCGCTGGTGTTTGGTTGCGCTGGGGGCTTGGCTGGCACACACTCCAACCGCATCCTACAGGCGGCCGACTTCATCATCTTCCTTGGCACCCGGCTTGACTTATTGACGACCGGCTACAACCCGTCCACCTATGGCAAAAATGCCAAGCGCTTCGTGATCGACTGTGATGGGGCCGAGTTAGGCAAGCTCACGGGTATCCCCAATTTGCAGACCGTCCACGGAGATGTGCGGGCCGTAGTGTCGGCGTTGATGCAGGCTACAGCAACCACCTCTGTGGCTGCTGTAGCGCCTTGGCTGGCTCAATGCCGCGCCTGGGCTAACGAAAACCATCAGGCCGAATCTCAGGCCTTTGCGACCCAGCAACTCAACACCTTTCACATTGCACAGTGCATCGCCCGCTCCCCTAGCACACGCTATGTTGTACCCACCGCATCGGGTTTTGCGATTGAGGGTTTTGCGCGTTTTTACAAGACCACTCAGGGTTCTCGGTTTGCCTGGGCCGGGCATGTTCTAGGAAGCATGGGCCTGGCGATACCTTCTGCCGTGGGTGCAGCAGCCCGGCTGCACGAATGCGTTGCCTGTGTGGACGGCGACGGAGGCTTTCTGTTGAATATGCAGGAGCTCTACACGATCAAGGCTAATCCGCAACTCAGCATTGCGCTATTTGTGCTCAACAACAAGGGATACGCATCCATCTCCAACTCTCAGAAGCGCGCATTTCAGGCTACCTATGGCGCAGACATCAGTTCGGGGCTTGCGCCCATTGACTTTGCGCCCTTGGCCGAAATTGCGGGCTTGCAATACCAGCGCTGCGAGACGCTCGATCAACTCAACGCCGTGGTCGCATCCATCGCCAAGGGTTCGCGGATCCTGGTAGATATCTGGATGCAAGACGATGGCTACCGTGGCCCCTCCATCACCACCAAGTTTGACTCAGAGGGCAGGCCTTACTCGACCCCGTTGGAAGAAGTTTCCTGGAGGTAAGCCATGGCAAACGGCAATCTCCTAACAAACTGTGTGGCCGAAGCCCAACGCACCGTGACCGCCCTCGCGCAGAACGCTGCGCTGCTGAACGATGTCGAGCGTTGTACGCAGGCCTGCATCGCGACCCTGCGGGCTAAAGGCAAGATTCTGATTGCCGGCAATGGCGGCAGCGCCGCCGATGCCCAACACTTCGCTGGCGAGCTGGTCAGCCGCTTCTACTTCGACCGCCCCGCCTTGGCCGCCGTAGCACTGACCACCGACACCTCGGTTCTCACCGCCATCGGCAACGACTATGGTTACGAAGAGGTGTTCGCCCGGCAGATCCAGGCGCTGGGGCTGCCGGGCGACGTCTTCATCGCCATCTCCACCAGTGGAACCTCGCCCAACATTCTTAAGGCCCTGACCCAGGCTAGGCAGCAGGGGCTCCGCATCATCGGCCTGACGGGCCGCAGCGGCGGCAAGATGAAGGCCCTGTGCGATATCTGTATCTGCGCCCCGTCTGACTCCACGCCTCGAATTCAGGAGTGCCACTTGGTGCTGGAGCACGCCCTGTGCGCCTGCATCGAGGAAGCGCTCTTCGGGAGTCAACGCCCGGCATGAAGGCGGTGGTGCTCTGCGGCGGCCTGGGTACCCGGCTTGGGAAACTGACACAGGACACGCCCAAACCGTTGATGCTGGTGGCTGGGCGCCCCTTCCTGGCCCACGTGCTCGACAAGCTGTGTGTGCCTGAAGTTGATGGATTCATCCTTGCAACCGGGTTCAAGGCCGAGCAGGTAGAGCGCTCGATCGGCACTTACTGGCTGGGGCGCAATGTCTTGTACTCCGTGGAGCCTGAAGCACGCGGAACAGGCGGTGCCTTGCGGCTGGCGATGGAGACCTTCGCCCAGGAGACCGTACTGGTGGCCAATGGCGACACCCTCTTCGATTGCGATCTCTCGGCCTGGATGGCTGGTTTCGACACCTCGAGTTGGGCCACCCGTATGGCTCTGCGAGAAGTGGACGACTGCGGCCGCTATGGCCGAGTGCAGATGGGGCGGGGCCAGGGGGTGATCGCCTTCGGAGAAAAGGGCCACGCTGGCCCGGGCTTAATCAACGCCGGCCTATATCTGCAGCGCTGGGCGCCTCTGGCTGGATTCGGCACCAAGCCGTTCAGCCTGGAGTCCGACTACCTCGCACTGCTGCGGCCTCAGTGGCCGATTCAAGGGGTGACCTGCAATGGCTACTTCATCGACATTGGCATACCGGAAGATCTGGCGAGGGCCCAGCGCGACTTGGGAGTGAGCGGCGCGGCGGAGGGCGGCCTCCCAAACGTCCGACTGGCATGAGACCGGCACTGTTCCTTGACCGCGATGGCATCGTTAATGTCGATCACGGCTACGTGCATCGAGCTGATCAAGTGGAGTTCATCAGCGGCATCTTCGATCTGGTTCGTCTAGCCAACCAGACGGGATTTGTGGTGGTGATCGTCACGAACCAAGCCGGCATCGCGCGTGGCCTGTACACCGAGGCAGACTTTCTGGCGCTTACCAGCTGGATGAACAGCCGCTTTGCCGAGGCAGGTGCGCGCATCGACGCCGTTTACCACTGCCCGCACCACCCCACGGAAGGCTTGGGCGCGTTGAAGCAGGCTTGCGAGTGTCGCAAGCCAGCACCAGGTATGTTTACGCGGGCCATGCGTGACTGGTCGTTGTCGCCCCCGCTGTCGGTTCTTGTCGGCGACAAGGGGTCCGACCTTCAAGCCGGGTTGAGCGCTGGCGTTCGTAACCTTTTCATGCTCCATCACCCTGATCGGGAAACCCTGCCTCTAGCGCTTTGGCCGAACACCATAGCCGTAAGCACTCTGCTGGACCCGCGGTTAACCAGGCTGTTGACTGCTGGGTCGTCTATTGAGGCTGGGATGCCCCCGGATCGCTCTTCGGATACCAGTCGGGTATTCCCACCTTCTGAACCGCGGCGTGAAGCTTCATGAATCTACTCTTGACGGGTGGCACAGGATTCTTCGGCAAGGCCTTGCTACGCCATTGGAAGGATTTAGCAGCGCAGGGCCGTGCGGTGCCCAACGTCACTGTGCTGAGCCGACAGCCCGAAGCCTTCCTAGCGCGCCACCCAGCGTTTGCGGCGCAACCCTGGTTACGCTTTCATCAGGGTGACGTGCTGCGGCCCTCGAGTCTTCCTGCAGCGCCTGCCTTCACGCATGTGCTGCACGCGGCGGCTGACTCCACAGACGCCCCCAAGCTGAAGCCGCTGCAACGCTATGCACAGATCGTAGATGGCACCCGTCATCTGCTGGACTACTCTGCGGCCCACGGCATAGGACGCTTCCTGTTCACCAGTTCTGGCGGCGTATACGGACCGCAGCCTAAGGACATGGATCGGATCCCAGAAACCTACCAGGGCATGCCCGACCCGCTGGATGAACGTAACTCTTACGGTGTTGCCAAGCGCTGTGCCGAACATTTGTGTAAGTTGTACTCCGAGCAATACGGGTTGGAAGTTGTCATTGCCCGATGCTTTGCTTTTGTGGGACGTGACCTGCCACTAGATGCCCATTTTGCTATTGGCAACTTTATAAGGGATGCGCTGCACTCGTCTGAAATCGTAGTGCGGGGTGACGGATCGCCAGTTAGGACTTATCTTGACCAACGCGATCTCGCTAAGTGGCTCGAGACTTTACTTATCCATGGCAAATCGGGGTCTGCGTATAATGTCGGCGGAGACCAAACAATTACTATCCTTGAGTTGGCTAGAATTATAAGGGATCTGCTAGCCCCCGATAAAACAATCAATATAATTGGGTCGATCGAGAGCAAATCCCTTAACAACAGATATGTACCAGACATTAGCAGAGCGAGAGTGGAGTTTGGCCTTACATCCACTATCTTGCTGCCCGATTCAATAAGCGAAACGAAAAAACATTTTTCGACTTCCTAGCCCATACTCATGTCATCAAATCAAGATATCACCTCAGATTTTTCAATGAAGTCAAATAGATGCAGTTATATATTCAACGATACCCATGATATTTATAAAAACTGATCAACATTGGCGGACGCCCTCAACCGCGCCCTGGCGAACCTGTGTCCAAGTTCACCGTCCATCCCAATAGCAGAACCTGATTTCTTATCTACCCACTGCACCTCATAATTTTTAAAGACTTCTAAAGTGTCGGAAATTGACTGCAATAACATTAAGTCTGCATACTCAACCTTATCGTAGTCAGATAAAGCATGCGCAATCAACTCTGTGATCTGTTTAGTACTCATTCCCCCCGAATTCTGCTCAGTAATGACAAAGGCCAGAGCCACTGGATCGCCGGGAACAAACTCGCTTGCAAAGGCGAGTAAAATCTCTAACCACTCCGTTTTTTTCCAATCGACGTCACAAAGAAAAGCTATCTTTCTTTTCTGATGTCGTATGGGAGTGCGTGAAGCCAACTCGCGAAGTCTAGCCATCACCTGCGAGATGGCTATATTCCAATCTAAATGAGCCTCAGCATACTGCCTCGCCAACCGCCCCATTTCGGTCAGTCGAGACGAATTAGTAACTGCCGAGCGCATTGCCTTCACAATCGAATCAACATCAGGCTCCTCTAGCCAAAAGCCGGGTGCGGAAGCCTTAAACGAGCCTACATCAGTGCTACGACGTTGACTCGGAATGAGAAATGCAAACTCCTCTCTCACAAAGTCTGCAGCGGCACCTTCAGCAGTTACAATAACCGGGAGACCGCATGCCATTGCCTCTGCAATCGGCAAACCAAATCCCTCACCTCGATAAGGCAAAACCAACACTTGACAAGTGCGGTAAAGAGCAATGACTTGATCTTCAGTCAGCGGTTCTGTTATATACTCAATATCCGGCGCACTTGGGAATCTCGTACGTATATCTAATAAAAACTCATCGAGCTCGGTACCCTGATATGTGCCACCCGGCTGCCCCTTAATGACAAGACATACATTATCATTCCGACTGAAGACTTTGCAATATGCATCAAGAACAAGATCAATGCCCTTGCGGTGAATAGTCCCACCAACAAAAAGAAACTTAAACTTCTTTTTCGTCTTGAGTGGATAACGAGTATTACCGGGAGAAAATCTATTTAGGTTCACTCCGTTCGGTATAACATGAACTTTCTCTGAGGGTATACCGCTTAACACGTAACATTCTCTAACCCAACTGGAAGGAACCCATATCTCATCGACTCGATCTCGCATATGTTCAACCCACTCCAGCGGAATACCACCAAACTCCCAAGGCTGGATCATGACCCAAGCGCCCTCTTCAGGTGGGTTAAAGTTAGGTGGCCACTGGTGACGAATATGAACAGCGGTAGTGTCAAGCGGCTTACGTACACAATCGACTAACGGTAGAGCCGTTGGCATGTCCTTGGCGGGGTCAAACTGATCAACCTCGTACGGCTCAATACTGAGATTGATCTCTCCAGATGCCAGTAACCCCAAGGCCAATTCACGATTCACCAGTGCCAGACTGTGGTAGACGAATTGTGAGCCTTCCCATCGAACCTGCAACCGCCGATCCAGCTTCTTTTCCTCGATAGCATCGGCAACATACGAGGTAAATTGATCCAATTGGGTAGTTGATGATGCTTGTTCCAACCATTCCGACCAACCATTCCACGGACGAAGAGAAGTTGCCCGCTCCTCCCAAGCGCGTCTAAGACCCATTCGTACATCTTTAACATGGAGCAACTGCAAGCTTCCACCCTTGTGATGTGGCTGGTATGAGACGATTTCAGGCCCTATGTCCACACAGTGGCTGGCGTCTTCACTGACCGGAATCACTGCTGCATCCATGTTCAACAGTTCTTCACTGACAGATTTTGTCACTATGACACGTTTGCCCCTGATCAAGGCCTCGCCCACAGGTGCTGTTAAGGCGGTGTCTGTGGAAACATAGTAGTTGCTACCATCAATCAATCTGCAAATATCTAGTCTAGCCCCAAGGTCATCATCGATTCGTATTTTCGCCTTAGATGGATTTTCCCTTTCCAACCTCTCGAGCATGTCATATAAATCCCGTTTCGGCTGATCTGGAACAGGATGCCAAGAAGGATAATTGACCTTCACATAAAGTTCTGCCCCAGGCTCATTTGCAAATTCCTGAAGAAATGCTTCAAACAGCGTATCCCAACGTCGCCTTGGCTGAAACATGGCCACTGTGAGAAACCTAAACGAGCCATCATCTCCAAGACTACTTACTGATGGAATTGTTGAATTATTAAACCACACATGTGGAATTTTAATTGGCCTGAGCTTACTTGAATTGACTCCCGCAGCACTCCATCCCGATATCTCATTTTCTGCAACGCATACTAGATCCATATGCCGACAAACATTTATCCAGTCAGTCGGAGGTCTGGCTCCGTGTAGAATTCCATCGAATGTGGTAATCATGATCCTTAAGGAACCCTTGGGTAGCTTTACGTTCAGCCAGCGCTGGCTTGGAACATGATAGAAAACAGCAACAATACGACCTGATAGCGGAGTATTCTCTAGCTTGGCTATCAACTCCATATCAAAGTCATCAATACCCGGCTCAATATTATCAAGGGTGACAAGCCGTAATCGTACTCCAGCAGCATGCCACGCTGCGGCCATCGCTCTCCCACCCATCCCGTAACCACTTCGATTTCTAAAAGGTGCGAAGAGTACTATAGTGAAGTCATCCGAGTCTGTACTGTTCATTATATAGAATCGATTTAATTTGCGATCAAGCTACCAGCTGATGTTTACCTTACTTCCATTTCTACCGCTTCTCTCCACATTCGCCCATCTGCGCTTCGGGGTCCCGTTGAATGCCTTCCCCTGACATTGAGAAAGAACACTCGTTCCATCTTTTTACAACGATATCGACTCCAAACTCTTCGGTAGTATCTGAAGTCTTCTCCTGTATCCATACGCTCATCAAACGGCACAGCAGCAGCCACCTCTGCACGAACAAAGTGCCCCATTTGTAAAGTCATGAAGGGGTCGTTTCCAAGGAGCTCATCGAGACGATCCATGGTGCGGACTTGGTTCGGTCGCAAGCGGGCAGAAGTCAAATCGCCGAAACGGGCCTCGCAAATCAAGCCCCAGAGCGCGTCCACCTCCAGCAGATGGCTAGCTGCATCCTCAAAAACTGATTCGAACAGAAAGTCATCAGCATCCAGAAAGAAGATCCAGTCAAACCCTCTCTCGACAGCTTCTACAACACCCAGATTACGGGCTCGGGACCGCCCCAAATTGCCCTGTAGGTCTGGAACGTCGATCGGCTCGACCCTCACGAATGGACCCGTGCCATAGCTGATAGCGTGCTCAATACTTGGCAGGCAATAGGACACATAAGTTTCCTCGTGCCCGGGGCCGACCGGTGTTATCACTGCGCAGGACCAGAGATTGCTTATTGTCATATTGTTGTCCTCAGAGTCGAAGTTCGGTCTTGGCGGCGGCCACAGTGGATGACCAATCTCCGCGCGATGCTTGCCAAAAAGTTCGTAATTCGGGATACCAACTCACACAGGCACCTGGACGACCCCATCGCCAATTCGCCAGATGAGGCAACAACACCACCGTATCAGCCCCGAGGGTTCCAGCCAAGTGCGCGGTGGCGTTATCAATCGTCAGGACCTTGTCCACCCCGGCGATCAATGAGGCCAAACCAACCAAGTCCTGATAACCATCGACCTCGTCACGATTGATCAGTGTGAACCCGGCACGTTCGATCAGATCCAGGTCTTCGGCTGGGGCTAAGTATTGGAGATTCACCAACACGTGCGTCTTCGGCGAAAGGGCTTGAAGTAGCGTTTGAACCGGTATGGATCGCATTAGCGGATGCACAGTGCTCATCGTTAGCCATGAAATGCCTACTGATTGTTTGCCATCAAATGCGTTCCGCAACGCCTTCTGCGCTTGTTGATGGCCGCCTGGGACAGCCAGCCTGTGGCCAACAAGCTGCGGATCCGTGATTCGCCGGTGGAACAAGCTCAGCAAGTCACCGTGAGGGGCCTGAGCGACAAGGTCTGAGGCTTGAACTGGCAGCCCCCTGTCGATGAAACCGATGTCGGGGAAATTGTGTTCGTACACCGGCTTCAGGCGCGGGTCTACCTCCACCAGTAGACGACTCCAGTGCGCCTTGATCAATGGAAGCATTCGCAAGAAGAGAATCTCATCTCCTAACCCTTGCTCAGCCCACAGCAGTATCCTGCCCCCCATAACTTCACCACGCCAGCGAGGCAATCCACACACGAGCGGGTCTGGGTGCTGCGCGGCACTCGGCCGAGACCTGTACAAATCAGCCCCATCCCCAAAGCGGCCACGGCTGAAGCAGTTCAACGCCACATGAAACTGGAACTTCTCGTTCTTTGGGTCAAGTTCTAGCGCGCAACCGTAGTGGAGGGCCGCCGATTCGAAGTCAAGAGTTTCTTCTGCAATACGCCCGGCCAGAAAATGCGTCCGAGCGTTCAGCGGGTTGATCGCCAATGCGCGACTGATGGTGAATCGTGCCTCGGCGTACGCTCCTCCCCTTGCCAAATCAAGAGCTTTGAGCTGAAGGGAAGCAAAGTCTTCCTTCGTCAAACCCTCATGAAGAGTGGGAGCTTGTCGGTTCGGAGATTCGTCATGCCGCTGCAATCGGGCCACAAGGTTCGGAATCTCATGAGGCACCGTGATGCGTTGCATAGGGAATTGCTCGAAGGATTTGAAGAAGGCGCCCTAGGCAAGAACTGGCAAATGCTTAGGCGACAACCCGGCCAGTGCACGCTCCCACATCCGCTCGTAGAGCGCCTCTATGTCACGCGCGATTCGCTCTCCACTGAAGAGCGGGGAATTGCCTCGCGCCTGCTCGATACGAAGGCGGATTTCATGGCGCATACCCTCATCGGTGGCGAGTTCCATCGCCTTGGCCTCATAGGCTTCAACACTTTCACTCACCAATTCTGGTGTTCCTACCGCGTGGAGCAAGCTTCCGGCCACCCGAGATGCGAAGGTTGTTCCGCTGAAGGTCACCACCGGAACGCCCGCCCACAACATGTCGCTTGCCGTGGTGTGCCCATTGCAGGGCCAGGTGTCCAGGAAGAGGTCAGCGCATGCAATCCGGTTAAGGTGCGCCCCCTGGGGGATCTTGGGAGCAAAGATGATGCGACTCTTGTCAACACCCCGTAGCTCTGCCTCGCGTTGAAGGGCGAAGGGGGCCTGATCGTTCCATCCAAGAAGCCACAAAACCGCCTTGGGCACTTGGCTCAGGATTCGGCACCACACGTCGTACACCTCAGGAGTGATCTTGTAGGGCTGGTTGAAGCCGCACAACACGAGCGCATCTTCAGGCAAACCCTGCGAAGCACGGCTGGGCGCTACTGGCAACGGCCGCGTGCCATCGTTGCACTGATAGCAATCCGGTAGTTGCGCAATCTTCTCGCTGTAGGCGCCTTGCGCGGACAGCGGTGTTACCCAGGGGTCCCCGATCACGTAATCGATATAGCTTGCACCGGTGGTCCCGGGGTAACCAAGATAAGAAACTTGAACGGGTGCGGGTTGGTACGCAAAGATCTCCGGTCTCGCGTCCTTGGTAAAACCCTTCAGATCCACCAGCACATCCACGCCATCGTCCCGGATGCGCTGCGCGACGTCTCGCGGTTGGTCATCCTTCACGTCGGCAAAGTGCTCTGCAGCCGACTTGATCCGGTGCCTCATCGGGCTCTGCTCGTCAGGCCCGTGGCTGTAAACAAAAACTTCAAATCGGTTGCGGTCGTGGCGTTCCAACAAGTCCGCCATGAGGTAACTGGTCGCATGCTCGTGAAAATCTGCAGACACGTACCCCAACTTGATGCGAGTCCGTGCCCTCACCGGGCGAGCAGTCAGCGGCGCGACCGCGCTGGAAAACTGATTGGCGCAGACCGTTGCCGCCTTCCGCTGCAAGGCTGGGTCATCAAGGAAAGTCGCGTACACAAAGGCGGTCATGGGCAGGGCCACGTCCGCGGCCATCTCCTGGATTCCTCGCTTCATCGCCTCCAGAGTCCTCAGGCTGGAAGCCCAGTCGCAGCACTCACGCTCGTACAGGGCCAACAGATCACGAACGGCTGTCTCAAAAACCCCCAGGCCTAAGAGCAATGCAGTTCGGAAACACTCTGCCGCCTCCCGCTTCAGATCCATGTCGCTCAGCGCGCGGCCCAAAAAGTAGTGAGCGGTGCCATCTGCGGGACGGCGAGCGATGGCCGCCATGAATGCCTCGAGGGCATCCGCCGGTCGGTAAAGGCTCAAGAAGGCCGAGCCCAACATGGAAAGCTGTTCGTAGGACAACTCGCCGACCGGCCGGGCAGCCAGCAAGGCGGCCAAGTCGGCAAACGATCTGGCACTGTGCAGGGCGTTGGCCCTGAGGGCCACGGCCAGCGAATTTCCTGGGTCCTGAATCAGCACTTTGTCTGCAGCTTCGGCTGACTCAGCAAACCGCCCACACTTGAACAGTGCATCCGCGAGGTTCAGACCGAACACAAGGTCTGACGGGCAATGATCGAAGGCGCGTTTGTATTCGACTGCCGCCTGGCTCCACTGACCTCGCCTACCCGCCGCCTGGCCGTTGGTCCAAGCTTGATGCCCCTTGCGCAAGGCCTTGTCGCGGTGGTTCCTGGTGGTGACGTTCAGCATGATGGACTCAAGATTCCTCAGAACGTGCCGATGCTACGCAGTGGGTTTGTTTCCAAACCACCGTGATAGCGGGTAAAACACCCGCAGTTCGATGCAAGGCCGAAGCGACTCGTGATCTCAGCCCTAAAGTTCCCAGCCTTATGTCCGAAAACACTCTCATCGGGGGGCTCAAACCTCTCGAGGTCCGGAAACAGCCGGCGGCTTGGAGCAAGAGAGGTTAACCCCCTCGAAGGCTTTTAAGAACGGTGACTGCCCGGGCGCAGCTGGACCTTGGTTCAGCACGGCAAGGCCGGCGTCTGCCGGGAGTCATTGACACAGAAAGGAGCGCCTATCATGGCCATGACCATCAACACCAACGTGATGTCGCTGAATGCACAGCGCAATCTCAACGGTTCTCAGTCTTCTCTCGCCACCTCGATGCAGCGCCTGTCGTCTGGTCTGCGGGTGAATTCAGCCAAGGACGACGCAGCGGGTCTTGCCATTGCCGAGCGCATGAATGCGCAAGTGCGTGGCATGAACGTCGCCATGCGCAATGCCAACGATGCCATCTCTCTGGCGCAGACCGCTGAAGGCGCGCTGGGTAAGATCACGGACTCGTTGCAGCGGATGCGAGAGCTTGCGGTCCAGTCTGCGAACGCAACCAACACGACCAGTGATCGCTCAAGCCTAGACGCAGAGTTTGAGCAGCTCCAAAAGGAAATCACCAGGGTCATATCCGGTACTTCCTTTAACAATCAGGCTTTGTTCACTGGTTCTTCATCATTCACCTTCCAAGTTGGCGCGGGGACGAGCACCACGGCTGATCAGGTGAGCGTGACCCGGAACAAACTGTCTGGCGGTACCGCAGGTGCCAGCGGTAGCCTCGGTACGTCGGCCACAGACGTCGTGATCGCTACCGTTACCAGCACTGGTACAGGCGCATCAACAGCCGACATCTCGGTGGACGCTTCTGCTGCGCTGAACGCAATCAAAGATATCGATCTGGCTCTCGACAAGATCAATACCGAGCGCGCCAACTACGGAGCCGCACAAAATCGCTTCGAGTCTGTCATTTCGAATCTGCAGATCAACTCCGAAAACACGGCTGCTGCCCGCGGACGCATCATGGACGCCGACTTCGCCCAGGAAACAGCCAATCTCTCAAGATCCCAGATCTTGCAGCAGGCAGGCACTGCGATGGTGGCGCAAGCCAATCAGGCGCCTCAGCAGGTGCTATCGCTATTACGCAATTTGTAACGGGCCTATGAACTGGAGCCAGACCATCTGGCTCCATTGATGGCCCTGAAAGGGCCAATCACCAAGGACCGGACGGCTTGTAAAGCCGCCCGGTTTTTTCATTTTGGCGGCGTCAAATAGGCGGCAAACACGCCGTTCTTCAAGCGATCAACCCAGGCCGACACGCTCAAGAATCTGCACAACCTGTTCATCGGGTACTGCACACCCCGGCGAGGTGCCGGAGAGCTCAAGATTCTGAAGGAGCGCCGACATGGCCCAGACGATCAACACCAACGTGATGTCGCTGAATGCGCAGCGCAATCTGAACAGTTCGCAGTCGTCGCTGGCGACCTCAATGCAGCGGCTCTCGTCCGGCCTGCGAGTGAACTCGGCGAAGGATGATGCTGCGGGGCTCGCCATCGCGGAGCGAATGAACACGCAGATCCGCGGCATGAACGTGGCCATTCGTAACGCCAACGATGCCATCTCCCTGGCACAGACAGCCGAGGGTGCGCTGGGCAAGATTGGGGATGCGCTGCAACGCATGCGTGAACTGGCCGTTCAGTCGGCCAATGCCACCAACAGCACCTCGGATAGAACCAGCCTGGACGCGGAGTTCGAACAACTGCAAGCCGAAATCCGGCGTGTCATCAGCGGAACATCCTTCAACAACACGAAGTTGTTCGACAGCTCGCAAGCCTTCACCTTTCAGGTGGGTGCCAACGCAACCACCGACGACCAGGTCAAAGTCAATCGCAACAACCTGACCGCCACAAGCAGCACAGCCACGAGCGGCGGGATGTTTTCGACGACAACGGCGGCCGACGTCTTGTTCGTGGTCAGTAACGCCACAACAGGTGCAGGCCTGGGATCAGACATAGGTTCCACCGCAGCTATTGCCTTGAATGCGATCAAGGATATCGACGTCGCCCTCGACAAGATCAATTCAGAACGGGCCATCTACGGCGCCACGCAGAACCGGTTTGAATCCGTGATCTCTAACCTGCAGATCGCGGCAGAAAACGTGTCTGCTGCAAGAGGACGGATCGTGGATGCGGACTTTGCGCAGGAGACATCGAATCTGTCCCGCGCCCAGATCCTCCAGCAAGCGGGCACGGCCATGGTGGCCCAGGCCAACGCTCTTCCGCAACAGGTACTGCAACTACTCAAGGGCTGACCCTCGCTCGCCAAGTTGCATGAAGGCCCTAGGCTGGCGGAGGCACCGTTCCGCCACCCCGGGCCTTTTTAATTTGGCGGCACTTCAGCTTCAGCTTCGACCTGCCGAAAAGCTTCGATATGCCTGCAATCCAGTCTCTCGGCGTTGGCAGCGGCCTGGACGCCAACGCTATTGTCACCCAACTCCTGGCCATCGAGCGTCAGCCCATCACGCGGCTGCAAAAGGCGGCCACGGGAATTCAAGCCGAGATCAGCGCTTTTGGCAACGTGACTGCCAAGCTGGACTCCTTGGAGTCTGCGAGCAACACGCTCAAGGCTGCAAACACGTGGACAGCCACCAAGTCATCCAGCAGTGACACAAGCGCTCTGACGGTATCCGCTCAAAACACGGCCGAACCGGTGACCTTGGATGTTCAAGTGACCTCACTGGCCAAAGCACAGTCTGCTTCAACGGCGGCTGGCGCATTCGCCACATCGGCCACCGCCATCGGTACAATCCAGACGCTGTCCATCAGCGTTGGGAAATGGGTGGCCGGGAGCCTGACCGACCCTTCACCGGTTGACGTGTCCTTGTTGGCGACAGACACCCTTGCGCAGGTGCGTGACAAGATCAACGCGGCGGCGGCGGGTGTAGCGGCCACCATCCTGAATGACGCCAACGGCGCACGTCTGGTGATTCGATCGGACAGCACAGGCGCTGGTAACGCTTTCAAGATCACCAGTGATGCGGGGGGGTCGCCCTTTTCTTTCACCGTCCCCGCTGCCTTCGACCAGACTGCTACAGATTTAACGGCGACTGTGAACGGAGCTGCGATCACTTCGTCCAGCAACACCGTGACAAATCTCGTTGAGGGCGTCACGGTAACCGCGCTGAAGACCACCTCATCTGCAGTCAAGGTATCCGTTGAAAAGGATCTAGAAGGCGTGAAGTCAAAGCTCAGCGCTTTTGTCACGGCCTACAACGACCTGATGTCTTACTTGCGCCAGCAGACGAGCTACAACGAGGCCACCAAGACCGGCGCCACCCTGCAAGGCGACCGGCTGGCGGTGGGCTTGCAGGGGCAGTTGAAGACCGCAGTGATTGACACGACGGCTGCCTCTGCGACCTTCTCGCGCTTGAGCGAGGTAGGAATCCGCTTACAGAAAGATGGCAGCCTGTCCCTGGACAGTTCGGTACTCGACAGCAAGTTACAGAGTCTTGACGAAGTTACCAAACTCTTCAGCCGGGATGACGCGTCGGCCGCCAATGACGGTGTAGCCGTAAAACTGGCAGACTTCATCGACTCGGTGACGGGCACCGAGGGCTCACTGACTCAGAAGACTGCTGCTTTGCGCAGCCGCTTGAACCGTAACCAGAACGATCAGGAAAAAATGACGGATAGGCTGGCGCTTATCGAAGCCAGACTTAGAGCTCAGTACACGGCACTTGACAAGAAGATGGCCGGCCTGTCGGGGTTGAGCTCCTATGTCTCGCAGCAAGTTCAGTTGATGAACAAGTCCACTACCGGTTGATAGCGCGGTTCCGCTCAAGATGCGGGTGGACAAGCCGATAAACAGGGTAACTCTTCACCCTGCCGGGATCCACCGAAATGCTGAACGCTAGCCCCTTCATGAACCGTCGCAACCCCAGCGTAGCTTTGTACCAGAAGGTACATGTGGAGTCCCAGATTGAGGGTTCCGCCACACCGCACCGGCTGGTTTCGATGCTGTTCGACGGTTTCTTCGATGCCATCGCCCAATCAAAGGGGGCTCTCAAGGCCAAGGACATCGAGGTGAAGTGCAAGTCCCTCGGGCGAGCCAGTGCGATCGTTGAAGAAGGGCTGCGCGCGGCACTTGACTTGAAAAATGGTGGGAAGATCGCTAGAGACCTTAACGATCTTTACGGCTACGTGGCCAGGCGCCTGACCTACGCCAACCTGAAAAATGACGAGGCAGCCATTGACGAGTGCGTCAAGTTGATGAAACCAGTGCAAGATGCCTGGAACGCCATCGCTCCTGACACAGCGAGGAACTGATGCAGGCCCTCATTGACGGACTCGTTCAAACTTTGAAAGGGCCCCTGCCCATGGACACCGACCTCCTCCAACACTACGAAGCCATCGAGCGGGCCAGCGCCGAGATGCTGACCGCCGCGCGCGAAGGCGATTGGGATCTGGTGTGCAAGCTGGAAGGGGCCTGCATGGTGCTGATCAGCCAGCTCAAGCATGCCGCCCACACCGCCCGCCTGGACGCGGAAGGCTCAAGGGCCAAGTCGCGCATCATGCAACGCATCCTGGTGAATGATGCCGAGATACGCCATCTGGCAGAGCCCTGGCTGG
>Ga0315902_10001889_pt1 | contig 33341 bp, 42 predicted proteins | sample LakEriMetagenome_9_FD_203523 | JGI IMG/M metagenome (GOLD analysis project Ga0315902, IMG submission 203523) | Freshwater fungal communities from buoy surface, Lake Erie, Ohio, United States - Buoy 12 MA117 | ecosystem: Environmental > Aquatic > Freshwater > Lake > Lake biofilm | place: USA... | reverse complement strand
CAAGTTCCGTTCTAACCTGTAATGCTGAATGCCAGTCATCAACATAGATTAAATCATAGTTGGGTTCAGTAATTGACTGTAGGTAAGTTATTGCGTCTGTCTGTATAAAAGTCCAATATGGTCTAAGGTCATCAGGACAATAAAAGATTGGGGTATTGATGTCTATTGATGTTGTATGTCCCCCCAACTCTTTTGATGCTACAAGAAATGGAAATGTTGAACCACCTTCTCTAACACCAAGTTCCAATATATTCTTAGCTCTTATTTGTAAAGCAATTGAAAAGAATGTAAGGACGTGCTCAAAGTTATTGGTACCCGCATCAAAGTTTTTTATTAGGGTTCTGTTTAGTAACTCTTGTAGGTAATTCATTACTCTTGTGGTTCCCCAAAGTTTAGTTTAATTGATGTCCCTGTTATATGGACTTTGTCGGGTTCATTTAACCCTTGTAATTTAGCCAAGTCATTTAATGCTTGTCTTCCGTTTGTAAGGTCTCCTTGAATAAGTGCTTGTTCGTATATGTCCCAATACTTCTGTGTATGTTTCAATACCAACTTGTCTTTCTCAAGTTCAAACTTCTTCTTCAGCAATACCCAGACTCTACCCCAATATTCGTTCGCCTGTGATTTGGATAGGTTTGATGTGTCCTTTGCCCATTTCACAAACTCACCATAGGATAAATGGTTTTCAAGTATCTCACGAGCAGCATTATTGATGAATGTTCTTTTTTCAACATCAGTCATCTTTTTAGCATAAGAACCTTTTGGTCTTCCTGCTGGTCTTGGTGCTACTGGTGTTAGGGGTAGTTCATCATCAGGAATTATTATGTCCGTCATCTGTTGTAATTTTAATTTCTTTGTTTAGTTGTTCTTGTTCGTAGCGCTCTTTTGCTTCTTCGTAAATCTTTTTCTTGAGCATTTCAAACTCCCAATATTTTCCTTCAAGTTTTTTATTTCTTGCTTTAACTCGTTTGTTGTGGGCTTTCTTTCCTCCACGCTTCTTACTTTCTGGCATAGTTGTTCTTTTCCAATTTCCATTTATACCCATAGGATGTTTGATTTCCTTTTCTCAAACAATCTTCTATGTGGTTGTGTGTTGTATGTCCCAAATGTTTTTCGGCTTGTCCTATTGATGTGAATGTGTTTAATAGGTTGTCTTCAAGGTCATATTGATTGAGCACATATTCAGGTTCAAGTTTCCATTCATACCCCCATAGTGTAAAGTTTCTTTTATAACCACGGAGTATGTTTTTTATGTTATTTACACAAGGTTTGTTAAAATGTTTTTCAATTTCTAATAATGAATTAAATGTTCTTATGAAGTTTCCATTTTCGTCAAATTGATTTATAACTAACTTTTCAAGTTCTTCACCACTTATTCTCTTATTACCGAACTCAACATACTTGGGGTTCAATTCATAACCGACAAATTGTCTGTTTAATTCTTTACAGGCTAATCCTGTTGTTCCAATCCCTGCGAATACATCTATCACCAAATCATTTTCATCTGTTAGTAAGTTGATAAAGTATGATGGTAATTCTTTGTGGAATGGTGCTGGATGTTTGATATGGTTATCTCTCGCTGCTCCTGCTGTTGAAAACCTGAATACATTATCAGGTCTGACTTTATTAGGCATCTCTCTATACACATATTTATTGTCTTGAAATCCATTTTCATCAACTTTCATATTAGTATATCTAAACTTTTTTATTCTCACTTTTCTTGTTCTTATTCCATCTACGGATTGACCTGTCGGGTCTGTGAGTTTCCCCCTAACATATCTTTCTGTGGTTTCTCTTTTTTCATCTTCCAATACCCGTTCCATATAAAACTTTAACTTTTTTTGGTCTTTAACAAAATGAAATATGAACTCTGTGTTGTTTCTAAATCTCTTTGGACTACCATTAGGTATTCCATTTCTTTTGTGCCAAATGTAAGTGTCGTAAAGTTTTAATTTTGTCTCCTTATTGTTTGTTGAGATTAAATCGTAAATAAAGGTATTTCTAACCCCATTAGAACAATTATCATTTATGTTTAGTATGAAACTACCACTCGGTTTTAGAACCCTGTAAATCTCACGAAAAAGGGGTATAATCCAATCCACATATTCATTAGGTTTTTTGATTGATATGTTCTTACCATAATTGACTATGTCTGCGTATGGTGGGGATGTGATTATTAAATCAACACTATTGTCGGGTTGTCCCTTGATTAGTTCAAAACAATCTCCTTCTAATATCATTTCTGTCTTCTTGCTTGTTGTTTATGGTATGTGGATTTACTTGAGTGTTTGTTGTATGACTTCACAGCCTTACCACCTTTCCTTTTTCCAAAGGTTGTCTTCCTACTACTCAAGGGTGATTTAGATTTCGCCATTAGTTTTTAATTAGTCAGGGTAATTTTTATGGTTGAATAAATAGAAAAATAATACATTACCCTATTAAATAAATATGGGGAAATTGTAAAAAGATTACAACTCCCCCACTTTTTGAATATGAAAGACCAATCCCCCTCGTTCTGTTTCAGGTATGGAAATACCCGAATAATTGCGAGTTTCTTATTGATTATTTTGTTGAGAAATTAGATTTTTATATCTTTTCTCAAGATTTTTACATAGGTTATAGAAGCATTTACCACAGCCAGGAGATTTCTTGTCTTTGAACTCTCTATTGTAAAAACCATAGATATAGTTTATTTCATCTCTTGATAGTCCATACTTCTTTATCAAGTTCATTATGTTATCCCACTCTTGTCTTGTTGATAATCCAAATGATACTTGAAGTTCTTTTTCTTTTTCACATTCCACGCAATCTCTTTCTTTATCTTGAAAAAATAATTCTTCTTTCAAGGGCTCTTCTGTTTGCTTCACAGGTTGGTTGTCCGTAGTCATAGTTCCATCTTTTATTGTTCTTTATCTTTGTTATATGGCCTCTTGATACTCCAAATAGTTCTGCTATTTCTCTGTGGTATAGGTCTGTATTTTGGATGAGGTCTTTTATAAGTTCCACATCGTGTTTATCTAACTTTATCATCTTTCATCCCATTTAATTTTTATCCACGCTTTCATTTGTTTTATCGTGTCTCTTATTGAATATCTTGGTATGCTGGTTTTCTTGTGTATCGGTTCAATCTTTCTATGTTCCATATACAATTTGAATAACCCTATGTTGTACCAGTTTTCAGGGTTGTTTTGTAGTTCATTATCCAGTAGAGCATTTACCCACTCAATACTTGGTCTCTCTGTGTATGGTTCATCAGGTATTTCTAATGTTTCCAAACCTGGTATAATGTCTGCGTTAAACTTCCTGTATGTTCTTTGAAACTTTGAGTTGTTGGAATAGAATTGGTTTTGTATTGCTCTTGTAAGGTAATACATTTGTTCTTCTTTGGTGTGTAGGTTATTCCATTTCTCATTTGTTTCAAGTGTTATTAGAATGTCGTGTAGCAGGTCAATATGTCTTTCATCGCCTTTGGTTATGCGTTTTGCGAGGTCTCTGTATTCCCTGTATCTTCTTTCCAACATAAGTGTTTCCAACTTCCTCTTGAAAAAGTTGTGTATAGATAATTCGGTGGGATTTTGTATTCTAAAGCCAAGTTCCACACAGATACACCGCTGTAATACTTCTGTATGATTTCCCTACGGATATTATCATCAAGGTTATATTTGTTTATCCTTTGTCTATAAATATTCTTCTTGCGGCAATTATCTCCGTTGCTGATACATTCAAGATTATTTATGTTGTTGTTGAGTGGGTTTCCGTCAATATGATTGATTGTTTCAGGACATTCACACCCGTTGAATGCTGCCCATACAAGACGGGAAACTTTCTTGGTGTAAGGTTTGTTCCTAAATGATATACAGACCTTTTGATAATCTCTCATAACATCGTTTTTGCTTTGAGCCATTATCTTATCCTTCTTGATGTTCTTTATTCTACCGAGATTTGATGCTGCGTATGTTGGATACATCGGTATCTGTTTCCAAACTTCTTGTTGATTATTCATTTCCAAATATTTTATTGAAGTTTTTATTTTCTTCTAACTTGAAGAACTTATCCATATTATCAATCCAACTTCTGTCCCCACTTTCTATGAATGCGTAGAACCTATCAAATAACCTCATATATTGTTTCATAGAGATTTTTAATCCGTGTGCTTCAACTACGGCTTGGGTCGCTTTGAGTGCTGATTGTCTTGCTATGATTACTGAACTATAATCTTTGATGACTTGTTTTGGTTCCATATTATTTCTTTGTAAATGTTTTTAGGTATTCTCTTCTCATTTTTTCTACATTATCAAGAGCGGTGATTGCTCTATCAGTCCAATTATTTTCATACTCTTCATTTTTTTCTAACCCCCAAATTGATAAAGCATCGTCAATCTTTGATTTGAGTTTTTCAATCTGTAATGGTCTATACAACTCATCTAATGTGTTGTAAGCATCCCATAGAGCATCTATTAGTGCTTCTTGTCTTGTTTCTTGTGTTTCCATTTTTCTATTTTTTTATTTGGTTTATTTACAATATTGATAATCTGTTTCCATCGCTTCTTTTTCTGCGATGTGTTGTTCTATTCTTTCATCTTCCAATTTGGAATAGTAGTAATCCCAATTTAGAGCGTCTATCTGCTCTTCGGTCATTAGGTCAAACTCTTCTGCTGATATGTAATAAGTTTTCATTACCCTCTGTATTTGTATTTTGTGAGATAGATTGATTTATACTTATCAGTTTTGCCTTGGAACATTTCAGCGGCAAATCCACTACAGTTATTGAAGTTGATTGTATAAACATCTAATGTTTCAAGATGATTACCGACACAGATACAAGGTTCAACTTCGGTAATAATTCCCCAACAATCTACGAAGTCCTTTAATCTAACTTTCTGTCCTACTGAATACTTTGTTTTAATTTGGTTTTCCATTTTTCTTTTTTTTAATTTGTTATATTATAAGTATAACACAACATCTACATAAGTCAAGTCCTACAGGAATATTTTTTTTAGATTTTTTTTAGACAGGTTGCGTTATAACAAAGTTGCTTCCCTTTTAGTGATGAATATTCATAACAAAGTTCAATCATCCAAAACTCTTGTCCGTCCATCTTTATTCCTTTCTTGATTACCTTTGCGTCCCATAATTTAGTTTTACCTTTTGGTCTAACTACACCACCAATTTTTACTTCAGGTTTTACATTCTTCTTTTTCATATTGTTTGTTTTCATATAATAAGTATAACACAAGAACCACAAAAGTCAAGTCCTACAGGAATATTTTTTTAAATATTTTCTCTTGGACAGAGTTGATATCCATATACCCATTTTTCTTTCGGTTTTACAGTAGTCCAAATATGAACTCTATATTGATTTTGTCTAAAAATATCAGTACTGGAATATTGAGGTAGAATTATACCATATTCATATTCCGTATCATTTTCAAAAACTAAAACCTGTTGCCATTCTGTATATTCTTTTTGTGTTTCCATATAATAAGTATAACACAACATCTACATAAGTCAAGTCCTACAGAAATATTTTTTTTGGAAAAAAAGAAGGGGGATAATGCGAACCCCCTTCTTGAAGTTTAACCAAACTTTAGAGTTGTTCCTCCACGGGTTAGACCTGAAGGTCTGCCTTGTTTGTTATACTTCTCTAATCTCTTTACATTCGTTCTCAACCATCCAAGTTTCTTGATGTCTGTTGATTTCTGGTTCAACCAATACATTACATCATCACCACCGAAGTAAGAAGCCATAGTGTCGTATAGACCACTAAACTCATCCCACATTTGCGAAGTCATTTGTTGTTCTTTAGTTTTCATATTCTATTAGGGTGTTTTTGTGTCCCTGTATAATAAGTATAACACAACATCTACATAAGTCAAGTCCTACATAAGAAAAAAAAAATATTTTTTTGTGGGTATTGACTTTTGTGTTCTTTGTCTTATCTTTGTTATATAAATAATTTAATATGAAAACAATTACAATCTGCCACTATCCACAGACATTCAGTTTTAAAACAAAAAAGGAATTGCCACCATTTGAATATGGTTGCCAGATTAGAACAAAATTGGCAGAACAGGCTATGAGAAGACACAACATTTATTCACCCAGCCACGGATACGATGAGTATATCGTTGAAACTGTAGATATCAACACAGAAAACCCCAACCACGAATTATGGTATTTAGGTTCATAATTTATTTGGTTGGTATTGAAATACTCTTTAACTTTGTGAAAAATAAACAATATGAAAAAACAATTACTTCAAGAAATCAAAGACATTTCCATCTATGAATATTTTAATGTTCTTGGACTTGGATATAATGTAAGTCAGTTGAAAAACTACCTGAAGGGTCTTAAATCATAGCAGACATCATCTCACCATCAGGAGACCTCTTATCTACTTTTGTGATGTATAATCTTTCAAGGGTGGATAGGAAGTTTTCCATTCTTTCTTGGTACTCCTGAAGAGTTAGTCCATAGACCTCTTTTTCCTTTGACCCCATCCTCATTTCAAGTGTGGATAAAAATATATGTGCGATTGTGTCCCCATATTCCCTTTTTAGTTTCCTGTATGCCTGTATCATAAAGTAATCATACTCCAAAGGTTCAAGGAACATATTGGTTAGTTCCTTATTGATAAACTCAATAGGAAACTTGAAGGTAGGATTATCTCTAATTACACTTTCAAGTAGGGGTGATATTGCTTGTTTTGGAAACATAAAAAAAGGGGGGAGGAAAATAAGAATGGTTTGTAATAATGGGAACACTAAAGAGTGTATAAAAAACCTCCCCCCAAGTCCTTATAGAAACTCAAAATCACTTACTTCGTTTTCAGCGTTGAGTTTGTACTTTATCTTATGACCTACTAATCCTGGTTCTAAAGGATGTTCTGTCTCAACAAGTAATGGCTCGTCCATCTCTTCTAAATGTAAATTATAGAAAAACTTACTCGGTTTCGTTGAGTTATATTTCTTCTCAACCTTTATCAACTTACAATCTAAAATCTTATGTGCTTTCTGTTTCATATAAATAAATATCTGTTTTACCAGAAAAAATCAACCTCTTCTTTTTTTTCTAACAATCATAAGTGCTATAAAGTATCCTATCAGTATTTGTAATGCTAATATATCCACCTTTATTTTTTCTTCAATTCCATTTCTTTTCTCTTCCTCAATAATTCTTTAACCTTATCTTCACCTTTTGGTTTTCTTTTCACTTTATTATCAAAACCAATAATTCTGTATCCAGTAATTTTATCATCACTATCACTATAGTTGAATAACATTTTTCCACCTATGAGTGCTTGTTCGTGTTGTGTTTCACGAATAATCCTGAATAAACCATCATACTCTTCAAACCTGATTAAATACGAATAGAAAGATTTATCATTCCATTCAAACTCATTTACGAAATGTTGCTCAATAATTGTCCCAAAATTGTTGTAATTGTTTTTCATCTTCTTTTTTTTGAAAAAATAAACAATCCAAATTATAAAGTCAAATTGTATTCCAGATGCGCATTCCAGAATTGTATTCCCGTAGGGTTCCTTGCTTTCGGGTTGGCAAGTGAGTTCCTATCCTAAAGTTTTCACTTCAGGTAGGACACCACCCTTGCTTATCTGGGAGGTTATAGTATCAAGGGAAACTATAACTTGGAAGCAACTTTAGATTGACCCTTCAACCTATCTACTAAACACCTTCTTCCTTTGTGCTGGTGCTGACTTGTTGTGTAGATTATCCCCTTGTAAGTCGTAAGTGTAATAACGCAAGTGTTATGTATCCGCCCATTATTACCTCACAATAAATATGAATTAAATTGGGAAAAGTCAAACTAATCCCAAATCTTTTGGTGAATATTGAATGGATTTTTCATACATTCTTTTTCTTGGCTTTAGATTGTACTTCTCGCAGAATTGTTCGTGAATGGTTTTATCACCTGATAAATCATAACCTATTGTTTTTAGAAAGTCGTATGTCTCAATCCAATCTTCTTTTTTAACATTCCATAACTGCGGACTACTCATCTGTTTTGGTCTTCCTGATTTAGACCTATCGGTCTTTGCCCTACAAGATACTTTATCCTTCTTACATAACTTACACCTTGCTTCCCAACCTGTAGGCATCATAATATTTCTATAGAAGGATGTTATATCCTTTTCCTTTCTACAGGCACAGCATACTTTCGTTTTAAGGACTTCTTTTTCTGGTGAGGTCATAATACTATTTTGAAAAGATAATTGAAATTGGAAGGACTGGAGACCCTCTAATACGATTTTAAGATTACTTCCAACCTTTAGCCAACGATGCTATGTATCTTTGTTGATATTGTGAGTAGCAAAAACCAGCACGGACACCTCTATCCTTTTTCTTTTCTCTTACCATATCATCACCCATACAACGAGCCATAAACTCATTTAGTGTTTCTTTTGCGTTGGGTGAATATTCAAACTTCTTTCTACCAAATGCTTCACTCATTCCAACTACTCCCCCTTGTTGTCCGTCATTCTCTTTTGGTTTGGAACAAGCCATCTTCGCATAGGCTTCGGTATATCCTGCTGACTTATGACGCTCCATACAATCTGTGGTAGGTAATGTTGCGAAGTCCTGACTTTCAGGTGTAGCATAAGTAAAACCCTGTGCTACTTCTGTTTCTTCATCATCTACAAGGTCGGTGATGTCTTCTGTAGCCATACTTTCTTTTTCCCACTTTGAATAACAGATTGCGGCTGCTTGGTCTTGTTCGTATCCAGCATTTATTTCTTCACCGATACAACGGGAAATGAACTCGTCTTGTGTTTCTTTTTTACCAGGTTTGATAGGCATATTAAATGTTTGTTAGTTTGTTTTTTAGGATTTTGTTTTCGGCGTGTAATTCGTCTATTTTCTTTTCCAAATCTTGTATCTTTAGGTTTAGGGCTTGGATTTCACCCTTCAAATCGTCAATAATTGTCTTATAAAGATTTACAGAAATCTCAAGATTTCGTAGAACGGCGTTGTCCGTATCGGCATTTACCTTTCTTCTACCCACAAACCAAGCGGCTACGGCAGTAAGTGAGTTTGATATTAGTAATAAAACTTCGTTCGTCATTTTGTTAGTCGCAATTTACACAAGCATCATATTCGGGGCCTTGATAATACGGAAGGTTTCTATACCAATCATTTCTTCTTGGTGGTCTTCTCATACCAGGTGCGAAGTGAATACCTGCGAAATAAGTTTGTGATGTTGATGGCATACCATCTTTGTCTGTATAAGAATAGTACCACGGATAATCACTTGGATAAGCCTGTACTCTATCCAATAATCTTTGTCCGTAAAACTCATATCTACTCATTTCAATTTCTCTCAAGTAAGACATACCTTTAATGTCTATGGACGCACCCTGCTCTGTTTGACCCACGATTATACCCTTATTCATTTTACGGGCATATATTTCAGGCATCAATTCGTAGAAAGCCCGATGAACGAGATACGGAGCGATATAATCATTTAACATTATACTATCGGCTTGGGACATACTACCACCTGAAAGTTGAACTGACTTTACAAGGTTCATATAGTAATCATAACCTTTAGTTCCTATGAGCGTCTGTAAGCCGAGTTCTTGTCCCATATAAATCCCCTGCGTCAAAAGTGCCATATCCGTATTTTGATGTAGGGTACTATACGCCTTGAGTTTCGTTTCACTTATGAGTAATACTGTAGCCATTATATTCCTTCTTTAATATCTACCTTTGATTGTTCTTCGTCAGGTAAGATTTGGTTTTGTTCTATTCCCAAATGAATAGGTTGTTTATCTCGTAGGAACAGAAGTTTCTGTAGGTGAGCAAGGATTTCTTCTTGAATAGGTATAATCCTTGTTTGTAAGAATAAATTGTAGGCATCAAGCATTTCTGTTCTACCTCCAAGTTGTCCTTCTGTTTTGATACCCAACAACATCGGTGATGATATACCCCACGCTGTAAGAATTGTTTGGTCTATCTGTGGTGCCATATTTGAATACCAAGCATCACTTGCGTTGTTAGGCAAAGGTGATATAACAGGTTGAGTTTCAGGGTTTTCACTAAAGAAAAGAAAAATCTTACCTGCGTTATTTGTTGATGTATATTTGGCTTCCAACTGACGCATCAAAATATCTCGTTCTTCTTCACTTGGAACACCATTAGTAAATGATACCGCCATACTTGGCATCATACTATTCTGCGTGTTGTTGAGATGGAAGTTTCTTATCTCAATATCTAATTGGGCGGTTGTTAGTGAAGCAATCCAATCACAAGGTGGATAATAACTCATCATCGGTGAGTACCTTTTCGCATAGTAGATTTGTGATGGGCTTTCGTCGGTAGTCATATTAAACGCTGGTAGTTCAACAGGTTTCCATTTCTGCGGGTTGATTTGTGTTCCTTTCCAATCTACAGAATAGTAGTAAGTTCCAACATTACCAAACATATCTTCTTTACCTGCTCTCAACCTTGAAAAGTCAGTATGGTAAATCTCGGCAATTCCACCATCATTTGACTTTACGATATTCAAAGCAAATCCACCAAAAATAATTCTATCTACAACACATTTTTCATAGACCTCATAAAGAGTTTCACTACGATTAGCCATCGCAATTCTATTAGGGTCTCCTTCCTTCACAAATAGGTTCTTACCTTTCACACCATAGATTGTAGCGTTAGCACAAGCACGAGTAATAGGTGAGTATTGATATACTGTTAGAAGGTGATTAGGAAATTGGTTGTCGTCCCCAAAAAAGACCCACGGCTTATTACGGATTACTTCCTGATACTGTGGAACATAGGCTGCGTTGAACTCTTGTATTCCTAATTGGTATTTGTTTTTGTCGTTCATTACTAATAAATATCTAAAAAAGTTAAATTATCCATATCTAACAACTGGTGAAAGTTCCCCCTTGTATCTGTTGTCCCACTATCTGTTGTCTTGAAGGAACACTTGATGGTGGATTTATGTAATTTGCTAACCACATATCAGGTAAAGGAATTGTAAAACCAGCATCTAACCACCAAGTATCACTCGTATTCACACAAGGGAAACAGTTGAAAGGTAAGCAAGGACTACACTGTCCCATACCACCTGCTATGTTAGCATAAGCCGTAAATGTTATACCTGATGATAAGTTATTACAAGCATCTACTGCTGTGTTTCCACTTGCTACAATAAATGAGTTGAAAGCCATAGGTGGTGTTGAAGAAGGGGTAGGTGTGAAAGTTGGTGTGTTAGTAGGAGTACTTGTAAAAGTTGGTGATGGTGTGGGGGTTATCACAATAGTCCCCGTAGGAGTTGTCGTCGGTGTGGGTGTGGGATAGATACATTCTTCTTCTTGCTCGCTTACATAGATTACCTGTGAGAAATCTTCATCATTAGAAATGTAAGGTTCAAAGAAACATTCTTGGGTATTATCATCACCGACAATTACCCACGCTCTACCACTTTCTAATTTGTTGTAGGCAAGTGCGATGTCGGTTGAACCTGATGTGATATTTTCATAAATGGAATAGTAATACTGACCCAAGTATTCAAAGAAAACTTCAGGTGGTGTGGCAGAAAGGTTTGTAGTTGGTGCTTCAACAAACCTGAACTTATCATAACGAACATTACTTGTTATGACCTGTGGATAAAAACTAACCCTTTCCTTTGACGCTATATGTTGAAACGAAAAAAGGTAATAAGGATTTGGAAGTGTCTTATTCATAGACACAGTCGCAATTAAATTGTTAGTTTGTGATTTCCTTATTATCAGCATCTTCGCTTATGATATAGTGTGCGTCAAGTTTATCGTCTATGAGAATAAATAAAATATTCATATTTAAGGTCTCGTAGGACTTGGGGTCGGTGTGGGTGTGGGAACAGGTGAAGCCCATTCATCATACCTCCATTTATCTCTCAAATAGAGTTCAACTGCTTCTTGGTCTGCTGATGATAATTCTTGATTATAAATCATTATTTCAGCCAATTCAATATTAGTATTTGTACCGTATATTTGTTGAGTGTTGTTAGAAACAAGACCAAGATTTATAGCATTCCATCTTGGACTTACTGTTGTTCCTGTAAATAATGTCGTACTGGTCGCTCCTGATTGGTTTAGTTCCCAACTTCCAAAACCAGCATTTGCTGGCATAACAACTTTTAACAAATACTTATTATTTAGGTTGGTTGCTGAAAATGGTGCTGGTACATTCACAGTTTGACTTGAACTCTGTGGATAAAGATTATTATTAGTAATCGTTGTTGTACTTATAATTCCAAATTGTAATCTATCAAAAATATCACTTCCAACTTGGAACAAAGTACCATTTGTATTTCCTGAATATAATTGATTTGTAAATCCTAATATTCCTGGTGGTTGAGACCAAACCATAAAGATAGTAGAACCAGTATGTGTTAAAACTGGTCTATCAAATGCTACCAAGCCTTTTCTTAAACCTGCTGTAGCATTAGGAGTAAATCTAATAATGTTTGGACTACCAGGTAAAGATGTTGAAGCAGAATATGTTGGGTATCTATCTGTTGTTTGACCTGTTAAAGTCCAAGTTTCAGTACCCTTTGATGTAAGTTGAGATATATAAGTTGTTCCCCCCGATAAAATCAAGTTCATAGTTGAACTATCACTTGCGTCAAACCATAAAGAAGGTTGAATAATTGGGTAAGGTGTTGATGAAGGTGTGATTGACGGTGTTAAAGTTTGTGTTGGTGTGAAACTTGGTGTAGGCGTGAAACTTGGTGTGGGTGTGGGACTTGATACAGGTGCTGAACTTATTTCAGGTACCACTCCGTGTTGTTGGATACGATTTTCATAACCATCAACTCTCTTAAATCTTGACCTTTTGGCGTCCCAACTATCAAAAGAATTAGCATTTAATGCTACCTTTGTTTTTCCTTCTACTTGTTTTTGTGGTGAGAAGTAGGTTTGTTGCTTACCCAAAACACCCCATAACTTTTTGTCTATTCTTCCTTTCATAAATAAATGTGGCTGAAATAAGGGGAGGTATTACCCTCCCCATATTTGTATTTTTAGCAAGGACAAGTAGATAAAGAAAGTCCTACGAGGGTTGATTGAAGAGAACCTGCTAATTTTTTAGCACCTTCTTTTTCAAAACCTTCAAGAACAATCGTGTATCCATATCTGTCCGCAAATGCGGTTCCAGTTTCAGCAGTACCCGTTTGTAGAGCCATACCGAAATCTTCACCGAGATAAAAAATATCACCTTCGTTTGTCTCAACAAATACCTTCATATTGGTATTTTGAGCCAAGAGTTTTATTTGGTTTCTTGTAGATTGTTGTAATTTCAAGAATACAAGATTTACAACTTGATTATACACCACAGTACCATTTTCTAAACTCGCTTGGATTGTCTCAACAAAGTTAGATGTATTTTTCTCAACTTGGAACTGATAAACAGTTCCGCCTGTAGCACCAACTGTAAGGATTTCTTGGTCGCCATTTTGGGTTGTGCCAGTCACGCAGCCTGCGACTACATAGACATTTTTTACCCCCCCGACAGCGTCCCTACATCCTTTACAGATTGAACTTGATACGAAGCAAGATGAAAAACTCATAACTTTTGTTTTTTAATTTTTTGACTTATTCAAGTCGGTTTATTATGTAAGTCCGTTAGTGATTACAAACTGAGGCCACGCTAATTGTACCCCAATTTTAAAATTACAACGAAGCCTAACCTCGTCAAAATCAACGCTGTAGAACATTTTAAGATTATCCATATCGCTTAACAAATCCACTCCAGCAACTGCGTATCCTGCTGGCATTAAAACCACAAGATTTGAATTTAGGAGGCCTCCCACAGGATGAACCAAAATGTTCGTAGCGGGATGGAATGTCTTGAACTCTTCATAAGACCCTTCAGGATTGAAGTGGTAATAATTGGAAGTTCTATAATTGATAAGATACTTACGGTAATTTGCGTGGGACATAAATACAACCCAGTCAGTTCTATTTACAACATCATCTGGGATTTGCTCAATAAGAGCATCAACTTGCGATAATGCTGTAGTTGAAGCAATTGGTGATTGACCTGGTACTACGATACCACCAGTCACAGTTGCTGTATCAGCAGTTGTTCCACTTACGCCTCTTACTAATTCTTTCAAACCAGAAAAACAAGTAGTCGCTGATGAAGCACCCCAGATTTGATTTTCTACATACTGAGAAATCTGTGCCGTCTTTAATTCTGCGATTTGCTGTTCAAAGGGAACTGTCTCTGGCGTGCTGCCAGGAGTGAGTAAAGCCCCGAGCCAGTAATTATTTAGGTCAGCAGGACATAATGTTTCGTTTATTTTATACTGGCACACAGTAATATCTCTTTGAGTATAAATTGTGCTGCCACTTGGAGACCAACCACAAGTTCCGTCCTGAACTTCAAGGTTAGAGTTAAGCAAATTGATTGCTTGACTGCCTTTTACCAATTTTGTTAAACATCAGGCTTTTTATCCTGACTTCTAACACTTCCTTTTCGTGTTAGTTCGGCATACATTTTCAACTTTTCAGTTGTGGGATACTCGTGGGAAGATTATATTTATTCACTTCCTATGCTCTACACCGCTTCAAGCCTTTCGTAATCCTGAAGTTTGGCTCGGTATTAGGTGTCTCACCCTTCACCGATTTTACCCCATTTTTCAATCTACATCTCTGTAGAAAGTGGCATAATAGACATACCAGGTTGAACTTTAATTAGTTTGATGGTCTCACTTTCCAAAATTGCTCTTCTAATCAATTCTCCTCCCACTTCATCCGTGTAGGTACTCAAAGATGAAAGGTTAAAATTGAAGTCGTAGCGCTTGTTGTTTGCCATAACTTTAATTGTTTTAGTTTAATTTAATTTATTTTTTGTTGAAACCTTGTCTAATGCTTACAAGTTGAGCGATATAATCGTCTTTAGAAGCATTTAGTTCAGTTTGGATTTGGTTTTTACCAACTCTCAAGGGTTCTCCTGCGGGTTCCTTCGCAAACTTGGAGACCTTCTTTTTCATTTCTTCTTGGTCTGCTACGATAGTATCAATTTTATCTTTGATTTCTCCTAATACAGCCATAAGTTCCTTTTTGAAACCTTCCATATTGTCGTTGCCTTGAGATAGTCCTGGTGTAGTCATACCCATTTCTTCCTCTACTTCTTTTTCTTCTTCAGCAGGGAGTTCAACATTTTCTCTTTCGGTAATCTTTCCGTCTTTAGTGATAATCTTGATTAGGACTTCTTTACCTTCGCTGTCTTTGAGTTTCAACTCGTGCTCACCATCTGGCGCAGGCATTTCTTTTCCGTCAGGACTTACAACTTTGACTTCTTCACCGACATCAAATGTTGGGGATTTCACCACCGTTCCATCTTTTAGCGTCGCTTCTACGAAGTTTTGTTTTTGTTCCATATTGTCGTAATTTATTTTTTGGACTTTTCCGTCCTTGATTGTTATTTTGGTTGTGTCGTCTAACTCAAACTCACCATCAGGTGCTGGTATTTGTCCGTCTTTATTGATAATATAAATAGGTTCGCCTACCGCTAAATCACCTTCTGTGATAATTTCATTACCACTTTCTTTGATTTTGTAAGAATTAAACTTATACAAACCAAGCAGTTTATTTATTCGTTTTATAGCATCTTGGTAATTCATCATACAAATTGTTTTAGAATGTCTTTGATTTCGTCAAGGATTGCGGTATTGTCCTGATTGAACTTTGCTTTCTCCAAGAAATATCCTTGAACCGAGAAACCATTTAGTTTGCCGTCTTTGACCTTCTGCCAAATTGCGTCATCTTCTATCTTCATAGAAATCATCCAAGTCCCTTTCGGGTAATCCATACCGAATACTTGTTGTTTATCTTTTTTGGGGTCATCAACAATCCAACTTTCAACCACAGATACTCCGTTTAAAAACTTTCTTCCGTGCTCTACATTTGTTTTGTCTAATAACTTTTCCAACATAAACTTCTGTTGAAGTTTTTTTATTGTTTCAGCGGTGAAATACACATAATACACTTCACCTGTTATTTCGTTTCTTCTAATAATCATCTTATCAGGAACCATAGCAGGCCCGACAACCATTTTTTCTTCCATAGAGAATACAGAAAAACTCATCTCATTTCTTATGGACTTCAATTTATCGGCTGCCCAATTTACTCCTGTTGTTCCACCCCATCCTAACCAAGCAACATACCCCTTGTCTTTCCAAGGCGTGTCCTTGAACTCTGGTGATACTTCACTATTCTTTCTGTGTCTTTGGAAACCAGACATTCTGGCTATTGTTTCTTCACTAATCTTTTCACCCTTACATAATTGGTTCGCTCTTATCCAACCTATTTGGGTCATTCCCTTTACTTCGTCCCCGTGCTCTTCTTTCCATTTAATCGCTTTACACGCATTATTTCTGGCACTTTCAGGGTAGTCATCGTAAGATTGAAACTCTTGTTTCATCATTTCTTTTGCCATTTCCACAGGAACACAATTAGGGTCTCCGTTGTCCTTCAAGCCTATCGCTTCGTAGCCAGGCCAACAGGCTTCTTCAAGTCCGTAATTATCCATAGGATTATCACTTCCACCGACATCATCAGGGTCAGTTTCACCATCTGTGATGTAGTCAGTATCTTCCTTTGGATGTGATTTACAAGGCATAAACAAGGTCTTATCTCCGTATGAATGTGGATGCGAACCTTCACAACCAATCAACATAGCAATTGCTTCTGCGTCTTCTTGTTTTTCAAATAAAGGCAGAGAAGCCAGAACTGGTTTTTTCTTCGGTTTTGATATTTGTTCCACATAAGGAGACAAACTGCTTACATCAGGATTTGATGAAGCAAAACCAGTTCTGGGTGGTGTATTACCTGCTTCAATAGTAGCAGTTGTTCTTGTATCTGGACCTGGCATATCATCCTCGTCCATTACATTACCAAGTGCTTTGTCGTTATTTACAATACGACCCGTAGGTTCATAAACCAACTGAACCCAACGATGACGACAGTTGTACGAACCACGCCAAGTGAATATATCATATCCATCGGGGCCTACTTCATTTACGGAACGATTACTCATTTCCATTATATCTTCAATCCTAAAAACTCTACGAGCAGCCATCATTTCAGCACAGAATGTTCTGTTGAGTTCATCTTTTGGGCCTACATACTTGTATCTAAATCTTACATCAGGTGTGTCCTGTGCCGATGGTAAATTGGGATTACTTATAATTTGGAACTCTTGTTTTCCAACTGGTCTAACAGATGTTATTTCCCAACCTTCTTTCTCAAGAAAACCTTGTGGTTCTCCGTAAGCGTGAAACATTTGAATTACCTGTGGTATTTTCTCATCTGCGAGAATATAGTGAGAACATTTGCCGTCCTCACAAGGTGTTTGTTCTTCTTGGTTGAAGTATTCAAAGTTTGCTTCGTGTGCTGGCATCTCTACCAACGCAATACCATCAAGCCCCGCTTCATCATCTCCGTCCTGAATAATAAGTTCAATTATTTTAGGGGTCATATACTAATAAATATCAATTTTTTAGAGAAGTTCAATTTTTATATTGTTGAACGACTTTGAATGTTTCTATCTAACATTTGTTGTGAGGTCATATCACTTGCCACAACATAAGTTTTTATTGGAACTTGTTGTGTATTCATCATAGTTTGTAATTGTGATAAAGTTTGGTCTTGACCGAATGAAGAAATAGCAATCCCTCCTTCAGCAAATCTTCTACCCCCACCGATTTCGTTTATGGCTGATAATAATGGTTTGAATGCTGATGTAGATTGTGCGTTGATTACACTTTCACCATTACTCAACATCGCTGGTATAAGGTCGCTTTTTGGGCCGCCTACTCCCTGAACTAATCCACCCGCTGCCATTCCTCTTGGTTTTGGAACTGCTGTACCTGATACTTGTGGTGTTTCTGTTCCACCAGTTTCACCACCACCTTCTTTGGCTGCTTTAGTAGCGTCAATAACGGTTTTGATTATACTTACGGCTTGAGCAGCATATAGTATAAGAAGTGGTATATTTTGTGGAATACCTACTTTGGCTGTTTGTGCGGTTCCTTCAGCAAGAGCCATTTTTGACCTGAAAAATGTGCCCTTAGCAAAGGTCAAGGTTCTTTTAGCCTCCAAAAATAGTTCTTTTGCTAAAATAACTTGTTTAGCAATTAGGGCTGCTTTACCAGCGTTGGTCTCAGCACCAAAAGCACTTATAACAGCATCTGCTGCTCTTAGTTGTAAATCAACCTGAGCCTTTCTTATTTGGTCTTGTTGTTGAGCGTTTTGTTGTAAGTTAGCAGTTCTCGCTCTATCAATTTCATCAAGTTTTTCTTGATTACCAGCATAAAGTGCTTCTTGAGCCGCAAAGTATTCTTCGTCTTGTTTAAGTTTGTCCGCTAATAGTTGTTGTTGTAATTGAAAGTTATTAGACGCATTACTCATCTGTAAAGCAAACTCTTCATCCTTAAACTTTTTTTGGTCGTCTAATGTTTTCTGTGCTTTGTCTCTATCACTTTGTATTTGTTCTTGATTTGTTTTTTGGACTTCAAGTGATAACGCTTTTCTTTCGTTCTGTATGGACTTTAACCTGTTGATTTCATCTTGTGTAAGTCCATCTTTGGTACCTTCTTTATCCTTTAATAACTTTTCTTCGCTATCTAATATTTCGTTTTGTTTGTCGTATCTTTGTTGTATAGCATCTCTATATGCTTTACTATCCTCACCATACTTTAATTTCTTTTCTTCTATGTCGTTGGTGAGTGTTTCTATTTCAATTTTACCTGCTTCTTGGGCTGCTTTGATTTTATCATCGTTAGCCTTCTTTCTTGCTTCTTTGTCTTTTTCTAACTCTTCTTTAACAATACGCTCAATTTCTGCTGCTTGTTGTTGTTGTACTTCAACAGATAACTTCTTACCTTGATTTTTAAGTTCAAATTGTTTTTTAAGAGCATCTCTAAGGGCTGTTTCACTTGTATCATTACTGTCTTTTATTGATTGAACGACAGCGTCAGCCTGTTCTTGTAAAAATTGTTTTTCTTCTTGTAATCTTTTTTGTCTGTTGGCTTCACCTTTAGATGCTGCTTCTTTAGCATCTTGGTCTGCTTTATCTTTTGTTCTTTTTGTTGCTTCTGCGTTTATTACGTCAAGTTGGTTTTGTAAATCCTTAAACTTTGTTGCTTGTTCCCCGTACAACATATTCTTTTCATCAGCAGCCTTCCTCAAATCATTCATCTCATTTGTAATCATTTCCTTCCTTTTCTTGTCTATCTCATCTTGAGTAGCGCCTTGTGCTTGAAGTAAATTGATTTGTCTTTGAATACCTTGATTGACTATAGCAGTAGATGCTGCTGCTTTTTCATAAGTTGCTTGTCTTCTTGCTTCTGCCCTTTCTGCTTCACTTGTTATACCAATAAGGTCTGTAAATCTATTTACAAGACCACCTATAAAATCTGCTACCTTACCCAAACCAGGTATTAGATTTAGAATAACCTTTTTGAAAGTATCAAAATTAGCAATAAGAAGACCAAGAGCGACAACGATAGCACCGATACCTGTTCCAATAAGTGCTTTACCAAAACCCTTTGCTGCTGTTGAAGCAGTATTTGTTCCCACACCTACGAACTTGAATGCTTTGGCTAAACCATTCGTTGTGGCTTCGTATAGTTTTGTTATACCTGTGGCTTTACCGATATTTCCAGCAACTAACTTGATATCATCACCTACTGCTTTCAACTGACCCTTTAGGTCTTTGAGGTTGAATGATGAAAATATTTTTAACTTATCACTTGTAGATGCTATGGTTGAACCAACATTTCCAATAGGCCCAGGTAGCATAGAAAAACTATCAAACAAATCACGGGATTTCGCCCTAACTAATTCTAACTTATCTTTGTTATCTTTAAGTTGTTCGCTTAGTTCAGCAAACTTAGCGTCATTTACATCTAAAGTGCTAAGTTGATTTTCTAACCTTTTAATCTCTTTACGCAGGCTTTCCGTGCTTTTAGCAGCGGTATTTACCTGTTTATCATCAACTTTTACATTTACATTTATTTCTGTTGTTGTCTGTGCCATTACTTATAACTTTCTATTGTTATTTTGATATAATCAGGAAATAACTTGACCTTGTGTAATGCGTTATGGAACTGTTCTCTCGTGAGTATGTCCTGTGAGCAATCTATCTTCAATAGAAGGAGTTTTATGTAGTCCATAATAAGAAATATCGTTTTAATTTATTTCGGTCATAATTCGTCTCTAATTGCTTTATAGAGGGATACAACTACCTCCCGAACAAACATACAATCCAAGTATCTCACCTGTTCCGTCAATATCAGCGATGATGAATGGGCCTGTGTTAGTATCTGTTGATACATTTGAGTATGCCAAATATCCTGACTGACCCGCAAAACCATAGATGAAATCACCGATGCTCAAACTTCCGTATGGTTGTGAAGAACAAGTGGTAGTTTGGATTAAATAATTTTCATTACAATAATCACTACAAGTTGCCCTTATTGCTCCGTGTGAATAAATTGTGTAAGGACAATTACCAGATGGTGAAGGTGTGTTGGTTGGAGTGCTTGTGATTTCAGGTGTTAAAGTAGGGGTTGAACTTACAGTTGGTGTGGTTGATGTGCTCGTCATAGTTGGTGTGGTGGTATTTGTTGGACTAATGGAAGGTGTTTGTGTGTTCGTAGGACTTACACTTGGTGTAATTGGTTGTGAAGCCGTGGGTGTGGGTGTTATACAAGTTGAAGAACATAAAGCACCTTGAACTATTGTACCTGTTCCTGATACTGAACCTTCCCTTGCTCCAAGACAAGTGATTTGGTAAGTATCACCACTATTCACAAAAGTATCAGTCATTATACCATCACAATCTAACCAACTCAATAATCCCGATGTTGATGCTGTAAATGAATACTCATAACAATTTATACAAGGGGTTTGTGTAGGTGTGGAAGTTATGGTGTTGGTTGGTGTGTTCGTGGGCGTTGAAGTTATGCTTGGAGTTTGCGTTGGAGTTCTTGTTAAAGTGGGTGTGGGGGTTATTGGTACAGCATCACAATCTTTGATATATCCATCTTTATCCATCTTTACTATGTTGTTTGCCAAAACTCCATCATAAGATGTAAAAAGACCTCCAATAAAAATATAACCAGCGTCATTTGTGGCACCTGAAAGTATCGTTGAGTGTTGTATCGTATCTTCAGGGCCTAAAGCAAATGTGAAATTACCATCGTTAAAACTGAAGTCATAAGAACCGTCGGCATTTATTCTAAAAACTTGATTTGTTGAGATACCACTATAAGTTGAAGAAAAAGAACAAACCACATATTTTGAGCCTTGTAATTCAACCTCAAAAATATTATTATTTGCTCCACTATTTGTTGGATTGAAGGTGTTATCCCTCGTTCCGTCAGCATTTATTCTAACGATTGAACGAGGACAAATAGGCCCGTTATATCTACTAAAATCACCAACACATATGAGTTTTCCGTCCGCTTGAACTTGAAAATCAGCAATAGTACCATTACTTCCAACACCTGATGTATTAAACGGGTCTGTTGAAGCATAAGAACCATCACTATTCAATTTCAATATACCCCTCCTTCCTGATTTTGTTAGATTACCACAAACATAAAAGGTTCCATCAGGATTTTCGTGTATTTTTGATAAAAGAGTTGTTGATGTTCCCAATAAATCTATGTTGTTGAATGTTGTATCCAACGAACCATCTGTATTCAACCTTGATAAAGCACCTATATTCGTTCCGCTATATTGGTTAGCACCAACAGAACATACCAATATTTTTCCGCTTGATTGAATTAAAGAGTATAGAGTTTGACGAGTATAACCTGTACCAACTACAAAACTTGTATCTAATGTTCCATCATAATTTACACGACAAATATGATTTCTACTTACACCACGAAAACTTGAATAAGTACCAGTACATACATATTTTCCGTCTGTTTGTTGGCTGACTTCTGTTATTCCACTCTGTACGAAACTTGGAGCAAAACCTACACCAGCGTCAAATGTATTATCAATTTCACCATCAGTATAAGACCTAACCATAGTTCTTTTGGTAATTCCATTATAAGTTGAGAAACTACCAACAATCATAACTTTTTGTGGGTCAAATCTATCTTGTAAAATCGCACTTACAATTCCAAAGTCATTTGTACCTGTACCTGAAAAACAAATGCCAGGACATTCAGTAATGGTTGGGGTGATACTTGGCGTTATGGTGGCTGTATTACTTGGTGTGGGTGATATTCTCAATCTATTTATACTCATATTACGGACAACTTATAAAATCTGTTATTACACCTGAACTATCTACTTCAACAGCAGCCCAAGCAAGACCAGAACAATATGTTCCTGTTGATGTATCCACAGCAATCCAATTACCACCACCATTAAATGTTGTAGTCAAACTACTATTATCATATACCACAGTTCCAATAGCCCAACTTGGTACTGACTTATAGTATGGTCTTCCACAAGTCTTATTTATACAGGCTTGGTTATGGTTAGAGTATGTACTGACCGTACCAGCATAGAAATAAGACACAAAAGTAGGGGTGGGTGTGGGAGTGCTTGTTTGACTTGGAGACAAACCTGGTGTAAGTGATGGTGTATTGGATGGAGTATTTGTTGGGGTGTAGGTTGGTGTGGGTGTGATTGGAGTGGCTGTTGGGGTTAAACCAGGGCATACAGTACTTGTAGCAGTAATTGTTGGACTGACTGAAGGGGTCAAACTAATAGTTGGAGTGATGCTCGGCGTGGGGGTGGGTGTATATACAAATGCCATTACTTATAAATATCAATTTTTAACAAGGTGTTCCTGTTGTTGTTATTGTGAATACAGCCACATCAGCATAAGGGAAACCAGGTAGTACTGAACCATCATATATACAAGTTGTTATAGTATAAGAACCGAGAGAACTTATATAGACATAGGTTGTTGTTCCTGACGGACATTCATTATATTTTATCCAACCCGTTTCTGTGATGTTTAAAGTTGTGTTTATCTTACAAGGTAATCCTGATGGAGTTGGCGTCATAGACGGAGTTTGTGTAGGTGATAAACCTGGAGTCAAAGTTTGGGTAGGTGTGGGTGTGGGTGATTTGTATGGTGTGCTTGTAGGTGTGGGGGTTGGTAAAGGCGTCCAAGAAGTACAAGCACTAAATGAGTTTAGACAATAACTAAATCCTGTAGTTTGGAATGAACTATAAAGACCACATATAGTTATTGCTGATGACGGGTCTAAAGTCCAACTACCATCTACTCCATCACAATATTTGAATGTAAATGTTTCAGGTGTTGCTCCTGTATTGGTTATAACCATATTCACACAATCACCCGTAAATGCTGTTGTTGTTTCGTCTTTTATGTTTAACAAGAAGTTTGGTGTTGTCCCCGTACAACTATTATAAGTCGCATAATCATAATAAACTATATACGAAAATAATGCTAACTGAAATACTGTAAAATATGGTTGTGTGTAAGTATAGTTTTCATTATACTCTGTTCTAACAACTTTATATCTCTTTGTTGTTGAATAATAAGGTGCTGGTGCGAATGTTTGTATATCTACAAATTGACCTTCAAATGCCCATATAGGATATACCAAATCAGTATGTGTGTGTATAACATCACAAGGGTTATCACAAGAAATAAGGTCATAAAATCTAATAGGAGTTGGTGTGTAATCCCTTGTTAGTTTAACAAGTTCAACATTACATAAATCAGGTTGAAGTAATGATAACCCTGAAATCTTATTTATACGGAACTTTGCGTTCTTTATCATTATAACCTCGTTATAGAATAGACCTGCTACTTCCCAAGGCGTTAAATACATCTGTACCTGATAAATCTTATTCTCATCACTTGTAAGGTCGGTTATATAATCACGATAGTATCTGTCGTACATATTTTCCAACGATGGATATACCAACTCATCATCAGTAAAAGTATTGGAACTATCATAAATCGTATAATGTGAAAATCCTGTTAAAGCAAATGGATATGTCGTTTGTCTATTAAAGTTTGGATATGTTCCAATACTTGTAAGTCCAAATACTGTAAATGGACTGTTTGACCCCCTATATCTATAAAATACAGGACTTGTTTTGGTATTTCCTGTAGGTATAGACACAGACATAAATGTTTGTCTTGGTATGGACTTAAATGGTCTATACTCAAATGTAGATATACCATTATTATTATTTTCTTTTGAAATGAAATAACAGGGTAAGGCGAAGTTTGTTGAACCAGTTGCGTTCAAGTAATAATCGGTATTCTGTCCTAATGTCTGTGTAAGATTTGTTGTGTTATTCTTGAAATCTATATCAAGGTCAAATTGATTTTGACCGAATATTTTATTTGTCCTTTTTTGATATTCTGTGTTGATATAATCCTTATCTACTTTATTGGCAGTAAAAATTGTTCCGTTGATAATGTTTGTTGTAGGATAAAGATTTTGTGTAGCATCATAATTTACCTTATCAGTCCAATCAAGAGTTTCCCCCTTACCTATGTAGTTTATCATAGGTTCAACAATCAAAGTTTTTGTCTTAAACGGATGTTCTACAACTACGAGATTGAATGTCTTATTTATGTTTTGGATAAAGTCAATTTGCTTTTGGTCGCAAGACATTTCCTTATATAATTCAATCGTATAAGGTAAGACAACAGGACTACTTTTGATTTGGAATGTAGCACCAGTAATATTAAACGGAAGTCCATTTTTGGTATAAGTCAAAAAGAATAAATCCGTTCCAAGTATCAAACCATTAGATATGGTTTGACCCGTCATATAGTATGTGTTTGTTAAACCTGAAGTTTGTGTTAGAACGAAATAGTTGGATGTAGCAATAAGGTCAGCATTTAGTGGTGTTGTATTTTGTCTATACCTCCAAAGTTGAAATGTTCCCCCCGTATAAATAAATGGAAAAAATCCATAAGGAGCAGTACTAACAGTTGATATTGATGCTTCCCAAGTATAAGGTGCTCCGTTGCTTTGTGGTAAAGCAAACATATATGTAAGTTCGTTCTGTGTTAAAGTCGTACCTGAATAAGCAGAATATGATATGGGGTTAAAGTTCATATTCTCTTCTGTTATAACTTCTGTCTTGAACCAATTTACATTTGTGCTTATACCTGTTGCTATGTTTCTAACTTGTCTTAAATAAGAGTTTGTCTGTCCTGAGGTATTTACAAACTTATATTTGTAAGGCTGGGCTTGAGCCATATACGGCTGTTCCGTGTTGAATGAAAGTGGAATATAATATCTACCAAAATAATCAGTATCAAAAAACTCACTTTCCAAAAAATATCCTGCTTGATTTACAATAAGTTCATATAATTTCCTTGTTCTTACAGATGGTATAAAATAAGTTGATACTAACGGAGTACCTGAAAAGTCAAAGAAACCTCGTGTAGTTCCACCTGAAAAATCAAGCAAAGGTGTTTGAGCCACATTTATATCCCTTATATCTCTAAATGTTGTTCCTGTATAATCATACCCCCTTTGACCCAAGATGTAATTTACATCACCAGTATTTACTGGATTTGGTACTATTTGAACTAATGGATTTGTGGCATTAAAGGCAGATGGTGAATGTAATGACGGGTCAAGAAAAAAACTCTCAACAACATCACTATCATATAACGAGTGATTTAGTGATGATGTATCAACATTACAAAGTGCTTTATCACCTATGTTCGCTACAAGGTCTCCCACAGCGGAATAGAAGGTTATAGAATACACTTTTTCAATCTTGTTGATAGAAACACTATTCAATCTTACATACCCGTTATAGAGTTCGTATCCATCGTAAATTAAATCTGCTTCAAACTTTTTCTTTGGGTTCCAATCTGTGAATACTTGGTTTATGTCGTAAAAGTAATTGAAGATGTAGTTGTTGTTCTTTGAACCAGGAACTTTAAACTCTTTGGTGAAAGCGCTATTTTTCTTGGTGATGTCCTGTATTTCAGCAAAGGACACTTCCATATCAATATTCTCATTACCATAGAGTTCAATAAACTCTTGGTTTCCATTTACATAAGTTCGTATTTGTAGTCCCATATTATCCTTGTGTTCTGTAGCGTTTTACATCTGCGTATTGAAGTGTGAATGTATATTGGAAAATCTTTTGGTATTGTCTTTGGAACTTTTTAAGTTCTTTGTTTTCTAATACTACGGGTAGAAGGTATTGGTATTGTCTTATTTCACCCAAACAACTTTCACAATTCTCTATGTCGGGTTGAGCACAAGGGTCAATAAACTCTGTGATGCCATCTATGATATACACTTCAGGTGAATTAAATATTTCTTCAACGATTACTGTATCCTCATCAGTCATAAAATCACTCATACATTCAATTCTATAAGAAGCATTTTGGTCGTAAATTGTAGTCCCCCTTTGATATGCTCCCCTTGAGTAGTATGCTTTGTCTAATGAACTTTCTTGTCTGTATTGTTTTCTTTCAATCTCAAATGTCTTGGTAGATTTCTTGCCGAATGTATATGTGTCCCACATCCCCCTTCCATTTAGGAATAACAGGTGAATAGGTTGGTTGATACAATCAGGGTCAATCATATAGAACTCAAGTATCTCACTTGTTCTTGCCGAGAAGTTCATATTTGTTCCTGATGTAAGGTAGAAACAAACTTTCTGTGCGTCCTGTGGAATTACATTTGTTCCTGATTGTGTTATGTTCCACGGCATATAGAATACCGCTTGTTTCCAAATGTCGTAGTTGTTTGTAAGCGTTGAATTATTTGCTGTGAAGGCAGAGTATGTGTAGTTATCACTTTGTGTGTCTGCCCCACGAATTACAACTCTTGTAGTTTGGTTATTGAAGTAATCATTCTGTCCGTCAAGAAATGAAACTATGATAGGACAATCGGGGTGATGTTGTCTTCTTCTAACCCTTTGTGATACGAACCCACCTTGTGAAATAGTTTTGTATTCTCTACCTGCTGCGTTTAGAAACTCACGAGGGCCGCAAGTTGTATCGTCTCCCCTTTGATAGATATGTCTAAACAAATCGTAGTAGTACCACGACTGATTATCCACTTGGAAAAAGTTGGGAGATTGTGTATAACCTGAACCTAATGTTGCCCCTGATAAATAAGGTGATGGAATAAGTTTGTTATCCACACCAGGAAATATATTGACCGCTGCTGGTTGTGTTGAAGCAGTCAAGTTCATATCCAATACTATTGAATTAGTTGATGTGTTCTCATATTCACATCCAACTTTTATTTGGTATTGTTCTGCGTGCCATAGGACAGGTAATGTCTGTGATAAGTTGTTTCCGTTAAAAGTGTTGAAGGCATTTAATGTTCTTGTGTTTGTCGCATCACTCATAGTAAGCACGGAGTTTTCTTGTGCTACATAGTTTAGATACGGGTATGTTGTCCCCGAAAAACGAGGGTTGGCTTTCAAGAATGTCCTTACGATTTCTTCCAACTCCACGATTGCTTTACCATAGGAATTAGGACGAACCTTTAATCTTGCGTCTGGTTGTGGATTACCTGAAAAGTTTATAGTTGAAGGTCTAAAATATATGTCTATTACAAACTTAAAGTTTTGTAATGTATATCCTGTTGATGATAGGGTATAGATGTGCTCACCATTACTGGGTGTAATTGTTAGTGGTGATTGGTCTATGTTTATTACTATGCTCATATTAGTTAGGTTGTTGAATTATTCGTCTCAAAAAATCTCTTAAATCAATTCCAAGTTGGGCTGCTGGGCCGTTAGGGTCTTTGAAGGCTTCTACAAAAACATCAAAACTATCGTCATAGAAATTGGTAGGTTGAATGCCGAACTTCTGTATTGACTTAGATATTGCGAATGCTACACCCTTTATGTTGAACTTCTTGAACCTTCCTTTTGGGTCTCTATTCATTCCTTTTACTCTAATCCAATTCATCAAAGGTTTTAGAGGAACATAAGTACCTGGCTGTCTTCCATCATTTACATACTTCCAATAGTTAAGCATATTGACCCTCATTCTATTTTGTGCGGGGTCAAATGATACTTGTATTGACTTGTAAAGATTACCTGTTCTTCTCGTCATATTCCTAACACCTGTTGGTTGTTTTTGACCGAAGTATCCTGGTGCGTATGGGTAAGGTCTTGCGAGATTGTCCTTTAATGCTTGTTGGAACATAACAGCAAGTTCTTCCATAGCCTCTTGGAAGTTGGGCATCGGTACTTGTTGAAATGAATAAAACTTATAATTACTCGCTGTTTCCATCGCTGTTATTATCACAAGGTGGGAATGCCGCATAAGGTGCGATACATCTGTTTATTGCGTCAGGAACTCTCAACTTGATTGACCCCGTCCATCCATTTACATAGTCATCATACGCTTCACCAAATGGGGTCATATCTATTGGGTAATCAAGGTCAAGATTACAATAGCATTCCATCCCTGTTGCGTATTTCAGTTGAGCGATTACATCTTTGAGAATGTCTAATGTATCACTATATGTGTCTAACTCATTATCAAAGTTCTTCGCATTCTGTATATCCATAATCAAGATGCTAAAGTCATAAGTAGTTTCTCTACCATCTGTCTTTGCTCCATTAGGGATAACCCACATAGCAGGATAAAATGGTGCCTGATTACCTGTGTTTTCTTGCTTCAATCTCATCTCTGTTTGATAGATAAGTTGTTCCACATCACCAAATCCCCACGACTGTATTTGTTCGTGGTAGTCCGCTAATTGACGGAGCAAGTCCATTATCTTTTTAAAATTATAGTATCCAACTGCGTTTGCCATATTATCTGTTTTTCATTTGTTGTTGAACTTTTTGGGCTTCTCTTCTTCTTATATCGTTTATGTCTTTCATATATGATAAATAGTTTAAAACGAATACTAACGGATATGTAGTAATTTTTTCAATCTTGGTAATGTCTTCGTTCGCAAGCGAAACCAAAGTACCGAACCAGCCCCAAAACTTATCAAAGGAATAAGTTTCACGAACACCCAAATCATCTTTGTCGTCAATTTCAACCTGCGTAGAAAAGAGACCTGAAAATTGCCTTGTAAGGTTCTGTCTAAACGAAAAAAAAAATTGCTCGCACCCTTTACGTACCTCACAGGGAGCCTCTTAAACAACTCTGCTTTACCTTGTAGTTCCTTTGAGTTGTATGGTTTATAATTTCCTTTTTCATCTACTTCACGATATAACATAGCCATCAGTAAAGACATCTCCTTTTTCTTTTCGTGTGGTTCTTTTGATAGGTATGTGTCTATGTCTATAAACTCACCAAATGTTAGATTTGCTAAATCAAGAAATCTGTATTTTTTTCCATCAAAATCTATCTCGTTGTAGAACTTGTCGCTTTCTTGAAGTAAAAATCGTGAGATTTCTTGTGATATTTTTATGACTTCTTCATAATCACTATTCTCAATTTCTTCAGGTGTTAGTCCTGTGGCAAATGCTAACAACTCTGTTGAGAACTCACGCTCATCAGTCCATTCTTGTAATAACACAAGTTTAGACCACATCTCTACTGTTGGCTCTTCAAGTTTGTAATCTTTTCCTTTGTAATTAAACTTCATCATATAGAAATATCTTTTTTGTAATTTTTATCCACAACTTTATCTAACAACATAAGTCCCATAGGTTGCTTTTTTCTTGAAGGAATGGTAAGACAGAGCAAGGGATATTACACAGTCATCGTGAAACGCAATAGGAGCCCCATATTTAATCTTTCTTGTCTTTGGTGAGTATTCGTATGTAAAAACAGAAAGTTCCTTGTATAAGTCCGTATTGAGTTCTGGTGATGGTAGTTTCAATCTGTTCTCATTCATACCCATAATCAAATCTTCAATCATATTCTGCTTACTTTCATTATTGGTGATAAATGGTTGGATACTTGGATACTGCTTTTTTATTTGTTCGTATAGGACATCACCTATACTATTGACCTCTGCGAAACACACAGGTCTCCACTTTTTGAGTTTAGCAACAACTTCACTAATGATAATGTCCCAACTCTTTTGTCTTTCCCTATAGAAATCTACAACATCACCATCCCCATTCACAATAGTAAGGACTGTGTAGTCATTCTGTCTTCCAAAGTCCAAACCAGCATAATACTTTTTACTTGGGTCATAGTTTGGATAGTTCAATAAGACACAAACATTCTTCAGGTTTGAGAATACTTCCCCACCATCATCTATGAACTCTGCCAGTATCTCTTGTTTATAGATTGTTTCAGGTAGTGATAGTTTTGCTTCTATTAGTTCATCTTCGGTAATGTAAGGTGTATCAAATGATGTGGCGTGGAATGTTCTGTATTGGGGGTAATCATCACTATAACCCCTCATCGCAAGATTGTAAAACCAGTTCCTTCCCTTTGGTGTTGAGATAAATAAAACCTTCTTACCATTTACAAGGACTGTCGGTCTCAATACACTATTCCATACTTCATCTTTGATGTATGCTGCTTCATCCACAACAAGATAGTTCAAGGTATAACCTCTCAAGGTATCTTCTCTTTCCCCACTTCTAAAATACATTACAGACCCGTTGATAAATGTGATGGTAAGTTCGCTCTTGTTGATTGACTTGGTAAGTCCTGTTCCTGCGATTGTGTTGGTAAGTTCTGTGAATACTTTTTTTGCTTGTGAATAAACTGGTGATACCCACATACCTACTGACCCGTTGTCTTCCAATATCCACTTGAGTAGTAGGTTCATAGCAGTAAATGATTTCCCCGCCTGTCTTCCAAAACAACCGATGATATACTTGATGTCCTGTGTTAAACAAGCATCAATAATCTCTTTCTGTTTAATGGTGGGGGTGAAACCCTGAACTGTTATTTGTTTATTCATTTGATTTTTACTTCACCTTTCTTTCTCAAAATTGTTAAGCCGTGATTTACAGGTATGGTAGCATATTCCCACTTATCCATATCAAGTTCAAGAAGTGCTTTGTATGGACCTCCACCTGCCCATTCATCACCCATATTAAAAGTCAAAGTATAATTTGGAACAGAGTTAGGCATAGTGTCGTGTAAAAGGATGAGTGTTTCAGGTGTGGAGATTTTGTCTATAATTTCAAGTTCCGTTCTAACCTGTAATGCTGAATGCCAGTCATCAACATAGATTAAATCATAGTTGGGTTCAGTAATTGACTGTAGGTAAGTTATTGCGTCTGTCTGTATAAAAGTCCAATAAGGTCGTAGGTCATCAGGACAATAAAAGATTGGGGTATTGATGTCTATTGATGTTGTATGTCCCCCCAACTCTTTTGACGCTACAAGAAAAGGAAATGTTGAACCACCTTCTCTAACACCTAATTCCAAAATGTTCTTTGCTCTTATTTGTAGAGCGATTGAAAAGAATGTTAGTACGTGCTCAAAGTTATTGGTACCAGCGTCAAAGTTTTTTATTAGGGTTCTGTTTAGTAATTCTTGTAGGTAATTCATTATTCAGTTGGTTCCCCAAAGTTTAACTTTATTGATGTCCCTGTGATATGGACTTTATCAGGTTCATTCAACCCTTGTAGTTTAGCAAGGTCATTCAACGCTTGTCTTCCGTTGGTAAGGTCGCCTTGAATAAGTGCTTGTTCGTATATGTCCCAATACTTCTGTGTGTGCTTCAGGATTAGTTTGTCTTTCTCAAGTTCAAACTTTTTCTTCAGCAATACCCACACTCTACCCCAATATTCGTTCGCCTGTGATTTGGATAGGTTAGCGTTGTCTTTAGCCCATTTTACAAACTCACTATACGATAAGTGGTTTTCCAAGATTTCCCTTGCTGCGTTGTTGATGAATGTTCTTTTTTCCACATCGGTCATTTTCTTTGCGAATGAACCTTTTGGTCTCCCCGCTGGTCTTGGTGCTAATGGTTCAAGTGGTAAGTCATCATCAGGAATTATTATGTCCGTCATCTGTTGTTATTTTAATTTCTTTATTTAATTGTTCTTCTTCATAACGAGCCTTTGCCTCATCATAGATTTTTCGTTTAAGCATTTCAAACTCCCAATTTTTGTTTTTCATCTTCTCGTTTCTTGCTTGAACTCTTTTGTTGTGTGCTTTTTTTCCACCTCGTAATTTACTCTTTGCCATAATTATTCTTTTCTAATTTCCATTTATATCCACCTGCTTCGTTTCTATGTCCTCTATAACACATAAGGATATTATGGAAGGTTGGATAGTTTATTGCTTTACAGGCTTCAGTTGGACTATTGAATGATTGAATAAAATTATCATTCATATCATATTGTTTGATTACATACTCTGGTTCAAGTTTCCAAATGAACCCACCACGACTATCAAACTTTGTTCTATTGTAGGTTCTCATTATGTCCCCATCTTGAACTCCTGTTGCTTTTGATGCTTCCATTCTATTTTTGTAGTCCGCTATGTAGTTTCCATCAAGGTCATATTGAACTACTCTGTATGTTTCCAATTCTTCACCTGATATTCTTTTGTTTCCAAACTCACAATACTTGGGGTTGAGTTCATAACCTATAAATGTTCTATCCAATTCTTTACACGCTAATCCTGTTGTCCCTATTCCTGCGAATACATCTAACACTATGTCCCCTTCATCTGTTAGTAAGTTGATAAAGTATGTGGGTAATTCTTTGTGGAATGGTGCTGGATGTTTAATGTGATTGTCCCTTGCTGCTCCTGCTGTTGAAAACCTGAATACATTATCTGGTCTAACTTTATCAGGCATATTTCTATAAACCATCTTATTATCCTGACTTCCATTTTCATCAACTCTAATATTCGTATATCTTATTTTTCTTACTTTAACTTTGGTATATGTTCTTGCTCCATCATCTATTCTTCCTTGAGGTTGTGTTATATTTCCTCTACTAAATCTATACTTTGTTTCTTCTTTTGTATCTTCTAACACTCTATCCATATAAAACTTTAACTCCTTTTGGTTCTTCACAAAATGAAATATAAACTCTGTAGTGTTTCTAAATCTCTTTGTTCCCCCATTTGGTATTCCATTTCTTTTATGCCAGATATAAGTGTCGTATAGTTTGAGTTTTGTTTCTTTATTGTTCCTTGATATTAAATCGTAAATAAAGGTATTTCTAACCCCATTAGAACAATTATCATTTATGTTTAGTATGAAACTACCACTCGGTTTTAGAACCCTGTAAATGTCCTTAAAAAGGGGTATAATCCAATCCACATATTCGTCAGGTTTTTTGATTGAAATATTCTTACCATAATTCACAATATCAGCATAAGGTGGGGAGGTAATGATTAAATCAACAGAGTTGTCTGCTTGTTCTTTAATAAGTTCAAAACAATCACCTTCTAATATCATCTATGTCTCTTTGCGTTTTGTTT
>Ga0315902_10001887_pt1 | contig 33361 bp, 31 predicted proteins | sample LakEriMetagenome_9_FD_203523 | JGI IMG/M metagenome (GOLD analysis project Ga0315902, IMG submission 203523) | Freshwater fungal communities from buoy surface, Lake Erie, Ohio, United States - Buoy 12 MA117 | ecosystem: Environmental > Aquatic > Freshwater > Lake > Lake biofilm | place: USA... | reverse complement strand
GCGGCGCAGCTGGGCCTCGAACGAGGCCTCGGTAAGGCCCTGACCCTTGAGCAACGCCTGATAACGGGCCATGTCGAAGCCGCCGTCGGGCTTGCGCAGGCCGGGAATCTCGAGAATGGTGGCTCTCAACTGCGCATCGCTGACCGACAGGTGACGGCGATCGGCCTGCTGCGCGAGCAGCCGTTCGACGATCAGCCCGTCGAGGATCTCGCGGCGCGCCTCGGCGGTGTCGAGCAGGCTCGCATCGATCTGATCGCCCAGTACCTCACGCAGCTGCTCGAGACGGCGCCGCATGGCCTGATCGAAGGCCTGCCGCGTGATCCGATCGCCCTCGACCTTGGCGACGCTATCGTCGTCGGAGAGAAACTGATCGTATCCCGAGACGCCGAAAAACACGAAGGCGGGAAAAATCAGCAGCAGCAGGATGATCAGCAGAACCCGCTGGTATTTCCGGATGGCGTCGAACATGATGCCCACATGAAAGCGGCGGATCAGCCCCGCCCGGCGGCGAATCTTAACCCAGGGGGCCGCGCCGACAGGAACGGCCTGCCCTGCAACACGGGTGCGCTGCCAACGCCAGCCGACCGCACCGCCAAAGACGAAGGGCCCGCGCGAGGCGGGCCCTTCGGTGCTGCTGGCGGAGTGGACGGGACTCGAACCCGCGACCCCCGGCGTGACAGGCCGGTATTCTAACCGACTGAACTACCACTCCTTGACCGTCGGTTGGCTGGACTGAACCAGCCTTTGAACGCAGACTGCGCTGATCTGGTGGGTGCTGAGAGGCTCGAACTCCCGACCTACGCCTTGTAAGGGCGCCGCTCTACCAACTGAGCTAAGCACCCTCTGACCATCCAGCCGCAACTGCGTCATCAAGACCAAGAGTATACACCAATTCGACCGGGCTGTGCAGCCGGGCTCAATTGATCGCGTCTTTCAGAACCTTGCTCGGGCGAAACTTCGGGATCTTCGCCGACTTGATCTTGATCGTGGCGCCGGTCTGGGGATTACGCCCACTGCGCGCAGCCCGCTTGCCGACGACGAAGGTTCCGAAGCCCACCAGCGTGACGCTCCCGCCCTTTTTCAGCGTGGCACGAATCGCGCCCACCGCCGCCTCGAGCGCTCGACCCGCCGCCGCTTTGGAGATGTCGGCCTGCTTGGCGATGTGCTCGATCAGATCGGTCTTGTTCAAGGAAGCCCCCTCGGGAAATGACGTGCCCAACGCGACTGGCGTAGTGCCGGCCGGCCGAAGCTTGGTTGTTCTGGGACGAACCCGCGACGCAAAAGGCGGAAGTGTAATCGATTTAATCGCCGGCCAACCGGGGTGTCAAGGCTCGCGGCTGGCGCTCTGCGCGCAGACCCCGGACCGTGACCTCGACCCGGGAGTCTGCAGGCGCTGAAGAAACAACGGGCGGCGCAGGCGCGATCCGCCGCCCGTTCGGCTCAATGCGCGACGATGTCGCCCGCCGAACCCGGCTGAGCGGTCTTGGCAGGCGCCGACGCAGCCTCGGGCGTCTCCTCCTCGGGCAGCGCTTCCGGCAGTCGCTCGAGTGCGATCTCCAGCACCCGATCGATCCACTTGACCGGGACGATCTCCAGACGGTTCTTGACGTTGTCCGGGATGTCGGCCAGATCCTTGACGTTCTCCTCGGGGATGATCACCGTGCGAATCGCGCCCCGGTGCGCAGCGAGGAGCTTCTCCTTCAACCCCCCGATCGGCAGGACTTCACCGCGCAGGGTGATCTCGCCGGTCATCGCGACATCCGCGCGTACCGGAATGCCGGTGAGCACCGACACCAGTGCCGTGGTCATCGCAATGCCTGCACTCGGGCCGTCCTTGGGCGTGGCGCCCTCCGGCACGTGGATGTGGATGTCGCGCTTCTCGTGGAAGTCGCCCGCGATGCCCAGACGCCTCGCGCGCCGACGCACGACCGTCATGGCGGCCTTGATCGACTCCTGCATGACATCGCCGAGCTTGCCGGTGCAGGTGGTGGTGCCCTTGCCGGGGACCGATACCGCCTCGATGGTCAGAAGTTCGCCGCCTACCTCGGTCCAGGCGAGCCCGGTCACCTGACCGACCTGGTTGTCCTTCTCGGCCACGCCGAAGCTGTAGCGCCGCACGCCCAGGAACTTGTCGAGATTGCGCGCGGTGACGGCGATCTTTTTCTCGGTCTTCTTCAGGAGCAGCGTCTTGACGACCTTGCGACAGATCTTGCTCACCTCGCGCTCGAGCGAACGGACGCCGGCCTCGCGGGTGTAGTAGCGGATGATGTCGCGCATTGCCGCTTCGGCGACGCTGAGCTCCTCGGGCTTGAGTCCGTTGGTGCGCATCTGCTTGGGCAGCAGATAGCGTTGCGCAATGCTCACCTTCTCGTCTTCGGTGTAGCCCGACAGCCGGATCACCTCCATGCGATCGAGCAGCGGCGGCGGGATGTTCAGCGTGTTGGCCGTGGCCACGAACATCACGTCGGAGAGGTCGTACTCCACTTCGACATAGTGGTCGGTGAAGGTGCCGTTCTGCTCGGGATCGAGCACCTCGAGCAGCGCGCTCGAGGGATCGCCGCGGAAGTCCATGCCGAGCTTGTCGACCTCGTCGAGCAGAAACAGCGGGTTGCGCACGCCAACCTTGGTGAGGCTTTGCAGGATCTTGCCGGGCATCGAACCGATGTAGGTACGACGGTGACCGCGGATCTCGGCCTCATCACGCACGCCGCCCAGCGCCATGCGGACGAACTTGCGATTGGTTGCGCGCGCAATCGACTGACCTAGCGAGGTCTTGCCGACGCCCGGGGGTCCGACGAGGCACAGGATCGGCGCCTTGAGTTTCTCGACGCGCTGCTGCACCGCAAGGTACTCGAGGATGCGTTCCTTGACCTTCTCGAGCCCGTAGTGATCCTCGTCGAGAACCTTCTCGGCATTGGCGAGGTCGTTGTTGATCTTGCTCTTCTTGCGCCAGGGCAGATTGACGAGGGTATCGATGTAGTTGCGGACGACCGTCGCCTCGGCGGACATCGGCGACATCAGCTTGAGCTTCTTCAGCTCGCCCTCAGCCTTCTTGCGAGCCTCCTTGGACATGTGTGCGCCCTTGATGCGCTTCTCGAGTTCCTCGAGATCCGCACCATCCTCGCCCTCGCCGAGCTCCTTCTGAATCGCCTTGACCTGCTCGTTCAGGTAGTACTCGCGCTGGCTCTTCTCCATCTGCCTCTTGACGCGGCCACGAATGCGCTTTTCGACCTGCAGGATGTCGAGCTCGGTCTCGATCTGTGCAAGCAGCTTCTCGAGACGCTCCGGCACCGGCACGGTTTCGAGGATGCCCTGCTTCTGCTCGATCTTGATCGGAAGATGCGCCGCGACGGTGTCGGCAAGACGCCCGGCATCGTCGATGCCATTGAGCGAGGCGAGGATCTCCGGCGGGATCTTCTTGTTGAGCTTCACGTACTGGTCGAACTGCGCCAGGATCGCGCGCCGCAGCGCTTCATTCTCGGAAGCCGAGCCATCGTTCGCCTCGATCGGCTGAAGCTCGCAGCTGAAGTGCGCCTCGCCGTCGGTGATCGACAGGATGCGCGCGCGGCCCACGCCTTCGACCAGCACCTTGACGGTGCCATCGGGCAGCTTGAGCATCTGCAGGATGTTGGAGACGCAGCCGATCTCGTAGATGTCGCCCGCCGAGGGCTCATCCTTGGAGGCATTCTTCTGGGCCACGAGCATGATGCTCTTGCCCATGCCCATCGCCGCCTCGAGCGCCTTGATCGACTTGGGCCGCCCCACGAACAGCGGGATCACCATGTGGGGAAAGACGACCACGTCGCGCAGCGGCAGCAGGGGAAGGCTCTGTGGCACAGAGCTCACGGTTTCTGGCATCGGGATCTCCGGTTGCATACAGCCTTCGACGTGGGGTCGACGGCTGTCAATTCAAGAAGGATACGCGCCTGCTCGACAGCCAAGCGGCTGAACAGACGCGCCAAGGCGGGTCTTTGCAGCGGTCTGACGAGGGAGCGGGGACGGTGGCCGCCCGGAGAACGCGGAAGCGGACGCGTGGCCGCCCGCAGAGCCGCGCGGCGGGCTCAATGGCCGCCGGCCACCTTGGGTGCGTCGGCGTAGATGATCAGCGGCTGGCCATCAGCCTCGATCGCGCTCTCGTCGACCACCACCTTCTGGACGTTGGGACGTCCAGGCAGGTCGTACATGAGGTCGAGGAGCACCTGCTCGAGGATCGAGCGCAGGCCCCGCGCGCCGGTCTTGCGCTTGAGGGCACGACGCGCGATCGCCTGCAGCGCCGCGGGGCGCACCTCGAGTTCGACGCCTTCCATCGAGAACAGCTTCTGGTACTGCTTGACCAGCGCGTTCTTGGGCTCGATGAGAATCTCGACCAGCGCCGCCTCGTCGAGTTCGTCGAGGGTGGCGACCACTGGCAGACGCCCCACGAGTTCGGGAATCAAGCCGAACTTGATCAGGTCTTCGGGCTCGACATCGCGGAGCACCTCGCCGACCGGACGCTCGGAGGCCGAAAGCACTTCGGCACCGAAGCCGATGCCCGAGCGCTCCGAGCGGTTGCGGATCACCTTGTCGAGCCCGTCGAAGGCCCCACCACAGATGAACAGGATGTTCGTGGTGTCGATCTGGACGAAATCCTGGTTGGGATGCTTGCGGCCACCCTGGGGTGGCACCGACGCGACGGTGCCCTCGATGAGCTTGAGCAGCGCCTGCTGCACCCCCTCGCCCGACACATCGCGGGTGATCGAGGGGTTGTCGGACTTGCGAGAGATCTTGTCGATTTCGTCGATGTAGACGATGCCGCTCTGGGCCTTCTCGACCTCGTAGCTGCAGTTCTGGAGCAGCTTCTGGATGATGTTCTCGACGTCTTCGCCGACGTAGCCCGCCTCGGTGAGGGTGGTGGCATCGGCGATGACGAAGGGCACGTTGAGCAGTCGCGCGAGGGTCTGCGCGAGCAGGGTCTTTCCGGAGCCGGTAGGACCGACGAGGAGGATGTTGCTCTTGGCGAGCTCGACCTCGTCCTTCTTGGCCTTGTGACGGAGGCGCTTGTAGTGGTTGTAGACCGCGACCGAGAGGATCCGCTTGGCCTTGGACTGGCCGATCACGTACTGATCGAGGATCGCGCAGATCTCGGCGGGCGTCGGCAACCCGGCGCGCTGCCCTCCGGCCGCCTGCTCGCCCTGAGCCTCATCGCGGATGATGTCGTTGCAAAGCTCGATGCACTCGTCGCAGATGAACACCGAGGGTCCCGCGATGAGCTTGCGGACCTCATGCTGGCTCTTGCCGCAGAAGGAGCAGTAAAGCAGCTTTTCGCTCGAGCCCTTCTTGTCGGACATCATGGAATCTCTGGAACCTCGGTGGCGGCAGGACAGGGCTATCAGGCGCCGCCGCGACGCGACATGACCTTGTCGATGAGTCCGTAGCTTACCGCATCTTCCGGTGACATGAAGTTGTCACGGTCGGTGTCTCGCGCGATGCGCTCGAGCGGTTGCCCGGTGTTCTCGGCGAGGATCTTGTTGAGGCGCTCGCGCAGGTAAAGGATCTCGCGTGCCTGGATCTCGATGTCGGAGGCCTGCCCGTGGGCGCCGCCCGACGGCTGGTGAATCATGATCCGTGCGTTGGGCAGCGCGAAACGCTTGCCACGGGCGCCCGCCGCCAGCAGGAAGGCGCCCATGCTGGCAGCGATCCCCATGCACAGCGTGCTCACGTCGGGCTTGATGAACTGCATGGTGTCGTACATCGCGAGCCCCGCCGACACCGAACCGCCCGGGGAGTTGATGTAGAACGAGATGTCCTTGTCGGGGTTCTCGGACTCGAGGAAGAGCATTTGCGCGACCACGAGGTTCGCGGCCTGATCCATCACCGGCCCGACCAGGAACACCACCCGCTCCTTGAGCAGACGGGAGTAGATATCGTAGGCCCGCTCGCCGCGGCCGCTCTGCTCGATGACCATCGGCACCATGCCCAGACCCTGGGGGTCGTGGCGCTGCGAGAGGTGTTGGTTGACGAGGTCTTCGACCAGGCTGTTGAAGGTCATGGGCTGTGTCTCCGGAAGGGATGCCCCGCATCGGGGGGCACCACGATCAACGCATTCTAGCGGCAGCGCAGCAGCCAGCCGCGCAGGCTCCCCGCGGCTGCGGGGAGCGGCGACGCACCTGTGGCCTCAGCCCGCCATCAGTTCGTCGAAGGCCAGCGCCCGCTCGGTGGTGCGTGCATTGGCGAGGACCCAGTCGACGACATTCTGCTCGACGACGATAGCCTCGACCTCGGCAAGCCGGTTGCGATCGCTGAAGTAGTAGCGGATCAGTTCACCGGGGTTCTCGTAGGACTGGGCGAACTCCTCGACCTGCCGCCTCAGCTGATCGGGCTTGGCCTGCAGCGAACGCGACCGTACCAGCTCGGCCACGAGCAGCCCCAGACGCACGCGCTCGACCGCCTGCTCGCGGAAGGTCTCGGGCGGGATCGGCGGCATCTTGTCGATGTCGATGCCCCGCTGCTTCAGGTCGGCCCGGGCGCGTTCGCCCAGCGACGCGTTCTCGGCGTCGACCAGCGCCGCGGGAACCTCGAAGCTCGCGACCGCCGGCAGACTCTTCATGACGGCCGACTTGGTGCGCGCGCGAAGACGCTGGGCGACCTCGCGCTCGAGATTGGCCCGGACATCGGCACGCAGCCGCTCGAGCGAACCATCGGCCACGCCCATCGATTGCGCGAAAGCTTCGTCGAGCGCGGGAAGCTGCTGCTCCTCCACGGCAACCATCCGTGTCTCGAACTGGGCTGTCTTGCCCGCGAGTTCGGCCGCGCCGTAGTCGGCCGGGAAGGCAACCGGAAACACCGGTGTGTCGCCGGCACGCGCACCGCGCAAGCCGGTTTCGAAGTCGGGGAGCATCCGGCCCTGGCCAAGCACCAGCTGAAAGCCCTCGGCGCTGCCGCCCTCGAAGGGCGTGCCGTCGAGGGTGCCCTTGAAATCGATGGTGAGGCGATCGCCATCCCCGGCGGCGCGATCGATCGCGACCCAGGGCGCACGCTGGCGGCGCAGGATGTCGAGGGTCTTGTCGACCTCGGCCTCGCCCACCTCGCAACCGAAGCGCTCGACCTCGAGCACCGCGAAGTCACCCAGCACGATCTCGGGATAGACATCGAAGGCTGCGGAAAACCCGATCTGCCCCTCGCCGGCATCGTCGAGCCGCTCGATCTGGGGCTGACCGGCGACCCGCAATCCATGCTCGGTGACGGCATCACCGAAGGCCTTCGAGACCGCATCGCCAAGCACTTCGGAGCGCACCTGCGCGCCGTAGGAGCGTTCGATCATCGACATCGGGACCTTGCCCGGCCGGAACCCCGGCATGCGCGTGGTGCGCGCGAGCTCGCGCAGACGCACCGCGGCGTCGCGCTCGATGTCGGCCAGCGGAAGGGAGAAGGACAGCTTGCGTCCGAGCGTACCCACGGTTTCGAGTTGTGTCGCCATGCCTTTTCCAGATCGGTTGTCAGGGTGCCGCCGGGCGGCTGGTGCGGCCGAAAGGACTCGAACCTTCACGCTCAAAGAGCGCCAGGACCTAAACCTGGTGCGTCTACCTATTCCGCCACGGCCGCAAAACCCCCTATTGTATCGGAAGCGCGGAGGGCCTCCCGTCGACAGGGATTGTCGGGCTTCCGACTCGCCGCTGCCCCGCATGCTGCCTACAATGGCGGGATGTCCGTGGTCGAAGCCCCACCCCTTCCCCTGCGCCCCTGGCATGGCGTCGATCACTACGAGAATTTCCCGGTGGCGTCATGGCTGGTTCCGGCCGCCGAGCGCACCAGGGTCCAGGCACTTTACCGGTTCGCGCGCTATGCCGATGACGTCGCCGACGAGGGTGAGCATGCCCCGGAGCTGCGCCTCGCGGAGCTCGACCGCCTGGAGCGTTCACTGTCCGATCCCGCCTGCGAGCACCAGGCCGCGGACGCCCTGCGCCCGCTGCTGATCGGGCATCCCGCGTGGCTCGCCGACTGCCACGATCTGCTGAAGGCCTTTCGCCAGGACGCGCGCTTCCAGCCGCATCCCGACTTCGCCTCGCTGCGGCGCTACTGCGACCACTCCGCCGCCCCGATCGGACGCCTGATGCTCGCTTTCTTCGGGTGCCGCACAACCGACCGCGTCGCCTTGTCCGATGCGATCTGCAGCGCGCTGCAGCTCATCAACTTCCAGCAGGATCTCGCCCGCGATCTCGCCCGCGGGCGTCTTTATCTCCCGCTCGACGAACTGGCGGCCGCCGGCGTCGGCCAGGCCGATCTTGCCGAGGCGCTGCAGGTCGGACGCGCGGGGCCGCGGGTGCGCCGTCTCCTCGCCGCCCAGACCCTGCGTGCGGCCGCCCTCCTCGAGCAGGGCGCGCCGCTGGTACGGCAGGTACCCTGGCGGCTCGGTCTCGAGTTGCGCGCGGTGCTCGCCGGCGGACGACGCATCGTCGAGAAACTGGCGGCGGGCGGCTTCGATCCCTTCGTGGCGCGACCGGCGCTGCGAGCGCGCGATGCCTTCGCCCTGCTTCGCCTGGCGCTGCGCGCCCCTGGCGCGATTCCCAGCGACGACCGCCGATGAGCCCTGACGAGTACTGCCAGGACAAGGCCGCCCGCAGCGGCTCGAGCTTCTATTACAGCTTCCTGTTCCTGCCGCCGCCGCAGCGACGGGCGATCACGGCGCTGTATGCCTTCTGCCGCGAAGTTGACGATACCGTCGACGAGGCCACCGACGCCGGGCTCGCGCGCACGAAACTCGACTGGTGGCGCACGGAGGTGCAACGGCTCTATCGCGGCGAACCGCAGCATCCGGTCACCCGCGCGCTGGAGCCGGCGGTTGCCGCCTTCGGCATCGACGAGCGCCGGCTCCTGGAAATCATCGCCGGCATGCAGATGGATCTCGACCAGAGCCGCTACCTTGACTTCGCCCAGCTGCGCCTGTACTGCCATCGGGTCGCGGGGGTGGTCGGCGAGCTGTCGGCAGCCATCTTCTCGCCGGGCCGCCCCGGGCTCGAGGCGTATGCCGGCACCCTGGGCATCGCGCTGCAGCTCACCAACATCATTCGCGATGTCGGCGAGGATGCTCGCCGTGGTCGTGTGTACCTGCCGATCGAGGATCTGCAGCGCTTCGGCGTTCCCGCGCATCAGGTACTCGCAGCGCAGCGCTCGGAAGCCTTCGTCGCGCTGATGCGATTCCAGGCCGAGCGGGCGCGTGCGTTCTACCGGGAAGCCTTCGCGGCCCTGCCCGGACAGGCGCGGCGCGAGCAGCGAACCGGGCTGATCATGGCAGCCATCTACGCCGCGCTGCTCGAGGAGATCGAAGCCGATGGTTTTCAGGTGCTCGCCCAGCGCACCTCGCTGACACCGCTGCGCAAGCTCTGGATCGCATGGCGCACCTGGCAGACCGCCCGTCCGCCAACCATCCCCGCGGCCGGCTGACCCTTCCCTGACGAAGATCCGGCCCGTGACAAGCCCGCCTCCACTTGCACAGGCTGTCGCTCCGGCATCGTCACCGGTGATCGTCGTGGGCGGGGGCTGGTCCGGGCTGGCCGCCGCAGTGCGACTGGTGCGCGACGGCCGACCGGTGACGCTGCTCGATGCGGCGCCGCAACCCGGGGGCCGCGCCCGCAGCGTCGCACTCGACCTGGCCGCGCGCCGCCTGCGCCTCGACAACGGCCAGCATCTGATGGTGGGCGCCTACGAGGGGTGCCTGGCCCTCGGTCAGGCCGTGGGGGCATCGCCCGCCGCGCTGAACCGCCTGCCGATGCGCCTGCATGCCGCCGACGGGTTGCAACTGGAGGCCCGGCGCCTGCCCGCCCCGCTGCATCTGCTCGCTGCGATCGGGACCGCACGCGGGCTCGACATGAGCGAGCGCCTCGGCATGGTCAGGCTGCTTGCGGGAGCCCGGCTGCGCCGCTGGCGCGTCCCTCCGGGCGCGAGCACCGTTCTCGAGTGGCTGCGCGCCGGTCGCCAGCCAGCGGCGCTGCAGCAGCGCGTCTGGGAGCCGCTGTGCATCGCAATGCTCAACACGGTGCCGGCTGAGGCCTGCGCCCGGACCTTCCTGCACGTGCTTCGCGACACGCTCGGCGCTTCCCGCGGCGCGGCCGATTTCCTGTTGCCGAGCCAGACCCTCGACGAGGTTCTGCCGATGCCCGCGCTCGCCACCCTGCAGGCCGGCAAGGCCGAGCTCGGCCTGCGCACGACGGTGAACGCCCTGGCGATCGATGACAACGGTCACTGGCGGGTTCAAACCAGCCGCGGCGAACGCCGGGCTCGCGACGTCATCCTGGCCGTGCCGCCCTACGCCCAGGCGCGGCTGCTCGAGACGCTCGAACCGGCGCCGCAGGCCCTCGCGTTCAGCGCCCGGCTGCAGTCGTTCGCGCATGACGCGATCGCCACCGCCTACCTCGCCTGGCCCGCGGCGCTGGCGGCGGAGCTGCCGGCGATCCTGATGCTCGTCGAAGAGCCGACGCTCGGCGGCTGGGGGCAATGGCTCTTCGGACGCGGCATCCACCAGGACCTGGCGGTGGCCGCCGTGGTGGTGAGCGCCCGCGGCCGGCTCGCCGCCGACACCGCCGAGCTGCTGCGCGGTATCGGCGCTCAACTCACTCGCCAGCTCGGCCTGCCCGCGCCGCTCGATGCCCGGGTGCTGACCGAGCGCCGGGCCACCTTCCGCTGCACGCCCGACCGGCCGAGGGTGAGCGCCCGCGCGATCGACGGGCAGGCACTGCCGTGGCAAGGCCTCTGGCTCGCCGGCGATCACGCCTGGGCCGACTATCCTGCGACGCTCGAGTCGGCGGTGCGCAGTGGCCTCGCCGCAGCCGACGGCGTGCTTCTCAGTCAGCGCGAGGGTCGGGTCTGATCGCCCACTGAGGGTACAGGGCGGCTACCATCGGTCCGCGCGCATCCCAGGCCCGGCATCCGTCGAGCACCCGCCCGGGCTCACCGCTGACCCGCACCGGATCGTCGCGACCGTCGTCCTCCGGCCAGCCTTGCAGCGTCTGAAAGGCCACCGTGGCCATCGGAAAGAGCAGCTCGCGCAGGTGCGTGCACCCCTGCACCCCGCCGACGCGCGCCTGAACCGCCTTTCGCCACCCCGGCCCCACACGGCAGCCCACCAGAGACTGAAAGGCGGGCGGTGCGCCCAGACAGGCACCGTAGGGATGCGCGGGCATGGCGACCTCGATGGCCTGGACCACCATCGCGGCGTCGATCGTGAGGCGCACGAGCATGTCATGAACCGGCTCGCCAGCACCGCGCACACCTCGCTCGGGCTCTCGCGTGGCGTAGGCCTTGGTGTCGACCAGACGCGCCTCGATGTCCCAGAGGCCGTCATCGCGGCGGTAGCCGTCGCAGACGATCTGGCGGGTGTGCATGGCGCGCCGGGGCGCCGGTGGCGTCAGTGACATCGGGTTCATGCCTCCCATGCGGCGCGCAGCGCCTCGTCGATACGATCGAGGCCGATGACCTCGAGCCCCTCGAGCGGCTTGCGCGGCAGATTGGCCCGCGGCACCAGTGCCCGCGAGAAACCGAGCTTGGCCGCCTCGCGCAGCCGTTCCTGACCCCGCGGCGCCGGCCGGATCTCTCCCGCGAGCCCGACCTCCCCGAAGACCGCCAGCCCGCGCGGCAGCGCCTTGCCCTTCAGCGACGAGGCCACGGCAAGCACCACGGCGAGATCGGCGGCCGGCTCGGCGATGCGCACGCCGCCCACCGCGTTGACGAACACATCCTGGTCGTAGAGCGCGATACCGGCGTGCCGATGCAGCACCGCGAGCAGCAGCGCGAGCCGGTTATGCTCGAGCCCGACCGTGAGCCGGCGGGGATTGGGCACGTGCGCGGTATCGACGAGCGCCTGGATCTCGACCAGCAAGGGGCGGCTGCCCTCCTGCGTGACCAGCACGCAGGCGCCCGGTACCGGCTGCGCATGCTGCGACAGGAAGAGGGCCGAGGGGTTCGCGACCTCGCGCAGCCCGCGATCGGTCATCGCGAACACGCCGAGCTCGTTGACCGCCCCGAAGCGGTTCTTGAAGGCGCGTACCAGCCGGTGCGCCGAGTGGGCATCGCCCTCGAAGTACAGCACCGTGTCGACCATGTGCTCGAGCACGCGGGGACCGGCGAGCGTGCCCTCCTTGGTCACATGGCCGATCATGACGATCGCGCAGCCGAGTTGCTTCGAGAGCCGGGTTAGCTGCCCGGCGCACTCGCGCACCTGCGACACCGAGCCGGGTGCCGCGGCGAGCTGCTCCGCGTAGAGCGTCTGGATCGAGTCGATGACCACCACCGCCGGGCGGGCGCGCTCGATCTCGGCCACGATGGTCTCGAGCGCGATCTCCGCCAGCAGCGGCAGCGCATCGGCGGCCAGGCCGAGACGGCGCGCCCGCAGCGCGACCTGACCGGCCGACTCCTCGCCGGACACATAGAGCACGGGATGGTTCAGGCAGAGATGGGCAAGCGCCTGCAGCAGCAGCGTCGACTTGCCGATCCCGGGATCACCACCGATCAGGACCACCGAGCCCGCGACCAGACCGCCGCCGAGTACACGGTCGAACTCCTCGCTGCCGGTGGTCAGGCGCGCGATGCTCTCGGTCGCGACCGCGCCGAGCCGCTGCACGCCCGCTGTGGGTGCGAGCCCGGCGAAGCGGTGGCGCGCGCCCGCCGGGCGTTCGGGCTCGGTGCTCTCCTGGAGGGTGTTCCACTGTCCGCAGTGCGGGCAGCGGCCGGCCCACTTCGGCGAGATGCCGGCGCACTCGGCGCATACGAAGCGGGAGCGTACCGCCTTCACGAAGCCCCCCGCGTCATGCCACGGGATCCTCGACGACCCGGGCGACCCGCGGTGCGATGGCGCACATCAGCTCGTAGGCGATCGTGCCCGCCGCCGCAGCGACTTCGTCGATCGGGACGCGGTCGCCCCAGAGTTCCACGGCATCGCCGGTCTGCGCGTGGGCGACGCCGCCGAGATCGACCGTGAGCATGTCCATCGACACACGCCCGACCACCCGAGTGCGCACGCCGGCGACGGCGATCGGCGTGCCGGTGGGCGCGTGGCGGGGATAGCCGTCGGCATATCCGCAGGCCACGATGCCCAGACGCATGGGACGCTCCGCCACGAAAGCCCCGCCATAACCCACCGCATCGCCAGCGTGCAGCGTCTGCACGCTGATCAGCCGGCTTTCGAAGACCATCGCCGGCCGCAGGCCCAGCCCGGCTGCCGGCCGATCGGCAAAGGGCGACGCGCCGTAGAGCATGATGCCAGGCCGCACCCAGCCGGTGCGCGCTGGCGGGAAGTCGATCAGCGCCGCCGAGTTGGCGAGCGACAGCGACGCGTCGCCTGCCGGCAGAGCGTCGCGAAAGCGCCACCAGGGCTCCTCGGCCCCCCCGGGTTCATCAGCCCGGGCGAAGTGCGTCATCCAGGTGATCGGCCCCACCGCAGGCGCGGTCGCGAGCCGTGCCGCGGCCATGGTGAACGCGGCCGGTTCGAAGCCCAGACGGTTCATGCCACTGTTCATCTTGAGAAAGACCGGCAGACCCGTGCCGGCGGGCGCTCGCGCCAGCCAGTCGAGCTGGCGCGGCTCGTGCACGACCAGCGACAGCCCGAGCCGCGCGGCCTGCGCGACATCGGCCTCCTCGAAGGCGCCCTCGAGCATCAGAACGGGCCGCCGCCAGCCGGCCGCTCGCAGGCGGGCGGCCTGATCGAACTCCACCAGCGCCAGCCCATCGGCATCGGCGAGGCCCGCCATCGCGGGCAACAACCCGTGGCCGTAGGCGTCGGCTTTCACAACCGCCCAGACGCGGCAGCCAGGCGCGACACTGCGGACACGCGCGAGGTTGTCGCGCAGGGCGAGGGGACGAATCCGGACGAGGCAGGGGCGCGGCATGGCTACGGTGAGGGACACTAGCACAGCCGGCCTCGCGCCGTCCGGCCCTCACCCGGGCGGTGGCGGGCTGGCGGATCCTTCGTGGTATAAGAGCGCGCCCATCGTTGCGGCGACCCCGGGGGTTCGATGAAGCGCGGCTTTTACACCATCATGGCAGCGCAGTTCTTCTCCTCCCTGGCCGATAACGCGCTGCTGATCGCCGCGATCGCGCTGCTGGTCGAGTTGCACGCGCCCGACTGGATGAAGCCGCTGCTGAAGCTGTTCTTCACCATCTCCTACGTGCTGCTGGCACCTTTCGTGGGTGCCTTCGCCGACGCAATGCCCAAGGGTCGGGTGATGTTCATCACCAACCTGATCAAGGTCGGCGGTTGCGCGCTGATGTTCTTCACGATCCATCCGCTGCTCGCCTACGCGGTGGTCGGCTTCGGTGCCGCCGCGTACTCCCCCGCCAAGTACGGCATCCTCACCGAACTCTTGCCACCCGAGAAGCTCGTCGCGGCCAATGGGTGGATCGAAGGGACGACCGTGGGGTCCATCATCCTGGGGACGGTGCTCGGCGGCGCGCTGATCAGCCCGATGGTCTCCGGCTTTCTGCTGGCGGCCGACTTCCCCGGCATCGACACCGGCGTGGACACGCCGGCCGAGGCCGCCATTCTGGTGATTGCCGCCGTCTATGCGCTGGCAGCCGCCTTCAACCTGCGCATCCCGGATACCGGTGCCCGCTACCCGAACCAGGAACGCAATCCCGTGCGCCTGGTCGGGGAATTCGCGCACTGCTGCGTCGTGCTCTGGAAGGACCGGCTCGGCCAGATCTCCCTCGCGGTCACCACACTGTTCTGGGGGGCTGGGGCCACCCTTCAGTTCATCGTCCTCGAATGGGCGCGCACCGCACTCGGCATGCCGCTGAACAAGGCGGCGGTGCTCCAGGGGGTGGTGGCGGTCGGTATCGCGGCCGGCGCGGTGGTTGCGGCGCGCTTCATCCCGCTGCGCGGCGCGCTGCGCGTGCTGCCTGTGGGCATCGCCATGGGCGTGCTGGTGCCGATGATCACGCTCGTGTCGTCGATCGGCCCTGCCTATCCGATGCTGGTGCTGATCGGCGCGCTCGCCGGCTTCTTCGTGGTGCCGATGAACGCCCTGCTTCAGCACCGTGGTCACGTGCTGATGAGTGCGGGCCACTCGATCGCCGTGCAGAACTTCAACGAGAACCTGAACGTGCTGCTGATGCTGGGGCTCTACGCCCTGCTGATCGGCGCCGGCCTGCACATCAATCTGATCATCCTGCTCTTCGGCAGTTTCGTCGCGTTGACGATGCTCTTCGTGCTGCTGCGTCACCGTGCCAATCAGCGGGAATTCGACGCCGAGGCCACCCTTCCGCAGGCCGGCCACTAGGGGGCCACGGCCGCTCCGAAGCCGAGGCGCTCGCGCGCCAGGCAGAGATCGACCCAGGCTTTGCGCTTGTCGGGCAGATTGCGCAACAGATAGGCGGGGTGGTAGGTGACCACCGCCGGGATGCTCCGATCACCCACACGGCACGCATGGACGCGCCCGCGCAGACTCGCGATCGAGGCGTCGGAGCCGAGCAGCGCCTGCGCGGCGAAGCGCCCCATGACCAGTATGCCGGCGGGCGCCAGCAGTTCGAGTTGCCGTTGCAGAAAGGGGATGCAACGGGCGACCTCCTCGGGCTCGGGGTTGCGGTTGCCTGGCGGGCGGCACTTCAGGACGTTGGTGATGAAGACATCCCGACCGCGCTCCATGCCCAGCGCCGCGAGCATCGCATCGAGAAGCCGCCCCGCCTGACCCACGAACGGCTCGCCTCGCGCGTCTTCCTCGGCGCCGGGCGCCTCGCCGACGATCAGCCAGCGCACACTCGTGGGCCCCACCCCGAAAACCGTCTGGCGCCGCGTTCGGCACAACCCGCACCGGGTGCATGCCTGAACGGCCACCCGCAGACCCTCCCAGTCGAGGGAGCTCGGGTCATGGGACCCCGGCTCCGCCACGAGCCGCGAATCGTCTGCCGGCGGGGCACAGCCAGGTTCGGCGGCCGGCCTGGTCTCACGGGGCTCGCGGGCCAGCCACACCGGCCCGAGGCCGAGCGCCGCCCACGCCCTGCGCTGCTCCGGCGTCATGGCCATCAGGCAGCACTCGCCGACGCAGGCGCGAGCACGGCACCGCCGAGTTCGCGTCGCATCACGATGGCATCTTCCCGCTCCTGATGCCAGGACGGGTAGTAGCGGCGGCGCAGCCCTACCTGCCGAAAACCGCTGCGCGCGTAGAGAGCTCGCGCGCGCGCGTTGGAAGGCCGAACCTCGAGGAAGATCGCCTGCGAGCCGCGCGCAGCCGCCCGGCTGCACAGCCAACCCAGCAGACGCCCGCCGAGCCCGGCGCCCTGCCACGGCGCGGCCACCGCGAGATTGAGCAGATGCTCCTCATCGAGCACGCGCATCAGCAATGCGTAGGCGAGCAGTTCCTGGTGCCGCACGAGCAACCACGCCTCGTGGCCGGCCGCCAGCGAATCGGCGAAATTCCCGGCGGTCCAGGGGAAGGGATACACCGCGTTCTCGACCTCGATCACCGCCGCGATATCCGCGCTGCACATCGGGCGGAGGCAGGCGTCCGGGGGCATCCCGACAGGCCACTCGACGGTCATCGCGCCGGGGCAGCCGCGAGACGCGAGGCGGCCTGCTCGTCGACATCGAGCGCGACCTTGTCGCGCACATAGCGCGGCGCAGCCTCGTCGGCAACGAGCACCCGGCCTTGCGCCCCGGCAAGAGCGGCGAGCGCTACCAGCGCATCGGCACGCGGATGCGCATCGGCGACGACGAGGGCACCCGCCGCTCGCGCCTGCGCGGCGAGCGCGGGGTAGCGCAGGAAGGCATCGCCGACCGCAACCCACGACGCACCCGTCGGAACGGCAGCGGCGAAACGCCCGAGGCATGAAGCCACGGCCTCGGGGTCGGCCAGGCCTGGCGCCGAAGCCTGTGCTTCCCACGCGTCGGCGGCGATCGACGTCGGGTGAGCGGACATCCCGGCGTGATAGCACTGCCCCATGCGCGCGTCGATCGCCGCGAAAACCGGCCGACCGGCATGGGGCCAGGCGAGCGCGGCCAGCGAACCGACCGGGACCACCGGGCAGCCGGCCCCCAGCGCGATGCCCTGCGCAAGCCCGCAGCCGATGCGCAGCCCGGTGAAGCCGCCCGGGCCGGCATCGAAGGCCACCAGGTCGACATCCCGAAAGCCGATCGCGGCCGCAGCCAGAAGCTCGGCAGCCATTGGGAGCAGCCGCTGCGAATGGGCGTTGCCGGCGTGCTCGTCGAGCATGCGGAGCGCGCCCGCATGCTGCAGAGCCACCGAGCACCACGGGCCCGAGGTTCCGACGGCGAGGATCGTGGGTTGCAAGGCAGGTCAGGAAGCCGAAACGGTTGCTCAGTTTAACCGCACCCTCAGGGGCCGCTGGTCGCGCCGGCCGGCGCGGGGTGGACCTCCAGCGTTGGCTGCGCGGCACCGAGCGCGCGATGACGGCGGCGGCGCTCCTCGCGAAGCAGCGCCCGAAGCTCGCGCCGCTCCTCGGGGCTGAGTCGATGCCAACCCTCGGGCGCCTGCACCGGCCCGGGAGGTCCAGCCAGCCCGCGCTCCATGATCGGATCGCGGCGCGCTTCGAGCGCGCGCACACGCAGTTCGTCGCGAAGGCGGGCGCGCTCATCGGGGGTGAGGCGCTCATGAACGCCGGCCACCCCATGGCTGCCATGGGCGGCAACCGGCGACACCAGCCCGAACGCGAGCAGCAGCGCGAGCACCCTCGCCGGCTGCCGGCCATCGAGCCCCCTGACACGCCCCCGCACCATCGCGTCATTGTAGGCCGCGCCCGCCGGGGGCTCGCGAGCGCCGCCCGCAACCGGATGTAACAGCTGGCAGCCTCGTGCATGCCCCGGTGTCGAGCCTGCACGCTGCCCGTTATCATCAACGGATGACCACCGCCAGCCGCCGCCTGCTGGTCGTCGACGACGACCCGAAGCTTCGCGAGCTGCTGCAGCGCTACCTCGCCAGCCACCAGTTCGCGGTCACGCTCGCCAGCGATGCGGGCTCGATGGACCGTCTGATCCGGCGGCAGGTCTTCGACCTGATCATCCTCGACCTGATGCTGCCCGGCGAGGATGGCCTGTCGATCGTGCGGCGCCTGCGCGCGGGCGGCCATGTCACACCGGTGATCATGCTGACGGCCAAGGGCGATGACGTCGACCGCATCGTCGGCCTCGAGATGGGCGCCGACGACTACCTCGGCAAGCCCTTCAACCCCCGCGAACTGGTCGCGCGGATCCATGCCGTGCTGCGCCGTCAGCCCCCGGCTGAAGCCCCAGGCGCGCCGAGCGGCGAGCCTGCCACGCTCGCCTTCGGCGGCTTCACCCTCGATCTTGCCCGACGCCGCCTGTCGCGAAACGGCGAGACGGTGCCACTCACCAGCGGCGAGTTCGCGGTGCTCAAGGTGTTCGCGCGCCACCCGCGCCAGGCACTCGGGCGCGACAAACTGATGCTGCTGGCACGAGGACGGGAGTACGGCGCCTTCGACCGCAGCCTCGACGTCCAGATTTCCCGACTGCGCAAGCTCATCGAGCCCGATCCGCAGCACCCTCGCTTCATCCAGACGGTGTGGGGCGTGGGCTACGCCTTCGTACCCGACGATGCTGCCGGAGGCTCGCCTGCCGAGCCATTGCCCGGGTCGGTGTCTCCCGAGTGACCCGGCCGGTCGCGGCACCACCGGAACCCCGCTCACCGGACATCCCGGATGTCCGGGCGGTCCCGGCCGACGCGCCGCCGATGCTGCGTGGCAGCCTCTTCTGGCGCAGCTTCCTGCTGATCGCGGGGCTGGTGGTCGCCTGCCTGCTGCTGATGCTCCAGCTGATCCGCCTCTCGGAACCGGCCGCCGCGGAGCAGCGACTCGCGTGGGAGATCGCCTCGGTGGTGAACCTCACCCGCTCGGCCCTGGTCAGCGCGCAGCCGGAGCGTCGGGCGCGCCTGCTCGCCGAACTCGCGCGTGACGAAGGTGTCCGGATCACGCCACTGGAAGCGGGCGAGCAGGCCGCCTCGCTCGAGCCGCCCGCCCGGGCGAGGGTGCTGCTCGCCCATCTGCGCGGACTGCTCGGTCCAGGAACACGGCTCGCCGGCAGCGTCGATGGGGAGCGCGGCCTGTGGGTCAGCTTCGACATCGACGAGGATCCCTACTGGCTCGGGCTCGATCCCGAAAGACTGGCCCGTCAGTCTGACCCGTCATGGTGGGTCCTCGGGCTGCTCGCCGGCTCGATCGGGATGCTGGGCGCCTTCGCCGTGGCCGCACCGCTCAGCCGGCCGCTCGCCAGCCTGGCGCTGGCGCTCGGCCGGGTCAGCCGCGGCGAGCGTGCACCGCCACTGGAAGAACGCGGCACGCCCGAGATCGTCGCCCTCAACCGCCGGTTCAACCGGATGGCCAGCGCGCTTGCTGCGCTCGATGCCGATCGCGCGGTCGCGCTCGCTGGCATCTCCCACGACATCCGCACGCCGCTCACCCGCCTGCGCCTGGCCCTGGAAATGAGTGACCTGCCCGACGAGGATCGACGCTCGATGAACGAGGATATCGAGCGGATCGACGAGATCGTGACGCAGTTCATCGAATACGCTCGCGCCGCAGGCGAGGCCCGCGACGCAGGCAGACGCGAGATCGATGTGGAGGCGGCGATCATGCAGGCAGCCTCCCGGCAGCGAGCCGATCCGCGCGCCCAGCCGCTGGATATCCGGATGGACATCGAGACCGGCCTGCGCTGGCATGGCGACCCGGTCGACCTCGCGCGCATGCTCGACAACATCGTTCAGAACGCGATCCGCCATGGCCGCAGCGTGGCGTCCGGCATCGCCGACCTGCACATCGACGCGCGCCTCGACGCGGGTGCGCTGCGTATCCGCGTCGACGACCGCGGTCCCGGGGTACCGGCAGCCGAATACGAGCGACTGCTCAAGCCCTTCGCGAGGCTGGAGGCATCACGCGGACCATCGGCCGGCAGCGGCCTCGGGCTGGCGATCGTCGCCCGCCTGGCGCAGCGCCATGGTGGCCGATGCACGCTGGCTCCCGGGCCGGAGGGGAGCGGCCTTCGCGTCGAACTCAGCCTGCCTTCACGCTGACCCTCCTGGCTGGCCGGGCCGGTCGGTCGGCAGAACGCCATCTCCGCCTTGCCGATAGTCAATGGCAATCCCCTTCATTTGAAGGATCAATTGGGATTGCAGGGCAGCGGTTTGTACAATCCGTGTGGTCGACAAACGCAGACGCCGTTTGCCCTGCAGACGCCGTCGGCGCCGACTCAACCCGCAACCTGGAGAAACGCATGCCGTCCCTGAAGGGTACCCAGACCCACGACAACCTGAAGGCCGCGTTCGCCGGCGAAAGCCAGGCCAACCGCCGTTACCTGTACTTCGCAAACAAGGCCGACGTGGAAGGTCATCCGGAAGTCGCTGCCCTGTTCCGCTCCACTGCGGAAGGCGAAACCGGTCACGCCCACGGCCACCTCGACTACCTGGCCGAAGTGGGTGACCCCGCGACCGACCTGCCGATCGGCGCCTCGTCCGACAACCTGAAGGCCGCGGTGGCCGGCGAAACCCACGAGTACACCGACATGTACCCCGGGATGGCCAAGACTGCCCGTGACGAAGGTTTCGACGAGATCGCCGACTGGTTCGAGACGCTCGCGAAGGCCGAGCGTTCGCACGCGAACAAGTTCGCCAAGGCCCTCGAAGCGCTGGTCTGAGGCTGCGCTGATGGCCGGATCCGGCGCATCGCGCGCCCGATCCGGAGGCCCTGGGGAGCCGCCACCCGGCTCCCTTTTTCATCGTGGGTTTCGGTCGCCCGTACCGGGCGCGGCCCCCCGTTTGCCCGTGAGATTGCGATGAGCGCACGCGAAGGTTCCCTCGAAGCCCCCACCCGGCACCCGCTCGACTGGAAGAACCCCGAGTTCTACGACGAGACGAAGGCGCTCGACGAGATGGAGCGTGTCTTCGACATCTGCCATGGCTGCCGACGCTGCGTGAGCCTGTGCAACGCCTTCCCGACGCTCTTCGACCTGGTCGACGAGAGCAAGACCGGCGAGGTCGACGGGGTGGATCGCAAGGATTACTGGAAGGTCGTCGACCAGTGTTACCTGTGCGACGTCTGCTACCTCACGAAGTGTCCTTACGTGCCGCCGCACCCCTGGAACCTCGACTTCCCGCACCTGATGCTGCGCGGCAAGGCGATCCAGTTCCGCCAGGGTACGCCGACGAAGTTCCGCGACACGGCACTCTCGTCGACCGACCGCAACGGCAAGCTGGCGACCATCCCCATCGTGGTGCAGGCGGTCAACAAGGCCAAGGAATCGCCCGCGTTGCGCAAGATCGCCGAAGACAAGCTGGGCGTCCACCACAGCGCCTGGCTGCCCGACTTCTCGCCCTCGCCCTTTCCGGGCAGCGCGGCGCGGTCGCCCGCTCACCCCGTACGCGACGGCGATCGCACACCCGGCAAGGTGGCGGTCTTCGCCACCTGCTATGTGAACTACAACGAGCCCGGCATCGGCCACGACCTGCTCAAGGTGCTCGATCACAACGCCATTCCCTACACGCTGGTCGAGAAGGAGGCCTGCTGCGGCATGCCCAAGCTGGAACTCGGCGATCTCGAGTCGGTGGCGGCCCTCAAGGAAAAGAACATCCCGAAGCTTGCCCGGCTGGCGCGCGAGGGCTGGGCGATCGTCGCGCCGATCCCCTCCTGCGGGCTGATGTTCAAGCAGGAGCTGCCACTGATGTTCCCTGACGATGCCGACGTGAAGGCGGTGCAGAAGGCGATGTTCGACCCCTTCGAGTACTTCGTCGCACGTCACAAGGACGGGCTGCTGAAGACCGATTTCGCCGAGCCGCTGGGCAAGGTGTCCTACCACGTCGCCTGCCACCTTCGCGTGCAGAACGTGGGTCAGAAGACCCGCGAGACGCTCCAGATGATTCCCGACACCCAGGTCAACACCATCGAGCGCTGCTCGGGCCACGCCGGCACGTGGGGGGTCAAGAAGGAATTCCACGACACCGCGCTGAAGATCGGTCGCCCGGTCTTCCGTCAGATGGCCGAGCACACCGGCAGCGAGCCCGACTGGATCGCATCCGACTGCCAGCTCGCCGGCCACCACATCGAGCAGGGCATGGCGATGGCGGGCAAGCCCACCGAGGGCAAGCTCGCCCATCCGCTCACGCTGCTGCGCAAGGCTTACGGACTCAAGGAGTGATGATGATGCCCAAGGTGACCCGCGATTCGCTGATGACCCTCGAGACCTACGCGAAGGCGCGCCCCGATTTCCGCAGCAAGGTGATCAGCCACAAGCGCCACCGCAACGTGCGCCTCGGCGACCATGTGACGCTGCTGTTCGAGGACGAACTCACGGTGCGCTACCAGATCCAGGAAATGCTGCGTATCGAGAAGATCTTCGAAGAAGACGGCATCTGCCATGAACTCGAGGCCTACAACCCGCTTGTGCCCGACGGCCGCAACTTCAAGGCCACCATGCTGATCGAGTACCCGGACCCCGAGATTCGCCGGGTTGAACTCGGGCGTCTGATCGGCATCGAGGACAAGGTCTGGGTGCAGGTCGAGGGCTCGCCGAAGGTCTACGCGATCGCCGACGAGGACCTCGAGCGCGAGAACGCCGAAAAGACCTCCTCGGTGCACTTCCTGCGTTTCGAGCTCACGGACGACATGGCCGCTGCCCTCAAGTACGGCGTATCGCTGTCGATTGGCGTGGACCACGCGAACTACCGTGCGGCTGCCGAGCCCGTCAGCAACGACACCCGTCTGGCCTTGCTTGCCGACCTCGCCTGAGCTTCGCGATCAGCCGGGTGCCGGTGGCTCGGGAATCCGGGCCACCAGTTCCACCTCGAGCATCAGCTTCTCGTGCACGAGCCCCGAAGTCCCCACCAGGGTGCTCGCGGGGCGATGGCTGCCCAGGCGCCGGCCGCGGATCTCGCGGAAGGCGAGCACGCGCTCGGGCGTGATGTCGCACACGAACACCGTCATCTTGACCACGTCGCTCCACTGGGCGCCCGCCGCCGCCAGCACCTTGCCGAGGCTGTCGAAGACCTGCTCGACCTGCCCCTCGAAGGTATCGGCGGTGACCGTGCCGGACGCGTCCTGTGCGACCTGACCGGACAGGAAAACCAGACGCCCGGCGCCGCCGACCACGACCGCATGGGAATAGCTGCCGACCGACATGCCGGGCGGATTGATGAATTCGAGGTTCACGCGTTCTCCCCTGAAGGTTGCGACTCGGTATCGCCGCATGCGCAGCGATGCTAACCGCGATCGCACGATTCGCCGTCGTGCGCGGGTTTCGATCCAGCGGCGTCGGCCGGGATCGCCCGTCTTTCGGCACAATGACGCGCCCAGGTACGCCCCGCTGCACGCGCGGCGTGCGCCAGGCCACCCTGTCGGAGCCCATCGACCATGAGCCTTTGCGCCCAGGCGCGCGGCGTGTATGCGATCGCGCCCACGCCCTTCGAGTCTGACGGCCGGCTCGACCGGCCCGGGATCGACCGACTCTGCCGCTTCTACGCGCAGGCCGGTGTCACCGGCCTGACCGTGCTCGGACAACTCGGCGAAGCCCCCAAGCTCGACCATGCGGAAAGCGTGTCGGTGGTCGCCGCCTTCGTGCGCGGGTTGTCGGTGCCGGTGGTCGCCGGTGTGACCGCACCCGGCTTCGCACCGATGCGTGCGCTCGCGCGTGAAGCGATGGCTGCCGGTGCTGCCGGCGTGATGATCGCGCCACCGAACACGCTGCGCACCGACGACCAGATCGTGGGTTACTACCGTCAGGCGGTGGAGGCCATCGGCGCCGACGTGCCCTTCGTGATCCAGGACTACCCGCTCACCTTCAGCGTCGTGATGAGCCCCGGCGTGATCCGGCGCATCGTCGCCGAGCATCCCTCATGCGTGATGCTCAAGCACGAGGACTGGCCGGGCCTCGAGAAGATCTCGGCGTTGCGGGCCTGGGAGCAGACCGGCGAGATGCGCCGGATCTCGATCCTCTGCGGCAACGGCGGGCTGTTCCTCGATTTCGAGACCGAGCGCGGCGCCGACGGCGCGATGACCGGCTACTGCTTTCCCGAGATGTTGACCGGGGTGGTGTCGTTGATCGCAGCCGGGCGGCGCGACGAGGCTCATGACCTCTTCGACGCTCACCTGCCGCTGCTGCGCTACGAGCAGCAACCCGGCGTGGGGCTCGCGGTGCGCAAGCACGTGCTGATGCGTCGCGGGGTGCTGCACAGCGATGCCCAGCGGCGCCCGGCAAGCGGCCTTACGCCCACCGCACGCGCCGAGGTCGATTACCTTCTCGACCGGCTCGAGACGAGACATCCGTGGAAACACTCGACTGCGTGGTGATCGGCGCCGGCGTGGTCGGCCTGGCGGTCGCGCGAGGGCTTGCTCTCGCCGGCCGCGAGGTGGTGATCGTCGATGCCGCCGATGCGATCGGCACCGAGACCAGTTCACGCAACAGCGAGGTGATCCATGCGGGCATCTACTACCCCGCGGGCTCGCTGAAGGCGCGCCTGTGCGTCAGCGGGCGACGGCAGCTCTACGCCTACTGTCGCGACCGCGGTGTGGCGCACCGCGCCTGCGGCAAGCTGATCGTCGCCCATGGAGACGATCAGGTGGCCCAACTCACGCGCATCGAGGGCCATGCGCGGGCCAACGGCGTCGAGGCGCTCGCGATGATCGATGGCGCACAGGCCCGCGCGCTGGAGCCGGCGTTGCGCTGCGATGCGGCGCTGCTCTCGCCGGTCACCGGCATCATCGACAGCCACGGGCTGATGCTGGCATTGCTTGGCGAGGCTCAGGATCACGGGGCGATGCTTGCGCTGAAGTCGCCGGTCGCACGGATCACGGCCGGCACCCAGGGTTTTGCGCTGCAGACCGGCGGCGAGGAGCCGATGCAGGTGCGGACCCGCGTCATCGTCAACAGCGCCGGTCTGCACGCCCCCGCGCTGGCGTCCCGGATCGACGGGCTCGACCCCCGGCACGTGCCGACCGGTCATCTCTGCAAGGGCAACTACTTCACGTTGACCGGCCGCGCGCCCTTCTCGCGCCTGATCTATCCGGTGCCCGAGGCCGCGGGCCTGGGCGTGCACCTGACCCTCGATCTCGCCGGTCAGGGACGCTTCGGGCCCGACGTGCAGTGGATCGATAGGATCGATTACGCTGTCGACCCGGCGCGCTGCGCAGGCTTCGCCGAGGCCATCCGTGCCTACTGGCCGGGACTGCCCGACGATGCGCTCGCGCCTGGCTACAGCGGCATCCGGCCCAAGCTCGGCGGTCCGGGCGAACCCGCCGCGGACTTCGTGATCCAGTCGGCAACCACGCACGGGCTGCCTGGCCTGATCAATCTCTTCGGCATCGAATCCCCGGGGCTGACCTCCAGCCTCGCGATTGCCGACGAGGTTCTCGCACGCCTGCGCGCGGAAGCCTGAGCGCGGTGGGCGCGACGAAGGCATCACCGGGCGGCGCCGAGCGCGCACCAGGTTTCGGTCCGCGGCACGCCGTTGAACTCGGCGTGCTGGCGCTGCTCTGGGGGGCGGCCTACCTGTTCACCCGCTCGGCGGTGCCGGAGTTCGGTCCGGTCACACTGATCGCGCTGCGCATGGGGATCGCCGCCGCGCTGCTCGCGCCGGTCCTCGCGGCCCGCGGCGGCCTGCCGCTGCTGCGTCGCCACGCCCTGCTCTTCACGGTGCAGGGCACGGCCTTCACCGCGCTGTCCTTCGTGCTGATCGCCTGGTCGGCCCTCACGCTGAGTGCCGGCCTGACCGCCGTCCTGAATGCCACGGCGCCGATGTTCGGTGCGGTGGTCGCGTGGCTGTGGCTAGGCGAACGCATCGACCGCTGGCGCCGCGCGGGCCTGCTGGTGGGCATCGCCGGCGTGGCCATCCTGCTGTGGGGCCGATTCTCGCTGCGCCTCGACGCCACCTCGTCGGCCGTCGCGGTCGCGGTGCTCGCTGGTCTGGGATCCTCGGTGGTCTGGGGCATCTCCGCGAACGTCGCCCGGGTGAGGATGGCGGGCATCGACCCACTCGCGATGACGGTGGGCACGATGCTCGCCGCGGCGATCGCACTGGCACCTCTCGCCTGGGCCGAGTGGCAGGGCGCGTGGGGGAGCCCGCGTTCCACGATGCCTGGCCTGCGCGCCTGGCTCGAGACGTTGTTTCTGGGCGTGGCGAGCTCCGGACTCGGAATGCTGATGTACTTCCGCCTGCTGCGCGAGGTGGGTACGGTACCGACGATGTCGGTCACCTTTCTCGCGCCGGTGGTGGCGATCGTGAGTGGCGCCTTGTACCTGGGAGAGGCCATCACCGCACAGACAGTGGCCGGCAGCGCGGTGGTGCTCGCCGGCACGGCACTGGCGGCAGGCCTGCTGCCCAGGCCGCGGCGCTGAGTCAGGCAAGCAGTGCCGCCACCTCCGGGTGGCGGCGAGCCCAGACCCGAACGTAGGAGCAGCGCGGCTCGACCCGCAGCGCGTGGCTCGCGGCATGGTCGAAGACCGCACGAACGAGCACGCCCGCGAGACCCTGTCCTTCGAGCGCCGGCGGCACCTCGGTGTGGTGGACCACCATGGTGGCGCCCTGCATCCGGTAGTCGGCGCGGCAGCGCTGGCCCTCGACGATGAGTTCGAAGCGGCCTTGCTCCGGACGATGGATGACATCGGCGGGCAGGGGTCGGCGGGCGTCACTCATCGGGCGTCTCCGGCTGGCTCGGGCGCGTGCAGTGGCACGAGAAGCACCACGGCCTGCGCCGCAATGCCTTCCTCGCGCCCTTCGAAGCCGAGCCGCTCGTGGGTCTTGGCCTTGACATTGACACGCGCCACCGGCACCCCGAGATCGGCTGCGAGATTGGCGCGCATCGCGGGGACATGCGGTGCAAGCCGCGGTGCCTGAGCCACCACCGTGGCGTCGGCGTTGCCGACCTGCCAGCCTGCCTGGTGCACCCGCGCGAGCGCTGCCCGCAACAGGCTGCGGCTGTCGGCACCGCGCCACCGGGGATCGGTGTCCGGGAAATGGCCGCCGATGTCGCCAAGACCCGCGGCCCCCAGCAGCGCATCGGTGACCGCATGCAGCAACGCATCGGCATCCGAGTGACCGAGCAGGCCGCGCGGATGGTCGATGCTGACGCCACCGAGCACCAGCCGGCGCCCGGGCACCAGCGCGTGAACATCGTAACCCTGGCCGATGCGCATGCCGCCCTCCTCCAGAGCATGTCCAGCTCGCAAGCCGGTGGCCTGGTCGCGTGCCTGCGTCGCACCACCGGCCTCGGGCGCCGCAGGCTCGGCACCCAGCCGTCGGTCCATCAGCAGGAGATCCTCCGCCGTGGTGACCTTGAAGTTGCCGCGATCGCCCCGCACGAGCCGAGGCCGGTGGCCGTCGGCCTCGATCGCGGCGGACTCGTCGGTAACCCCGGGGTGCCGGCGCAGCGCCGCGCGCAGCAAGCCGAGGCGGAACATCTGCGGCGTCTGCGCGAGCCAAAGGCCGTCGCGCAGGATCGTCTCGCCGACGTGGGCCGCATCGCCCGCCTGCCGCTTGACGGTGTCGCTCACCGGCTCGGCGAGCAGACCTCCGACGGGATCCCCGGCGAGTTCCGCGTGCAGCCGACCGAGCGCCTCGACACCCAGCCCGGGCCTGGCGGCATCGTGCACGAGCACCCAGTCGTGGTCCGCCCAACCTTCGCCGGCCGCCTCCAGGCCGGCGAGCACGGAGTCGCGCCGGGTGGCGCCCCCGACGGGCGCGACACGCACCCCGGACCAGCGCCCCACCAGAGCCTGCGCGCGCTCGTCGCCCGGGGCGACCACGACGATCACCAGGTCGATGAAGCCGCCAGCCAGCAGCGAGCGCACCGACCATTCGAGCAGGGTTGCGCCCGCCACGTCGAGGTACTGCTTCGGCCGATCGGCGCCGACGCGCGTGCCGACGCCCGCAGCGGGAACGACGGCGAGGTATCGGGAGGGGCGGGGCTGGCGGCTCATCGGCTAGAATTCTAGCTTCGCTGCCACGCAACCACGTCGTTCCGCGCATTGAATTCCGTCGCCACGTCGCCGGCGCTGCGGCCGGCGCTTGCCGCTGCCCTGGCCGCCATTCCCGAGCAGCCGCGCCCGGGTACCTCCTTCGTCCTCGATGCGCGCCCCGGCTGCGCCGACGCCTGGCTGATCGCCAGTCTCGCGTCGCGACTCGTCTCCCGCGCTCCCCCCACCGGCCAGGCGCGCACGCTCGCGGTATTCACCGCCTCGGCCACCGATGCGCAGCGCCTCGCCGCGGAGGCCGCCTGGTTCGAGCCTGGCCTGCGCGTGCGGTTGATGCCCGACTGGGAAACGCTGCCCTACGACAGCCTGTCGCCGCATCAGGACCTGGTCTCCGAGCGGCTCGATGCGCTGTACTGCGTGCAGCAGGGCGGCTGCGATCTGCTGGTGCTGTCGGCGACCACCGCGCTGCAACGGCTCGCGCCGCCGTCATTTCTCGCGTCGCACACCTTCTTCTTCCGCAAGGGCGAACGGCTCGACGAAGCACGGTTGCGCGCGCAACTGGTGCTCGCCGGCTATGACCATGTGTCGCAGGTGGTACGGCCCGGCGAGTACAGCGTGCGTGGCGGGCTGATCGATCTCTTTCCGATGGGCGCCATGCTGCCCTACCGGCTCGACCTGTTCGGCGACGAACTCGAATCGATCCGTACCTTCGATCCGGACACGCAGCGCAGCCTCTATCCGATCGACCACGTGCGCCTGCTCCCAGGGCGCGAATTCCCGATGGACGAGGCCGCCCGTGCGGCCTTCCGTGGCCGCTGGCGCGCACGCTTCGAGGGCGATCCGTCGAAATCGCCACTGTACAAGGACATCGGCAACGGCATTGCCCCGGCCGGCATCGAGTACTGGCTGCCGCTGTTCTTCGATGCGACCGCAAGCATCTTCGACTACCTGCCGTCGGGCTCCACGGTGCTGACGCACGGCGACGTGCAGGCGGCCGCGCAGGACTTCGCGCAGGACACGCTGCAACGCCACAAGTTCCTTGCGCACGACATCGAGCGGCCGCTGCTGCGGCCCGACGAGCTCTTCCTCGGCACCGACGAGCTGTTCACCATCGCCGGGCAGCTCGGGCGATTCGCGATCACCGGTGCGGGCCGCAGCGAGGGCTGGGCGCAGCCGCTTCCGCCGATCACCGTGAATCGCCGTGCCGACGCACCGCTCGCCGCGCTCGAGCGCTTTCTCGTCGAGTCGCCGCGGCGCAAGCTGATCGTCGCCGAATCCCCTGGCCGCCGCGAAACCCTCGCGCAGCTGCTGGCCGAGAGCCGCCTGCTCGACGGCGGTGGCGCGAACCTGCCGCAGTGCGACGACCTCGCCGGCTTTCTCGAGAGCGCGCACGAGATCGCGCTGGGCGTGGGTCCGCTGCATGACGGCTTTTCACTGCCGGCCGCCGGCGTCGACCTGATCACCGAGGCCGAGCTTTTCGCGGGCGTGGCCCGCCGAACGAGTCGCGGCCGTCGCGAGACGCAGACCGATGTCGACGCGATCATCCGCGACCTCTCCGAGCTCAAGGCCGGCGATCCGGTGGTCCACGCGCAGCACGGCATCGGCCGCTACCAGGGCCTGGTCAGCCTCGACATGGGTGACGGACCCACCGAGTTCCTGCACCTGGCCTACGCGAACGACAGCACGCTGTACGTGCCGGTCTCGCAACTGCATGTGATCGGCCGCTACAGCGGCGCGGCACCCGAGGACGCACCGCTGCACCAGCTCGGCTCCGGGCAGTGGGAGAAGGCACGCGCGAAAGCGGCTCGCCAGGCGCGCGATGCCGCTGCCGAACTGCTCAACCTGTATGCCCGCCGCGAACTCCGCGAGGGCCACGCGTTTCGCTTCAAGGCCCAGGACTACGAGGCCTTCGCCGAAGGTTTCGGTTTCGAGGAGACTCCGGATCAGCTCGCCGCGATCCATGCAGTGGTCCAGGACATGGTGTCGGGCAAGCCGATGGACCGCCTGGTGTGCGGCGACGTGGGCTTCGGCAAGACCGAGGTTGCGCTGCGAGCGGCCTTCGTCGCGGTGGCCGACGGCAAGCAGGTCGCGGTGCTCGCGCCAACCACGCTGCTCGCCGAGCAGCACCACCAGACCTTCGCCGACCGCTTCGGCAACTGGCCGGTACGCATCGTCGAGCTGTCACGCTTTCGCTCCGCGCGCGAAGTCAAGGCGGCGATCGCCGGCGTCAACGAGGGCCGTGTCGACATCGTCATCGGCACACACAAGCTGCTCGGCGGCGAACTGAAGTTTCCGCGGCTGGGGCTGGTCATCATCGACGAGGAGCACCGCTTCGGCGTGCGCCAGAAGGAGGCGCTGAAGGCGCTGCGCGCCGAGGTCGACGTGCTGACGCTGACCGCCACGCCGATCCCGCGCACGCTGGCGATGAGCCTCGAGGGCATCCGCGATTTCTCGGTGATCGCGACCGCACCGCGCAAGCGCCTGGCGATCAAGACCTTCGTGCGCCGCGAAACCGAGGGCACGATCCGCGAAGCGCTGCTGCGCGAACTCAAGCGTGGCGGACAGGTCTACTTCCTGCACAACGAGGTCGACACCATCGAGAACCGGCGCGCGATGCTCGCCGAGCTCGTGCCGGAGGCCAGGATCACCGTCGCCCACGGCCAGATGCCCGAGCGCGAGCTCGAACGCGTGATGCGCGATTTTCACCAGCAACGCTTCAACGTGCTGCTGTGCACGACGATCATCGAGACCGGGATCGACGTCCCGACGGCCAACACGATCGTCATGCACCGGGCCGATCGTTTCGGGCTCGCGCAGCTGCACCAGCTGCGTGGCCGTGTCGGTCGTTCCCACCACCAGGCCTATGCCTACCTGCTGATACCCGACGAATCGGCAATCACCCGCGACGCCACGAAGCGCCTCGAGGCGATCCAGGCGATGGAGGAGCTCGGCTCCGGCTTCTATCTCGCGATGCACGATCTCGAGATCCGTGGTGCCGGCCAGGTGCTTGGCGACGACCAGTCCGGCAACATGCAGGAAGTCGGCTTCGGCCTGTACACCGAGATGCTCAATGAGGCCGTGCGCTCGCTGAAGGCAGGACGCGAACCCGACCTCTCGGCGCCTCTGGCAGCCACCACCGAGATCCGGCTGCATCTCCCGGCGCTGCTGCCGACCGACTACTGCGCCGACGTTCACGAGCGCCTCACGCTGTACAAGCGGCTGGCGAGCTGCGAGCGGCTCGATGCGCTCGAAGCCGCGCAGGAAGAGCTGGTCGACCGATTCGGGCGGCTGCCCGATCCCGCGCGGGCGCTGCTCGAGACGCATCGGCTGCGCATCCTGAGCAAGCCGCTGGGCATCAGCCGGATCGACGCCGCCGCCGAAGCGATCCAGTTCCAGTTCGTGGCGCAGCCTCCGATCGGTCCCGAGCGGATGATCCGATTCATCCAGAGCCGTCGTGACGCCCGGCTCGACGGGCACCGACTTCGACTCACGGTCACCACCACCGACCTCGCCACTCGGGTGCAGCGCATCCGCGACGTCCTCAAGGCCTTGTCATGAATCTCGTCGTCCAGCACCCGACCCTGAGCGAGGCTACCGTGGCGGCGATTGCTGCCGAGGTCGGCGCCCAGCCCGGGGCGCGCACCGCGCAAAGTGTGCGTCTGAGCCTGCCAGCCACCCTCGCGCGCGAGCAGGCCGAGGCGCTGGCGGCTGCCCATGGCGTCGATGTCGCGCTCGCGGTGCCCGGCCTGCGGCTGGCCGACCACCGCCTGATCGCCTTCGACATGGATTCGACGCTGATCAACATCGAGTGCGTCGACGAGATCGCCGATCTGGCCGGTCGCAAGGCCGAGGTCGCAGCGATCACCGAGGCCGCGATGCGCGGCGAAATCGCCGACTACGTCGAGAGCCTGCGGAGAAGGGTCGCCCTGCTCGCCGGGCTGCCGGAAGCGGCACTCGCCGAGATCTACGAACAGCGATTGCGCATCACGCCTGGCGCCCAGACCCTGATCGACACCGCGCGGCGCTGCGGCCTGCAGGTGCTGCTGGTCTCGGGCGGCTTCACCTTCTTCACCCAGCGACTTGCCGATCGCCTGGGCATCGATCATGTTCGCGCGAACCGGCTGGCGGTCCGCGCGGGCCATCTCACCGGCGAGCTCGAGGGCGAGGTGGTCGACGCCGGGGTCAAGCGCGACACCGTCGCGGCACTGTGCACACGGCTCGGCTGCTCACCCCGGCAGGCCATCGTCGTCGGTGACGGGGCCAACGACCTGCAGATGATGGCGATCGCCGGTGTGTCGGTGGCCTATCGCGCCAAGCCGATCGTCAGGCAGTGCACGACCTGGTCGCTGCAGCACTGCGGCCTCGATGCCATCCTCAACGCGTTCGAGGACAGCTTCGGGGCCCCGGTTTCGGCCCCCTGAGCATGCGCCGGCTCAGATCGGCGGAGGCAGCGTCGGGTTGCGCTGCTCGACGATGTCCTGCATCCGCACCCGGATGAGTTCCTGCAGCGAGGGCTGGGCGGGAATGATGTAGTAGCGGTCGGCCACCACCGCATCGTGGACCGCATCGGCGACCGCCTCGGGTTCGTAGCCGCCTTCCAGCAGTCGGCGAAAGCCCTCGGCCCAGCGCTGCACGTCCTGCGGCAGCGCTTGGAGTTCGGTGCGGCCGAATTCCGACGGGCGATTGCGTTCGGCGTCGAGAATGGCCGTGCGGATCAGCCCTGGGCAAAGCACCGAGGCCGACACACGAGCGCCCATGCTCCTGAGATCCCGGTAGAGCCCCTCGGTCAGGCAGGCGACACCATGCTTGGACACATGGTAGGGGTTGGCGCCAGTCAGCAGGCCCGCCACCGAGGCGGTATTGACGACATGACCCTCGTCGCCCTCCTCGAGCATGCGGGGAACGAAGGCTCGCACACCGTGCAGCACGCCCATCAGGTTGACGCGCAGGATCCACGCCCAATCGGCGAGTGTGGACTCCCAGGCGCGGGTGCGCAGCGCCGGCGAGGCCACCCCGGCGTTGTTGCACACCAGATGGACAGCCCCGAAGGCCTGCCAGGCCTGATCCGCCAGCGCCTGGACCTGCGCCGGTTCACCGACGTCGACACGCACGGCCCGCACCTGTGCACCCGCGGAGGCAAGCGCCGCGGCGGCCCGATCGAGGGCGGTCTGCTCGATGTCGGCCAGCACCAGCTTCATGCCGGCCTGCGCGAAACGCCGCGCCATCGCCAGCCCGATGCCGCTGCCGGCTCCGGTCACGACCGCCACCCTGCCCTGCAGATGCTGCATGATTTCCCCTCGCGCCGGCGAAAAGCGGCATTATCCGCTGCCCCCGGTCCTCGACCGCCGTCCGCGTCCCTCGCACCGGAACACCATGAAAACCGCCATCGTCTGCATCCTCATCGCCGGCATCCTCCCGATCGTCTCGGCCGGCATCGCCAAGGCTGGCCGCCGCGATTACAACAACCGCGAGCCC